>Ga0335075_10006004_pt1 | contig 18762 bp, 20 predicted proteins | sample Lox_Sample_24_FD_206723 | JGI IMG/M metagenome (GOLD analysis project Ga0335075, IMG submission 206723) | Soil microbial communities from Loxahatchee National Wildlife Refuge, Florida, United States - Lox_Sample_2.4 | ecosystem: Environmental > Terrestrial > Soil > Wetlands | place: USA... | reverse complement strand
GGCGCCTGGTCGCGCGAGATCGGCGGCGTGCCCCCGGCCCATCGGCCGCCGGTGCGCCCGATCAAGGGGCAGATGCTGGCCCTGCGCATGGACCCTGCGGCGCCGTTGTTGCGGCATGTCGTGTGGCTGCCGAACGGCTATCTGGTGCCGCGCGGCGACGGCCGGCTGATCATCGGCGGCACGGTCGAGGAACGCGGCTTCGACCCCTCGCTGACCGCCGGCGGTCTGCTGGCCCTGATCGAGGGCGCTTGGCGGGCCGTGCCGACGATCGAGGAGTTGCCGATCGCCGAAACCTGGGTCGGGTTCCGGCCCGGCTCGCGCGACGACGCGCCGCTGCTGGGCCCGAGCGGAATTCCCGGCCTCGTCATCGCCACCGGTCATCATCGGAACGGCATCCTGTTGACCCCGGTGACCGCGGCGGTGATCGCCGCCTATGTGCAGCATGGCCGTCTGCCGGAACTGGCGCTGCCATTCGCGCCCGAGCGGTTCAGCCGATCGGCTGCCCAAGCGGGCGCCGAGGCGGCACAATGATCCGGCTCACAATCAACGGCGTCGAGGAGGAGGTCGCGGCGGCGACGATCGACCAGCTGCTCGCTGCGCGCGGCATCGATCCCGGCGCCCGGTTTCTGGCGGTCGCAGTCAATGGCGCGGTGGTGCGCCGCACCGACTGGCCGGCGGCCGCGCTCAACACCGACGACGTCATCGAAATCGTTCGGCCACTGCAGGGCGGCTGAGAGAGGACCGAGACAGGACAATCGCCATGACCGACATCCTGACCATCGCCGGCACCGCGCTCGGCTCGCGGATTTTTGTCGGTAGCGCCCGCTATCCCAACCAGCAGGTCATGCTCGACGCGATGGCGGCAGCCGAACCGGCGATGGTCACCATGTCGATCCGCCGGATCAGTCTCGAAGGCTATGCCGAGAGCCTGGTCGATCTGCTCGGCGGGCGCTACCCGATCCTGCCCAATACTTCGGGCTGTGTGACCGCCCGCGACGCGATCCTGACCGCCGAGCTGGCGCGCGAGGCGCTCGACACCAACTGGGTCAAGCTCGAGCTGATCGGCGACCGCGATCTGCTCTACCCCGATGTCGAACAGCTGGTGCATGCCGCCGACGAACTGGTGCGCAAGGGGTTTGTCGTGTTGCCCTATTGCAACGAGGACCCGGTGGCTTGCCAGAAGCTCGCCGATGTCGGCTGCGCCGCGGTCATGCCGCTGGGCTCGCTGATCGGCTCCGGACGCGGCATCGCCAACCCCGCGGCGATCGAGCTGATCTGCTCGCGCAGCCCGGTGCCGGTGGTGCTCGACGCCGGCATCGGCACCGCCTCCGACGCGGCGCAGGCGATGGAGCTGGGTTGCGACGCGGTCATGGTCGATACCGCGATCGCCAAATCGCGCGACCCGGTGCGCATGGCCGCGGCGATGAAAACCGCGGTCGCCGCCGGCCGGCTGGCGCGCCTCGCCGGCCGCATTCCCCGGCGCAATTTCGCCGAACCGTCAAGCCCGCAGCTCGGCCTCGTCGGCTCCTGATCGCCGCACCCGAGCCCGTCACCGGCAAGCCTCCGGGGCATATCGCGCGCAGCGGATCAGCGGCGGGCGCTCAGCGGATCGGCGGCGGGTTGACCCCCGGCGGCAGCGGCTGGCGGCCGGTGAATGCAGGCTCGGCCGGCGACGGCTCGGCGGGCGGCGGCACCGCAGCGGAGGGTGGGGCGCCCGGTCCTGCGACTGGCGCCGCCGCGACGCGCGCGAGCGCCGCCAGCAGCTGGTCGCTGACCCGAGGATCGACCGGCGCGCCTTGCGCGGCCTCGAAGCGGATGATCGCGTCGCGGGTTTGAGGCCCGATCACGCCATCAGCCGGTGCGGCGAGAAAGCCCAGCCTTTGCAATGCGGTCTGCGCGGCGACGATCGGGTCACCCGCCGGCCCGGGCGCGATCGGCTGGCCGGTGGCGCGCCGGTATCTGCGCATCGCCTGCTCGGTCTGCGCCGACATGACCCCGTCGATCGGCCCCGGCGCGTAGCCGAGCGCCGCGAGCCGCTGCTGCAAGGCGGTGATCGGTCCCGGTTGATGATCCGCCGGAACGGCAGCGGCGGTCGCCGCCGGCATGCAGCCGAGCCCGACCGCAAACCCGATTGCGGCGCGTTTTACCGCGATCTTCAACCGGCACCCCGTTCGATCGCCGTCTTTGGGCGAACCCGCATTGCCTGCCCCTGCCCGCGGCCCGGTTGGAGGTCGCCGCGCGATTATGCCATAACCTCGGCCGGGCTATAACCTCAGCCGGGCCATAATCTCGGCCGGCAACACAGCGATCGAGACAATGACCGAGCCCATGACCGGGACAGCACCGCCTCAGCCTCAGCCGAAGGCCGATCCCGGCATGCCAGCGTCCGGGACACGGGCCATCCCGTTCGCCGACGGCCGGATCGCGGCGGTACCGGCGGCAGAGACCGTGCGGCTGGCGCCCGAGGGTCTGGCCGAAGGGCTCGCGCGTCTCTCTGCCGAACCGGTCTTTGCCGCGATCCTGGGGCGCGCCGGCCCGCCCCGGTTTCGCCGCCGGCGCAACGGTTTTCCGACCTTGCTGCACATCATCCTCGAACAGCAGGTCTCGATCGACGCCGCGGCGGCGATGCACCGCCGGCTCAGCGAGCGGTGCCGACCGCTGCTGCCGGAAACCTTTCTGGCACTCGACGATGCGAGCCTGCGCGCCTGCGGCTTCAGCCGGCAAAAGATGGGCTACGCCCGCAGCCTCGCCGAGCGGGTACAGAGTGGCGAGTTCGATTTCGAGCGGCTCGCCAAAGCCGACGATGAGAGTGCCCAGGCGGCGTTGCTGTCGCTGAAGGGCATCGGCCGGTGGAGCTCCGAAGTGTACCTGCTGTTCGCGCTCGGACGCGCCGATATCTGGCCCGCCGCCGATCTCGGCCTGCAGATCGCGGTCGGCGAGCGTCTCGGCCTTGCGGCGCGCCCCGCAGAAGCCGAATTGCGCGAGCTGGGCGAGGCATGGCGACCGTGGCGCTCGGTAGCCGCCTGCCTGTTCTGGCAGTCCTACCTACATGAGCGCCGCCGGGTGCCACCGGTGCTGGCGGCCGAGCTCTACGCGTGAGCGAGAGAATGCAACGATCGATGCCCGCGATCCGTGCCCTAGGTGTCTATTGCGGCTCCTCCGGTGCGGTCGCGCCGGCCTATCGCGAGGCGGCGAGCGCGCTCGGCGCCGGGCTTGCCGCTTGCGGCATCGAAATCGTGTTTGGCGGCGGCCGGGTCGGGCTGATGGGGCTGCTCGCCGATGCGGCACTCGCCGCCGGCGGCCGGGTGACCGGTGTCATCCCGGCGCGGCTGCGCGATGCCGAGCTCGCTCATCCAGGTGTCAGCGAGCTTCTGGTCGTCGCGGGCATGCATGAGCGCAAGGCGCTGATGGCCGAGCGGGCCGACGCCTTCGCGGTGCTGCCGGGCGGTGTCGGCACCCTCGACGAGATGTTCGAGATGCTGAGCTGGCGACAGCTCGGACTGCACGACAAGCCGATCTTCCTGGTCGATGTCGACGGCTACTGGGCAACGCTGATTTCCCTCATCGACGAGATCATCAAGCGCGGTTTTGCCCGGCCGCAGCTCCGCGGCCTGTTCCGCGTCGTCCCTTCGATTGCAGACCTGCTAAGAGCGCTGGCCGAGACACCTGGCGCAGGCGGCGGCGTGCGCGGCATATAAGCCGTCCTATCCACGACGACGGTGGAAAACCCGGTGCAAAACCCGCGAACCAAGGGGAAGCCGGCCAATCTTCTCAACGGTCACAAACCGTCTGCCTAAAAAAGAGCCTGATTTCCTAAGACATTGGTTTGACTATGGAATCGGGTAGCGGCATTGGCGGAATTGCAATCGTTCTGACATAATTTCTGTAACAGATTGAAACAATGCCATATTTCAGCCAAGTTCGCGGCCGGTCGCCGACGCTGTGCACAAATGCCGCATCCGGTCTCGATCGTCCTCGGCTTGCGCCGTACCGGCCGCCTTGGTAATGACTCATTTTGAATTTCAGAAATTCGGTGGCGCCAGATTAAGCGCATGATCTGCCATATCCACGCCGAGCGCTCCTAGGTTTCGCGCTTCGGCCAACCGTCCATCTCGAATCCGAGATGCCCAATTGGTGAATACGACCGCAAGGGCTCCGATAAGACCGCCGGCAATGCCAAGTGCGGCAGCCCATAAATCCGCTCTCCATAAGGCTGCGACGCCACCACCTACCGAACAGAGGGCACCCAAGGCCGGAAGCGCCCAGGACAGACGATCAACAGCGCGCTCTGCCCATGGGGGCATCCCTCGCTTCGGGTTGAGGAGAGATTCGCAGTCCACTAACCCCATTGGTCAATGTTTCCTACTTTATCGAGGCTGACAACTGTGTATGCTTACCGTCATGCATTGCCGGAGGCGAGATGCCAAAGGGGCCGCGGGGCCAGAAACGACCCACCGACACCGTAGCGAACGCGATCCGCGTCGCCAAGATTCTCACCGGCGAGGTTGAGGAGGATATGGGCGATTCGAGCAAAGACAAGGCCGCGCAGTCGCTCGGTCGTCGGGGCGGAGCTGCCCGGCGCGAGAAGCTGTCGCCCGAGCGCCGTGCCGAAATTGCGAGGAAAGCTGCTGCGAAACGCTGGGGAAGATAGAAACTTCTTGTTTTTCGTCCTCAAATGAGGCACCAAAATGCGAAGTGGCAATGCGCCGCAAGGAGACAGTTGGTGCCCGCGCTCATTTACGCCAAGCCGCATGATGTACGCCGTCGTCTGTTTGAATTGGGTTTGACGATCGAAATCGTCCAGGAAGTTGCTCGCGCGGCGCAGCTCGCCAAGACAAATTGCAGCCCCAACGATCCACCTACATTCCCAGGGATGGCGGGCTGGGCGCACGCGACCCGCCATCTCCGTGAGCTGCTTTCGCCGGCCGGATGGCGTAAAGACGATCCTAGCAACTTCTCGATGACCATCAATGACGAGCGACGCTTGTACATTGTGGTCGCGACGGGAGATGATTTTGCTGGACGCGAGGGCGCCGATGATCCTCGCACCAAGGCTCCAAAGGGACAGTGGACCGAAGAAGCCGTCAGCAATAACCAACAGCTTGAATTATTTCCTGATTCTATACCTGAGCACATAAGGATGCGGTCGGAAACGGCCGGCTATACAGCTTGGTATTTGCTAATTGTCGTAACTGCCGACGACATCCGAGCGGAGCTGTCGCGCCCTTTAGATATGGTTGGCGGCAAGATTGCCGTGTGGGCTGAGCGCATCATTCTGCCGCCATTTGATTTTGGTCCTCCGGGGGTCTTTGTGGAGCCGACTGATTTCGGCCCAGATTTCGACCCGGATGTGCGTCGTATCGGGTAAGCCCGATGTTCAACTCGGCGCGGCTTGCTCTCGCGCGCAGGCGGCGGGGGCTAACCAAGAAGGAGCTTGCAGGAATTGTCGGTATCACAGCGCGGGCGCTAACCGCTTATGAGGCAGATGAGTATCCGCCCGCCGAGGATGTATTAGCCAGACTGGCAGATGCGCTAGAATTTCCTGCCGCATTCTTCTGTGGCGATGATCTGGACGAGCCTGACGAATCCTCCGTCAGCTTCCGATCGATGAAGCGGATGACCGCATCGCAGCGGCACGCGGCATTGGCGGCTGGCGCCTTGGCGTTCGCTCTTTCAGAATGGGTCGAAAAACGATTTTCGCTGCCCGAGAGCGAATTACCAAATCTCCAAGGTGAGGAGCCCGAAACCGCCGCTGAGATTGTGCGGCAGGAGTGGGGGTTAGGGCAACTATCGGTTGCGCACATGGTGCGACTGCTTGAGGCAAAGGGCGTTCGTGTATTCTCGTTAGTAGAGAATGCCCGACAAGTAGACGCCTTCTCATTGTGGAGAGGCAATAGACCCTACGTATTCCTGAATACGTTAAAATCTAGCGCTCATAATAGATACGATGCAGCCCATGAGCTAGCCCACCTTGTACTCCACAAACACGGTGCCGCTGGAGGTCAGGATGCGGAAAAGGAAGCCAATTCCTTTGCGGCGGCATTCTTAATGCCGCGGGCTAGTGTGTTAGCAGCCGCGCCACGTTTCGCTACCGTGCCCAATTTGATTCAGCTAAAGAAGAAATGGCTAGTGTCTGTCAGTGCATTGGCAAGGAGATTGCGCGAACTGGGCCTTGCAAGCGAGTGGCACTACAGGACTTTGTGTGTTCAGATTAGCGAAAGAGGGTATCGAATAACTGAGCCTGATGACCCGCCCCGAGAAACTTCCCGAGTTTGGGAAAAGGTCTTAGGAGCACTACGGCAGGAAGGCGTTACCAAGGACCACATCGCCGATGATCTCGCCATCCCGCCGGCGGAGATCGAAAAACTTGTGTGGGGCCTTGCCACGATCGGCCTGTCAAGCCCAACCGCATCGCACTTTCGATCAGACAAGCGAGCGACATTGCGGCTCGTCAAATGAACGAAAATGCTTGACGTGAAGCATTCAAGTTCATATATTCTGGGTATGAACAAGCTGCCTCTCGCTAAGCGCGCCCAAATCCTCTCCATGCTGTGCGAGGGCTCGTCGATGCGGTCGATCAGCCGCGTTGCGGACGTGAGCATCAACACGGTTTACGGCTTGCTCGCCGCAGCCGGGCCGGTATGCGCTCAATTCCATGATGCGACCGTGCGCGGTGTCGCCAGCAAGCGCGTTCAGTGCGATGAGGTTTGGTCATTCTGCTACGCCAAGCAGAAGAACGTTGCGACCGCGAAGGCCGCGCCGGAGGGTGCTGGCGACGTTTGGACCTGGACCGCACTCGACGCCGACTCGAAGCTGGTGTTGTCGTGGGCGGTCGGCGGGCGCGATGCTGGATACGCGCTAGCGCTGATGGACGATCTTCGCGGCCGGCTGGCGAATCGCGTGCAACTCACGACCGATGGACACCGGGCATATTTGGAAGCGGTCGAGGAAGCCTTCGGGGCCGATATCGACTATGGCATGCTGGTGAAGCTGTATGGCGCGGAGACGGGCGGACAAGGGCACGAGCGCAAATACAGCCCGTCGGAGTGTCTTGGCGCTCGCAAGGACACGATCACCGGCAACCCCGATCCAAAGCACGTCAGCACGTCCTATACCGAGCGGCACAACCTCACCATGCGAATGAGCATGAGGCGGTTTACCCGGCTCACTAACGCGTTCAGCAAGAAGGTCGAGAACCACTGCCATGCGCTGGCGCTCTATTTCGTGTTCTACAATTTCGCGCGCCGGCACCAGACGTTGCGGGTGTCGCCGGCAATGGCGGCCGGGATCAGCGATCGGCTATGGTCGATGGACGATATCGTTGCGCTGATCGATGCGGCTGAGGGCGAGCCGAAGAAGCGCGGCCTCTACAAGCCGCGCCAGCCGAAATCCGCGCCTCAGATTTCAAAGTGAGTCACTACCGCCGCCTTTGCCGGCTTGTCGCGATCGGCCACGGCCTCTATCCTTGCGCGCCGAGAAAGGTCCCGGTCGATGGGCCGCAGGTCGCATGCGAGGACGGCAAACCATGGCAAAAATCAAGATGGCGCGGCCGGTCGTCGAGCTCGACGGCGACGAGATGGCGCGGATCATGTGGAGCTGCATCAAGAACAAGCTTATCTAGCCGTATCTCGAAGTCGACCTGAAATATTACGACCCGGCATGGAGAGCCGCAACACCCTCACATCAGTGCGACAAGACAGACATAATCGTCAATAGATCAACTCAGCCGAAACGAAAAGCGGCGCGCGGAGGTGCAAGCATGTCAGATCTCGAAATCGTTTGGACCAAGGTTGATGAGGCACCTGCGCTTGCTACGTTTTCCCTTCTGCCGATCGTCGAAGCCTTCGTCGGGACGGCCGGCGTGAAGATGAAGCTGAAGGACATTTCGCTGACTGGCCGCATCATCGCCAACTTCCCCGACAAACTGACGCCAGCGCAAAAGATCAATGACGAGCTCGCCGAACTTGGCCAACTGGCGATGCGCCCCGAGGCCAACATCATCAAGCTGCCCAACATCTCCGCCTCGATCCCGCAGCTGAAGGCTGCGATCAAGGAGTTACAGAGCAAGGGTTACGACGTGCCGGACTATCCGGACAGCGACGCGACGCCAGCGGATAAGGAAATCCGCGCCCGCTACGCCAAGGTACTCGGCAGCGCCGTCAATCCGGTATTGCGCGAGGGCAATTCCGACCGCCGCGCCGCCGGCGCCGTCAAGCAGTACGCGCGCAACAATCCGCATAAGATGGGCGCCTGGACCAAGGATTCGAAGACGCGCGTAGCGCACATGTCGGGCGGCGATTTCTACGGCTCGGAGGTCGCGACGACCATCGCGGCGCCGACCAATGCCCGTATCGAGCTGGTCGGCCCAGCGGGAACGGGGGGCGCGGTCACGGTGCTGAAGGCGAAGACGCCGCTGCAGGCCGGCGAGATCATCGACGCGTCGGTGATGAGCCGTAAGGCGTTGCGCGCCTTCTTCGCCGCGCAGATCGATGCCGCGAAGCAGGACGGCGCCCTGTTCTCGCTGCACGTCAAGACCACCATGATGAAAATCTCCGATCCGATCATCTTCGGTCATTGCGTTTCCGTGTTCTTCGCCGATGTGTTCGAGAAGCATGGCGCCACACTGGCGCGCCTGGGGGTTGATCCCGACAATGGCGTGGGCGACATGCTGGCCCGGATCGAGACGTTGCCGGAGACGGAAAAGGCGGCGATCAAGGCCGATATCCAGGCCGCCTTTGCGAAGCAGCCCGGCCTGGCCATGGTCAATTCCGACCGGGGAATCACCAATCTGCACGTGCCGAGCGACGTGATCATCGATGCGTCGATGCCGGCGATGATCCGCGAATCCGGGCAGATGTGGGGTCCTGACGGCAAGCTGCACGAGGTGATCGCCGCGATCCCCGATCGTTGCTACGCGACGCTTTACGAGACCGTCATCGAGGACTGCAAGGCGCATGGCGCCTTCGACCCGAAGACGATGGGCTCTGTGCCGAACGTCGGGTTGATGGCGCAGCAGGCCGAGGAATATGGCTCGCACGACAAGACGTTTGAGGTCGCCCCAGGCGGAACGGGGCGCGGAACCGTGCGCGTGGTCGCCGATGACGGCACGGTTCTGCTGTCACAACCGGTCGAGGCTGGTGACATCTTCCGGATGTGCCAGGTCAAGGACGCGCCGATCCGCGACTGGGTCAAGCTTGGGGTGCGCCGCGCCCGCCTGACCAAGACCCCGGCGGTGTTCTGGCTCGACGCCAAACGCGCGCATGACGCGCAGCTGATCGCCAAGGTCGAGACCTACCTGAAGGACGAGGATACATCGGGCCTCGACATCCGCATCCTGGCGCCGGTCGAGGCGATGAAGTTCTCGCTCGACCGCATCCGCAAGGGGCTCGACACCATCTCCGTCACCGGCAATGTGCTGCGCGACTACTTGACCGATCTTTTCCCGATCATGGAACTGGGCACGTCGGCCAAGATGCTGTCGATCGTGCCGCTGCTGGCGGGCGGCGGGTTGTTCGAGACCGGAGCCGGCGGTTCGGCGCCTCGGCATGTGGAGCAGTTCCAGCGCGAAGGCTACCTGCGCTGGGATTCACTGGGCGAGTTCCTGGCGCTTGGCGCTTCGCTCGAACATCTGGCGCAGACGAGCGGTAACAAGGACGTGCAGGTTCTGGCCGAGACGCTCGATGAGGCCAACGGCAAGATCCTTGAGTACAACCGTTCGCCCGCACGGAAGCTTGGCGAACTGGATAATCGTGGCAGCCATTTCTACCTGGCGCTGTATTGGGCCCAGGCGCTGGCCGGGCAGAATAAAAGTCCGGCACTGGCAGCCCGCTTCAAACCGCTGGCGGCGGCGCTGGCGGCCAACGAGGCCAAGATCAATGCCGAGCTGATCGCCGCGCAGGGTAAGCCGGTGGATACCGGCGGTTATTACCTGCCCGATCCGGCTAAGACATCGGCGGCGATGCGGCCGAGTGCGACGCTGAACGCGGCACTCGCCGCTCTCTGACGCGGCGTCAGGTGAACTCGAACCTTACCAAGGCGATGGCATCAGACGGGCAGGGGAGGAAAGAATGGCGGCAATGCGATTGAGCATCCTTGACGATTACCAGGGTGTGGCACTCGACATGGCGGACTGGTCGCCAGTGAAGAGCCGCGGCATCGACATCGCCGTCGAGCGCCATCCGTTCGCCGATGAGGACGCGGTGGTGCGCGCGCTCGCCGGGTCTGAGCTGGTCGCCGCGATGCGCGAGCGCACGCCGTTTCCGAAATCGGTCGTCGATCGGCTGCCGAGCCTGAAACTGCTGATCACCACCGGCATGCGCAACGCATCCTTCGATATGGCCGCACTGAAGGACCACGGCGTCACCGTGTGCGGCACCGGCGGTCCGGCTAATGTTCCAGGGGGCGGCGGCAACGAGGACACCGCCGAGCTGGCCTGGGGGTTGATCCTCGGCGCTGCCCGGCGGATCGCCGAAGACCACCAGTTCATGCGCCAGGGCGGCTGGCAGACCCGCATCGGCCATCGCGTCGCCGGCAAGACCCTGGGCCTCTTGGGTCTCGGGCGGCTCGGCAGTGCCGTCGCCCGCGTCGGGCTCGCCTTTGGCATGAAGGCGATCGCCTGGAGCCAGAATTTGACAGCTGAGAGGGCCGCAGCCCAAGGCGTCGAGCGGGTCGAGAAGGACGAACTGTTCCGCCGCGCCGACATTCTCTCGGTGCATCTGGTGCTGAGCCCGCGCAGCCGCGGCCTGGTCGGCGCTCGCGAGATCGGGCTGATGAAACCGTCGGCGATCCTGGTCAACACCTCGCGCGGGCCGATCTGCGACACCGCGGCGATCATCGCCGCGCTCAAAGAGGGACGCCTCGCCTATGCCGGGTTCGACGTCTACGACAAGGAGCCGCTGCCGGTCGATCACCCGTTGCGCACCGCGCCCAACGTGATCCTGACCCCGCATATCGGCTATGTCACCGACGAGAACTACCGCAACTCCTATCCGCAGATCGTCGAGAACGTCGTGGCCTTTCTCGACGGCAAGCCGGTGCGGGTGATCTGAGCCGCGTCGCCGCCGGGTCCGGATGAGCGGTAGCCTCCAGCTGCGGCCGTCCGAAGATCGCGATGTCGCAGCGATCGCGGCGATCTACGCCCATCACGTGCTGCACGGCGTCGCCTCGTTCGAGGAGGTGCCGCCCGAGCGCGACGAGATCGCCCACCGCCGGCGCGCGATCCTCGACCAAGGGCTGCCCTACCTGGTTGCCGAGCGGGCGGGGCGAGTCATCGGCTATTGCTACGCGGGCGCCTATCGGACGCGCTCGGCCTACCGCTTCACCCTCGAAGATTCGATCTATATCGAGGCCGGCGAGACCGGTCGCGGCATCGGGCGCGCCTTGCTGTCCGAACTGATCGCGCGCTCGGCAGCACTTGGCTATCGGCAGATGGTCGCGGTGATCGGCGGCAGCGAGCAGTGGCCGTCGATCCGGCTGCACCAGGCGCTCGGCTTCAGCCGGATCGGCGTGTTGCCGGCGATCGGCTTCAAATTCGGCGGCTGGGTCGATATCGTGCTGATGCAGCGCGCCCTCGGCCCCGGTGCCGCCACAATGCCCGGGGCGGCACCCAACGGCATAGGAGGCGGACATGGCTGAGGCATTCGATGATCCCGGCCGGATCGACGGCTGGCACGCGCATATCTATTACGATCCCGCGACCCGGGCGAAAGCCGAGCGGCTGCGTCAGGGGATCGGCGAGCGCTTCACCGCCAGGCTCGGCAACTGGCATGACGAGCCGGTCGGTCCGCATCCGGTGTCGATGTACCAGGTGGCTTTCGCCGCAAGCGAATTCCCGCTTCTGGTGCCGTGGCTGATGCTGAACCGCGACGGGCTCGACGTTCTGGTCCACCCGCAATCGGGCGACAGTGTCGCCGACCACACCCGGTTCGCGATGTGGCTCGGCCAGCCCTTGCCGCTGCGTCTCGAGGTGCTGCGCCGCGCGCCTGTCCCTGGCTGAAGACGCGCGTCAGAGCCGGCCGACCAGCAGCAGGATGATCACAATGACCAGCAGGAGACCGAGCCCGCCACTCGGATAATATCCCCAGCCGGTGCTGTAGCCCCAATGCGGCAGCGCGCCGACCAGCAGCAGGATCAGGATGATCAGAAGGATCGTGCCTAGCATTTTGTCTCGCGCAGGTGGTTGACCGTCGCGAGCACAAACCCGCGCCGTATGCCCGGGGTTCCCGGTACGGTTTCGACATCTTTTGCAAGATCGCTAAACCGGACAGCGGCCGGCCGGCGCGAGGACCCGGATAGGCGGTGCTGCTAGGCGCGTCGCGGCCACACCCAATGGCGCACCGGGCCGCAATCGACATGGATGAAATCGGCGCGCGGATAGTAGCCGACGCCACCGCCGCGCAGGCCCAGCGCCGCATCGCGGACCTCTTCGAGGCTGCGCCCTTCGATCCGCAGATCGACCGCCATCCCCTTGATGTGATAGCTGTGCCTGGCCACTCCAGCACCTTCGAGCCACAGCCGGTAGTTGGTGCTTGGCGAGCGGTAGCCGCAGACGACGAGAAACGGCGCATTCGTGTCGAGCCGCCGGCGCAGCATGCCGAGGACATCGAGCACGCCGGCGTTCATCGGTCGGATTTCCCCCGAATCATGATCGCGCAGGATCCAGTTGATGTCGCGCACCGCCTCGCGGATGTAATGGCCGTCGGCCCAATAGACGGTGCGCAACCACTCGCCGGTATGGACATTGTAGAGCGATACCGAGCGCGGCGCGAACGACACCGCCGAGGCCGGCTTGACCAGACCGACGGCGGCAACCGCAGTCGCGGCGCCGAGCAGCCGGCGCCGGCTCAATAATGCAGACGGTCGCAATGGTTGTCCCCCCGATTCCCCGGGGGGCCGATTAGCATCCCGTAAGACGCCGAGCAAGCTCGATCGGGCAAACCCGCGACTCGCCCCGCTGTTACCGGATATATTACTGCATTAGTTGAATAGATTTATTGGATCATCGCGCTTAGCGTTGGCTGGCGACGATCTCGCGGCTGCTCGCCGGTGGCGTCGCGCGATCGAGATAGGCCCAGATCCGGGCATCACGCTGGTAGGGATCGCCGCGAAACGCGATCGCGCCATCCGATTCGGCGATCGCCGTGCGATAGACGATGAACACCGGTATCGGCCGCGGCAGCTCCCGGCCATGCGTGCGCTCGACCGCAATCGCGGCGGCGATTGCCTGCGGGGTTTGCCCGAGCAGCATTGCCGCCAGCGTATTCGGATGTTCGACCCGAACGCAACCATGGCTCATCAGCCGCTCGGCGGCTGCGAAGCGCCACTTCTCCGGAGTGTCATGCAGATAGACGTCGAACCGGTCGGCCATCTCGAATTTGAGCCTCCCGAGCGAACTGTATGGTCCAGCCACCTGCTGCACCTCCCCCGGCCCGCGCCAGCGCATGTGATGCTCGGCGAGATAATGGCGATCCACCGCGAGCCTCGGCCGGATTTCCTTTTCGAAGATCGAGCGCGGCACGTTCCATGGCGGGTTGAACAGGATGCCGCTGATCACCGATTGGAGTTCGGGCGTCTGGTTGTCGAATTCGCCGATCACGACGCGAGTTGTGAAGACCGGCCGGTCGTCGCGGAACAGCTGGAGCTGCGCGATGGCGGTATCGACGACGACCCGGTCGGCGGGCATCGGCCGCGGCAGCCAGCGCAGCCGCTCCAGATTGACCGCGAGCTGCCGCAGCTGCCACTGCGCCGCGGCGATGCGTGCCGGCGTCGGCTGCTGCCGGCCGAAGCCGGGCTCTGTCGTGCCGGCAGCGATAGCCCGCGCGGTGAGATAGGCGCGGCACATCGCCCGATATTCGGGCGAGGACGGCGCCAGCGCCGCAATGCGCGCGGCTGGATCAGGAGTGGCGATCGCCGCATCGAGCACCGCGACGACATCGACCGGAGGCGCCCGCAGCGCCTCGTTGGGGTCGCGATCCGCGACCGGCACGGCACCTCCGGCGAGCGCCTCGGCATAGGACAGAAACGCATCCGACAACAACAGGTCGCGCTCGACCGGCGACAGCATCGCCCAATGGCGGCGCAGGCCGATGCTGTGAAACAGCGCCGGATCGAGCCCCTGGCGCTCAGCATGCCGAACCAGGTCCCACAATGCCGCTGCCTGGCGCGGGTAACGGTTCCACACCATCTGATAATCGTGCGCCAGATAGAAGCGGCGTAGCAGGTGATCGTCGAGCCGCTCGCCGGCCAGCACCAGCCGGGATGCCGGATCGAGCCGGTCCTCGACCGCGTCATTGCCGGTGAACGGAGATAGCGTCGCCGGTCCGGCGCCGGGTGCGGGCAGCGGCGCCGCCAGCGCCGTGACCGGCGGCGGGTCGGCCAGCGCCGCGGGCGTTGTCAGCGCCAATAGCAGCGGACCGACGATCCCGGCGCAGTTCTTGGCGAGCCGGCCGCGTAATGCGCGAAGCGGCAGCACCGCCTCCGTCACCACTCTGTCCTGCTTGCCGGACATCCGGCCCGTGATGTTACCCTCGCGAGCACGGCGATCGCCCGAAATTGCTCACTTGGCTATAGATCGGCTCGACCGGGGCCGGCCGCGAGGCTATCACGCGCAGGCCGGGCCTGCATCCGGCGCATGGGCGTCCGACGCATGGGCGTCCGGCGCATGGAAAAAACCGCAGGGTGCACATCGGAGGGCGACAGAACGGGCAATGAGCGGAACCGAACCCTGCCGGCAGACTCCGCACGACATCTTGCGCGGGGTGTTCGGCTTCGACAGTTTTCGCGGCTCGCAGCAGGCCGTCGTCGAGCATGTCCTCGCCGGCGGCGATGCGTTGGTGCTGATGCCCACGGGCGGCGGCAAATCGCTGTGCTACCAGATCCCGGCATTGCTGCGGCCGGGCCTCGGCGTCGTCGTCTCGCCGCTGATCGCGCTGATGAAGGACCAGGTCGATGCGCTCACTCGGGCCGGGGTGCGCGCCGCGGCGCTAAACTCGCGCCTGACCGCGGGCGAGGCGGCGGCGGTCGAGCGCGCGGTCGGCGAGGGCGCACTCGATCTCGTCTATGTCGCGCCCGAGCGGCTCGTGACCACGCGCTGCCTCGACCTCCTGGCGCGCGCGCCGCTTGCCCTCTTCGCCGTCGACGAGGCGCATTGCATCTCGCAATGGGGCCACGATTTCCGCCCCGAATACCAGCGGCTGTCGGTTCTCAAAGAGCGCTTTCCCGCGGTGCCGCTGCTGGCCTTGACCGCGACCGCGGACGCACCGACCCGGCGTGACATCGTCACCCAGCTCGGGCTCGGCCGCGCCCCGGTCTTTGCCGCCGGCTATGATCGCCCGAACCTTCATTACCGCATCGTGCCCAAGCACCGCCCGCTCGAACAGCTGTGGCGGTTTCTTGTTGCCGAGCATCCGCGCGATGCCGGCATCGTCTATTGCGCCACCCGCAAAGCGGCCGAGGAAACCGCGGCCTGGCTCGCAGCCCGCGGCCGCACCGCCCTTGCCTATCACGCCGGGCTCGACGGGGCCGTGCGCGAGCGCCACCAGGAGCGCTTTCTGCGCGAGGACGGGATTGTGGTCGCCGCCACGATCGCCTTTGGCATGGGCATCGACAAGCCCGATGTGCGGTTTGTCGCCCATCTCGACGCGCCGCGAAGCCTCGAAGCCTATTATCAGGAAACCGGCCGGGCCGGTCGCGACGGGCGGCCCGCCGACGCCTGGATGACCTATGGCATGGCCGATGTGGTGAACCTGCGGCGGCTCGCGGACAGCGGCGAGGCGTCCAACGAACCCCGCCAGCTCGAGCGGCAAAAGATCGAGCGGCAAAAGATCGAGCGGCAAAAGATCGAGGCGCTGACCGGCTATTGCGAGACCGCATCGTGCCGCCGCCAGGTCCTGCTCGGCTATTTCGGCGAGCGCGATCATCCACCCTGCGGCAATTGCGACAATTGCCGCGACCCGCCGGCCAGCTGGGACGGTACCATCGCGGCGCAAAAGGCGCTCTCCGCGATCTATCGCACCGGTCAGCGCTTTGGCGTGCATCACCTCGTCGATGTGCTGCTCGGCAGCGACAACCCGCGGATCCGCCGGTTCGGGCACGACAAACTGACGACCTTTGGTGTCGGCAGCGAGCTCGACCGCCGCGGCTGGCTCTCGGTGTTCCGCCAGCTCGTGGCGCAAGGTCTCGCCGCCGCCGATCCTGCCGGGCATGGCGGCCTCGCCTTGACGCCGGCGGCAAGAGCGATCCTGCGCGGCGCCGGCACCGTGCAGCTTCGCCGCGACCGGCAGGGACCGGATGGCAAGCCCGCTCGCCGGCGCGGTGCCGAGGCGGGGGCGACGGGGATCGGGACGACGAGGGTGGGGGCGACGGGTCTCGATCCGATGGTGCGGGCGTTGTTCGAAGCCCTGCGCGCATGGCGCCGCGACGAGGCGCGCCGCCAGCTGCTGCCGCCCTATGTGATCTTTCACGACGCGACCTTGATCGAAGTCGCGCGCCGCCGCCCGGCCACGCTCGACGCCTTGGCCGAAATCCCCGGCCTCGGGCCGAGCAAATGCGAGCGCTATGGCAAGGCCGTGATTGCCGTTGTCGCCGCGATGCCGGCCGAAGGAAACCTGCCCCAGGCTTAACCCATCCTCAAGGATTCGCCGGCATGCTGCGCGCGACCATTCCCGAGGAGGACCCGATGCGCGCCCTTTATACGAAGTTGATCAAGGACAATTCCGGTGTCACGGCGATCGAATATGGGCTGATCGCGGCGCTTGTGGCGGTGGTTTGCATCGCCGCGTGGAAAATTCTCGGCACCGATCTGAGCACGTCCTTCAGCACCATCGCCAGCAGCGTCTAAGGGTGCCCAAACCGTCGTCGGGCCGCGCGCAATCGCGCCGACGGCGGCGAGCCGTGACCTGCCCGGTTCGCCCGGCCGCTTCGGGAAGCGACAGACCGGCCGGCGGCACCGCTGCGCGCCGGCGATACCCCGCCTGGTCGTCGCTCCCGACTTTGCGGCATGCCTGCCGGGCCGGGCGACTTACCCGATTGGCCGGCGAAGAGGCCGGGGTCACGGCGATCGAATATGCCTTGATCGGCGGCCTTGTGGCGGTCGTCATCGTCGGCGCGGTAACGGCACTCGGCACTTCGGTCAGCAGCCTCTATTCGACCGTGCTCGCTGCGTTCTGACGTTGCATCGGCATTTCGAACAGCGCATCGGCATCTGGAACTGCGGCGCCATCGAGAATGCGATGGGGTGCTGTCTGCCGATGCGACGGCTTGCTCTCGTTTTTCGCCGGCTCCTCCGCCCGTCAGCTCCTTTGCCGTTGCCGATCTGCTGTTGCTGATTCCGGCTCTTTGGCCACGGCTCCTCGATCCGCGCCGTCCGGCCCGGGACATCCGGATGCACCGCTTTTCTTCCCGATGCCGGTTGGCGGCGTTGCACCGGTGGCGCGCCAACCCGCGGAGAGCTCACATCGCTTCGGGGATGGCATGGCTCTGGTCGCGCCGACGCATTGCTGCGGCAAATACCGATCCCAGCTCCGCTCGCCGCACGGCTTCCGATCTATGCCGTCGCTCGGCTGCGGCGGAGGCACGTCCGCGAGTATTAAGTCCCGGTCAAGCTTTCGCTCATACTTTGCCCACCATCGCAAGCACAGGAGGATCGGGATGATCGGCCAAATCGTTCGACTGCTCGACAACGACCGCGGTGTGACAGCGATCGAGTATGGGCTGGTCGCGGTCGTCTGCATCGTCGCCTCGCAGCTGCTCGGCACCAGCCTCAGCACGACATTCAGCAACATCGCCGGGAGCGTGTGAGGATTGCCGATCGGCGGACGACGCGAGGCCGATCCGGCGAGGGCCGCTCTCGCCTCCCGTTGGCGGCACCACCGCGCCGGCGCCGAGTGCGACGGCAGCGCCCCGCTGAGCGTCGTTACCAGAGAGATCGGGCCGCCATCGCTCGGAGCTGCTGCGCCCGGCACGGTGCGCCCGCTCCTCGGCCGGCGCCGCGCGGTCTCACTCAGCGCCCTATTGCTGGTCCTCGAACTCGCCGGGTTTCTGTTTTTTGTCGCGGGGACCCACGGCCTAATCGTTCCGCTGGCGAAACCGACCAGCACCGATTTCGTCAGTTTTTACGCTGCTGGACGCCTGGCCGACGCCGGCACCCCCGCGCTTGCCTATAATAAATCAGCACACTACGCCGCCGAAGAGCGGGCCACCCAGCCGGGCATCTCGTACAATTTCTTTTATTATCCGCCGGTGTTTCTGCTGGTCTGCGCCGCTTTGGCCCGGCTGCCTTATCTCGCCGCCTTCGTGACCTTCGAGGCGGCGACGCTTACTCTCTATATCCCGGTCATGCTCCGGATTCTCGGCCGGCGCGGCTGGGCCGCGCTGGTGCCATTGCTGGCGTTTCCGCCGGTGCTGTGGACGGTCGGCTTCGGCCAGAACGGATTTCTGACTGCCGGGTTGTTCGGCGCCGCGACATTGCTGATCGATCGGCGCCCTCTTCTCGCCGGATCGCTGTTCGGCGCGCTGTGCTGCAAACCGCATCTTGCCCTCTTGGTGCCCGTGGCGCTGGTCAGCGGTAGGCGGTGGCGTGCATTCATCGCGGCTGGCGCCAGCGCGATCGGGTGTTGCCTGCTGTCGCTGGCGGTTTTCGGCCCGACGACATGGCGCGCCTTCTTGACCGCAATCGCCGCATCTCCGGCCGTCTATGTCTCTGGGAAGATCTCGTTCGACGGCTTTGTAACCCCGTTCGGCGCCGCCCGCCTGCTCGGCGCCGCT
>Ga0335075_10006003_pt1 | contig 18763 bp, 13 predicted proteins | sample Lox_Sample_24_FD_206723 | JGI IMG/M metagenome (GOLD analysis project Ga0335075, IMG submission 206723) | Soil microbial communities from Loxahatchee National Wildlife Refuge, Florida, United States - Lox_Sample_2.4 | ecosystem: Environmental > Terrestrial > Soil > Wetlands | place: USA... | reverse complement strand
GGTGATCTGCGGGCCGTGCGGACGTGGCTGGACGGGCCACGGGACGCGCCGCTGCTGATCGACGCCAAGGTCACGTCGGAGCATGGCTCGTGGTGGCTGGAGGAGGCCTTCCGGGGACACTAGCGTGACCCGCCTTCCGATCGGATCGCGCGCAACGGGCACGCCACACCGGCATTCAAGACCGAATGAGTTTCATTTCGTTCAGCTGCCTGGGCGGGCTTCCCATTCGGGTTTGGTCAGTGCGTATTCGACCTCGCCCTGCGCGGCGCCGTCGATGACGTCAGCATCGGGTCCCTGGTAGGGGACGGTGCGCACGAGAGTCAGGCCGCATTTCTCCAGCACGCGCCGGGACGCGGTGTTGGCCGTCATCGTGTGTGCGAACACCCGCTGGACGCCGAGGTCGGTGAAGCCCATGTTGATCAGGGCCGCGGATCCCTCGGTGGCGTAGCCCTTGTTCCAGGCTGATCGGTGCAGCCGGTAGCCCAGGTGGATGTTAGTGATGCCGTCGTCCTCGGTGCGGAAGTGGAACCAGCCCAGGAACTCGCCATTGCTGGCGGACTCGGCGGCCCAGGTGCCCAGCCGGTCGAACCGCTGATAGACACCGAGGTGGAACGGGATGATCTCGTCCCGCAGGACCTCGCGGGGAACTGGCCTGCCCAGGTAGCGCATGACCTCAGGGTCACTGTTCAGACTGAACAGGTTGTCGACGTCGTCCTCGGTGAACTGGCGGATGGCAAGTCGCGGTGTCTTCAGGACGATGTGCATGTCTCGTTCGCTCATGACGACGAGTATGCAGGCAGGAAATCCGCCGCGGAACGATGGAAAGGATAGAGAAAGGTCACACCCATCAGCAGGAACAAGCCAAGATGGCAAATCGTTCTACCATATGAGAGGCTATTAGAACATTCTCTGTGGCGTCAATTCAAAGGTTAGCACATCAAATTTAGACGCGCTGGGCATTCGGCCTGCATCTCCCCGTCAGTCCTCGCAGGCGCCTGGCACACATGGAGACACAGGGCCGGGTACCCGCCCGCCAGACGGGTACCCGGCCCAGGATGATCGGTTCAGCTCACGGCGAGTGCTCGTCCGTGAGCACCTTGCCATCGCCGTGGTGCTGCGCGGGCACCGGTTCTCCCGGGATCTCGGCGAAGGCGGGCTCCGCGTCCGGTTCCTCCATCGGATAGGCCACCTCGCCATGGATCACGACGTCGCCGGCGGCCAGGGCCGCGTCCGGCTCGCGGAGCTTCATGAACAGCCCGATCCCGCGCAGGATCAGGAATGTCACCAAGCCGTCCCAGACGATCACCGTCAGCGCCGCGCCCGCCTGGATAGCCAGCTGCTTCGGGTGACCGTAGAAAAGCCCGGCGACCGTGTCGTTGGGGGACTTGGCGACGCCCAGGTAGACGATCATCCTGGGATCGGCGAGCAGGCCGACCAGCAGACCGCCGGCCAGGCCGGCGAAGCCGTGCGTGTACACGACGCCCAGCGCGTCGTCGACCTTGTTGAACGGCCAGACCTTCCGCGGCAGGTAGCCGAACAGCGCCCAGACCATGGCCGAGGTGACCAGGCCGATGATGATCGCGCCGGTGCCGCTCACGTAGCCGGCCGCCGGCGTAATGCCGACCAGGCCGCAGATCATCCCGTTGACGCCGCCGAGGAAGGTCGGCTTCCGGTCCTTGCCGAAGCTCATGTCCATGACGATCCAGGTCATCATGGCGACCGCAGTGGCCAGGTTGGTGTTGACCACCGCCGCGGTCGCGTCGGCCCCGGCGAAGTACGGGTCACCGCCGTTGAAGCCGTTCCAGCCGAGCCACAGTATCCCGGCGCCGACCGCCACGAACAGCAGGTTGTTCGGCACAGCCTTCTCGCGGTCGCGCTGCAGCCGCGGCCCGACCACCGCCGCCGCGACGAAGCCCGACACCCCGGCCGCCAGGTGGATCACATAGCCACCGGAGAAGTCGAGCGCGCCGTGGGCGGCCCAGAAGCCACCGCCCCAGAGCAGGAACGCGTTCACCGCGTAGGCGAACGTTATCCACAGCGGCACGAAGATCAGCCAGACCTTGAACTTAATCCGGCCGATCACGCTTCCGACGAACAGGATCGGCGTGATCGCGGCGAACACAAACTGGAAGTAGACCAGCGAGCCCTCGGGGAACCTGAAGTTCGGCATCAGCCCCTTGAGCAGCGGGATGTTCGCCTGAGCTTGCTCACCGGTAGAGCTGATGACGGAGTCGGGCCGACCGACGAAAGTGGAGATCCACGGCGTCCCGAACCCCATCTTGAAGGCCCAGAGCACCCACACGATGAGCGTCAGGCAAAACGCGCTGAAGACCATCATCATGGTGTTGATGGCCCACTTGCGCTGGACTATTCCGCCGTAGAGGACCGCGAGCGCGGGGATGCTCATCAGGCCGACGAGCGTCGCCGCGGTCATCTGCCAGGCGTTATCGCCCGAACTCAGCCAGCTCGCATAAGGCTCAAACACACGACCTCCTGGGGCCTCGTGGCGCGGCCCCTAAGCAGGCCGAATCCATCCGCCAGATGCTGTATCTATGTGTCCCATAGGGTGGTTTCGCCGGCGTTTCTCGATTGTTACGCGCATGCGACGAGACAGGCCCTCAGATGGGCCTTGTATTTCGGGAATGTTTCCTCCAGCGGGCGGCAGCCAGCAGCAAGATCCCTTGCCTGGTCCGCAGCGCTCGCGCGAACAATAACTCATCAGCGCAGGAAATTAGCTATTCGGACTTTTATCGTTTATGACCGGCAAAGCCCGGACCGCTGGGCACGAGTCGTCAGCCCGGCCGCCACGGCAGGCAGGCCGCGACGGCAGGCAGGCCGCGACGGCAGGCAGGCCGCGACGGCAGGCAGGCCGCGACGGCAGGCAGGCCGCGACGGCAGGCAGGCCGCGACGGCAGCCCGGCCGGCGCCGACGTCAGCGAACGGCTGCGCGCCTGGGGCCGCCTATGCGGACCTAGCGCAGGGATCCCGGGCCAGACCCCATCCCCGCCGAACAGCCCGCCACCGAGCTGTGGATGACCAAAAAGCACGCTATAACTGCCTTTCGGTCCATCCACGTCCAAGCCACCTAGCCCAGCGGGGCTGGTGATGTCTGAGAGACCAATGGGGTCGGGCAGGCCGCTGCCAAAGTGGGCGGGAAGCGACCCATGGGCGAGTTAATACTTCTGTTACGTTCCGATAACAGTGTCGGCCGGCACCCTTGAGTCGTCCGCTGCGGAGGACTTACGCTCCTGGCATCCCGCTCGGTAAGCGCTTACCTGCCGAGCAAGCAATCGAATCAGCAGCCAGAGACCGGCTGCTGACCGGTGTGGTAAGCGCTTACCAGTGGGGTCCAGAGCAACAGGGCACGGTAGCAGGCGGGTCCAGAGGAAGGGGGTACGCGGTGGTCGACACGCGTGAGAGCACCCACACGCCGCCTACGATCTATGACGTCGCGCGGGTGGCTGGCGTCTCGATCGCATCCGTCTCACGGGTCCTCAACGGCCGCCGCAACCCTCGCGAGGAGACCAGAGAGCGCGTGCTCCAGGCGGTCGCGGAACTCGGGTTCGTACCCGACGGGGCGGCGCGGGCGCTGAGCGGGCGGCTCAAAGAGGTCGTCGGAGTCGTGATCAGGCGAGTCCGCTGGGTGGCGACCAGCGACGGGGGCTTCGCCGAGGAGGATGAGAGCCTGCAGTTCACCGATGTGATCAACCGGGGGATCGAGCTTGCCGCCCAGCGACAGGGCTTCAACCTGTTGCTCAGCTCGGTCGACGTCGACGACCACGACGTCAGCGGCAGGCTGCTCGCCCTGGCCAGGAAGAGCGACGGGCTGATCCTGCACGACCGGGTGCTGGAGCCGGACCAGCTCGACGATCTGGCCCGGCGGGTGCCGATCGTCACGCTGGCCAACGTGGCCATGTCAACCACGGTCAACGTGCACAGCGACAACACCTCGGGCATGCAGGATCTGGCCAGGCACCTGCTGGCCGACCATGGTTACCGCAGCCTCGCGTATCTTGCCGGGCTGGCCGACAGCCCGGACAGCCTGGCCCGCCGCGAGACGCTCAAGGCGGAGGCCGCCGCGTTCGGCGCCGTGATGATGACCGGCCCGCAGTGGCAGGGCAACTATTTCGCGGCCGGCGGCGCACGGGTGATCGAGCGGCTGTTCTCCGGGGGGGCGGCACTGCCGCGAGCGATCGTCTGCGCCAACGACCAGACCGCGCTCGGCGTCATGTACGCGCTGGCCCAGCACGGCATCGACGTGCCCGAGGACGTGGCGGTGACCGGCTTTGATGACATCCCGATCGCGCGGCACCTGCGGCCGCAGCTCACCACCGTCCGCCAGCCGATCCAGGAGATCGGCGCCACCGCGTTCGACGTGCTGCACTCGATGATCAGCAACGGGGCGTCGGCCGAGCGCGACGTGATGCTGCCCACCAGGCTGATCGTCCGCGCGAGCTGCGGATGCCCGTCACCATCGACCTCGCCTCCGTGGCGAGTGGCCTGAACGGAGCCAGCCAGTGCGCGTGATCAGCCGAAGGATCGGCTTCTACATCCTCACCGCGATAGCGGCTGTCACCGTCGACTTCTTCATCCCCCGGGTAATGCCGGGCAACCCGGTCAGCGCCGTGATCGCCAAGATGCAGGGCGCGGTGATCACCAAGGCAACGATTCGCGCGCTCGAGGTGCAGTTCGGCGCCAACACCCCGGAGGGCCTGTGGGGCCAGTACGTGCATTACTGGAGCAACATCCTGCACGGCAACCTGGGCATCTCGACCAGCAACGGCATGGTCCCGGTGACCACGGTGATCCGGGGCGCGCTGCCGTGGACCCTCGGCCTGGTCGGCACCGCGACCGTGCTGAGCTTCGTCCTCGGCACGCTGCTCGGCGTCCTGGTGGCCTGGAAGCGCGGGAGCTGGCTGGACAACCTGCTGCCGGCCACGACCTTCTTCCAGGCGGCACCGTACTTCTTCCTGGCGTTCCTGGCCATTGACCTGTTCGCCATCAAGCTGGGCTGGTTCCCGGCCGGCAGCGCCCGCAACACCCTCGATTTCCCGGCCCTCGACTGGACCTACATCAGCGACGTGCTCGACCATGCGATCCTGCCCGCCCTGACGATCGTGGTCGCCTCGGCCGCGGGCTGGGTCGTCGGCATGCGGAATGTCATGATCACCACGATGGATGAGGATTACGTCCTCATCGCGCGGGCCAAGGGCCTGCCGAAGTCCCGGGTGATCTGGTATGCCGCCAGGAACGCGATCCTGCCGAGCATCTCCAGCTTCTCGCTGGCGGTCGGCTTCGTGGTATCCGGCGCGCTGCTCACCGAGATCGTGTTCAGCTATCCCGGCCTGGGCTTCATCCTGCTCACCGCGGTGCAGGACGCCGACTACGCACTGCTCCAGGGGATCTTCCTGGTGATCACGATGGCCGTGCTTCTGGCCAACCTGGCCGCGGACTTCGTCTACGTGTTCCTCGACCCACGCACCCGGCAGGAGGCCTGAGCCATGGCCATCGGCAGCAGCACGCACCTGGGCGCCGACCAGCCCTCTGACCTCGTCCCCCCCGGCGCTGACCCATTGACGGCCCCGGGAGCGAAGTCACGCCGGTCGCGGCTGCGGCTGCCCTCCTCGCTCAAGGTTCTCATCGGTCTGGGCACGCTGATCGCGTTCCTGCTCCTGGCCGTGATCGGACCGTGGATCGCGCCCTACAACCCCACCAGGACGTTCTCCACCACGGTGAGCTTCCCGCAGCCACCGTCCGTGGCGCACTTGCTGGGCACCACCCAGCAGCAGCAGGACGTGCTCTCCCAGCTGCTGGCCGGGGGGCGGAGCACGGTGCTGGTGGCGTTCGTGGCCGGCCTGGTCGCGACCGCGCTATCGGTCGTGGTCGGCGTGACCGCGGGCTATCTCGGTGGCCTGGCCGATGACCTGCTGTCGATGCTCGCCAACTTCTTCCTGGTGATGCCGGCCCTGCCGCTGCTCATCGTGATCTTCGGCTTCCTGCCCGCCTCCCAGGGCGGCGACGACCTGCTGATCGGGCTGATCATCGCCGTCACCGGGTGGTCCTGGGGCGCGAGGGTGCTAAGGGCGCAGACGCTGTCACTGCGGCGCAGAGACTACGTAGAGTCGGCGCGGATCATCGGCGAGCGCGGCTGGCGGATTATCGGCTTCGAGATCCTGCCCAACCTGACCCCGATCGTTGCCTCGTCGTTCCTGTTCACCGTGCTCTATGGCGTCGGCACCTATACCGCCCTCGCCTTCCTCGGCCTGATCAACCCCAACCACCTGAGCTGGGGCGGGATGCTGTTCTACGCGCAGGTCGCGGGCGCCGAGCAAAGCGGCTACTGGTGGCTGTTCATCCCGCCCGGGCTGGCCGTGGCCCTGCTCGGCACCTCGCTGGCCCTGCTCAACTTCGGGATCGACGAGTTCATCAACCCGCGACTGCGCGCGGCCGGGCTGACCCGGCGCCGCGCCCGGCGGGCCGGACTGCCCGGGGCAGCCCAGCTGCCACGGCGCTTCGTGCTCGGCCTGACCCCGGTCGTGCGTTACACCCCGGTGACCGTGACGGGCGGCGTGACCGCCAGCCATCAGCCTGACGAAGGAGGGTCACAGTGAACGCGCCGCTGCTATCCGGGGCACGGGCCGGAGAGCCGCTGCTCGAAGTCAGCGGGCTGTGCGTGGACTACGGGGCCGGCCCCGGCACGGTGCACGCCGTTCTCGAAGCCGACCTGGTGCTGCACCGCGGCGAGGTGCTCGGCCTGGCCGGAGAGAGCGGCAGCGGCAAGTCCACGCTCGCCTACGCGATCACCCGGCTGCTCCGGGCCCCCGGGATGATCACTGGCGGCAGCGTGGGCTACCACCAGGAACCAGGCCGCGTCGTGGACCTGCTCGCGGCCGACGAGGGCGTGCTGCGGGTGCTTCGCTGGTCCCAGATCTCGGTCGTGCTGCAGAGTGCGATGAACGCGCTGAACCCGGTGTTCACCATCGGGTCCCAGCTCACCGACGTGCTGCGCGCGCACCGGCCGGGAATGGGCAAGGCCGAGCGCCGGGCCCGGGCCGCCGAGCTGCTGGCCATGGTCGGGATCACCGCCGACCGGCTGGACAGCCACCCGCACGAGCTATCCGGCGGCATGCGGCAGCGGGTGATGATCGCGATGGCACTCGCCCTGGAACCGCAGGTGGTGATCATGGACGAGCCGACCACCGCGCTTGACGTGGTCACCCAGCGGGAGATTCTCGAGGAGCTGATGGAGCTGCGCGAGCGGCTCAGCTTCGCCGTGATCTTCATCACCCACGATCTCTCGCTGCTCATCGAGATCGCGGACTCGATCGCGGTGATGTACGCGGGCCGGCTGGTCGAGCGGGCCGCCGCGACCGCGCTGTTCCGCGCCCCGCGCCACCCGTACACCCTCGGGCTGCTCAGCTCGTTCCCGGCGCTGCACGGGCCCAGGAAGCAGCTGACCGGTATACCCGGCTCTCCCCCGGACCTGCGGCAGCTTCCGGCCGGATGCGTGTTCCACCCGCGCTGCCCATACGTCATGGACCGGTGCCTGACCGAGCGGCCCCCGCTGCTGCAGCTGGGCGTGAACGGGGAGTGGAGTGGGCCGGGGCGGTGGGTGGGGGCCGGGGCGGACCGGGCCGCCGCGTGCTGGCTGCAGGACGGGTCCGTGGCCGCGCCACCCGAGCTCGCGCGGCCAGCGCCCGGCGTGAAGCAGCCCGCTGGCCTGGTCACGTCCGCCGAGCCTGCCGAGCCCGTCGTGCCCAGCGCGCCCGCCACCAGGAGCCAGCCATGACCCAGCTCGAAGTCACCGCTCAGCCGCCCGGGACCGGAGCGCCACTGCTGGAGGCGCGGGGCCTGACCAAGCACTTCCCGGTGCACGGCAGCGTCCCACGGATCGGCGGTGGCTCCGGGCCCGGATCGCGCCGGGCGCTGTGGGGAGCACGGCGGCTGGCCCGCGGCGGCGCAGCCGCCGACGGCGCCGCCCCCAAGGTGGTGCACGCCGTCGAGGACGTCTCGCTGGCGCTCGCCGAGGCACGGGTCACCGCGGTGGTCGGCGAGAGCGGCTCGGGCAAGTCGACGCTAGCCAGGCTGATGGCCAGGCTGCTCAAGCCGACCTCGGGCACGCTGCTGGTCGACGGCCACCCGGTGCCGCCGGCCAGCCGGGGCGGGCGGGCGTATGCGCGCCTCGTGCAGCTGGTCCTGCAGGACCCGTTCTCGTCGCTGAATCCCGTGCACGACGTGCGGTATCACCTGGCCAGGCCGCTGCGGGTGCACGGGCTGCTGAAGCCAGGAGCCGACCTGGATGACACCATGACCGGGCTGCTCGAACGGGTGTCACTCACGCCAGCTGATCAGTTCCTGGCCAAGTACCCGCACGAGCTGTCCGGTGGCCAGCGCCAGCGCGTCGCGATAGCCCGGGCGCTCGCGGTGCAGCCGCGGGTGCTGCTGGCCGACGAGCCGGTTTCGATGCTGGACGTCTCGATCCGGCTAGGGCTCCTCAACCTCCTCGGCGACCTCCGCGATCGGGAGCGGCTGGCCATCCTCTACATCACCCATGACATCGCCTCGGCCAGGTATCTCGCCGACACGATCGTGGTGATGTACGCCGGGCACGTGGTGGAGTCCGGGCCGGCCGAGATCGTCACCGACCAGCCCTCCCACCCCTATACCCAGCTGCTGCTGAGCGCGGCGCCCGACCCGGACCGGGCCACCCCGCCCGACCTCAACGGCCGCGGTTCCCCGCCAAGCCTGGTGACGCCGCCACCGGGCTGCCGGTTCCACCCGCGCTGCCCGCATGCGATGGCCATCTGTGCCGAGCGCCTGCCGCCGGCCTTTGAGGTGGCCGACGGCCACCAGAGCGCCTGCTGGCTGCACGCCAGCGACTCCGGGCTGGCCCGTCCTGGCCACGCCGATCCGGCCAGGAACGGTCTCGTCGCTGATCACGGACAGGAAGGAGACGCGTTGACAGACCCGTAGCGACCCGCGAGAGCACGAGCGCACGAGGCGGGCTGGCACATGCGAAGCGCCCGGCCGGCCGCGCCGCCCGACTGATAACAGACCCCGACACGGTCGTTCACAACAGGCCGGCAACATGCCGGCCGGGCACAACGGAGTTTAGGCAATGAAACATGCAGTCATAAAGAGCCTGGCCGTGGGCGTCATCTTGAGTCTTGCGATGGCGGCCTGCAGCAGTTCGAGCTCCAACACAGCCTCGTCGTCGGCCTCCGGTAAGCCGCTGGTTATCGACGACGAACCTCTGTCACCGATGACGGACACGTTCAACCCGTACTCCGCGACCTCCACCGGCGGGCCGGGCGGGGTGACCGCGGAAAGTCTCTACAACGAGCCGCTGTTCATTTGGAACATCCTGAACCCGAACGAGGCGCCGTTCAAGGTCCTCGGCACCGGGTACAGCTGGTCGAATGGCGGCCGGACACTCACCATCACCACCCGCTCGGGCGTGAAGTGGAACGACGGCAAGCCGTTCAGCGCCAGCGACGTTGCGTTCACCTTCAACATGATCAGGACACACCCGGGCCTGGACACCGACGGAACCCCGGTGCCGACGAGTGCCATGGCGCCGAACTCAACCACGGCGGTGCTCAACTTCAGCGCGCCGGAGTACGCCAACCTGTTCCTGATCGGCCAGAGCTACATCGTGCCGGAGCACATCTGGTCAAAGGTGAACCCGGTCACGTTCGCCGACCCGAGCCCGGTCGGCACCGGCCCGTACATGCTCGGCCAGTTCTCGCCGCAGGGCTTCACGCTCAAGCAGAACCCGTACTACTGGGACAAGAGCGCGGTCCGCGTGCCTGAAATCTCCTACCCCTCCTACAGCCAGAACTTCAACGTCGTCAACCCGCTCGCCAGCGGCCAGATCGACCTGGCCGGCAACGACATCGCCGACGTCCAGAACGTCTACCTGGCCAAGAGCCCGGACAACCACACCTATTACTCCAGCTCTCCGTACCTGACCGCCAACAACGTGGTGTCGCTGTTCTTCAACGTGACCAAGGCGCCGCTGAACGACCCGGCGGTCCGGCAGGCAATCAGCTACGGGATCGACCGGCAGCAGCTCTCCGCCCAGGGCGAGACCGGCTACGAGCTGCCGGAAACCTCGACCAGCGGGCTGCTGCTGCCCCGGGACAGCAGCTGGCTGGACCCGGCACTGGCCAACAACCTCCCCTCCGGGGGCGACTCGGCCAAGGTCACGTCCATTCTCAAGGCCGACGGCTGGAAGATGGTCGGCGGCAAGTGGACCAAGAACGGCCAGACGATCAGCTTCTCGATCGCCGACCCGATTCCCTACAGCGACTATTACCTCGACGCGCAGGACATCGCGAAGCAGCTGAACACGCTCGGGTTCAACGTGACGGTCGACGGCATCGGCAACCCGACGGTCTGGCAGGGCGACGTCACCGACGGTAACTTCGACGCAGCGATCCACTGGAGTAACCAGGGCCCGACGCCGTACCAGATCTACCAGGGCAACCTGGACGCGACCCTGACCGCCCCGGTCGGCAAGCCAGCCGCCACCAACATCGGGCGCTGGGACAACGCCGCCACCCAGGCGGCGCTGAACGAGTTCGCGGGCAGCAACAGCCCGTCGGTGCAGAAAGCGGCGATCTCGAGCCTGGAGAACATCATGACCACCCAGGTCCCGGCCGCCCCGCTGCTGTACGGCGCGGCGTGGTGGGAGTTCTCCACGCGCGACTACACCGGCTGGCCGTCGTCGAGCAACCCGTTCATGAACCCGTCGGTGAACTCGCCGTACGTCGAGGAGACGATCCTCCACCTCAAGCCGGCCTCCTGACCAGGGCACCGGACCACGAGGCGGAGGGATAGCCACAACCAGATGACAGCCCACGACGAGGGGCAGATCCCGCCCGGCCGGGTTTCCGGCCGGGCGGGGGCCCAGACGGCGGTCACCGGCCCGGCGGAGCTGCTGGCCGAGCTGACCGTGCACGACAAGGTACTTTTGCTGACCGGCGCCGACAGCTGGCGCACCCAGGGCGCCGAGGCGCTCGGGCTCAGGCCGATGATCACATCGGACGGCCCGGCCGGGGTCCGGGGCGTGGTTCTCGACGAGCGCCATCCATCGTCCAGCCTGCCTTGCCCATCCGCGCTCGGCGCCACCTGGAATCCCGAGCTCGTCGATGAGCTCGGCGCCGCCCTGGGCGCCGAGGCGCGGAGCAAGGGCGTCGATGTGCTGCTCGCGCCGACGATCAACCTGATGCGCACGCCACTGGGCGGCCGCGGATTCGAGTGCTTCTCCGAGGATCCGGTGCTGACCGCGAGGCTGGCGATCGCGTTCGTCCGCGGGGTGCAGAGCGCTGGCGTCGCCGCCACCGCCAAGCACTTCGTGGGCAACGACTCGGAAACCGAGCGCTGGACCTACGACGCCCGGATCACCGAGCGCGTGCTCCGCGAGCTGTACCTGGCCCCGTTCGAGGCGTGCGTGCGCGAAGCCGGGGTGGCCCTGGTGATGGCCGCCTATAACAAGGTCAACGGGGTCGCGATGACCGAGCACGCGTACCTGCTGCGGGACATGCTCAAGGACGAGTGGGGCTTCGACGGCGTGGTCACCTCCGACTGGCACGCAGCCCGAAGCACCGCGGCCACCGCGCTGGCCGCGCTCGACTTGGCCATGCCCGGGCCGGATGGGCCATGGGGCGGGCAGCTGGCCCAGGCGGTAGCCGACGGCGCGGTCACCCCCGAGGTGCTGGACGACAAGGTGATCCGGCTGCTGCGGCTGGCCGACCGGGTTGGCGCGCTCTGCTTGCCCGGGGGGGACGACCCCCCAGGACCCCCCCGGGCGCCATCCGGCAACGGCTCCGCCGCCTCACCGCATAACGTTCCATCTCTTGCGGATCCCGCGCTTCCATCTTTCGTGGACCCGGCCCTGCTGCGCCGGGCCGCGGCCGCCTCCATGGTCCTGCTGCGCAACGAGGGTGGGGAGAACGCTCTGCCCATCGATCCGGCCACGGTCAGGCGGGTAGCCGTGATCGGCCCGAACGCGATCCGGCCGGCCATCCACGGCGGCGGCAGCGCGGTCGTCATGCCGGCCGCGGTGTCCACCCCGGCTGCCGCGCTCGGCGAGGCGCTGGCCGGGCAGGCCGAGGTCACCGTGGCTCCCGGCTGCCAGACCTGGGTGGTCGTCCCGGAACCCGCGATGGGATCGCTGCGTGACCCGGGCACCGGCGAGCCGGGCCTGCGCCTGGAGTTCCGCGACCGTGACGGCAGCCTGCTGGCCGCCGAGCACCGGCACTCCACGGCACTGGCCTGGTGGGATCGGGTTCCGCCCGGGATTGGCTGGGGCCAGGCCGGCCGCATCGTGCTGGTCACCTTGTTCCGGCCGGATACCGACGGGCCGCACGTGCTCGGTGCGGCCGGGGTCGGGCACATCACGCTGTCGGTGAACGGCACCGTCGTCGCCGAAGGCGCGACCCCCGTGCCCAGCGATCCGGTGGAGGCCATGACCCGCCCCGGCGAGATCCGAGCGACGGCCCGGCTCGAGGCGGGGCAGCCGGCCGAGATCCGGCTCGAGTACCGGCCGGCGGCCGACGGCGAGGGCCCGCTGGCCGTGCGGCTCGGCATCGTGCCCGCGGCCGACGAGGACGAGATGCTGGCCGAGGCCGAGCAGGCGGCCAGCCGGGCCGATGCGGCGATCGTAGTGGTCGGGTCGCCGCCGATGACCGAGAGCGAGGGCTTCGACCGCAGCACGCTGGCACTGCCCGGACGGCAGGATGAGCTGGTCCGGCGGGTGGCCGCGGCCAACAGCCGGACGGTGGTCGTCGTGAACGCGGGGATGCCGGTCCTGGCGCCGTGGGCCGCGCAGGTCGCCGCGGTGCTCTACGCGTGGCTGCCCGGCCAGGCCATGGGTGAGGCACTCGCCGATGTCCTGCTGGGCCGGGCCGAACCGGGCGGGCGGCTTCCGGTCACCCTGCCGGCCGCCGAGGAGGACTGCCCGGTGCTGCATGCCGTGCCGCAGGACGGGATCCTCAGCTACGACGAAGGCCTGCTCATCGGCTACCGCGGCTACGACGCGAGCCTGACCACGCCGCAGTTCCCGTTCGGCCACGGCCTCGGCTACACGACCTGGGCCTACGAGTCGCTGCACGCGGCAACGGCGGTCCTGACGGCGGGCGACGACCTCGACCTTGTGGTCACGGTGCGTAACACGGGGTCAAGGCCGGGGCGTGAAGTGGTCCAGGCCTATCTGGCTGCGCCGCCCGACCCGGCCACGCCGCCACGGGTGCTGGCCGCCTTCGGCGCGGTCACCGCGCCGCCTGGCGCGTCGGCCGAAGTGACCCTGCGCGTGCCGGCCCGGGCGTTTGCCCGGTGGGACGAGGACGCCCAGGGCTGGGTCTGGCCGTCAGGACAGTTCACGGTCCACGTCGGCAGGTCGTCGAGGGATCTTCGGCTGTCGGTACCCGTCCGGCAAGGCTGAGCGGGCGTCAGTCGCTGTCGGTGCGCGCCGGGCTGGGCTGAGCGGGCGTCAGTCGCTGTCGGTGCGCGCCGGGCTGGGCTGAGCCGGCGTCAGTCGATGTCGGTGGGCATTCCGGGGCTTGGCGCGACCAGCTCGGCCTCGAAGCCGTCGGCGTTCTCCAGGTAGGCGGCGTAGTGCCCCTCGCCCCCGGCATGCGGGTGGCGGTCGGCGAACATCAGCCGCCAGCCGTTGCTGGGCGCGACCGCCACCAGCTTTTCCAGCTGCTCCTGGTCGGCCACGTGGAAGGCCAGGTGGTTCAGGCCCGGGCGGCACCGGTCGTGGCGGCTCGCGGTGCGGTCTGGGGACTGCTCGAGAACTATGTAGGTCCGGCCGGCCCGCCAGCTGCGGCCGCCCGGCCAGTCCCCGAACGGCTCGTAGCCGAGCTCATCGAGCAGCCAGCCCCAGCTGGCGACGGCCCGGTCGAGGTCTGGCACCCAGAACTCGAGGTGATGAATCATCCCGCTGATCGCCTCGCCCGCCGGGCGAGTAGCGGCGCGCTGGGCGGTGCCCGGCTTGGCCCATGCGTGAGTGAGCTCCGGATCCGGCTCTGCCGTGGCCGGTCCCTCCCGGGACAAGCCACTCGGGCCGGTGTCGGGTGCCATTGGCGATCAGCTCGAAGACCTTGTCATCGGCAGAATGGTAACTGCTAGACCCAGGTCAACTGGTACTAACCCGAGACATCGTGAACGGGCAGCATCTCAGCAGGTCCGGAGACGCCAAAACCAGCGGCAGTCCACCGTTTGGTGATCGTGGCTGATTGATGCGGATCATATGCGCTCACAGATCATCAACAGCTGGGCGCACTTTTCATGATCCCGGTAGATGGGGTGGGGAATACGCGCCTCAGCTACCGAGATCACGGAATAGCGGCTTCCCCGGGGAGCTGCTGACCGCTGCCTGGCGCCGGCCATCAGGGCGGAGCGGGGAGGTCGACCAGCCCGGCCAGCGACGCGCGGTGCCGGTCGGCGGTGCCGAACCCCATCGACGAGCTCTTGGCCCGCTTCAGGTACAGGTGCGTCGGGTGCTCCCAGGTGAAGCCGATGCCCCCGTGCAGCTGCAGGCATTCCTGCGCGGCGCGGACCGCGATGTCCGAGCAGGCCGCCTTGGCCAGCGCGATCGCCACCGGCGTGTCGGGGTCACCGACGGCCAGCGCGGCCGCCGCGTACCTGGCTGCGGCGCGGGCCTGGGTCACGCCCACCCACAGGTCGGCGACGCGGTGCTTGAGCGCCTGGAACGACCCGATCGGGCGGGCGAACTGGCGCCGCTCCTTCAGGTAGGCGACCGTGATCTCCAGGCACCGCTCGGCCAGGCCGAGCTGCTCGGCGGCCAGCATCGCCGCGCCCGCGGCCAGCGCCGCGGCCACCGCACGCTCCGCGGCCGGGCCCGAGGCGATCCGCCTGGCGGGCACGTCGGCCAGGGTCAGGTCGGCGAGCTGCCTGGTCATGTCCAGCGACACCACCGGGGTCAGCGACGCATCTGCGGCCGTCACCGCGTACAGGCCGTACGGGACGCCGTCCACCGGCACCAGCAGTACATCGGCGGGCAGCGCGTCGGCGATCCCGGTAACGGTCCCGCTGAGCCGGTAGCCGGCGTCCCCCGGCACGCCCAGCCTGATCGTGGGCTCGGGCCGGGCTCCCGGCGGCGACGTGAACGGGACGGCGAGCGCCACCGTGGACGTGCCCGCGGCCAAGCCGGGCAGCAGTTCGTCGTCACCCGCGGCCAGCAGCGCCGCGGTCGCGGCCACCGCCGAGCCGAGGAACGGCACGGGGGCCACGGCGCGGCCGGTCTCCTCGGCCACCACCGCGGCCTCACGGTACGAGGCGCCGGTGCCGCCGCTGCTCTCCGGGATCAGCAGGCCGGCGCAGCCGAGCTCGGCCGCCAGGACCCGCCAGAGACCGATGTCGTAGGTCTCGGCCGTCTGGCTCCTGGCCAGCACCTCGCGCCAGCCGCACCGGTCCTCGAACAGGTCGCGGACCGCGGCGCGCAGCTCGGTCTCGGTCTCGCCGTACAGCAGGTCCGGCAGCCCGGGAGGCGCGGTCGCCGGTCCCGTGGTCGCCTGCGCCGCTGCGGCGGCTTCGGTTGCCTGGCTCACCGCGGCAGCTCCTTCCATGGCACGCCCTTATCCACCCGGATCTCGGGCGGCAGCCCAAGCACCCGCTCGGCGATGATGTTGCGCAGGATTTCCGAGGTCCCGCCCTCGATCGAGTTGCCCCGCGCCCGCAGGTACCGGTACCCGGGGTCGCGGCCGTAGAAGCTGGCCCCCTCGGGACGGCGCATCGTCCAGTCCTGATAACGCAATCCTTCGGTGCCGGCCAGCTCCACCTCGAGCTCGGATATCTCCTGATTGAGCCGGGCAAAGACGAGCTTGGCCGCGGACCCCTCGGGACCCGGCTGGCCAGCGGCCAGCTGCTGGCGGAGCCTGGCCCCGGCCAGGCGGGACACCTCGGCGTCGGCCCACAGCCGCAGCAGCCGGTCGTGCAGCCCGGGGGTGCGCCGCCCGGGATTGGCCCGCCAGGCCGCGGCGGCCGAGCCGATCATGCCGCCCTCCCTGGGCACCGCTCCCCCGCCGATCGACACCCGCTCGTTCATCAGCGTGGTGGTGGCGACCTTCCAGCCCTCGCCGACCTCGCCGATCCGGTCGGAGTCGGGGATCGCGACGTCGGTCAGGAAGACCTCGTTGAATTCGGCCTCGCCGGTGATCTGCCGCAACGGCCTGACCTCCACGCCCGCCGTGGTCATGTCACAGGCGAAGTACGTCAGCCCCTGGTGCTTGGGCACGTCCGGATCGGTGCGGGCGACCAGCAGCGCCCGCTTGGCCAGGTGAGCCGATGAGGTCCAGACTTTCTGGCCCGTCACCACCCACCCGGGCTGATCCCCCTCGGCACGGAGCGCGCGGGTCGCCAGGCCGGCCAGGTCGGAGCCCGCGCCCGGCTCGCTGAACAGCTGGCACCAGATCTCCTCACCGGTCCACAGCGGGCGCAGCCAGCGGCGCTGCTGCTCCGGTGAGCCGAACGCCAGGATCGTGGGCGCGGCCATACCCAGCCCGATTCCGTTACGTTCAGGCCGGTTATTCGGTGCGCCTGCCGCGGCGAATTCAGCATCGACGGCCGCCTGCAGGTCCCGGGACAGCCCCTGGCCGCCGAGGCCGGCCGGGTAGTGCACCCAGGCCAGCCCGGCGTCGAAGCGCGCCTGGAGGAACTCGAGCCGGTCCGTCGCAGCCGGGTCGTGGGTGGCCAGGAAATCACGGACCTGGCTACGCAGGTCCTCCGCGGTGGTCACAGGGCGCTCAGCATAGGGGACCGCCCGCCACGTAGATCACCTGGCCGGAGACGAACCCCGCTCCCTCGCTGGCCAGGAAGGACGCGACGTTCGCGACGTCCTCGGGCTGGCCGACGCGGCGCACCGGGATCTGCGAAGCGGCGGCCTTCTGGAATTCCGAGAACTCCACGCCGATTCTGGCCGCGGTCGCCGCGGTCATGTCGGTGACGATGAACCCGGGGGCGATCGCGTTGGCGGTGATCCCGAACTGCCCCAGCTCGATGGCCAGCGTCTTGGTGAAGCCCTGCAGGCCCGCCTTGGCCGTCGAGTAGTTGGCCTGGCCACGGTTGCCGAGCGCCGAACTCGACGACAGGCTGATGATCCGGCCGAAGCGCTGGTCCACCATGTACTTCTGGATGGTCCGGCTCATCAGGAACGCGCCCCGCAGGTGCACGCCCATGACCATGTCCCAGTCGTCATCGGACATCTTGAACAGCATGTTGTCCCGGATCACGCCGGCGTTGTTGACGAGGACAGCAGGCGGGCCGAGTTCGGTGGCGACCCGCTCCACCCCGGCCGCGACCTGGTCGGCCTGGCTGACGTCGGCACCGACCGCGATCGCGCGGCCGCCCGCCGAGGTGATCGCTTCGACGGTCCCGCTGCCGTCGGCCTCCTTCAGGTCGAGCACGCCGACGGCCATCCCGTCGGCGGCCAGCCGCTTGGCCACCGCGGCGCCGATGCCGCGCGCGGCCCCGGTGACGATCGCGACCCTGCTGGCCGACCCAGACTCCTGCGTCATACGTTCCTCCTGCCTGCCGGTTCTTCCGGTCTAGCTGTATTTTTTCAGTTCCCGCCGCGCCAGGGAGCGCTTGTGCACCTCGTCGGGCCCGTCGGCGAACCGCAGTGAGCGCGCGCTGGCCCACAGGTGCGCCAGCGGGAAGTCCTGGCTGATCCCGCCGGCCCCGTGGGTCTGGATGGCCTTATCGATCACCCATTCCGCCATCGCCGGTGTGGCAATCTTGATCGCCTGGATCTCGGTGTGCGCGCCCTTGTTGCCGGCCGTATCCATCAGCCACGCGGTCTTCAGAACCAGCAGCCGCGCCGACTCGATCCGGACCCGGGACTCGGCGATCCAATCCTGGATCACCCCCTGGCTGGCGAGCGGCCCGCCCCAGGCCGAGCGCTGGGTGGCCCGGCGGCACATGAGCTCGAGGGCCCGCTCCGCCGCGCCGATCTGGCGCATGCAGTGGTGGATCCGGCCTGGGCCGAGCCTGGCCTGGGCGATCGCGAAGCCGTCGCCCTGGCCGGCGATCAGGTTGCCGGCCGGCACCCGGACGTCGCGGAACTGCACCTCGGCGTGGCCACCGTGTGAGCCGTCGGTGTAGCCGAACACGTGCATCCCGCGCTCGATGTTGACCCCGGGTGTGTCCCGCGGCACCAGGATCATCGACTGCTGCCGGTGCCGCTCGGCGGCCCCGTCGGTCTTCCCCATCACGATCAGAATCTGGCAGCGCGGGTCCATTGCCCCCGACGACCACCACTTGCGGCCGTTGATCACGTACTCGCCGCCGTCCCGCTCGATCCTGGTCGCGATGTTGGTCGCGTCCGACGAGGCGACATCCGGCTCGGTCATGCAGAACGCCGACCTGATCTCGCCGTCGAGCAGCGGCCGGAGCCAGCGCTGCTGCTGCTCCGCTGAGCCGAACTCGGCGAGCAGTTCCATGTTGCCGGTGTCGGGGGCCGCGCAGTTCAGCGCCTCGGGCGCGATGGCCGGGCTGTGCCCGGTGATCTCGGCCAGCGGCGCGTACTGCAGGTTGGTCAGCCCGGCGCCCTCGGGGTGATTGGCCAGGAACAGGTTCCACAGGCCCCTGCTGCGGGCCTCGGCCTTGAGCTCGTCGATGATGGCCGGCCGCTCCCAGATCCGGCCGGCGGCGGCCGCCTCGGCCACCTGCTCGTCGAACACCTTCTCCGCCGGGTAGACGTAGGTGTCCATGAATGACAGCAGCCGCTCACGCAGCT
>Ga0335075_10006002_pt1 | contig 18764 bp, 20 predicted proteins | sample Lox_Sample_24_FD_206723 | JGI IMG/M metagenome (GOLD analysis project Ga0335075, IMG submission 206723) | Soil microbial communities from Loxahatchee National Wildlife Refuge, Florida, United States - Lox_Sample_2.4 | ecosystem: Environmental > Terrestrial > Soil > Wetlands | place: USA... | reverse complement strand
CACCACCGCGAGCGGCCCAGGGGGCAGCGCCGGCACCGGCCGGGTAGCGCGCGTGATCGGGCCGGTCGTCGACGTGGAGTTCGGCTCCGAGCAGCTGCCCGAGATCTACAACGCCCTGCGGGTTGACGTGACCGTGGAGGACGACACGCGGACGCTCACCCTCGAGGTCGAGCAGCACCTCGGCGACAACGTGGTCCGGGCGATCTCGATGCAGCAGACCGACGGCCTGGTGCGCGGCGCGGAGGTGATCGACACCGGCGGCCCGATCTCGGTGCCGGTCGGTGACGTCACCAAGGGCCACGTGTTCAACATCCTCGGCGAGACGCTGGACGTCCCCACCTCCTCGCTGGACGTGCAGGAGCGCTGGGGGATCCACCGGGACCCGCCGCCGTTCGACGCGCTCGAGCCGAAGACCGAGATGTTCGTCACCGGCATCAAGGTGCTCGACCTGCTGACCCCGTACGTCCGGGGCGGGAAGATCGGCCTGTTCGGCGGCGCGGGCGTCGGCAAGACCGTGCTCATCCAGGAGATGATCCGCCGCGTGGCGCAGAACTTCGGCGGCGTGTCCGTGTTCGCCGGGGTCGGCGAGCGCACCCGCGAGGGCAACGACCTGTTCCTTGAGATGACCGAGTCCGGCGTGATCAAGGACACCGCGCTGGTGTTCGGCCAGATGGACGAGCCGCCAGGCACCAGGCTGCGGGTCGGCCTGTCCGCGCTGACCATGGCGGAGTACTTCCGCGACGAGCAGAACCAGGACGTGCTGCTGTTCATCGACAACATCTTCCGGTTCACCCAGGCCGGCTCCGAGGTCTCGACGCTGCTCGGCCGGATGCCGTCCGCGGTCGGCTACCAGCCCACGCTGGCCGACGAGATGGGCCAGCTGCAGGAGCGGATCACCTCGACGCGCGGCCACTCGATCACGTCCATGCAGGCCATCTTCGTGCCGGCCGACGACTACACCGACCCGGCTCCGGCCACGACGTTCGCTCACCTGGACGCCACCACCGAGCTGTCCCGGGCGATCACCGAGAAGGGGATCTACCCGGCGGTCGACCCCCTCGCGTCGACGTCCCGGATCCTGGACGCCCGGTACATCGGCCAGGAGCACTACGACGTGGCCGGCCAGGTGATACAGATCCTGCAGCGGTACAGCGAGCTGCAGGACATCATCGCGATCCTCGGCGTCGACGAGCTGTCCGAGGAGGACAAGGTCACCGTGCAGCGGGCCCGCCGGATCGAGCGGTTCCTGTCCCAGCCGATGTTCGTGGCCGAGCAGTTCACCGGCATCCCGGGCAAGTTCACGCCGCTCGAGGAGACGATCTCGTCCTTTAAGGCGATCACCGAGGGCAAGTACGACCACGTGCCGGAGCAGGCCTTCTTCATGTGCGGCGGCATCGAGGACGTGGAGAAGAAGGCGAAGGAGCTGGAACGGTCGTGACCAGGTGACGCTGCAGGTTGAGCTCGTGATCCCGGACGGCGAGCTGTGGGGCGGCCCGGCCGGGATGGTCATCGCCAAGACCCTGGACGGCGACATCGGCGTGCTCACCGGGCACAGCCCGGTGATCGGCATCCTGGCGGAAGGCAGCGTCGTGCGGATCCTCCCCGAGGCCACCGATGGCGCGGCCGAGGGCAGCGAGGTGGTCGCCGCGGTGAGCGGTGGCTTCTTCTCCGTTGCCGATGACCGGGTCTCCGTGCTGGCCCGCGAGGCCCGGCTCTCCGAACAGATAGACATCAAGGCTGTCCAAGCGTCTCTCGACGATGCACTGCAGCACGCGGAGCCCCCGGCCGCGGGGGAGCAGGAGGCTGTGGCGGTCCGGTACTTCAGGGCACAGCTCAGAGCCGCCGGCGCTGCTGGCGACGGGTCCTGACGAGAGCGGGCGGGGAGAGGGCCTGGGTTGGCAGGGGGGCGGCTCGCGCTAGATGCCGGCTGGCTCCTCGTCGTCGTCCTGGTGGCCGCGATCGCCGCGGCTACCGTCATCGCGGTCCGCAGAACGCTCATCGAGCGTGGTGGCGGGAGCGTCGAGTGCGGCCTGCGGCGCGGCAGGGACCGGCGCTGGCAGCTCGGCCTGGCCGCCTACTGGCCTGACGAACTGCGCTGGTACCCGGTCTTCGGGTTGCGGCTGCGCCCGGGCGAGGTCTTTGCCAGGCATGCGCTGAGCGTGGTGTCGCGGCGTCCGGCCGACGCGGTCGAGGTCACCAGCGTCGGGCCCGCGGCCGTGGTGGTGGAGTGCGACACCGGGGACAGCGGGGCGGGACGGGTCGAGCTCGCGCTCAGCGAGGACGCCCTGACCGGGTTCCTCGCCTGGCTGGAGGCTGCCCCCCCGGGCCGGCTCTCCGATCTGGCGTGACCGTCAGCGCTCGCCGCCCGGCCGCCACAGCAGGTCCCCGCCGGGCTCGCTGGCCCGCCGGGCCAGGATGAACAGGAGATCGGACAGCCGGTTCAGGTACCTGGCCGGCAGCCCGCTCACGGTAGGGCCGTGCGCCTCCACGGCCGCCCAGGCGCTGCGCTCGGCGCGCCGCACGACCGTCCTGGCCGTGTGCAGCAGCACCGCCCCCGCGCTGCCCCCCGGCAGCACGAAGCTCCGCAGCGCCGGCAGGCCCTCGTTGTAGGCGTCACACGCCTCTTCCAGCCTGGTGATGTATGCCTCGTCGATCCGCAGCGGCGCCGGCTGGCCCGCTGCCGCCGGGGATAGCGGGTTGCACAGGTCGGCACCGACATCGAAGAGCTCGTTCTGCAGCCGCACCAGCAGGCCGGTGACGTCCGCGGGCAGCCCGCCCATCGTGACCGCGGCCCCGATCGCGCAGTTTGCCTCGTCGACGTCCGCGTAGGCGGCGAGCCGGGGATCGGTCTTGGCCACGCGGCTGCCGTCGCCGAGTGCGGTGGTGCCGTCGTCCCCGGTGCGGGTGTAAATGCGGGACAGGACGACGGGGTTCTCCCGGGGATCGCGGGGCATGAAGCCCACCGTACCGGGCATGGAGCGAGCTGGGAGCACGCTGGGGAGCACGCCCCAAAAACCGGAAAGACTGCTACCGAAACGATGGTGTCTGTGTGACTGGAGAGTCTGTTGTGATCCAGCCGAAGAAGACCGCATCCCCTGGTTTTGGGGTTGTGACCTTGGGTATTCACATAGAAACCACGATGTGGCATCGTGGATGTACGAAGGGTGATCACCGGAGGGTGGCCAGCTAGCAACACCGAAGATGTGGTTTCGGTCACTATAGATGATGACCCTTTGCCAGGCCGAAATCGGGGGAACTAGGCCTGGAGCGGGCTAGCAGGCCCGCAGGCCAGCTCATGGCGAGCGCGGCGGATCTCGGGGGCCCGCCGAAGCTCGTGCAGAGTCCGGCGGATCTCGGGGGCCCGCCGGCTCCGAGCCGGCCGATTCTGTGGGGGGAGCGCGCCCCCGGCCCGATCCGGGCCGGGGGCGCGCTTGATTCTGCAGGGGGGGCGTTCCCGGGCCGATCCGGGCCGGGGGCGCGCTTGATTCTGCAGGGGGGGCGTTCCCGGCCCGATCCGGGCCGGGGGCGCGGTCATGGCCCGGATCCGGCCGGAGGGCCGCCCGGGGACAGGCCGGGATCGGCGCCCGGGGTGTTCGGGGAATGAGTATGGTATCCATCAAATGTCCGGACTGTCTTAGGAGACCCCGCGGTGTATGACTATGTCATCGTCGGCGCGGGCAGCGCCGGCTGCGTCCTCGCGGCCCGGCTCAGCGAGAACCCGGCGACCCGGGTGCTGCTCCTGGAGGCCGGGCCGCCCGATGACGCCGACCAGATACACATGCCCGCGGCGCAGAACCTGCTGTTCCAGAGCACATACGACTGGAACTACCAGACGGTCCCGCAGGAGCGGGCCGCGGGCCGCCCGGTCTACTGGCCGCGGGGCAGGACCCTCGGCGGGTCGTCGTCGATCAACGCGATGATCTACATCCGCGGCAGCCGGTACGACTACAACACCTGGCGAGACGAGTACGGCTGCGAGGGCTGGGGCTACGCCGACCTGCTGCCGTACTTCCTGCGCGCCGAGGACAACTCGCGCGGTGCCTCCGCCTACCATGGCGCGTCCGGCCCGCTCAGCGTCACCGACCCGCGGCACAAGTCGCCGCTGGCCAGTGCCTTCGTCGAGTCGGCCATCCGCGCGGGCCTGCCCGCGAACGACGACTTCAACGGCGCCAGGCAGGACGGCGTGGGCTTCTACCAGGTGACGCAGCGCCGCGGGCGGCGCTGGTCGGCCGCTGACGCTTACCTGCACCCGGCCGCCGGCCGGCCGAACCTGACCATCCAGACCGACGCGCTGGTGACCGGCATCGCGATGGCAGGCGGCCGCGCGGCCGGCGTGCACTACCTGCGGCGCGGCGCGGCGGAAACCGCGAACGCCGAGGGCGAGGTCATCCTGGCTGCCGGGGCGATCGGCAGCCCGCAGCTGCTCATGCTGTCCGGTATCGGCCCGGCCGAGCATCTCCGCTCCCACGGGATCGCGGTGCTGGCGGACAGCCCCGGCGTCGGAGCCAACCTGTCCGATCACCCGGCGGTCACGGCGATGTGGCTGACGCCGAAGGCGCGCGGGCTGTGGGAGCAGGCCGGCCCGCGCAACCTGGCCCGCTGGCAGCTGATGCACTCCGGGCCGCTGACGACGAACATCGCCGAGTCGGGCGGGTTCAGCCGCTCCGACCCCGCGCTCCCCGCGCCCGACATCCAGTGGCACGCGCTGCCCGCCCCGTACCAGAACGGCGGCCTCACCGATCCGTCGGTCCGCGCGATGTCGCTGCTGATCGCCCTCGTGGCGGTGCGCAGCCGCGGCCAGGTCCGGCTGGCGAGCGGCGACCCGCGGCACAAGCCGGCCATCGACCCTGCCTACCTGTCCGACAGCGCCGACATCGAGCCGCTGGCCGCCGGGATCCGGATGGCGCGGGAGTTCGCCTCCGCGCGGCCGATGTCCAAAATCTGCAGGTCAGAGCTCGCGCCCGGAGACGACGCCCGCAGCGACGCCGAGATCAGGGACTTCATCCGCCGTGACCTCACCACCATCTATCACCCGGTGGGCACCTGCGCGATGGGCGGCGACTCCAGGCTGGCGGCCAGCCGGCTGACCAGCGTGGTCGACACCGAGCTGCGGGTGCGCGGGGTCGAGGGCCTGCGGGTGGTGGACGCCTCGGTGATGCCGGCCGTGCCGAGGGGCAACACCAATGCGCCGACGATAGCGATCGCGGAGCGGGCGGCCGACCTGATCTGCGGGCGCGCCCCGCTGGCCCCGGTGGAGGCCGCCGACCTGGAGGTGGCAGCCGCCGCCCGCTGACCCCGCTTGTGTCCGGCGTTGCCGGTGTCGATGAGGTTCAGTCTGCCAGCCGGACCGGCTCCCCGGTGACCCGGCTGCGCTCGGCCGCGAACGCCATCCGGTGGCTCTCCAGCGATTCCCGGGGACCGGTGCGGACCAGCGAGGGGTCGCCCGACGCGACCGCGTCGACGAACGCCCCGATCACCCCGAAGTCGCCGCCGCCGTGGCCGCCGCCCGCGTCCGCGCGGGAGCCATCCACGGGCACGGGGTCGGGGCGCCCGCTGACAAAGTCCGTGACCGCGACCTGGTGCCCGTCACCCTCCAGAAAGCCCCGGCCGCCCATGATCCTGGTGCGGCGCCTGCCGTACGGCGTGAAGGCGCTCATCGTCAGCGTTGCCGTGACCCCGCCCTCGAACTCGATGGTGACCACCTGGTGGTCGGCCACGTCGTTGTCGCAGGCATACACGCAGCGGCCGTAGGGGCCGTCGCGCAGCGCCTGCCGCACTCCCTGCTCGGTCAGTTCGGCCGTGAGCACCGCGAGCGGCCAGCTCCTGCGCTTGGAGTCGTCAAGGAAGCCGAGGTAGAGCCTTGTCGCCGAGTACGGGCAGGTCGGCTCCACGGCGCAGTCCAGGCAGCGGTCGGCAGCCCCCGGCGGCCGGTTCGCCGCGGTGAAGTGACGCAACCCGCCGCTGCTGGACACGGCGACCGCGGGCCTGCCGACCAGGTGGCGCAGCCAGTCCAGGTCATGGCAGCACTTGGTCAGCAGGCTGGGCCCGGATTCATCCGCCCGCCGCCAGTTGCCGCGCACAAAGGAGTGCGCAAAATGCCACCAGCCGACCGGCTCCAGGTGCTCCACGCCGATCACCTGGCCCAGCCGGCCCTCGGCCACGACCCGCTGCACCGTCTCGGTGTAGGCCGTGTACCGCATCACGTGGCAGACCGCCAGGATGACCCCGGCCTTCTCGACCGCCTGCACCACGTCGACGCACTCCTGCCAGGTCGGCGCGATCGGCTTCTCGAGCAGCACGTGGTAACCGAGTCCGGCGAACCGGATCGCCGCCTCGGCATGCTCGCGGTCGGGGGTGGCCACCACCACCGCGTCGGCCAGGCGCCGCTGCGCGGCCAGCTCCCGCCAGTCGCCGAACCGCCGGCCCGCGCTCACGCCGAGCTGCCCGGCCAGCTGGTCCCGCCGGTCGGCACGCGGATCCGCGATCGCGACGACCTGGGACCGCTGGGGGAACTCCCGCGCGAACGCGCCGTAGATATCACCTCGTGCGCCAGCGCCAAGCAGCGCCAGCGTGACCGGCCGGGTCGTTGGGCCCTTTTCATCCGGCGATCTCGCGCCGAGGGTAGGCGGGCAGCTCCCGGGAGGATGAAAAAGGTTCATTGGCGCTCCTTGCCCTGGGCGGAGCCGATGAGGTGGAACTCGACCCGGTACAGCAGCGTGTCGTCGGCGACCGGCCCGGCGTGAGCGGCCCTGCGCCGCAGCGCCTGGAGGTCGGGCTCCCCGGAGCGGTGCACGTCGGCATCGGTGATCGCCGCGAACGGCAGCAGCTCGACGGAATCGACCTCGATCCGGGCGGGCCCCACCGGGTACCGCCCGCCCGCCTTCACCTTCGGCCGCTGCCAGAGGCGGAAGGAGACCGTGATCTCGCCGGAGATCACGTCGTCGCGCAGGTCCTTGCTGAACTCCATCGCAGCGGTTACGCCGCCCCGGCCCGGCGCGCCGAGCTGCTGGCCCGGAACCTTTCCCGCCACCGCTCGGCGCGCGCGTCGCCCAGGATCTGGCGGACGACGTTGCGGCCCGGGATGCCGGTCACCCCGCCGCCGCCGTGCGTGGCCGACCCGGCCTGGTACAGCCCGCGGATGGGGGTGCGCAGGTCCGCGTACCCCGCGGCCGGCCTGGCGTGGAACATCTGGCCCAGGCTCAGCTCGCCGTGGAAGATGTTGCCGCCGACCAGCGCGTACTCCTGCTGCATCTGGTGCGGCCCGATCACCTGGCGGTGCAGGATCGAGTCGGTGAAGCCGGGCGCCACCGCCTCCACCCTGGCGATCACCCGGTCGGCGTAAGCGGAAAGCTCCTCGTCGTTCGGCACGTCGGCGTAGGAGTGCGGGACCCACTGGGTGAACAGCGACATCACGTGCTGCCCGGGAGGCGCGAGCGAGTCGTCGAACACGCTCGGGATGCAGATGTCGGCGAACGGCACCGACGACGGGCGGCCAGAGGAGGCTTCCTGGAAGGCGTTCTCGACGTCATCCAGGCTCTCCGCTAGGACGATCGTGCCGCCGTGTACCTGCGGATCGACATCGGGATGACTGGTGAACACGGGCAGCGTGCCGAGCGCCAGGTTGATCTTCACCGTGCCGCTGCGGGTTTGCCAGCCACGGATGTCCGCGACGAAATCGGCGGGCAGCACCGCGGGATCGAGCAGCTGCAGGAACGAGATCTGCGGGTGCGCGGTCGTGACCACGATCGGCGCGTCGATCTCCGCGCCGCTGGCCAGGGTCACCCCGGCCACCCGGCCGCCGGAGGTGCGGATCTGCGCGACCTCGGCCCCGGTGCGGAGCTCCGCCCCGAACGACCGCGCGGCGGCGGCCAGCGCCCTGGTGACCCCGCCCATGCCGCCGCGGGGGAAGCCCCACGCCCCCGCCTGGCCGTCGGTGTCACCGATGTGGTGGTGCAGCATGACGTAGGCCGTTCCGCTCGACCGCGGCCCGGCCCAGGTCCCGATCACCCCGGACACCGACAGCAGCCCGCGCATGGCGTCGCTGTCGAAATAGCGCTCCACGAGGTCGGCGATGCTGCCCGTGAGCAGCCGGGTGACGTCAACGGCTGAACGCTGGTCCAGCTTGCGCAGATGCCGCAGCAGCAGCCCCTGGCGCCACAGGTCCTGTGGCCGGCGCGATCCGAGCCGCGGCGGGATCTCGTCCAGCAGCGGCCCGAGGATGGCGCCCAGGCGCGCCAGATGCGCCTGGTAGCGCTCGTAGGCGCCGGCGTCACGTTCAGAGAACTTGGCGATCTGCGCGCGTCGCGCGGCCGGGCCGTCGGGCAGGCTGAGGTACCGTCCGTCCGCCCGCGGGGCGAAGTACGGTCCCTGCGGGTACACGTGATAGCCGTGACTGGCCAGCCGGAGGTCCCGGATGAGCGCCGGCGGCAGCAGGGAGACCACGTAGGACAGCGAGGTCACCGTGTACTCCGGCCCGAACGGGTGCTCGCTCACCGCGGCCCCGCCCAGCACGCCGCGGCGCTCGCAGACCACCGTGCTCAGCCCGCTGCGGGCCAGGTACGCCGCGGCAACCAGGCCGTTATGGCCGCCGCCGATCACCACCACATCGCGGTTAGGCGTCATGCTGCGCTGGGCTCCCTTCGTTCTGGCGAAATCGCAAGGAGTATAGGCAACAAGACCGGACCCGGGACAGGGGTCAGGCGCCGGCCGGCATCCGCTCCGGCGCGGCCACCCGGATCGGCGTGAACGCCGCGATGGCCGCTACCAGCAAGCACCCCGCGCCCACGGCGACCAGCACGGGACCGGCGCCGTAGCGGCCGACTGCCCAGCCGAGCAGGGCCGCGCCGACCGGGCCGGGCGCGAAATGTATGGTCCAGAACGCCGAGGTGACCCGGCCGAGCAAGTGGTCAGGGGTTACCTCCTGGCGCAGCGACATCGAGCAGGTCCCCGCCACGGCTTCGCAGCCGAGATAGACGGCGGCCAGCGCGGCGATCACGGGGACGCTCCCCGACACGCCGATGCAGGCGATGGCCACACCGCCGGCGGCCACCGGGGCGATCCACGAGGCGCCAAAGCCTATCCTGCGGCGCAGGCGCGCCACGCTGAGCGAGCCGGCGAGCGAGCCGCCCGCCGCGACCGCAAGGACGACGCCAACGACGGCGTAGGGCTGGCCGAGGCCGTGCCGCAGGTCGTAGATCAGCACGTTGGTCAGGCCGAACGTCAGGAAGATGTAGCAGGACAGCATCACCGTGAGCGAGCGCAGCACCGGGTGACGCCAGAGGAACCGCGCCCCCGCGATCAGCTCCTGGAATCCGCGCCGCCGCGCGCTGCCCGCGTCCTCCATGGTGTCCTGGCGGCGCAGCCGGATCAGGAAGGCGCCAGCGGCTGACACCGCGAAGCTCGCCGCGTCGAAGGCGATGGCCGCCGCCGGGCCGAACAGCCCCGATACCAGGCCGGCCAGCAGCGGGCCCGCCACGCCGACCGCGGCGGCCGAGGCGAACAGCAGCCCGTTGGCCTCGGTGATGCGGTCACGATCGACAAGGTTGCGCACCGCGGTAACGTACGTGACCTGGAAGACCATGCCGATCGCCTCGCACGCCGGCAGCACCGCGTAGAGCAGCCAGACCTCGGGACGGAAGGCCCAGGCCAGCGGGATCAGCCCGTAGAGCAGCATCCGCGAGAGATCGCACCAGATCAGCAGCGCCCGCCGGTCGAGCCGGTCCACCAGGACACCGGCGGCGATGCCCGCGCCCACCGACGCGGCGCCCGCGACGCCGGTCAGCAGGCCCATCTGCGCGGCAGACCCAGTCGCGCGCAGCACGAGCAGGGGCACCGCGATGTAGGCGAACGAGTCACCCGCGGCGGACAGGGTCTGCGCGGCCCAAAAGATCCCGAAGTTGCGGTCGCGCCAGAGCGCTGGCTTGCCCGCGGGGCCCGCCGCCGTCACGAGGGGGCCGCCCGGCTAGCGGTAGCGCCTCCCGTGCAGGAACGTGGCCAGGGCGAGGATCTTCCGCATGTCCTCGTCGCTGCGGGAGAACGACGTGAGGTTGACCGGCGGCCGCATCCGCTGCCGGGTGATCGACTTCGGCCGGGCGAACTCGCGCAGCCCGTCCGCGCCGTGGATCCGCCCGAACCCGGAGTCGCCGGAGCCGCCGAACGGGAGCGCGGGCACGCTCGCAAAGGCGATCACCGAGTTGACCGCCGTCATCCCGCTGCGCAGCGACCTGGCCGCGGCCATCGCCGCCTTCTTGTCCCGGGCGAACACCGAGGCCCCGAGCCCGTAGCTGCTCGCGTTCGCCCTGGCGACGCCTTCGGAGAGGTCGGCCACGGGGGCGACGGTGACCGTCGGCCCGAAGGTCTCCTCGGTGACCGCGCGGCTCTGCTCGGGAACGTCGGTGAGGACGACCGGCCCGATGAACGGCTTGCGGATGCTCGACAGGCCGCCGACGACCGCCTTCCCGCCGCGGGCGAGGGCATCGGAGATATGCCGCTCCACCACGTCGACCTGGCCCGGCAGGGTCATCGGCCCGTAGTCTGCCTCGCGGTCCTCACCAGGGCGGACCGCGGACATGCGGTCAATGAGCTTCTCAAGGAACGAGTGGTACACGCCGTCGGCCACGTAGACGCGCTCCACGCCGACGCAGGTCTGGCCGGCGTTGGACGCCGCGCCCCACGCGGCAGCGTCGGCGGCGGCGTCCAGGTCGGCGTCCTCGGCGACGATGAGCGCGTCCTTGCCGCCGCACTCGGCGACCATCGGCGTGAGGTTCTCGGCGCAGGCGGCCATCACCTTCTTCGCCGTGGCGGCCGAGCCGGTGAAAGCGATCTTGCTGACCGCGCTCCGGGCGAGGAACTCCCCGGTCTGGCCGGCGCCGGTGACCAGCTGCAGCACCGGCTGTTCGGGCACGATCTCCGCGAACGAGCTGACCAGCCAGCCGCCGACCGCCGGGGTGAGCTCGCTGGGCTTGAACACCACGGCGTTGCCCGCCGCCAGCGCGTACGCGATCGAGCCGGTGGGCGTGAACACCGGGTAGTTCCACGGGCCGATGACGCCCACGACGCCCAGCGGCTGGTATTCCAGGGTGGCGGCCTGGTTGATGGCCACCAGGCCGCTGCGGACCCGGCGCGGGCGCAGCACGCGCCGGGCGTTGCGGGCCGCCCAGTCGATGTGCACGATCGCGAGCAGGATCTCGAGTTCGGCGTCGGCCAGCGGCTTGCCGGTCTCGGTTCGCACGAGCTCGGCGAGCCTGCCGAGGTACCTGGTCAGGTAGGACTTCCAGGCCAGCAGCCTGGTCTGGCGTTCCTTCCAGGAAAGGCCCGCCCACCAGGCCGCCGCGTGGTGAGCCCGCTCGACCGTCTCGGCCACGTCGCTCTCGCCGAAGATGGCGAAGCTGGCGATGACCTCAGCCGTCGCCGGGTTCACCGAGTCGAAGGTCTCCGCAGGCCGGGCCGGGCCTTGCGTCCGCAACGTCGTGGCCATCGCTGTGCACCCACCGTTCTGTGCGGCGTACGTTTGCTTGCGACCGAAAATACCGGAGCGCGATGATGCCAGAACAGTCAGCTGCAGATGAATGGCCCGGCCGCGGCTCAGCGGGGGAGCAGCCCCCGGCGCAGCGGGCCGCCCGGCAGGACCCGCAGACCGACCTGCGCTGGCTGCGGGAGGCGATCGAGCTGTCCCGGCGCTGCCCGCCGGTGCCGTCGGCGTTCTCCGTCGGGGCCGTCCTGGTCAGCGGCGAGAAGAACGTCCTTGCCACGGGTTACTCCCGGGAACTCGACCCGAAGGACCACGCGGAGGAGGTCGCGCTGGCCCGGGCGGCGAGCAGCCCGCTGCTGCCCGGCGCGACCCTGTACAGCTCGCTCGAGCCGTGCCTGGCCCGCGCGTCCAGGCCCCGCTCCTGCACCGAGCTGATCATCGCGGCGGCGATCCCCCGGGTGGTGATCGCCTGGCTGGAGCCGCCGCTGTTCACCGGCGGCGGCGGTGCCGCCGAGCTGCGGCGCGCCGGGGTCACCGTGGATGAGATTCCCTGGCTCGCCGAGCTCGCGCGCTCGGTCAACGCGCACCTGTTTGGCGCGGGCTGACGGTCACCGTTCCCGTTCCAGGATCGCGCGCATGGCGGCCTTGCCCCGGAAGGTGTGGCTCTTCAGCGCGCCGGTGCTGATGTTCATCGCCGCGGCTGCCTGCTCCTCGGACAGGTCCAGGTAGAACCTGAGCACGAGCGCCTCACGCTGCCTCGGGGGGAGCGAGCGCAGCGCCGAGATCACCGCCAGGCGTTCCAGCCGCGTGAGCGCCGCATGCTCGGCGCTTGGCATGTCGGGTTCCGGCCGCGGCATGTGCCGGTCAGCGACGGCCCGGCGCCTGAGCACCGAGCGGGACCGGTTCAGTACCGCGCTGCGCAGGTAGTGCACGGCCTTGTCGGTGTCGCGCAGCCCGCGCCAGTTGGCGTGCACCGCGATGAACGAGTCCTGCACCACCTCCTCGGCGGTGCCGACGTCCCCGAGCAGCATCGCGGACATCCGGACCAGCGAGCCGTACTCGCTGCCGTAGATCTCGGTGAAGGCCGGTTCGGCGTCTGCCGTCCGGCGGGCTGGCTCTGGCTGGATGAGCGTCATGTAAAGGGTGCGCACCGGTGCGCTCACGGTAGGAATGCCGGCCTCCAGGAATGCCGGTCTCCGGCGCCGGCCGGCGACGTCGGGCTGCCGACTCCGCCTCAGGCTAGGAAGAGAATGGAAAGTATGTCAAGATAGTAGCAAGAAATTGCGGACCCATGGGGCCACAGGTTGCACTAGATTCTTCTGATCTCTTCCGGCAAGATGTGGTCATGGCAGATGCAGACTGGGAACGGCTCGGCGACTACGTGGTAGCGAGGCGGGCCGCTCTCGGCATGCGCGACCGGCGCGCGTTCGCCGCCGCGACCGGCATCACCGACCGTACGCTCGGGAAGCTGGAGAACGGCAAGCGGGTATCGGCCAGCACGCTCGGCGCGGTGGAGAACCATCTCGGCTGGACGCCCGGCTCATGCCGCCGGATCCTCGCCGGGGGGGAGCCCGCCGTCGCGCCGGGGAGCGCCGGCCAGGCCCGGTATGAGGACCCGACGCTGCAGCACATCGCGGACACGCCGGGACTGCCGCCGGACGTCGTGCGCGGCCTGATCGCGCTCGCCCGCAACTGGCGTGATCAGGCCGGCGAGGCCAGCCAGCTAGACCAGGGCGACCACGGGCCGCACCAGTCGCAGCGCCGCGGCGCCTGAGGGGGCCGCCTGCTGGCCGGGGCCGGGCCACCCGCTGGCCGGAGCGCCGGGCCACCCGCTGGCCGGGTCACGCGCTGTCAGGGGCGCCGGGCCACGCCTTGGTCAGCCCCGGTCGGCGCCGTGAGCTACACGCACACCCGGATGCCCAGCACGACCACGCAGACCCCGCCCGACGGGGACGGCGTCGGCGTCGGCTCGGCGGGCGCCGGCGACGACGCGGCGGGCGTCGGCGAGGAGCCGCCGGCCGGCGCCTGGGAGGGACTCGGCCGCCCGGCCCCGGTGAGGCGCCCGGGCGCCGGCGAGGCCGTCGGCGTCGGCCTGGCCTGGGTCAGGTGGCTGGTGTGCCCGGGCGTCTGGCCCGGCTGCGGCCGCGGCGACCCGTGGACGGAATGCGACGCTGGCGGCCGTGCGGATTCCGCCGGCAGCCGGTGACTCGGGACCGCGGTGGTGAACACCGCGGCGGCCGACGCGCCGAGGACGGTGGTCGCCGCTGCCGCCCCCCACGCAAGAGGCCGCGCCTTGAACGCGCCCGCGGCGCCGCGCAGCATGGCCCGGATGCCGAGCAGCACGGCGATCCCGGCCGAGGGCAGGCCCGCGCGCCACCGCGCGCGCCGCGAGGCGCGCATCGCCGCCACGACCGCTGCCCGCTGGCACGCCGCGTCCAGCGTCTGCGACACGTAGATGACGAGGTTGCCGCGAGCATCGCGGTAGGCGAGAGCGCGCAGGCCGTCCGGGAGCGGCACCCGCTCGAGGTGGATCACGACGCGCTCCCGGAGGCGAACCGCTGGATCGCGGCCCACCACTGGCGCGGATCACCGCCCTCGCCGCCGAGCACCGCGATGAACTCGCGGCCACCCACTTCCAGGCGCACCGGCGCATCGTCGCGCGGGTCCTGCGCGGCGGTGATCAGGGGCTGGGGTACGTCTGCCGCCGGCGGATCGCCGAGGTCGGCGCCCGCGGCCGCGGCGATCTTCTCGAACAGCTCCAGCCGCCGCATCAGCTCGGTCTGGCTCGCCTTCGCCTCCGCAACTGCCTCCTCAAGCTGTCGCATCCGCGCGCGACGCTTCTGCCGCCACACCTGCCCCCCTCACCATGGGTTGCGGGCCGCCCCACATCTGTCAAGTCACATGTGGATATGGACAGGGAAATGCTAATCCGGCAGCGCGCGCCTTGCTACGCCGTTCGGCCCAGCTTGTGTCACCCGGCGGGCTAGGCCAAATGAACGAGCCAGGCAGGCGGGCGCGGGTCGCCGTCAGAACAGCCGCAGCGCGTCGTCCCCGGCGCCGCGCATCGTGTCGTAGTCCAGGGTGACGCAGCGGATCCCGCGGTCCTGCGCCAGCACCCTCGCCTGCGGCCGGATCTGGAGCGCCGCGAACACGCCGCGCACCGGTGCGAGCAGCGGATCGCGGTTCAGCAGGTCGAGGTAGCGGGTGAGCTGCTCAACGCCGTCGATCTCGCCGCGGCGTTTCACCTCGATGGCCACGCTGGTGCCCAGCGCGTCCCGGCACATGAGGTCAACGGGCCCGATCGGGGTCGGGTACTCCCTGCGTACCAGCCGCCAGCCCTCGCCGAGCAGGTGCAGCTGCACGGCCAGCAGTTCCTGCAGCTGGGATTCGACGCCATCCTTCTGCAGCCCGGGGTCGGCTCCCAGGTCGAACGGGGCATCGCTGACGATCTCGGCGATGTTGATGGTCAGCGTCTCGCCCGACTTCCCGGTCACCACCCAGCGGCCGTCCTCCTCGGCCAGCCTGCACGGCGGCGGCATCCAGTTCAGCGGCTTGTAGCTGCCCGTGTCGCTGTGAATGCTCACGCTGCCGTCAGCCTTGATCATGATCAGCCTGGTCGCGAGCGGCAGGTGCGCTGTCAGCCGGCCTGCGTAGTCCACGCTGCACCGGGCGATGACGAGCCGCACGAGAAGCACTATATGGCGCCGCTGTCTGCTGCGCGCCCGCTTAGGCGCCGGACCGGATCCGGATCCTGATCTGGTGACCGGGGGCATTGCCCGCAATGAGAACCTCGCGTGCGGGCGGAGCGGAGACCGACACCGGGGCCCCGAAGCCACTGAACGTCATCTCGACCGTTCCCCGCGCGGGCGGCGCCGACGCTATCCCGGGCAGCGTGTAGGCCGCGTCGAGCTGGCGCACCCGGCCTTGCTGGTCGACATCAATGGTGCCGGTGGCGTGCGCGACAGGCCGTCCGCTGCCGGCCGCGCCGATCGTGAAGGCGGCGGAGTACACGTACCGGGTACCTGTCCAGCCGGGCCCGGAGACGCTGCCTTGACGGTTCACCCGGCTGACCGAATCGAGCAACGCGAACAGGTTCTGCGGGCTGGTTTCGGCCACGCTGAGCAGCCCCGAGGTGAGTCTGAGCTGCCCACTGGCTGCAACCGGAACCCATAGCGGGAGGCTGGGAGTCCTGAGCCAGGATTTGCCGCCGGGAAGCGGCGGCTGGCCGCCGGCCGACCCCGCGTTCAGGTAGACGTAACCGCCTATGAAGCGCGCCTGTGCGCCGGTGCGGGTCGTCTCCTCGCCGACCCTTCGCGCTGGATCGAACGCACCGGAGAACTCCGTCCGCGAGGTGATGGTGGTGCCGCTGCTGGGCAGCGTCACCCGGGTCATCGTCGCGCTGAAGTGATAGCTCTGTCCCGCCGTGCGGGAGACGGCGCTGGTGAGTTGCGCGAGCGCTGAGGGCGGCGCCTGGACGAGAGCCAGCGTGATCGCCGCCGCGGCAGCCGCCACGATTGCCGCAGCCGCCGAGAGCGTGATCCGAGGGCGAATGCGATGCGTCGAGCGGCGGGCCTGCACGCCGCGCAGAAGATCGATGCCAGGCGGGATGTCCGCGGTCGCGGCAGCCAACAGCGCGCGCACGTCCTGTTCGGTTTCAGGCATGTCTGGCTCCCTCACGAAGGCTTCACCTCATGTCACGCTGCTCATCGAGCGCCTGGTTGACCTCGCCCTGGGGCCATTCGCCGCCGAGCTGCTGCCGCAGAGCGCGCAGCCCCCGGTACGCGTGCCTCTTGACCGACCCGGCCGAGCACCCGAGCAGCTCCGCCACCGCGGCCTCCGGCAGATCCTCGCCATAGCGCAGCGCAAGTACCGCCCGCTGCTGGCGCGGCAAGGCCGAGAGAGCCTGCCGGACGAGGGCGCCGAGAGCTTGCCGGTCGGCGAGGTCGCCCGCATCGGCCCTGTCGGGCAGCGCCGGCACCGGCATTTCGCGGCGCCATCGGGCACGCCACCACGAGCGGTGCGTGTTCACGATGATCCGGCGCAGGTAGGCGTCTGGATCGACGCTCGTATCGAGCCGCGGCCACGCGCGGTAGAGCTTGACCAGGCTGGCCTGGACAAGATCCTCGGCCGCGTGCCAGTCGCCGGTGAGCAGGACGGCTACCCGGAGGTGCCGGTCGCCGTGCTCGCGCACGAACGCGGTGAAACGCGCGTCGAGATCGACGGTGTCCCGCCGCATCGCAGCTTCTTTCTGATCGGCGCGGTGTGAGTTCCCACTCCTCACACGCGCCCAGTCCGGCCAGAAGTTGACCGCCACGGCCGGTAAATCGTGGAACCCATGCGGGCCGCTCCACCGTATCCCGCAGGGGTTACCCTGGCGGCCGTGAGCCCGCGCAAGGCACGCCGCCTCCCCGCCCAGGTGCGGCGCAGGCCGCGCGGGGGCACCGGGCCGGCCAGCGGCCGCCCGGCGGCGGAGCCGTCCCCGGTCAGGCTGGGGCCGCCAGAGGTGCAGGCCTGGCCGGACGGGGACTGGGTCATCCGGCAGGTGCCTGGCGCCGCGGCCACGAAGACCTACCGGTGCCCGGGCTGCGACCAGGAGATCCGGCCCGGCACCGGGCACGTCGTCGCCTGGCCGGCGGAGGCCCCGGGTCCGGAGCAGCGGCGGCACTGGCACAATTCGTGCTGGCAGCGGCGTCCGAAGCGCCCGCGAGGGAGGCAATGATGGAGATACGGGCGAGCACGGTCCTGCCTGCCACGCGAACCAAGGTGACCATACCGACCGCCGACGGGCTGAACCTCGTCGGCGAGCTCGCGGTGCCGCAGCAGCGGGCTCCGGTCGCCACGCTGATCTGCCTGCACCCGCTGCCCACGGCGGGCGGGATGATGGACAGCCACGTGCTGCGCAAGGCCGCGAACCGGCTGCCGGCCCTGGCCGACCTCGCGGTGCTCAGGTTCAACACCCGCGGGACCACCTCGGAGCATGGGACCAGCGAGGGTGAGTTCGGCGGCGGCGAGCCGGAGCGTTACGACGTGGCGGGCGCGATCGATTATGCCGTGGCCGCAGGGCTGCCCCGGCTGTGGCTGCTCGGCTGGTCGTTCGGCACGGACCTGGCCCTGAAGTGGGGTAACGTCCCGGCGGTCGCGGGCGCGATCCTGCTCTCCCCGCCGCTGAGCCGGGTGACCGACGCCGACCTGAGCGGCTGGGCCGAGTCGGGCCGTCCCCTGGTCGCGCTCGTCCCGGGGCTCGACGACTACCTGCGCCCGGCGGAGGCGCGGGCCAGGTTCGCGCGGGTGCCCCAGGCGGAGGTCATCGGCGTGGACAAGGCAAAGCACCTCTGGGTGGGCGAGCCCTACGTCCGCATCGTGCTCAACGAGATCGTGCGCCGGCTCAACCCCGGCGCGTGGCCGCTGCCAACCGAATGGAAGGACTGACGTTGAGCGTTTTCGACCTGACCGGCAAGAACGCGTTCGTCACGGGCGCGTCCCGGGGAATCGGGCGGGTCATCGCCGTCGCGCTTGCCGAGGCCGGGGCGGACGTGGCGCTCGTCGCCCGGAGCGCGGACGGGCTCGCCGAGACCGCCTCGGCCATCACGTCCGGCGGCCGCAAGGCGTTCGTGATCCCGGCCGACGTCACCGTGCAGGCCGCGGTCGACAGCGCGGCGGCCGCGGCGATCGACCTGCTCGGCCACGTCGACGTGGTGGTGAACAACGCGGGCGGATCCAGCTTCATGGCCACGTTCCGCGAGCTGCGGCTGCCCGGCTGGGAGAAGGTGCTGCGGCTCAACCTGGACTCGGCCGCGTACGTGTGTCACGCGTTCGCAGACCACCTGCTCGACCGCGGCCAGGGGACGGTGATCAACGTCGCCTCGGTTGCGGGGGTGGTGTCCTCGCCGTTCCTGGCCCCCTACGGGGCCGCCAAGGCCGGGCTGATCTCGCTCACGAAGACGCTCGCGGTGGAGTGGGGCCGCCACGGCGTCAGGGTCAACGCGCTGTGCCCGGGATGGACGGCCACCGATCTCAACCGCAGCCTGTGGGAGGATCCGGCGGCGGGCCCGGCGACCGTCGCGACCGTGCCGATGGGCCGGTGGGGGAGGCCGGAAGAGATGGCCGGCCCGGCCGTCTTCCTGGCCAGCGACGCCTCGTCCTACATGACCGGCCAGGTGCTGATCGTCGACGGCGGCCAGGCCGTCAGCCCGTAGCTGGCCGCAGAACGCGAGCCGCGCGCGCCCCGGACGGGGGCGCCGCTCGCGGGCAGAAAGCAAGCGGCGCGGGCCCACAGCGGGGGCGCGCCGCAAGC
>Ga0335075_10006001_pt1 | contig 18766 bp, 17 predicted proteins | sample Lox_Sample_24_FD_206723 | JGI IMG/M metagenome (GOLD analysis project Ga0335075, IMG submission 206723) | Soil microbial communities from Loxahatchee National Wildlife Refuge, Florida, United States - Lox_Sample_2.4 | ecosystem: Environmental > Terrestrial > Soil > Wetlands | place: USA... | reverse complement strand
AGTCGCCGCAGAACAGTCCGGGCCCATCAAGAACAGCTGACGGGATTCGCACTGCTGCATCCGACGTTGCCGCTTGCCCGCCGCATGGTCCTCGCGATTGCGCGCGGCCGCCCGTGCCGAGCCGGGCAACACGGCACCATGGCGCCGGCTCAGGATGCGTAACTGGCGATCAGCTCGGCGACTTCCGCGGGGCGGGTCACGAAGGGCGTGTGGCTCGTCGGCCACTCGACCACCTTCTCCGCCCGAGTCGCCATCTCCCGCTGTGCCTCGACCGGGATGGCCTGGTCGTTAGTGCAGACCACGTATGTTGCCGGGACCGTCAGCCAAGCCGGCGGCCTGGCCTCCGCTGGCTCGTCCCCGGACGGATCTGTCCCGGACGGCTCGATCGCGGACATCGGCATCGGGCGCAGGCGGACCGCCATTGCCGCTGCCGTGTCCGGATCGGCGTCGCCGTAGAACACCTCAGCCGCGGCCGCCGGATCGACGGTGATGCCGCGCTCGTCGACGACGATTGACCCGGCGAGCTTCTCGCTGATGAGTGCCGTCGTGTCCGCATCGGGCTCCGTAAGGAACGCGGCCAGGTAGATCAGCCGGGTTACCGCGGGCAGGCCAGCCGCCGCTTCGGAAATCACGATGCCGCCGTAGGAGTGCCCGACGACAACGCACCCCGGTCCGGCTGTGTTGATCGCCGCCCGAACCGCGGCCGCATCGGCGTCCAGGCCGCCGAAAGGCAAGTCGACGGCCGTTGCCTGCAGGCCGAGACGTCGCAGTTCGGCGACGACGCCATCCCAGCACCACGGCCCGTGCCATGCTCCGTGTACGAGTACGATCTCAGACATCTGGCAGCACTTCCTTCACGCTAGGCGCCGCGGCGAGTCGCGGAGCGGCAGAATCTGGGCGGCTTGCCGGGAGTTGCGCGTTGTCCCGACCAGGGGTGGATAGGGCCCCGAACCCTGGACGGCACAGGCGAGCCAGCCCGCCGGCATCTCGGGAAGGACACGGCCGTACCCGATCTCGGGGTCGGATCCGGCATGGAGGCTGGCCCGCCAGCCATAGCCTGCCAGCCAATCCGCAACATCGTCGCGTGCGCTGATCATGACGCTGTTCTGCGACTTGACCGCGTCCTGGACCGTCCGGCCGCCCTCCCCCAGCATCCTGGTGTCCAGATGCTCTACTAGCAGCCAACTGCCGGGGGCTGACGCTCTAGTCACCTCGGCGAGCATGTCATCGGCTACCTCCTCGGTGAGGTACATCAGCAGTCCTTCGATCAGCCAGGCGGACGGCTGCCGCCTATCGAATCCCGCCTCCTGCAGCTCGCTGTACCAATCTGCGACCAAGTCAGCGCCGATGCCGGACCAGTGGCAGGTCGGTGCCATCCCGGCCCGCGCCATCAGCGCCTCCTTGAATGCCACCATCTCTGGCATATCGACTTCATACCAGCGAGTGCCGGGCGGGCATTCCAGCCGCATTGCCCGGCCGTCCATGCCTGCGGCGAGCGACACTACTTGCCGGATCCCGTCCTGCAGTGCCGCGATCAGCCGATCGTCGAAGTAACGAGTTCGCACCGCGAAAGTACCCGAATTCGGGCCCGTCCAGCGCTTCGCCAAGCGAGTCAGCGGTAGCTCCGAGGCCTGCCGCCAGTTCCTCCAGCTCAGGTGAGCCCGCCAGCTCGGCCACAACCGCCTCAGAGAACGGGTCACGGAAAAGCGCGTCCTGGCGCCCGCTCTCGCGGTGCCTGATCAACGACATGTATATCGCGGTGCGCCCCACCCCAAAGGGCACTCGGGAACGCTGCCCTGATGGTGTTTCAGCCACTCGATGCCCTCCACGGAGGCAAATAGGAAACAAGTTGATGTCCGGCTTCCGGACGATCCCGGTCGGCCGCTCTCTGACCTGGCGAGCCAGATTGGCTGCACGAACACGGCCAGTGACTCTGGTCCGATGGCTCGGTCAGGATGCCCGGGTCGCGGACGTTATGGCTGCCTGGGTCGGCCAGCACGGTGAAGCTATCGCGGCGTGTATCTCTGCGACGCCGTCGGTGATCGCCGACTCAACACTCATCTGAGGTCTCCTTGCCGTTGTCCAACGGTGCGCCGCTGTCTTCATGCCGTCCGCTTATCAGCGTCGGCCAGTGCCGCGGTCTTACTAACCCGCGAGACAGGGTGCAGGCGGTGACAACCCACTGCGGGAGGCGGCGCTGAACGCGAGGTCGTGCCGGGCAGAGGGAAGCGCGACGCCCTTGAGCTCGTCGTGCAATGCCTGCCCAGCAAGGCGATCCAGGCACCATGCGCAAGGCGGGGCAGCGGCGTAAGCGTGCATCCGTGCCCGTCGCTCGACCGCCTCCTGGGTACGGGACGACACATCCGGAAGCGGGCGACGCCGGAGGGGCTGGGTGTGTCCGTTCTGCCTGTTATCGGTAGTCAGGGTTCTCGAAGTCGAACCGGCATCCGGCGTCCCATTCGGAGCGCTGGTTTCCGTGGGCGGGGATGCCGCCGGAGTCTTTGAGGATGCGCGCCAGGTGCATCAGGTTCCATGTCATAAAGGTGGTATTGCGGTTGGTGAAGTCGTTGTCCGGCCCGCCGGACCCTGGGTCTAGGTAGGACGGGCCGGGCCCGGCTTCGCCGATCCAGCCGGCGTCGGCCTGCGGCGGGATGGTGTACCCGAGGTGCTGGAGGCTGTAGAGCACATTCATCGCGCAGTGCTTGACGCCATCCTCGTTGCCGGTGATCAGGCAGCCGCCAACGCGGCCATAGTAGGCGTACTGGCCGGCCTGGTTGAGCAGGTGCGAGCAGGCGTAGAGGCGCTCGATCACCTGCTTGGTCACCGAGCTGTTGTCACCTAGCCAGATCGGGCCGGCGAGCACCAGGATGTCGGCAGCTAGCACCTGCTGGTAGATGCCGGGCCAGTCATCGGCGGCCCAGCCGTGCTCGGTCATGTCCGGCCATACGCCGGTGGCGATGTTATGGTCGACAGCCCGGATCTGGTCGACGCGGACGCCGTGTTTCGTCATGATGCTGGCGCTGACCTCGATCAGGCCTTGAGTGTTGCTGAGTTCCGGGGTCCGCTTGAGCGTGCCGTTGATGAATAGGGCGCGCAGATCGTCGTACCGCTGGCTGGGGTGACGCATCGTTCGAGACTCCTTAGTGAGATCGGCGTTGGGGAGCGGTCTGGCGCGAAGCAAACCTCCCGTAGCGTGTGACGGAGGCTTCCCGCAGTTGAAATGGCGGCTGCTAGACGAGCCCGGGATCTTGCTCGATGTGCAGCATGGCCGGGCCATCGGCGGCGAACAAGCGGGCCATGGACGCGTCGAGATCCTCACGCCGGGCGGCCTTTATGCCTGTCGCGCCACACAGTTCGGCGTATGCGGCCCAGTCCGGGTTGTGCAGGGACGTGTGCCAGACCGGGAAGTCGGCGGCGCGCTGTTCCTTGCCGATCTTGCCGAGGGAGTGGTTGTCGAGCAGTACGTGCTTGACCGGGATGCCGTATTTCACGGCGGTAGTGAGCTCGGCGGCGTACTGGCCGAAACCACCGTCGCCGGTCACCGCGACGACGGGCCTTCCCGGCGCGGCTGCCCATGCGCCGAGCGCGGCTGGATACCCGAAGCCGATCGATCCGAGGTACCCGGACATCAGCACCGGCTGGCCCTTTGACTCCAGGTAGCGGCCTAGCGAATAGGCGTGGTTGCCGACATCGACGGTGACGACGGCATCTTCGGGCAGATGCCGGGAGAGGGCGTCAAAGACCGCTGCGGCAGAGACACCGTGGCCCCGGTCGTCAGTCGCGCGGCGAGCTTTCTCGGCGCGCCATATCGCCCAGCGGGCGGCCACGTCCGGGCGCTGGTCCCCGGCCCTGGTTCCGGTGAGGTCGTCGAGCAGCGCGGCCAGGGTGAGGTCAGCGCTGCCGAGGAGGCTCGCGCTGACCGCGTCGAAACGGCCGATCGCGGCGGGATCGTCGTCGATCTGCAGAATGGTCTTGTAGGGCGCGATCCCTGTGTGGTTGGAGAACGAGGCACCGGTCACGATCAGCAGGTCGGCCTCGTTCATCAGCCAGCTCGCGACTGGCGTCCCGCTGCGCCCGAGCACGCCAGCGCCGAGCGGGTGGGTGTCGGGGATCAGGCCCTTGGCCTTGAACGTTGTCAGGACGGGTGCGTTGAGCCGCTCGGCGAGAGCACTGACCTGCTCTTTGGCCTGCCTGGCGCCGTGGCCGACAATGAGCACCGGCCGACGGCTGGCGCGTATCAATGCAACCGCTCGGGCCAGTTCGGGCTCACCGGGCCGGGCAATTCGGCAGGCCAGCCGGCCCTGGGGGATCTTGGCGACGGCGTCGCTGGGCTGAGTCTGCACTTCGTCGGGCAGGACCAGGTGCGCGACGCCGCGGCCGTCAAGGGCATGCTTGACCGCCAGCGCTGCCAGCTCGGCGTGGTCACTGCCACCGTGGACCGAGGTAGTCCAGGTGGCTACATCACCAAAGACGGCTGTCAGGTCAAGATCCTGGAAAGCCCCGCGCCCGAGCACCGGCGATGGCACCTGACCAGAAATCGCCAGGACCGGCGCCTGGTCCAGCTTGGCGTCATACAGCCCGGTCAACATGTTGGTCGAGCCCGGCCCGGCAATCGCGAAACAGACCGCGGGACGGCCGCACAGCTTGCCGTACGCGCTGGCCGCAAAAGCAGCCGCGCCCTCATGCCGGATCCCGATGTAGGTCAGCTGCCCGCGTTCCTCGGCTCGCCGCATAGCATCGGCGAACCCCAGGTTCGAGTGGCCCACCATCCCGAATACGTGCGTGATACCGAACGCAACCAGCGTCTCGACCAGCAGGTCACCCACCGTGCGGCGCCTCTCCGGAACCGCAGGCACTCGCACGTAAACCCCGTCAGCGCGCTCCTCCACCGCATAGGCTGCAACCCCGTCAGAGAACCCCCCAGGGGGCCGACCCGTGAGCGGGTCATAGTCATAGCCGTGCCACGGGCAGCGCAGCCAGCCTTTCTCGATCGAGCCCTCGCCCAGCGGGCCACCCTGATGCGGGCATCGATTCTCCAGCGCGCCAAGCTGCCCCCTGCACCGGGCCAGCGCCACTGTCCGGCCGCCAGCCGTCACACTCCGGACGCGCCCCTCATCCGGGACATCCACTGGATCGACCCGGTGCCACCCGCCTGCCTCCGTACCTGGCACTCCCACGATGTCGTCCTCTTTGCCGGCAATCCCGCTATTCAGTCCACGACACAGGTGGCCGCGCCTGGTTAGCGCCTGATCGCGGCCAGGTCTTACCTGCCGACTGCTACGTCGCCGCACCGACATCGCCTTCGAGCACCGGCTGCCCACCACCACCCAGACGCACGTCACGGTCGCGCCTGCTTCGCGGACAACGGACGATCCCCGCGGTGATGTCCCCCACGGCTTGGCCCGCTGTCGTAAGCGGCGCCGCGGACTACGGCTGTTCAGCGGCTTAGCGCAGCACGAACGCCTGGTGATTAAACCCGGCCGTGACGAACCGGACGGCGGCTAGCGCCTGAGCCGGGCCCCGCACAGAAGCTCGACCGCTGCGCCAGCCGCAACACGACCAGCTAGCCTCCGAGCGTGCAGCAGGCCCTGGTCGCGGCGTCCCGGCCACTTGTCACTGGCACGCGAGCTGAACGATGTCGGCCGCATGCTCGCCGGGCAGGCTTTGGTTACTCGGCGTCGCCGGACGGATCGACTGCTGCGGCGGCGAGCCAGGTGCGCTCGGCCTGTGCCAGCAGGCTGCCGGTGGCGAGGTGCTCGCGCAGCGCGCTCTTGTTTACTTTGCTGATCGTCGACCGCGGCAGCGCCCGGACAACCGAGATCTGCCGCGGCACTTTGAAGTCGGCGAGCTTCGCTGCACAGGCGGCCGCGATCCGGCTGGCAAGGCCGGCGTCTGGCGCCGAAGCAGGGTCGCTGTAAGGCGCCGCGGCTAGGACGAAGGCCACCGGCACCTCGTCCAGCTTGGCGTCACGGCGGGCGACTACGGCAGCCTCGACGACCCCCGGCACCTCTGTGATCACTCGCTCGATCTCGCTGGCGGCGACGTTCTCGCCACCTACCCGGAGCATGTCCTTAGCTCGGTCCGCGAAGGAGATCCATCCGTCGGCGTGAACGGTCACTAGGTCACCGGTCCGGAACCAGCCGTCCTCGTCGTAGCTGTCCGCAGTCGCCTCCGGGTTGTTGAGGTACTCGGCGAACGTCGACAGGCCTGGCACGCCGCGGACGAGCAGCGCTCCCGTCTCGTCGGCCTGGACCGGCGTGCGCCCGTCCGGGCCCACGACCCGGATACCATACTCGGGTGCCGGCCGGCCGATGGCTAGCGCGCGTGCTGGCAGCCACGGGTCGCTGACGATGCCGTGGCTCACCGTTTCGGTCATGCCCCACCACCCCACCGTCCTGACGCCGAGTCGTTGCTGCCACTCGGGCTGGATCGCCGGAGCGCCGAACCAGCGGTATGTGTGGCGGGCCGGTGCTTCGATGCTGAGCACGGCGCGTGCCGACAGGCCCATCAGAGATGCCCAGGTACAGCCGTGCCGCAGTGACACAGCCCAGAACCGGCTGGTCGACCATTTCGGCAGCAATACCACCTTGCCGCCGGTCCAGATCGTGGGCAGCAGCGAGTATGCAAACGCGTTGGCATGAAACAGAGGCATCGTGATCAGATGGCAGTCGTCCGCACCCAGGTGCTCGTGCGCGGCGTTGACCCGCGCCGCCCACAGCGCGTTGGCATGCGTCCATACCACGCCCTTAGGCCGGGAGGTGGTCCCCGAGGTGTACTGGATGCTTACCGGCGCGCCGGGGTCGGGCATCCGCGCCGACACGGTCTCCGGGTCGCCGTGCAGCGCGGCCCAGGACTCTGTCCCGCTGGCGCGGTGCGTCACCTCGCCGGCCGGGTCCTGGTCAAGGCAGGCCAGCCACTTCAGCTGTGGAGCCGCCTCGCCAACCAGCCGTGCGAAGCGGGGCTGGGTGATGGCGCCAACGGCCTCGCTGTCGCCGGCGAAGTAGCGGAGCTCGTCGGCGGCCGACCGCGCGTTCGTGGTGACTGCGACGGCGCCGAGAGCGGCACAGCCGAACCACGCAAGCAGGAACTCCGGGCAGTTCTCGAGGTGGATGATCACCCGGTCGCCGGCTCGCACGCCGCGGGCCCGCAGGCCCGCGGCTACGGCCAGAGCGTCGCGGGCAAAGCTGACGTACGTCCAGTTCCGGTCGTCGCCTTCGAACGGGTGCCAAGTCAGGAACGTGGCCGACGGGGTAGCTGCCGCTCGCGCCGACACCAGCCGCCACGCGTCCAGGCCAAGGAAAGGGTGCAGGGCGGGCAGCGGGTAGCTTGTCCGGGGTGCCACCGGGCTGCTCAGCGGGTCTTGGCCGAGGCTCGCGGCGCACCCCGGTAACTCGGGATGCCCGCGTCGGGCGGAACCTGCTCCGGATGGCCTACGACGTTACGCAGCGTGCCGATCTGCGGCGAGGACAGCTCGACGACGTCGCCTGGCCGGATCCAGCGCTCCAGCTCGAACCCGCAGCCGCCGCCCACCGTACCGACGGCGAGGAACTCTCCTGGCTGAATGTCCTCGCAGTAGGACGCCCAGGCAAGGACCTCGGCGAAGGAGTACTTGCGACTCGCTGTGGTGCCCTTGGACCAGGTTTCGCCGTTGACCCTGGCGGTGAGCTCGATGTTCCACTCGTCGATCTCGTCCATAGTCACGATGCACGGGCCCATCGGGCTGCAGAAGTCCTTGCCTTTGGACGGTCCGATACCCAGCGACATCTCGCGGATCTGGATGTCGCGCGCACTGACGTCGTTGAAGATCGTGACCCCGGCGATCGCGCTTGCTGCCTCGGCAACGGAGAGATTGCGGCCGGGTCGGCTGACGAAGAACCCGACCTCCAGCTCGTAATCAAGCTGGTCGCTGTAGGCCGGCCAGACGATCTCATCTTCCGGACCGAGGACCGTGTCAACGTTGCACTTGTAGCAGATTGGCATCTCGTCAAACGCCGGCGGCAGTTGCTTGCCGGCCCCGGTGGCGTGCGCTTCGTAGGTGAGGTAATCGCGGATGCGTGGCGGACGCGGGACCGGCGCCAGGAGCCTGACCTCGGCACCAGGCAGCACGGCTGCCTCCCCATCCGGTCCGGCAAGGTGGTCGCCTGCCTGCGCCGACTGCTCGGCGACTTCCAGCGCGCGCTGCAGCGCTCCCGAGGTCAGCGCGCCCGCTGCCAGGAGCGCCACCATGTCGCGAGGCGCCTCCGCGGATGCGCGCCGGGCTGCGTCCATACCGCCTCCATAGGAGGCGTACAACGCGGCGAATGGATCGATGACCAGCGGACCCTGCAGGATGCCGGCCCGCGGAGCGGACCCGCTGCCGGGGTGGGTGAAGGTGATGAGTTTCATGACCTCTCCTTACGGTGTGCTAGCGGAACGGGGACGACGGCGAAGCAGCCGGCCACCGCTGGGCAGCAGCCGCGAACCGCCCTGGCGGCGCTGTCCGATGACGGCGAGGCTCACCGCAAGCAGCAGGGCGACGCCGTTGAATGCGTCGGTAATCCATCCTTCGCCGCCGCCGAGCTGCAGTCCCTTGACCCCGGTCGCCAGCAGGTAAATGGCGACGATGGTCCCCCAGACGTTGAAGCGGCCGACTTTGAGCTGGGTGGTGCCGAGGAACACGGCAGCGAAAACGGGCAGCAGGTAGCCGGTGCCGACAGTGGGTGAGACCGAGCCGATCTGCGAGGTCACCAGGATGCCGCCGATCGTGGCAGCGGTGCTGGAGGCGACCAGGCCGGCAAACACCATCCGGTCGGTGTTCACCCCGGCCAGCCGGGCGGCATCTGCGCCGGCGCCGGTGGCCTGCAGGCGGCGGCCGAACGGGGCGTGCTCAAGCAGGTACCAGGCCGCGAACGCGATTACCACCAGGTAGATAGCAAGCACCGGCACGCCGAATGGCTCGGGGCTTGCCAGGTCGGTGAACGACCTGGGGAATCCGGTGATGAACTGCCCGCCGTTGGTGACCCGGTCGATGACGGCCTGGATCAGCGAGCTCATTCCGAGCGTGGCGACGATGCTGCTGATGCCGACCCTGGTGACCAGCAACCCGTTGATGACCCCGACCATGACCCCCGCCGCGAGCGTAGCCAGGATGGCCAGGCCGCTGGGCACATGCCAGACCGACATCATCGATCCGCAGATGACTGACGCCATCGTCAGCAGGGTCGCAAACGAGAGGTCGAACGCGCCGGCCGCCAGCGCGAACACAAGACCGATGGCGACGATGCCGGTGATTGCCTGATCTCCGGCGACACTCTGCAGCGTGGCCAGAGTCAGGAACGTGTGCGGGATCCAGATCGCGTAGATGACGATGAACAGGCCCCACACGTACACGCCGCTCAGTCGGCCGAGGCCTAGCCGGTCGGCCAGGCTGCGGCGCGGGTGCGTCAGCCCGCCGTCCGCGGCGTCACCGGCGCTGGCCTCTACCGGCCCGGCCGGCACGTCGACGCTCATGCCGGCACCGCCGCCGCGAGCGCTTGCCGTGCGATGCTATCGGCGGTCAGGGCACTGCCGTGCAGTTCGGCACCGGCCCGGCCGTCGTGCAGCACGATGACCCGGTCGCAGAGCCGGGCGAGTTCCTCGTTATCGGACGAGGCCACGATCACGGCCGCTCCCTGCCGGGCTGCCTCGGTGAGGGACTGGTAGATCATGCTCTTAGCTCCCACGTCTACTCCCTGGGTCGGCTCATCCAGGACGAACGCCGTCGCCCCGCAGCGCATCCACCGGGCGAGGACGACTTTCTGCTGGTTGCCGCCGCTCAGGGTGGCGAATACGCGCTCTGCATCAGCGGGACGGACAGCGAGGCGATCAAGCCAGCACTCGGCGTCGGCCCGTTCCTGGCGCAGGCTCAGCCAGCCGCCGCGGGTGGTGCGCAGCCGTGGCAGCGTGAGGTTCTCGCGAACGGTGAAGGCCGGGATGGCACTCTCCCTCTTGCGGTCGTGCGGCAAGTAGGCAATGCCCAGGCTGATGGCGACCGCCGGGTCGAGGCGGCCGATGACGCGCTCGCCAAGGGTCATCTGGCCGCCGGCCCACGGGATCGCGCCGGCCAGCGCGGGCGCCACGTCCTCCCGGCCCGAGCCGCTGATTCCGGCTACGCCGACGATCTCGCCCCGGTGCACGGCAAAGCTCAGCTCTCGCAGGCGTGCCGTAGCTAGATCCCGGACCGCGAGCGCGATGTCCGCGCCCGGTACCGGAACCTGCGGGTAGAACTCCTCGATCGGCCGCCCGACAATGTGCTCGACCAGCAGGTCGTGGCTGACCTCTCCGACGGGCGCGCTGAGCACCGCATGGCCGTCGCGCAGCACCGTGACCCGGTCAGCCAGCGCGAACACCTCGCTGATCCGGTGCGTCACGTACAAGACGGCGGTCCCGCGTTCAGCGACTGTGCGCACCAGGCGGAACAGCCGCCCGGTCTCGGCGGCGGGCAGCGAGGCGGTGGGCTCATCGAGGACCAGCACGCCCGAGGACGAGACGCCGCCGCGCACTGCCCTGGCTACCGCGACGATCGTGCGCTCTGCGGCTGACAGTCGTCCGACCAGCGCGCCGACGTCGATGCCGGCGTCCAGGTCAGCCAGCAGCTCACGGGCAGCGGCCGCTTCCCGGCGCGCCGACAACCACCACCGCGCCTGGTACCGCTGACCGAGAGCCAGGTTGTCTACGACGTCCAGGGTGGGCACGAGCCCGAGGTCCTGGTGGATGAACCGGAGGCCGGCATGGTGGGCGGCGACGGCCGAGCCGAGCGCGAGGGACGCGCCGTTGACGGTTACCGTGCCGCCGGGGTCCGGCTGGTACACCCCGGCCAGGATCTTGATCAGCGTCGATTTGCCCGAGCCGTTCTGGCCGAGCAGGGCGTGGACCTCGCCCGCCCGCAGGCGGAGACCCACCCCGGCCAGAGCGACCTGGCCGGGGAAGGTCTTGCTTAGGCCGCGGACAACCAGGCCCTCGCTGGCTGATGCCGCGTCGTTCATGACGCCAGGTGCCAGGCCTTGAGGAAGTCCTGCTGGTAGCCCGGCACCGTGTACGGGACCGACAAGTCGGACGGCAGGTCGGCCTTGGTGATGACGTGGACCGTGCCGATCGGCGTCGTGCAGCACGCCATCGAGTCGCCGGCAAAGTGCCGCGCGGCCGCATCGATCATCCGCCAGCCGATCTCGTAGGTCTCCTCGGTGACTCCCATGGCCTCGGTGCCGGCCGCGATGTCCTTGAAGTTGATCGTGTCCGCGAGCCGCGTCACGATCTTTACCTTGCCGGCCAGCCCGGCGGCGGCCAGCGCCTCCGGCACGCCCGCGGTCGCGTCGCCGATGCCGATGACCACATAGTCGGTGGACGGATTGCGCTGCAGATAGCTGACGATCTGCGGCGGGTCGGTGGTGCCGATGCCGGTGCTGAAGCTGGTTGACTGGACGCTGACGATGCAGCCGGGGCACAGCTTGCTCATCTCGGCGACGAACGCGTTCTTGGCCGGCAGGTGCTGGGTGAGCGACGGGTCCCAGAAGTACGCGACGTGTGCCTTACCGCCCGAGTCGGCGATGATCCAGTCGGCCATCACTTTCCCGGACAGGGCGATCTCAGGCGCGGAAGAGAAGTTGGCGATCATGTCGTCGCCGATGGGACTGGGCGAGGCGACCGAGATCCACGGCACGTGCTTCGCCTTGAGGGCCGCGAGCTGCGCCGCGAACGCACTGTTAGGCAGGATGCCGATGCCGAGCACCGCATCGCCGGGGCTCTGCACGACATCGTTCATCGCCGAGGTGAACGTCGCCGGGGTGACGCCGCCGTTGTACACGTGCACCGTCCAGTCGAGCTTCTTGGCAGCTGCCTGCGCGGCCTGCTGGATCTCCAGGCATGACGCGAGGGGGCAGGTGACGAAATCGATGGTCTTGCCGGCGGGCGGCCTGGCGGACAGGGTCGGGAGGCTGATAATCGGGTCGGGGTTCTCGTAAGGCGCGAGCTGACTTTGCGCCTCCGCGACCGTCGCCGGAGCGGTAGTGCCTGACGATGCGGCTGCGCTGGCGCTGGCGGACCCGGCAGTACTGTCTGATCCGCTGGCGCTGCTGCACGCTGCGGCTAGGGCCGCCACCAGCACGAGGAGGGCAGCCGAGGCGGCGGTACGGCGCCCGCTCACTGTCCGGCCCCCGCCTCGGCGCGTGCCTCGAGCTGCGCGATCTGCTCGAAGATCTCCCGGCGGCCCCAGCGGGCGAGGGTGGGGTCGAGCTCGTAGTACACCGACAGCACGTTCTGGATGATCCGGCCGCCCTCATTCCAGGTGGCGAACTCGGACAGGTTGATCCGCCGCGCCGCCTCGTCCGGCGGCAGACCCTGCGCGTACAGCTGCCTGGCCTGCTCATCGACGTACTCCAGGTAGTGCCGCACTGCGGCGATGCCCGCCTTGTCGGTGACCGGGCCGTGGCCCGGCACGACGTACTCCACATCCAGCGCGGACATGGCATCGCAGGCAGCCAGCCAGCCGGCCAGCGGTCCGGCCCAGATGATCGGCGTGCCTCCGATGAAGAGCAGGTCACCGGTGTACAAGGTGCGGGCGGACGGGACATAGGCGACGCCGTCGCCTGCCGTGTGGGCCGGGCCGAGCCTGATCAGCTGGACTTCGACGCCGCCGACGTCGACAGTGTGCTCGCTGTCGAAGGTGGTCGTCGGGTACGTCAGATCGAGGTCGGACCAGTCAAACGGGCCGAAGATCTCCCGGGCGAACTCGCCCGTCCGGCCGGGCAGTTCCAGCATTGCTGCCGGCGTCGTGCCGCCCTCGGCATGCATCTCCTCGGCGCACGCCTGAGTGGTGACGATGTCAGCCCCGGCCAGCAACTGGTTGCCATACCAGTGGTCGCCGTTGGCGTGGGTGTTGAAGACGGTCGTGATCGGGTGATCGCTGGTAATGGCCGACATGCCGTGGAGCATTGCGCTGGTCATCGGCACATCAAACAGAGTGTCGACAAGCATGGACTGGCCATTGCCGACGATCAGGCCGGCATTGCTCCACCCCCAGCTGCCGTCCGGCTCCAGCCAGGCGTGGCATGCCCCGGCTAGTTCATGCAGGCCTCTCGTGAACGGGATGTCTCGCACGTTCTCTCCCACCTGTCGCCAGCGGAAGGGCCAAAATGTGCTCGTGCCGGCCGCCGGTAACATCAGTCCGATATTCGACTACCATAGGTCGAATATCGGGAACATAACCTGGTATGGTGACTGCGTCAAGGGAGGTTTAGTGCCGGAACTCGACCAACTGGATCGGCAGATCGTTGAATTGCTGACCCGCAATGGCCGAATGTCGAACCTGGACGCGGCTCGGCAACTCGGCGTCTCAGAGAAGACCGTCCGCCAGCGCATCCGGCGCCTCATGGAGCGGGACGGCATGCGCGTTGTGGCTGTCTTTGACGGGCCGCCGGCGCCATCCCGGCTCATCATGCTGCTGCATGCCGAGCCGGGCCAGCGGTTCTCGGTGGCCTCCCGGCTGGCCGAGATGCCGGAAGTCGACGAGGTACACCTGACCACCGGCGCGTTCGAGCTGATCGCTCAAGCGTCGTTCGGCTCCGACGCTGAGGCGCTGGAGTTCTATGTCAGCAAGATCGAGTCAGCGCCCGGCATACAGAGTTCACAGTCGACTCACATCATCGAGACGATCAGCCCGAAAACTGCCGCGCCGACCGACCTGTACGAGGAGTTCGACGCCAAGGCTGCCGGGCTGCACGAACTCCGGGACATGCTCGACCTCGCCTGCGACACGGCGACCGCGCGCCTCGGCACGAACATGGTCGCCGTCTCCAGCCTGCCGGCCGATCGTGACTCTTTCGCCCCGCTTTACGACTACTCCAGGATCAGGTGGCGTGGTCTGTCCTCGCGCTACATCGAAATGCTGTGCACTACGCGGCGTGCCGAGTCGGTGATCATTCCCACCGTCATTGAACGCGGCCAGCACCTGTTCGTGCCCGATGCCCAGACCGACCCGCTGTTCCGGCCTCTTGCTGACCTGGTGATCTCGGAAGGCTTCCGTACCTTCATGGCCGTACCGGTCCGGTCTGGCGATAAGAACCACGGAACCATGAACTTGTACTTCGACACTCTGGTGCCTTACCGACCCGAGCTCGTCGCACAGGCTCAGGAACTGGCCGACATTCTCGGCAAGCACATCATGCGGTCTTCGCTCGACCGGGAGGACGATCAGGATGAGCCAGGGAGAGCGGAGCAGCCATGAAGATCACCATTGCAGACCGGCTGGAGATCGAGGACCTTGCCGCCCGCTACAACCTGGCAATTGACCTCGGCGATGCAGACAGCTGGGTGTCTTGCTTCTGCGCCGGCGGGGAGCTGATTATTGACAAGACCGGCGAGTGGAGTAGCTCGGTGCTCGGGCTGGCCGAGGGTCGCTGGCGTGGCGCGAGCGAACTGCATGGCTTCGCGGCCGGCCTCGCAACCGGACCGCAGTTCCGGCACTGGTCGTATAACAGGGTACTGACGCCAGCCGACGGCGGCATCGAGTCGGTCAGCTACATGAACGTCTACTACTTGCAGCTGCCCGCAGGCGACCAGCTGCTGACCGGCGTCATGCGGGACCGACTGGTGCACGGCGAGACCGGCTGGAAGTTCGCCAGCCGCCGCATCGAGTTCGATCGGTGAGGTCAGTGCGCTGAACAAAGGGTTCAGCCAGCGCAGTGCGCGCCGTGGCCCTGGGCGCTGCCCCGGCACAAGGCGCGGATCCGATCTGACCGTCAGCTGACCGCAGGTGCTCTACCCGCGCATCCGGGCGCCCGGCACACGCCGGCGACCTTGAGTGGCATAAGACATCAGCCGGCCGAAGAGCCTGCACCGCACACGGCCGCCCCGGCCAGCGTCGGCCTGGCTAACAAGCACGGTCTGACTCTGGCGCCGCTGGGTCCTGCCAGTGCTATCGCCGCCGGTACGCATCAGAGCGGTGCTCGATGGCTATGACAGTGACGATGTGGAGATCGTCGTCGATGCGATAGATCACCCGGTAGTCGCCTCGCCCGGCGCTGTGCAGTCCTTCCATGCCGAGCTTAAGCGGCTTGCCTACTTGATGCGGTCTGGCCGCGAGCGAGCCGTAGATGAACTCGATCGCCGCGGTCGCGATCTTTTCCGGCAGCCTGGTCAGCGTCCGGCGCGATGCGGCGGTCCAGGCAACGGCGAACCCCGCCTCGGTCACTGACCGGAGATCAGTCGCAGCGCCTCATCTCTACTGAGCACTTCCGCGCCGCCAGAGGAGACCTCGGCCAGGCTGGCGCGGATGTCGGCGAGCAGCTGTCCCCGGGCGGCCTGGTACGCCGATCCGGCGGGAACGACCGACTAAGCGCTCGCCGGTTCCTGCAGCGTGATCCGGTCAGGCCGCTCAATGCCGGAGTGCGGGCTTGCCGGGAGGGACTGCTACGGGGCGGGTTCCCCGGCGAGCTGGCCCAAGATTCGCTCGTTGAGGACGGCGAGGGTGTCGAGTTCGGCGGGGGTGAGCAGGTCGATGAAATGCCGGCGCACGTTCTGCACGTGCCTGGGCGCTGCGTCCTCGATGGCGCGGCGCCCGGCAGGCAGGAGGCAGATCATGGCGCTGCGGCCGTCGGCGGGGTTGGGTTCGCGCGCGATCAGCCCTAGTTCTTGCATGCGCCTGACCTGGTGGGAGAGCCGGCTCTTCTCCCACTGCAGCAAGCCGCACAGGTCCTGCGCGGGCATGCGGCCCGCCGGGTCCTCCGAGAGCACTGCGAGGATCTCGTAGTCGGCCCCCGTCAGGCCGGAGTCCTGGAGCAGGAGCCGGTTCAGGCGCACACCGAGCTGGTGGTGCGCGTGCATGAAGGCCCGCCAGGCGCGGTCTTCGCGGGCGTCGAGCCACTTCGGTTCCGCCGGCACGCTCCCATCGTAGCTCCTGGTTGACGACTCAACCAAGAGAAGACTATGGTTGAGGCATCAACCATATCTCGGATGGGAGGCACCCGCCATGAGCAGCATCAGCTTTATCGGCCTGGGGGGCATGGCCCGCGCCATAGGCGCCCGCGCGGTCGAGGGCGGCAACGCCGTCGAGGTCACCGGCCGCGACGCGGTCAAGGCCAAGGATCTGGCCGCCGAGCTCGGCGGCGGCACCACGGCCGGCACATTCGGCACCGCCCCGGCCGGCGACATCGTCATCCTCGCCGTGCCATACGCCAGCGCCGTGCAGGTCGTCGCCCAGTACGGGGACGCGCTGGCCGGCAAGGTCATCGTCGACATCTCCAACACTTTCAACGCCGACGCCACCGGGCTGGTCATCCCTGACGGCACTTCCGGCGCTCAGGAGATCGCCAAGGCCGTCCCGGCGAGCGCCCACGTCGTGAAGGCGTTCAACACCGTCTTCGGCCACGTCCTGGCCCAGGGCCGCGCGCTGGACGTGCTCTTCGCCGGCGACGACGCGCGGGTAAAGGCGAGCGTGTCGGCGTTCATCGATAGCCTCGGGCTGCGCCCGCTGGATGCCGGCGGCCTGGAGGTGGCGCGCTGGCTGGAAGGGGCGGGCCTGCTGATGATGGGCCTGGCCCGCCACGGCGTGGGGAACTTCAACTTCACCATCGGCGTCAACGTTCCCGACTGAACGCACCGGATGACGCCAGCGCCGTGGCGGCCTGATCGTTGACCCGCGAAGTCATGATGAACGGGGTGGCAAACCAGGCCAGCGCGATGACGCGTTCGCCAGATCGCAGCGGTGTACGGGTGAGCATCGGCACCGCGCGACGAGCAACTGCAATGCTTGGCCGGCGAAGGCATCGTCGTAGTCACGCCGTCATGGGGCGCGTTCATCCCGGCGTGAGCGAGCAGCCTAAGCCGCGTCCGAGATGAGCTCGAGCACCTGGTCCAGCAGGTCCGCGGAGGCCGCGATAGTCGACGCGCTGCGCAGGGTGTGGTGATCGCCGTCAGCGTCCACGACCAGCCGGCTGGCTTCCCGCACGAGGATCACGCCAGCTGCGGTGTCCCACGGCTTGTTCCCGAACATGATGGCCGCGTCCGTGCGGCCATGAGCCAGCCCTGCAAGGTCGATCGCCGCCGAACCGACCATCCTGACCCGCAGTGCGCGCTCCGCCAGCCGCCGCGTCACAGCCAGCCGAACCTGATTCCTGACCTCAGCCCGCTCCCCCACCGCGTAGTCGCCAATAGCGACGATCGCATCCGCAAGCCGAGCCGTCGGCCGGACCCGAATGCGCGCACCGCCACAGTAGGCACCCGAGCCGGCGGCAGCCGAGTACCGCCGCCCCTCACCTGGAACGTCGATAACACCGAGCAATGGTTCGGTGTCGTTAATCAGTGCCAGCGAGATCGAGTACAGCGGAATGCCCTTGACGAAGTTCGCCGTTCCGTCAATCGGATCAAGGACCCAGCGCAGCTCGCCGTCGCCCGGCGCGTTCCCCTCCTCCTCGCCGAGGAACCCCACCTCAGGAGTGCGCTTCCCGCAGATAGCCACGGACCGCCCGCTCGACCTGAACATCGACATCCGAGACCATGTCACGATCGCCCTTGGCCGTCACCACCTCGGGCGGGCGCCCGAGAACGATCTCCTTCGCCACGTCCATCGCTCCCGCGGCGATAGGCAAATAATCACTCCGATTGATCGGACCGGCCGGGCGCGCGTCCACAGCGACGACAGTACGGCCTCGAACACCGGCACCAGGCCCTGATCCTCCCACTCGCGCTGCACCACCAACGCCGGCGAATCGGCGCCGCGCATGGCCGGCAGGTAGGGCTGGACAATGCTCACCCGCTCGTCGACGAGCACGATACTGAACCTGATCATCTCCTCATAGATCGCAATCTCAAGGCGGGAACGGGCCTCATCGGGCAACTGACCCGCGCACGCAATCTTGTGATGACCGGATGTTGATCCGGGTCAGAGGGCGTGCGGCGGAAACTTCGACATGAATTCCGAACGTCCCCGCAGCCTAGAAAAAGAAGGACACATTAGCAATTGACGGCATAAGCCATTGACGGCATAAGCCCGGCGACATCATAATCTTGGCGATACACGCTTCATCGCCGGAGTCGCGAACGTCGCTTTTCTAGGAAATGGACGTAGGACATGTCGGACTCTTCTATGGCAGACTTGGAGCAAAAGGCAGATCCCAGGAGAAAACCGAGCCGCTGGAAGACATGGCTCAACCGCAGGAAGGCGTGGATCGTCGGATCGATTATCGTGTGCGCCATAGTCGCCGCTGGCCCGCTAGTCGGCTGGCGCCTCCTGGGCGCCGCGCAGTTCAGTCAGTCGTGCCCGCGGAATGAGCAATCTGCTCATGCTTCCTGGACGGGTATCCAGATATCTGGTCTGCCCAGTTCCTTAACGGCTACATTCGGCTATGGCCGGGGGACGCAGGTCATCGAAGCTACCCTCACCGCGACGGCCCTGAAGAATGGCACGCTCCCGGCCAGAGTCGGCGTTTACGTTGAGCCGCTCACCTCAACCGACGGTACGCAGGTAATCCCGTACAAGGTAGACGCCGACAGCCGGATGCTGGCGCACGGCATAAACGCTCTAGCTACTCGCGTCGGAAATACCTCGATCTACCAGCTTGAGGTCTGCATCATCGCGAAGAGCGCCCTGGCGGACTCGTACAGCAGCCAACTCCTGTTCCCCGGAGCAAAGCTCGCCGCTGGCACCAGCTTGCCACTAACGGTGACATTCCAGTCGGAGACAGTTCCGTTCATCGTGACCGTAGGGCTGTTGCCCCTGTCTCTGCTCGGGATCGTGTACACAACGCTGATCCTG
>Ga0335075_10006000_pt1 | contig 18767 bp, 15 predicted proteins | sample Lox_Sample_24_FD_206723 | JGI IMG/M metagenome (GOLD analysis project Ga0335075, IMG submission 206723) | Soil microbial communities from Loxahatchee National Wildlife Refuge, Florida, United States - Lox_Sample_2.4 | ecosystem: Environmental > Terrestrial > Soil > Wetlands | place: USA... | reverse complement strand
GCGCACCTGGCCAACTTCTGGATACGGCGCGCGCGACGGCTGCTGCCCGCGCTGTTCGTGATGCTGGCCGTGGTGACGGCGTGGGTGACGCTGCTCGACCGGGCGCGGCTATCAAGCCTGCGCGGCCCGGTCGCGGCGGCAGCGACCTACTCGAGCAACTGGTACCTGATTGTGCAGGGCCAGTCATACTTCTCCAGGTTCGCGCCGCCGCAACCGCTCGACCACCTGTGGTCGCTCGCGGTCGAGGAGCAGTTCTACCTCATCTGGCCATGGGTGCTTCTGGCCGGCCTGTACTTCATCCGGCGCCGGCGCAGCGCGCGCGCCATCAGCTGGCTCGCCCTGCCGACACTGATACTGGCCGCAGGGTCCGGGGCGCTGATGTGGGTGCTCTACCACCCGGCCGTCGATCCGACCCGGGTGTACGAGGGCACCGACACCAGAGCGTGCGGGCTGCTGATCGGCGCTGCGCTGGCAATGGTGTGGTCGAGCGGCCGGGCCGCCAGGTCGGCCAAGCGCGTGCAGCGCGTCCTTGATGTGCCAGGATTTGTCGGACTTGCCGTAATCGCGGTGCTGATCTGGCGGGTCGGCCAGTATGACACGTTCCTGTACCACGGTGGCCTAGTCGTGCTCAGCGTCGCCACCGCTGCAGTCGTGGCCGCTGCGGCCTGCCCGGCCACCCTCGTCGGTGCCGCGCTGAGCTGGCGCCCGCTGCGCTGGATCGGCGTCCGGTCCTACGGCATCTACCTGTGGCACTACCCGGTCATCGTGCTCACCACCCCGGCCAACAGCACCGAGGACCTGCCGCGAGCTGCATGGCAGATAGCAGCGAGCATCGCGCTGGCCGCGCTGTCCTGGAAGTACGTGGAGGAGCCCATCCGCCACGGCGCCATCGAAAGGGCCTGGCGGCGGATCCGCAACCGGAAGCTTGCCGGGCTGGGGCCATCGAGGCTGGCCGCCGGCGCTGCCGGGGCGGGCGTGTTGCTGGTTGCGTGTGCCGGGCTCGCCGGAATGGTCGCCGCCCCGGCAGCCTCGAGTGCTGCAGACCTCGGGGCCGGCAGCGGCGCCCTGTCGGACTCGACTAACTCCGTTAGCCATGCAAACGGGCATTCGCCGGGCAAAGGCGCATCCTCAAGCCCGCCTGCTGCCGAACTCGAGCAGGAGGGGCAGCTTCGCACCTCGTGCAATTCGGTCGCGCACATCGGGGACTCCACGTCCGAGGGCATGGTCTCACCCGACTACCTGCCCAAGAGGCGGCAGCGGCTGGCCGCCCGGTACGAAGACGTGGGCGTGCAGAACGTGTACACCAACATCACTGGCGCGCGCTCAGTCGTCGAGGTGCTGCCTGGCACCACTAATGCCTATCAGGCTGCGCGCAGCCTTATCCGGCAGGGCTTCCACGGGTGCTGGGTACTCGCGCTCGGTACCAACGACACCGCCGATGTCGCGGTCGGCTCCAACGTCGGGCTCGCCGCCAGGATCAGCGACATGATGCGAGTCACTCAAGGCGAGCCGGTGATGTGGGTGAACGTAATCTCGTTGCTGCGCGCCGGGCCGTACTCCGAGACCAACATGCAGAAATGGAACACCGCGCTGATGCAGGCGTGCTCGCGGTACCCGAACATGCGAGTGTTCAACTGGGCCGTCCTGCCGCACCGCAGCTGGTTCATCAACGATGGCATCCACTACACCTCGGCCGGCTACGAGAAGCGGGCGCTGTATATCGCCGACGGACTGGCCGCCGCGTTCCCGGCGGTCGGCGCGAGCCCGGGCTGCCTGGTCAGCCTGCCCAGTTCCGTTACCGCACCGTCGCCGAGCCCGTCGCCCAGCAGCGCACCCGGCAGCAGCAGAAGCGCGTCGCCGAGCACCTCAACGGCAGTTAAGCCAGCCAGCCACCCGTCGCCCTGATTTCGCCGACAACCTCGCCGCCACCGTAGACCGGGCTGGTGGCGAGCGCCGCCAGGGCCCCGGGATCAGCACCCGGCTCTGCCTCAGCGCCGAGCTCGCGCAGCAGGCCCACGGTGACCGGAACCCGGCTGCGGGCTGCGCCGTCCTCGATCTTGACGGCCGCCGCCCGGCCGTCGGCAAGCGCGAAGCCTTCGACGCCCTCGGCACCGGACTTCAGCAGCAGACCCGGAATCGCTCGCATCAGCGCCCGCTCGGGACGGCTGGTTCCCGACGTCCATTCCGGATGCGCCCGCATCGCATCAGCGACAGCTCGCTCCGCGGTGCCCGCCTCGGCAAGCACCACCGCGCGGAAGGCTCTCGCCAGCCCGGTCAGCGAGATCGCCATCAGCGGTGCGCCGCAGCCGTCGACGCCGACTGCCGCGACTGGCTCGCCCGCCAGCGTCGCGATCGTGTCCCTGATCTGTACCTGCAGCGGGTGCGCGGGATCGGTGTAGGTCTCGGTCGGCCAGCCAGCCGCGACGCAGGTCGCGAGCATGGCCGCGTGCTTGCCGCTGCAGTTCATATGGATGCGGTCGCGCGGCGCACCAGCTGCGATCATGGCCCGCTGCGACTGCTCGTCTAGCGGATAGTCCGGCGGGCATTGCAGGTCTTCCTCCGTCAGCCCGGCCGAGGCGAGGATCTCCCTGACACCCGCCACGTGAAAGTCCTCGCCGGAGTGACTGGCGGCGGCAAGCGCAAGCAGCTCGCCGTCGAGCTTGAGCCCACAGCGCAGCATGGCCGCAGCCTGGAACGGCTTGTTCGATGAGCGGGGGAACATCGGAACATCCGCCGTCCCGGCCGCCAGCAGGACGCTGCCGTCGGCGGCGATGGCCGCGATCGCGCCATGGTGACGAGACTCGGTAAAGCCCGAGCGGACGACTTCAGCCAGCACGGGGTTGTCAGTGGTGATCGGGAACTCCTAGCATCTCGCGCGCTCTGGCCGGCGTCATCGCCGGGCGCTGCGCAATCTCGGCCGCGGCCGCGGCTCGCTCCACCAGCTCGGCGTTGCTCGCCACCGCGCGGCCGCGGGCATAGGTAACGGTGTCTTCCATGCCGACGCGCAGGTGACCCCCCGCGGCGAGAGCCGCGAACAGCACCGGCAGCGAGGTGCGGCCAATCCCGGTCGCCGACCAAGTCGCCCCGGCCGGCAGTGCCGAGACTGCGTGGACCAGCGTGGCGGCGTCGCCTGGCATGCCACCGGGAACGCCCATCACGAGGTCGCAGTGCACATGACCGCCAGCCGGCGGCCCGAACTCGCCGAGCAGGCGGTGCAGCGCCGCGATGTGCCCGAAATCGAACAGCTCGAACTCCGGGACCACGCCGAGCGACTGGGTCTTGGCGTAAAGCTCCGTCATGAAGCCCCACGGGTTCATGAACACGTCGGCGCCGAAGTTGACCGTGCCGCAGGTGAGCGAGCAGGCGTCCGGGCCTGCGTCCAGCACGGCCAGCCGCCGCTCGAAGCTGTCGGTGACCGCGCCGCCCGTCGACAACTGGACGATCAGGTCGGTGGACTCGCGCAGCGCCTGCACAGTGTCGCGCAGCCGCCGGAGGTCGAGCGTAGGCCGCGCTTCGGCGTCCCTGATGTGGACATGGATGACCGCAGCACCGGCCTCGCGGCATTCCTTAGCCGTTGTGACCAGCTCTTCCAGGGTGACCGGAAGGGCGGGAACGGCGGCCTTCTCCGACTCGGCACCTGTCGGCGCCACGGTGATGAGGGTCGCCGGGCTGGGCTTCGCCGTCCTGCCGCCGGGTTCGCTGGTTGCGCTGTCAGTCATGGCTGGTTTGCACTCTCCTAGGCCGCTGCGGTGCGGGCTACCGCAGTCTAATCGGCCCCGTCATGCCAGAATCACCAACCGTGCGAGCTGTCGTTCAGCGTGCTAGCAGCGGGAGCGTGACAGTGGCCGGTGCTGTGACCGGTCGGTTGCCAGCGCCGGGCCTGGTTGTCCTGGTGGGGGTCACGCACAGCGATACGGCGGCCACTGCCGCGGCCCTGGCCAGCAAGATCTACTACCTGCGCATACTTGCAGGGGAGAAGTCGTGCGCTGACGTGGGCGCTCCGTTGCTGGTGATCAGCCAGTTCACCCTGTACGCCGACACGGCCAAAGGGCGGCGGCCGAGCTGGAGCGCGGCGGCGCCACGGCCGGTCGCTGAGCCGCTGGTGACCATGTTCGCCGAGGCGCTGCGCGGTCTCGGCGCGACGGTCGAGACCGGCGTGTTCGGTACGGACATGCAGGTGGAACTCGTCAACGACGGTCCGGTTACATTGATCTTGGAGGCTTAAAGCGGGCCGAGGCGAGCCAGCTAGCTGCGGCTGCCCGCGTCGGCCGACTCGACGCCTGTCAGGTGCCGCCGGGCGAACTCCAGCGACTCTGCAAGGTCAGCCTGGCGGTCGCCGAGCGTCGCTACCCGGTGGGTGCTCACCTCGAGTATGACGTAACCGGAGTACCCCGACCGGCTGAGCCAGCCGAGCAGCTCGGCGCACGGCTGCGTACCGCGGCCGGGTACCAGGTGCTCGTCGGGCAGGCCGGGCTTCGTGCCGTCACCCAGGTGCACATGCGCCAGCCGGTCGCCTAGGGCTTCGGCCATGGCCAGCACGTCAGATCCGGAAACCGCCGCATGCGACACGTCCAGGGTCGCCGCCCTGCAGTCCATCTCTACCGGGTTCCAGTGCGGCGCGTACGCCGCGATCTCGGTCTCCCCGCGCAGCAGCGGGTAAAGGTTCTCCACCGCAAAGGCGACGTCGCTCTCGGCCGACATCGCCGCAATTCCGTCAAGGAAGTCCTTGGCGTACTCGCGCTGCCACCGGAACGGCGGGTGTACGACGACGATATGGGCACCGAGGTCGCGAGCTAGGTCGCGGGACCGCTCCAGCTTGGTCCACGGGTCACGGCCCCACACACGCTGGGTGATCAGGAGATTCGGCGCATGCACGGCAACGACCGGGACTTCGTGATAGTCCGACAGCTTGCGCAGCACCGCGGAGTCCTGGCTGACCGGATCGGCGGTCACCATGACCTCAATCCCGTCGTAGCCGAGCCTGGCTGCCGTCTCGAACGCATCCGGCGTTCGCTCCGGGAATACCGATGCAGTCGACAGCGCGACCTTGATGGCTGTCACGTTCGTGACCTGCGCAAATCGCTGCCCCCTCGGATGCGGTGTTGGCCCGTGACTCCAGCTTATGCTGACCGGCGCGCTGCGCGGCTGCATGGTCACTGTCGGCACCACCCGGTAGCTTTCCCGGCATGGCAAGATCAGCAACTGCGGCGCTCTTCGAGTGCTCGGCCTGCGGCTGGCGGAGCGCCAAGTGGGCCGGGCGGTGTGGCCAGTGCGGCGAGTGGGGCACCGTCACCGCGGGCCGAGCGGAGGAGCTCGGCCGCGCGACGTCGCGCGCGCCGCTTCGCGCTGTCACGCCGATTGCTGCCGCGGTACCAATCCGGCACGTGGATGCCGCCGCCGCCCGAGCGCGACCGACCGGCTTGGAAGAGCTGGACCGGGTGCTCGGCGGCGGTCTGGTACCAGGTGCAGTCGTGCTGCTGGCCGGCGAGCCAGGCGTCGGGAAGTCCACGCTGCTGCTAGAGGCGGGGGCGCTTGCCGCGACATCCGGACGAGTGCTGTATGTGACCGGCGAGGAATCCGCGGCCCAGGTCCGGCTGCGGGCCGACCGGATTGGCGCTGTCAGCGACTCGCTCTACCTGGCCGCCGAGACCGACTTCGCAGCCTTGCTCGGCCACGTCCAGGCCGTTGACCCGGCGTTGCTGATCGTCGACTCGGTGCAGACGATCAGCGCGGCTGATGTCGACGGTGTACCTGGCGGCGTCACCCAGGTCCGCGAGATTACCGCGGCACTGACTGCCCTGGCCAAGCAACGGACGCTGACCACGGTGCTGGTCGGGCATGTCACTAAGGACGGGTCGGTCGCCGGGCCGCGCACTCTGGAGCACCTGGTCGACGTCGTCCTGCAGTTCGAGGGCGACGCCCGCGGCCAGCTGCGGATGGTCCGGGCGCTGAAGAACAGGTTCGGCCCGACCGACGAATTCGGGTGCTTCGAGCTCGGCGAGTGCGGGCTCACGGGACTGCCCGATCCGAGCGGGCTGTTCCTATCCGAACGGCACGATCCGGTGCCAGGCACCTGCGTCACGGTGACGCTTGATGGCAGGCGGCCGCTGCTTGCCGAGGTGCAGACGCTGGTGTGCGAGACGGCCGGAGACATGCCGCCCCGGCGGGTCGTATCCGGCCTTGACTCGGCCAGGGTCGGCATGATGCTCGCGGTCTTGCAGTGCCGGGCGCGGGTCCAGCTTGGCAGGCGCGACGTTTTCGCCGCCACTGTCGGAGGAGTCCGGCTAACCGAGCCGTCGGTGGACCTGGCGGTCGGGCTTGCGGTCGCCAGCGCTCTCGGTAACGTCAGCGTTCCGCCGGACCTGGTGGCGATCGGCGAGGTCGGACTAGCCGGGGAGATCCGGCGAGTTACCGGCATCCAGCGGCGGCTCGCCGAGGCGGAGCGGATGGGCTTCCGGCGCGCGATCGTTCCGGCCGGACCGGCCCAGCAGACCGGCCGGGTGACGGGCCCGGCCGGCTCTCAGCTCGAGGTGACCGAGGTCGGCGACATGAGATCGGCCATCTCGGCTGCGCTCGGGCGCCACCAGCCCGACCGCTGAGTGCGCTGCATCGCGGCAGCGCGGTGGCCTGCGGGGCTAGACTGCCTCGGACAAGCGAGGTTGTTAGGCAGGTACTGCGGTGAGCATCGCGCGAGACGAGCACCGTCGCGGTGCGCTCGCGGTAGTGGCTCCGGGGACCGTACTCCGGGACGGCCTCGAGCGGATCGTGCGCGGCAATACCGGCGCGCTCATCGTGCTGGGCATCGACCCGGTCGTCGAGCAGATATGCTCCGGCGGATTCGAGCTGGACACGGAGTTCTCGGCCACCCGGCTGCGTGAGCTGGCGAAAATGGACGGCGCCATCGTCCTTGACCAGGCGGGCAGCCGGATCGTGCGGGCCGCCGTCCAGCTCGTTCCCGATCCCCGGCTACCTACCCAGGAATCGGGCACCCGGCATCGCACGGCCGAGCGGGTGGCCAGGCAGACCGGGTTCCTGGTCATCACGGTCAGCAAGTCGATGCGGACTATCGCCATCTTCACCGGCGGCGAGCGGTATGTGCTCGAGGATTCGGCTGCCCTCCTGGCGCGTGCCCACCAGGCGCTCGGGACCCTGGAGCGGTACCGGCGCCGCCTCGACGATGCCGCAGCCGCCCTGACTGCCCTGGAGATCGAAGATCGCGCCACGGTCGCTGATGTCGCGCTGCTGGCGCAGCGGCTGGAGATGGCCGACCGGGTCACCGATGAGATTGCCGGATACCTGGTCGAGCTCGGAACCGACGGTCGGCTGCTCGGCGCCCAGCTCGAGGAGCTGACGGCCGGTATCCGGCGAGAGCGCGAGTTCCTTTTCCGGGATTACGCCCCGAGTACCCGAGGCGGGCCCGGCCTGCCCGATGAATCCGTTACCCGAACGGCGGGCGGCATCCTCGAGGGCGAGGTGTCGCCCAGTGACCGTGCGCTCAGCCAACTAGGCGCTGACGAACTGCTCGACCTGCCGGCTGTGGCGGCAGCGATCGGCCTTGGCGGCGCGGACGACCCCGATGAACAGGTCAGCGGGCTTGGCTACCGGCTGCTTGGCCAGGTGCCCAGGCTCCCGCAGCCAGTGGCAGACAGCCTGGTGGCGGAGTTCGGCGGATTGCAGAAGGTGCTGTCGGCGACTGCCCAGGACTTGCAGCGCGCCGGCGGCCTGGATCCAGTGCAGGCCAGGGCCGTTCGGGAGGCATTGTCCAGGATTGCCGAGTCCGCCCTGCTCGAGCGGTATTCCTGAGGGTCATGACCTCGGCGTACTTTGCGGCAATCCGGGACTGGTACGCCGAGAACGCCCGGGATCTGCCGTGGCGGCACCCTGATGCCTCACCGTGGTCGATCATGGTCAGCGAGTTCATGCTGCAGCAGACACCGGTCAACCGGGTGCTGCCGGCGCATGCCGCCTGGCTTGAGCGCTGGCCCGAGCCTGCCGCTCTGGCGGTCGCCAGCCCGGCTGACGCGGTCAGGCAGTGGGACCGGCTCGGTTACCCGCGTCGTGCCGTCCGGCTGCACGCCGCAGCGGAGTTGATTACCAGCCGGCACCGCGGCAGGGTTCCCGCGGCGGCCGAAGACCTGCGTGCGCTACCGGGAATCGGCGCCTACACCGCAGCCGCCATTGCCAGCTTCGCTTTCGGCCGTCGGCACGCCGTCCTGGACACCAACGTCCGCCGGGTGCTGGCCAGGCTCATCACCGGCGAGAGCTTGCCGCGGCCCGCCCCGACGGCTGCCGAGCTGCGGCTTGCCGAGTCGCTACTGCCGCAGGACGGCAGGGCGGCCGCCCGGTGGTCGGTCGGGGTGATGGAACTCGGCGCCCTGGTTTGCACTGCATCCCGGCCGCGCTGTGATGAGTGCCCGCTCGCCGACCAGTGCGCCTGGATCCGGCGCGGCCGTCCTGCCGCCGCCGAGCGCCGTCGACAGCCCGCCTACCACGGCAGCGACCGCCAGTGCCGCGGCCGGATCCTGGCGATCCTGCGGAACGCGAGCGGGCCGGTCCCGGCCAGCGCGGTTTCCGCCGTCTGGACCGACTCAGCCCAGCGAGCGCATGCGCTTGCTGGGCTGATGCAGGACGGCCTGGTAGCCCGATGCGCCGACGGCTCCCTCACCCTGCCGGGAGACGAGCCGCTGGCGGCACCGGGCACTGACCGCTAGTCGGAAGCCGTCGCCGTCGCCCCGCTGGCGCCGGCCTTGCTCTCCACCTCCACGGGAGGAGCGTCGGGCACCTCAGCCGGCTTGTTAACGCCGTTGAAGATGAACTTCGCATCCTCGCCGCTGCCCTCAGCGTCCACGATGACGATCTGGCCGGCCTTCAGCTCGCCGAAGAGGATCTTCTCAGAAAGGAGATCCTCGACCTCCCGCTGGATCGTGCGGCGCAGCGGCCGAGCACCAAGAACAGGGTCGTAGCCCTTCTCCGACAGCAGCCTCTTGGCTGCCGGGCGGAGCTCGATGCCCATGTCACGGTCGCGCAGGCGCTCGTCCACCTTGCTGATCATCAGGTCGACGATCTCGAAGATCTCATCCTGACTCAGCTGGTGGAAGACGATGATGTCGTCGACGCGGTTGAGGAACTCGGGACGGAAGTGCTGCTTGAGCTCCTCGCCGACCTTGCTCTTCATCCGGTCATACGAGCCCTTCGACTCGCTCGCGGCACCGAAGCCCACCGTGACACCCTTGGAAATGTCCCGAGTGCCGAGGTTCGTCGTCATGATGATGACGGTGTTCTTGAAGTCGACGACCCGGCCCTGGGCGTCAGTCAGGCGACCGTCTTCCAGGATCTGCAGCAGCGAGTTGAAGATGTCGCCATGTGCCTTCTCGATCTCATCGAACAGCACCACCGAGAACGGCTTCCGGCGGACCTTCTCAGTCAGCTGGCCACCCTCCTCGTAGCCGACATAGCCGGGCGGAGAGCCGAACAGCCGCGAGACGGTGTGCTTCTCCATGTACTCGCTCATGTCGAGCTGGATCAGCGAGTCCTCGTCACCGAAGAGGAACTCGGCTAGCGTCCTGGACAGCTCGGTCTTGCCGACGCCAGACGGCCCAGCGAATATGAAGGAGCCGCCGGGGCGCTTGGGGTCCTTCAGCCCGGCCCTGGTCCGCCTGATGGCCTGCGACAGCGCCTTGATGGCGTCGTTCTGGCCGATCACCCGCCGGTGCAGCTCGTCCTCCATCCGGAGCAGCCGTTGCGACTCCTCCTCGGTCAGCTTGAAGACCGGGATGCCGGTAGCGGTGGCCAGGACCTCGGCGATGAGCTCTTCGTTCACCTCGGCTGGCGTGTCCATGTCGCCGGCCTTCCACTCCTTCTCGCGCGCGTCCTTCTTGTCGATGAGCTGCTTCTCGGTATCACGCAGCGAGGCGGCCTTCTCGAAGTCCTGGGAGTCGATCGCCGACTCTTTCTCGCGCCTGACATCGGCGATGCGCTCGTCGAAGTCACGCAGATCCGGGGGCGCCGTCATCCGCCGGATGCGCATCCGGGAGCCAGCCTCGTCGATCAGGTCGATGGCCTTGTCCGGCAGGAACCTGTCGCTGATGTAGCGGTCCGCGAGCTGAGCAGCGGCAACCAGGGCATCGTCGGTGATGGTCACCCGGTGGTGCGCCTCGTACCGGTCGCGCAGGCCCTTCAGGATCTCGATCGTGTGCGAGATGGTCGGCTCTGCCACCTGGATGGGCTGGAACCGGCGTTCCAGCGCCGCGTCCTTCTCCAGATGCTTGCGGTACTCGTCCAGCGTGCTCGCGCCGATCGTCTGCAGCTCACCGCGGGCCAGCATCGGCTTGAGTATGGAGGCCGCGTCGATCGCGCCCTCGGCTGCGCCAGCGCCGACGAGGGTGTGGATCTCATCTATGAACAGAATGATGTCGCCGCGGGTCCGGATCTCCTTCAGGACCTTCTTCAGCCGCTCTTCGAAATCGCCGCGGTACCGTGAGCCCGCCACGAGCGCACCCAGGTCCAGCGTGTAGAGCTGCTTCTCTTTGAGAGTCTCTGGCACCTCGCCCTTGACGATCTTCTGCGCCAGGCCCTCCACCACCGCGGTCTTGCCAACGCCAGGCTCGCCCACCAGGACCGGGTTGTTCTTGGTCCGGCGGGAGAGAACCTGCATAACTCTCTCGATCTCCTTGTCCCGGCCGATAACCGGGTCAAGCTTGCCTTCTCGGGCAGCGGCCGTCAGGTTCCGGCCGAACTGATCAAGCACCAGCGACGTCGACGGCGCGCTCTCGGAGGGGGCACCGGCCGCTGCGGGCTCCTTGCCCTGGTAGCCGTGAAGCAGCTGGATCACCTGCTGGCGGACGCGATTCAGGTCAGCGCCAAGACGGACCAGAACCTGGGCAGCAACGCCCTCACCCTCCCTGATCAGCCCGAGCAATATGTGCTCGGTGCCGATGTAGTTGTGGCCAAGCTGCAGTGCCTCGCGCAGTGAGAGCTCAAGGACCTTCTTCGCACGGGGCGTGAACGGGATGTGGCCCGAGGGCGCCTGCTGACCCTGGCCTATGATCTCCTCAACCTGCTGCCGCACGGCTTCGAGGCTTATCCCAAGCGACTCGAGCGCCTTGGCGGCAACGCCCTCGCCCTCATGAATGAGGCCAAGCAGTATGTGCTCGGTACCGATGTAGTTGTGGTTGAGCATCCTGGCCTCTTCCTGAGCCAGGACCACAACCCGCCGCGCCCGGTCGGTGAACCTCTCGAACATCTCGTCGCTCCTCACAGCGCGGTCGGTAGCAGCAGCCGAGCTGCCCTTCCCTTCCGCATGTTAGCCCGTGTGCCGGGCGACGCCATGACACGGCAATGCCGCACTAGTCAAAACGTTCCCAGCCAGATAGGCGTTCATCCCATTCAACCTAGGCTGAAGAGGCAGTGTTCCCGGCTACGCCGGCAGCGAAAGCGGCATTTCGCTACTACGCCAGCAGCGAACACACGGCCGATTTGATCCGGCGGCCTGCCGGACCCTCACTTCGGTCGAGCCCGGCAGATCGGGCGGAGCTACATATTCCCGGCCCGCCTAGCTCGGGAACGGTGCCTTTGGCCCTAGCTGTCCGACCGATCCGACTTGTCATCTTGCCGCGCGGACCATCTGCCCCCGCCGCTCATCTGCCCCCGCCGACCAAGTCGATCAGGCCCGCGCGGGGCGCCCGGCCGAACGTCCGCCCTGGCCTCTGCCCGGCCGAACGTCCGCCCTGGCCTCTGCCCGGCCAAACGTCCGCGCCCGGGCCTCTGGCCCTCGCGGCGTGCCCTTTGCCTGGCCCGTGCTGTTTACCTGGCCCGTGCTGCCTCTTAAGGATATCTGGCCTGACCCATCGTGCCGATTCGGCGGACTGCCGCCAATCGCGGCAGCAGTGGCCCGCGGCAGCCAGCTCACGGCACGCATCTGCACTTAGCGTGAAGGTCGCTACATCTCAGCTACGCGCGGCTGAGGAACACAAGCCCATATTTAGGGCTCTCGCCACCGCGACGATCGTCAAAATAGCGACATTTCACGGACCTCGTGCACTTTTGCGTCCCACTTGCCCGATATGCCTGCACCAGATCCGTGAAAGGTGGAGGTGGCGACCGGATACCGCGGACCGCATCCGCGGAACGTCGAGGCAGCGACCGGACACGGCGCACCCGATCCGCGAAACGTGGCTGGCTCGCCGACTTGCCCCTGGTTACGTCGCTGGCCAAGCTCGTAAAACGGCCCATAAGTCCCGGACGCGGCACTGGAAGGGGTGCAAGGCTGCGAGAGCGGTCTCAGGCTGCAGCTGCCTCAGGCTCGCGACAAGCCGCGGCTCCATCTTCGCGGCCGCACAGTCAAGGCCCCGCCTGGTGGGCTAACGCCAGCCATCCGTGCCACCTGCAGCGCTGTCAAGCAGCCCAGTCACGGCCATCACACGGAGCTCACAGGCGAAGCCCGGCCGGAGCCTGGCCGGCCGGGCCTAGGCACATCACTGAGGCCATTGCGGCGGTTCAACACGAGGGTTCGCGCAATCTGGTAGCGGCGCGAGCATTCGCGGGAACGGGGAAGTACCGCCTGGCCGACGACACTGATGCAATTTGCACTCCGCATCGCCAGTCATTGCCTGGCTAGCGGCGATCGGGCCGATTAACCCTCCAGTGCCCGTCTCGGTGTACTGAATCGTCAAACGCCCGGTCAAGCAAGCGAGTCAAACTACGTTGGCATCGGTCACTAAAACAGCGCCGGACCGTTAGTGAGTGGCCTCGTATTCCTGAATGATCGACGCCGGAATGCGCCCCCGCTCACTGACCTTCTCGCCCCGCTCGCGGGCCCACTGCCTAATTTCCGAACTGCGCTCGCGGCCAGGCCCAGTGCGAGACTTACGCCGCCGCGCCGCGCCAGTGGCCCGCCGAGCGTGCGCGATGAATCCGTTGAAGATGTCGTGCAGTTCCTTAGCGTGTACTGCGCAGACATCGATCTCGTAGGCGCTGCTGTCAACGGAGAACGAAACTGTCTCGTTCCCTTCGATCTCGCCATCGTGAGGTAGATCACAAACTACCGTCACTACGGTCTTCTGGACCATCAGGGTACCTTTCACTGAAGTCTTTTAGGCACCTAAAGATATACCACCACTTTGAGATGGTCACAATTCAAGATAGCCGTTTAGCCCATTCGGCATCGGTTCAGCATCAGGCTTCGGTACAACATCGCATTGCGTGAACAATGCGAGCGTCAGCTGTAACTCAGCGTAATCGACGCGCGTATCAGAGTTGCGCATCGCGAGCAGACGCTGAGGCCGCGTGCGTGTCGCCAGGGGACTTACCATCTTCTGTCTTGTCCGTTTGCGGCCCCGGCGCGGGAAAATCTTCCTCGGGATCAGCACGATCGTCGCGCTTCCGGCCCATCTCGTACCGCAGGAACGCGACGATCGCCGTGATCACTGCGGCGGCCACAAGGAGCGGCGGCGTCAGTACAGCCAGGTCATTCATCAGGCTGTTGCCCCTTTCCGGCGGTTGGACCAGCCACTGCAGGGTCGAGTGCTGCCGTTATCGATTGTGCCGCAATGAAGGTGGTGCTAGGCGCCCGGGGCAAGTGACCCGCAGCCAAAGCTCGCGTCAGATTCGCAGCAGCATCCGGGTGTTGCCGAGGGTGTTGGGCTTCACCCGGTCAAGATCGAGGAACTCGGCGATGCCCTCGTCATAGGAGCGCAGCAGCTCGGCATAGACCTCGGGTGTCGTCGCCTGTCCGTCGATCTCGGCAAAGCCGTGGCGACGGAAGAACTCCACCGCGAAAGTGAGCACGAATACCCGACTCACACCCAGTTCACGCGCGGTGTCCAGCAGTGCGACGACTATCTGATTTCCGAAGCCGCGGCCTTGATGACCATCCGCGACCGCAAGCGTACGGATCTCCGCCAGGTCTTCCCACATCACGTGCAGGGCACCGCAGCCGACTATTTCGCCGTCGGCAGAACTAGCTACCCAGAACTCCTGAACGTCCTCGAAGAGCGCCACGGTCGGCTTATCCAGGAGCCGTCCGGATTGGGCGTTTGCGTCGATCAGACACCGGATCGCACGCACATCAGCCGTCCTGGCGCGCCTGACCGCATAGTCCATCCGGGTGCCGCCTCCGTCGCCGCCGGGCACTGTGGGGTGCGTTCAGGGAGAATCGGGAAGTTGTCCCTCCGGATGCCAGCATCCCAAAAGAAGGCCGCGCCTGGCAAAACGAGCGCGAACTGAGCGTCACCGCATCAGTACGTAATGCTGCGAATCGGCGTCCAGCGGGTTATCGCGTCGCCATCACACGCAGATCTCGGGCTCCACCGGCCGATCTAGAACACGCCGCCTGACCTGCAATGATACGGCGAAGGCAGCGCAGCCCGGCCGGTTAGGCGGACTATGTGAGAGTAACGCCAAGAGTTGCCAGGGCCATTAGCGAAGATGCGCAGCAAGATCGGCCGTGGTCAGAATCTTTCTTGTTCGGCCGCGTGAGAACGATCGTCTCCGTTAATGTCCATGCCTGATAACCGTTGCCGACCGCCCGATTCCTGGGCGACGGCCGCGGCGACCCGCCGAGTTCCTGATCGCAAATCCGGCGATCAGGGAGCCGGGGACCCATGCACATTCCCCGGGGTGAATCGGCAGACTGCGGACGCACGCCAGGTCCGCAGCCAGCCGTAGGGCTCCTCCAGCCCGAACCCGTCAGCTAACCCGGCAGGCGGCTGAGGAGAGGAGACACTGCGTTGAAGCGCATGCCCCCTGGCAGGCATGTACCATGGCGCTCTTCATGGGCAGCAGCCAGAACAGTTCAGCGTGTGCGCCGAGGTGTAACCCTTGCCGCGGTTGTTGCGGCGTGCGCCGCAATCTTCCCCGCCACGCAAGCAGGGGCCGCGCCGGTCGCTCCCGCCACTCACCCTGGCCTCAAGGCCATCCTGGCCGAGGCCAATGCGCTTTCTGAGCAGATTGACCAGCTCAGCGAGCAGTATGACGGGCTCAAGATCCAGCTCGCGCAGGCTCGGGCAACGGCCGCGATCGCCACCGAGAATGCCAAGCGGGACGAGCAGATTCTCGGCCAGGACCAGAACTCGATCGGCGCGATCGCCGTCGAGAATTACATGACCGGCGGAATCAACCCCGCTCTCCAACTGCTGCAGACCACCTCGCCGCAGGGCCTGCTCAACCGGGTCTCGATCATGACTCAGCTTGAGCGTGAAAATGGCGCGAAGGTCAGCCTGGTCGCGGCCGCCGATACAGCCGCCCAGCGCTCGATTGCCGCCGCCGCCCAGGAGCAGCAGCATGCGCGGTCGCTGTCAAAAACTATGGCGGCGAAGGTGGCCGTCATCCAGAAGAAGGAGAACTTCTTCAACGGCGAGGCCTTCCAGCGAGCCGAGGCCATTTTCCAGCGAACCGGCGACTATCCGATATCTCCATCCCAGATCGCTGGCGACTCCCTGGGTGTGCGCGCACTCAAGATCGCCATGACGGCGATGGGCGACGAATACGTTTGGGGCGCTGCCGGCCCTAACCAGTTCGACTGCTCTGGGCTGGTCGTCTGGGCCTATAAACAACTCGGCGTCACGCTTGAGCACTTCACTGGTGATCTGTGGAACGAGATTGAGCACGTCTCCCGCAGCGAACTGAAGCCCGGCGACTTGGTGTTCTTCTACGGCATCGATCATGTGGGTTTCTACGTCAACAAAAATTTGTTCCTGGACGCACCCACTTTCGGTCAGGTTGTCCAGATCCAGCCGATACCGTGGGCGAGCTACGATGGCGGTGGTCCAGTCATCGCATAACACACGAGCCAGCTGACTTAGCTGGCCCCCACTGACGCTGCCCGGCCAGATCCCCCCTCTGGCCGGGCAGCTTTTCTGGCTGTGCGGCTTTTCTGCTCCGTCAGGCCGGCTTCACAAGCGGGAACAGTACAGTCTCGCGGATGGAGGCTCCGGTGAGCATGATGAGCATGCGGTCGATACCCATCCCCATGCCGCCACTCGGCGGCATCCCGTACTCAAGAGCGCGCAGGAAGTCTTCATCTAGCTGCATCGCCTCGGGGTCACCGCCCGCTGCCAGAAGCGACTGAGCAGTCAGACGTGCCCGTTCCTCGACCGGATCGACTAGTTCGGAGTACGCGGTTGCGATCTCCGTGCCGAATGCAACCAGGTCCCATTTCTCGGCCAGCCGGGGGTCATCCCGGTGCTGCCTCGTCAGCGGCGCGACCTCGACCGGGAAGTCCCGGTAGAAAGTCGGTTCCACTGTCCGCGCCTCCACTAGGTGCTCGTACAACTCAAGCAGGACCTGCGCAGTAGTCCAGTCCGGCTGGAGCTCGATCTGGTGCTCGGCCGCAAGGTCGCGGAGAGCCTTCTCCGGCGTATCGGGCGTGATCTCCTCACCGACTGCCTCGGATAGTGCGCCATGCACGGTGGCCTGCCGCCAAGTACCGCTGATGTCGACCTCGGTGCCGTCCGGCCTGCGTGCGACCTGGCTGCCGTGCGCGGCTACCGCAGCCGCCTGCAGCAGTTCCCTGGTCAGTGTCTGCATTGTGGTGTAGTCGCCGTAGGCCTCATAAGCCTCGAGCATCGTGAACTCGGGGTTGTGCGTGGCGTCGGCGCCTTCGTTGCGGAAGATGCGGCCGATCTCATAAACCCGTTCGATCCCGCCGACCACTAGTCGCTTCAGATACAGCTCCAGTGCAATGCGCAGGTACAGGTCGAGATCAAAGGCATTCATATGGGTAGTGAACGGCCTGGCGTTCGCGCCGCCGTGCAGCGTCTGCAGAACCGGCGTCTCCGCCTCCAGGTATCCACGGGCGTGGAGTTCCTCGCGGACCGACCTGACGACCGCTGCGCGCGCCTCGGCCATCTGCCGTGCCGCTGGATTAGTAAGCAGATCCAGGTAGCGTTGGCGCACGCGGGACTCGCTGTCGGTCAGTCCCTTGTGCTTGTCCGGCAGCGGCCGCAGGGCCTTGGCGGTGATCGCGAACGAGTCGGCGAGGACCGAGAGCTCGCCGCGACGCGACGAGATCACCTCGCCCGTGACTCCGACGTGATCACCAAGGTCAACATCGGCCTTCCATGCTGCCAGAGCGTGCGCGCCAGCCCGCTCCAGCGACACCATCACCTGAACCTCGCCGGTGCCGTCCCGGATGGTCGCGAAGCAGAGCTTGCCGCTATTGCGGGAGAGCATCACCCGTCCGGTGACGCCGACGGTCTTACCAGTTGCAGAATCGGCGGGCAGGCCGCCGAACTCCGCGCGGACCTGCGCGATGGTATGCGTACGTGGATAGCCGACCGGATAAGGGTCGATGCCCGCCGCCCGTAGCCGGCTGGCCTTGTGCAGCCGCACCTGCATCTGCTCAGGCAACTCAGCGGAACTCGACTGTGCGGCGTCTCCCGCAGCCGGGTCTTGATCTGTCATCTGTCTGAGGCTACCCGCGGGCGCGTCAGGTGGTTGCCGCAGTATCGCTGGCGGCCCGCAGTGTACCCGCACCGCGGTCTGCCGCGCCCCGGTCGGCCCCCCGGTCCGGCGTGTTCCGCTCGTAAGTCAGGCGGAGCCCGATCAAAGTCAGCCACGGCTCGTAGGCGTCAATCACCGCCACCTCATTGATGACCAGCGGCGCTAGGCCGCCAGTCGCGATGATCGTGACCGAGTCCGGGTCGGACGGCGCCAGCTCGGACGCCATCCGGGTCGCGATGCCCTCGATCTGGCCGGCGAAGCCGAAGATGATTCCGGACTGGAGTGCCTCGACGGTACTCTTCCCGATCACCCGGGCCGGCCTGGCTAGTTCCACCTTCAGCAACTGCGCCGCGCGCCGGGACAGCGCGTCTACCGAGATCTCGATGCCAGGCGCGAGCGCGCCCCCGACGAACTCGCCTCGCTCGCTGACGGCGTCGAAATTCGTCGAGGTGCCGAAATCGACCACGATGGCCGGGCCGCCGTACAGATGCACCGCCGCTACGGCGTTCATGATCCGGTCGCTGCCGACCTCCTTGGGATTGTCATACCGAAGCGGCACCCCCGTCTTCACGCCGGGCTCCACGATGACCGCAGGGACGTCGCCGTAATAACGACGACACATCTCCCGCAATTCGTGCAGCACTGACGGCACCGTGGAGCACAACGCGATGCCGCTCACATCCGGCTCGCGGAGAAGTGTGCTCTGGCGCAGGAGTCCTTGCAGCAGCACAGCGAGCTCATCAGCCGTGCGCACGGGATCAGTGGAGATACGCCAGTGCTCCACGACATCTGGACCGTCGAATACGCCGAGCACCGTATTGGTGTTGCCGACGTCAATGGTCAGTAGCATCTCGCTCCCGATCGCTAGCCGGCCGGAACCAGGTCGAGGCCGATATCGAGGGCGGGCGCCGAATGAGTGAGCGCCCCAACCGCAAGGTAGTCCACGCCAGTTTCGGCAACCGCACGGGCGCTGGCCAGCGTTAGCCCGCCGCTAGCCTCAAGCAGCGCCCTGCCGCCGGCCAGGCGAACCGCCGCGGCCATGTCCGCCACGGTGAAGTTGTCCAGCAAGATCAGATCAGCTCCGGCGGCTAGCGCCTCAGCTACCTGCTCAAGCGTGTCGCATTCCACCTCCAGCGGCAGCTCCGGCGCCTGCGCGCGCACCGCGGCAAACGCACGCGCGACCGATCCGGCGGCGGCGACATGGTTGTCCTTGATTAGTGCGGCATCCGACAGCGACATCCGATGATTAACGCCGCCGCCGCACCGCACGGCATACTTCTCCAGCGTCCGCAGACCGGGCGTGGTCTTGCGGGTATCGCGAATGACCG
>Ga0335075_10005999_pt1 | contig 18771 bp, 20 predicted proteins | sample Lox_Sample_24_FD_206723 | JGI IMG/M metagenome (GOLD analysis project Ga0335075, IMG submission 206723) | Soil microbial communities from Loxahatchee National Wildlife Refuge, Florida, United States - Lox_Sample_2.4 | ecosystem: Environmental > Terrestrial > Soil > Wetlands | place: USA... | reverse complement strand
CACTCGGTTGCGTTCACCATGGACCAGTACGCTGATGCATGGCCCGAGGCGCTTTCAAATGCTGGTGAGAAAGCCGCTGCGCTGCTGTTCGCCGCAAGTGGTAGCAAATCGGTAAATACTCCTGAGGGAGTGAAGGATGAGCCGCAAGTGGTTGATTTTCCGGCGCCCCCGGCCGTATTCAGATGAGCACTGTCCAATACATTTGGCTCGGTTCACCCCCATCATTTCCACAGAAATGCGCGATCTTGCCGAAGTATTTTTGACAGCCAGAACTGACTGGCGGCCGAACGATAAGCCATTTGCAACACCATTGACGTAGTACACCATTGGTGTATATTCTGTCGTGTGATTTTCATTGAAACGCCGGTGTTCGAGGAGGACATCCAGCAGCTGCCGGATGAGACATACGCTGAGCTTCAGCAGCATCTGGCCGATCACCCCGATGCCGGCGATGTTATCCAGGACACTGGTGGGATTCGCAAGGTTCGATGGAATTTGCCGGGAACCGGTAAGCGCGGCGGTGTCCGGGTGATCTACTACTGGCGCGTAGCCGAGGATCAGATCCTGATGCTCCTGGCATACAAGAAGGCTAAACAAACCGATCTGACGTCTTCTCAAAAGCGTGCATTGAAAACCATCGTGGAGAACTGGAATGGATAAAAAGTTGTTTGCCCGTCTGCTGAAAAGCGTGAAGCAGGCTGATGAGATCGTTCGCGGTGAGCGCGCACCTGCACGTGAGTTTGTGGTGGATGCTGCACAGGTGCGCGCCGTAAGGGCCGCCACGGGCCTATCGCAAGCACAGTTCGCACGCCTGATCGAGGTCAACGTCGGTACGCTGCGAAACTGGGAACAGGGCCTAAGAACCCCTACAGGGCCCGCCCGGGCGCTACTGAAGGCACTCAAGAACAGGCCCGCCGAAGTGGTCAAGGCATTGCAGGCGGCATGAGTTGGTTATCTGGCGCCCCCGGCCGGAGTTGAACCGACGACCTACCGCTTAGGAGGCGGTCGCTCTATCCACTGAGCTACGGGGGCGGATTGGGCCAGGATTCTACCCTGCAACAGGGTTGCCGCGAACCCCCGGAGAGAGACCCACTGAGGCGGTCACTACGGTTCGAACCCCTCATCCCCCGAGCATCGGATCACGCCCTGCAGCGCGTGGATCCTCAATTCCCGTGCCACGGGCGCCTGGAAACTGAAGAATATGCCCCCGGGATGGCAGTGCAGATAAAAATCATCCTGCGGTCTGTTGCAGCTCGGGCAATGGTTCGCAAAACCGCCGCTACCCGCGCTGCGCTTGCCCAGCGGACGGAAATTCGGCCAGCGGGACAGCTGCCGTTGCAGGGCCTCGTCGATCGCCGTGACGTTCGATACGGTGAAATCCACGGTGGCCTCGCCCTGCACGAACCCCGTTTGACAATACAGACAGATGACCTCGACATCGGCCCCGCAGTGCCAGCATGTGACGTGACCGCAGACAACCACGGCCTCGTCACTGAGAATGCGGAAATCACTCATAGGCCGAGATCATCGCGCCCGAGTTCCCGGCGCAGACTGTTGATCTGCCGCTCCTGCTCGGATTGCCGTGACGGACTCCAGGTCGGCGTCGCCAACGCCCGCTCACGGGATGGCGGAACGGCCTCCAGAGCCTGGGCCGCGCGCAATGCACGCCAGTTCTCGATAGCCTGTCTGCGGATCTCCGCGGGTGTTTTACGAGCCTCGGCCTCCGGCGGCGCAGCTGCGGCCAGGGCAGCCTCGCGGCGCGCGAACTGCGCGCGCACCCGGTCGCCGAGAAAGCTGTGCCCGCCCCGGCGTTCGATTTCCCAGGCCACGCGCGGCAACCAGGGCCTCGCGCCCGCGTGATTCGGTGCTACCGTCGGCAGGTGCGATATGCGGATCTCCAGGCCGGCCTCGTGAAGCGCTCCATTGGCCATGGCAGCCCAGTGTTCGCGGATCTGTGCGAGCTCCTGGGCGGCCCGTGGCAATCCGAGTTCGAAGCGCTGCGAGCCGGTGAGTTCGGCGATCGTCTTCTGACCCAGACCCGAGCCGTACACCTCACGGGTCGTCGTCAGCAGATGGGCGTGGAAGTTGCGCGGATCGGTTCGCGGCTGGTGAACCGCAAGGTCCACGACATTGTGGTATCGATCGCAGATTTCCTGGGCAAAGGCGCGCGCCAATACGATGCGCTGCTCCGCCTTGAGCTCATGGGGCAAGGCCACGACGTATTCGCGTGCGACCCGGGCGTTGGCTCGGGATTCGGCACGCTCCACCATGTTCCACAGTTCGCTGCGGTCCGTCGCCCACTGCGCGCTCGTCGCCGCCTCGCCGGCATCGGAGGGCAGCAGCAGTTCCTTGTGTTCGATGTCGCGGCGATGCGAGTGATCGTAGATCCGGCCCGTGCGCTGATCGCGGATCCGTTCCCCGGAGCGGTATGCCGCGGCGCTGGTGGAGACGCTGCCCCCGGTGCCGGCGCTGCGGCCGAAGGACTTGACCCCCAGGTAATAGATCGCCACGTCTCAGCGGCCGACACGAACGGGATGCCAGATGGACGATGAGGCGGTCTTCAGGTAGCCGCACAGATCGGGGAGCTGTTCCAGTTGGGCCGCCAGCAGCGCCGGTTCCACCACCCGCTGCTCACTCACCTGGATCGACCGTCGCATTCCCCTGACCAGGAAACCGGGATTGTCCAGGCCGCGGGATCGCTGGCGCCTGAGCACCTCCCGGTCGCCTATGAGACGTGAGGCATACTGCGCCGTGCCGCCACTGTCGCTTCCCGAGCAGCGCAGGATGAGCGTGGTCCCGCAGTTCTCGGTGATGGACTGCGCATCGCCCGCGTAGGTTCCCGAAACCTGCGCGAGGGACTGAAATCCGAGCACGCACCTGCCACCGAATTTGCGCAACCGCGTGAGCGCATCCTTCAGACCATCGATATTGCCCAGTGCGTCAAGTTCATCGGCGACGAACCAGAGCCGCTGGTCGTGATCTTCCTGCTGGCTCAGGGCTTCGAAGATGGCCAGTCCCATCCACGTTGCGATCAGCGTCCGCAGCGACGCAATCTGGCGCGCGGAGTAGGGAATGAAAAGGACACCACGACCGTGTCGCACCCAGTCGCGGACCGAGAACGGCGAACCGCTCTGCCACTGCACGAACTGCAGGGGTCGAAGTGCCGAAACGGCGACGGCCCGCAACGATCCGAACATGCGCCCGTTGTCGGGATCCAGGAATGGCTCGGCGGTCGTCCCCGCCAACAGCGCGCGCAGTTCCGCGACACCGGCCACTGCGATCAGGCGCCAGAGTTCCGAGGTACCGCCATGCGGAAGGGCCTGGCATCGCTCGAGCACCGCGGACACGAACGCACGGGCGTAGCCGCGCCATTCTCCGGCGTTCGCATCGGGACAGGAGGCGATCAACGCTCCGGCCAGGTGTTCGGGATCGGAAAGGTCCTGGATTTCAGCCAGCGGTTCCCATTTCACCGACCGGGATTCGAACGGATTGAGCACCTGATCGCCACGCCAGGGATCGAAGAACCGGCGGCAGTAGCCTCCATCGGGGTCCGCGAAGACTGCCCGGTCGCCCCGCTCCAGTGCGGCCTGCAAGAGCTCCCGGATTGCGGTCGATTTTCCGGTACCGGTGGTGCCGATGACCTTGAAGTGCCGGGTCTCATCCGCCGCAGTGATGGGCCTGCCGGCCAATGTCAGCAGCGACCCGGATCGGGCCCGGAGTCGCCATGAGATCTGGCGCAGCGGATTCCCGGCAGCGAGCCGTGCGCCACGCAAGGGCTTTTCCCGGGCCCCGATATGCCGCGCCACGATTCCACCGACCAGAAAAGGCAGACCGAGCAGTACTGCCATCGGGGCATCCATCAGTATCCCTTCACTACCGCGAAGTCCGCCTTGGGTCCGTAGAACGGCGCCTTGCGGTCGACCCGTACGCACAACCGATTCGTCTCGCCGCAGCGGCGCAGGTCTATCCGGCCACCCTCGCGCGACAGGGAGGCGCCTGGATGACCTGAGCCCGGGAGGGCATCAGCATCCAGGTGAGCACCGCCGGAACCAGTGAGCACATGGAGACTATGCCAAACGACCACAAGGCGAACCGCGTACCCGTCGCCCGATGGATCTGAGACAGCTTTTCGGCGGCGCGCACGTTCGAGGCGTCGGTGAACGCCCGCTGCATGGCCTCTTCCAGTACTCGCCCGAGTTCCCCGTCCGCAACCCCGGTGGACGGCTCAGAGTTCATGGTCATGGGCATTTCGGACCTCCGGCTGGTTGACCCTGGATCCGTGGTCGCGGTCAGCTACCGCTTCACGGTTCGGCCTCAGTTCCACGCGCAGCCATTCCGGCCTCGAGGCCAGCTTCAGGTACCCGCAGAGGTCCGGAAGCTGTTCTATCTGGGAAGGCAGGATGGCCGATTCGACCGAGACCTGATGGCTGGTGGTCTGCACGCCGATCACCTCCAGGGGACGTCGGGAACGGGAGTGCAGGGTGCGCAGAACCTCCCGGTCACCGATCAGGCTCGAGGCGAACCGCGCCGTGCCGCCGCCCTCGCTGGCCGAGGACCTCAGGATCAGCGAGTTACCGCAATTTTCCACCAGCGTATGCGCTTCGGCCTGGCCGTACGTCCCCGACACCTGCGCCACGGACTGAAACCCGAGAACGCAGCGACCGCCGAATTTCCGCAGACGCGCCAGTGCGTCCTTGAGCCCGTCGATCTGGCCGACCGCATCCAGCTCATCCACGACGAACCATAACCGCTGCTGACGGGGCTCGTTCATGGCTTCGAACATGGACAGTCGCATCCACGCCGAGATCTGTGAGCGCAGGGCGGCAATCTGTCCCGCCTTGTAGGGAATGAACAGAACGCCCTGGGACCCGCTCTCCCCTGCTGCGCGCGTCCATTCCCTGACCGAAAACTTCCGCTGCGTTTGCTGGCCCACGTATTCCAAAGCGGTCACGGCCGAGCTCGTCACCGAGCGAATGGAGTCGAACATCCGGCTGTTGTCTTCCTCCAGAAACGGTTGGGCGGCAGTGCCTGCCAGCAGGGCCCGCAACTCCCTCGGGGGCGCGAGCACCAGCAACCGGTGCAGCTCCCCGACATCATCAACGCCCGCCTCATGCGCCCTGCGGGTGACGGATGTGAAGAACGTTCGCGCGTACCCGCGCCAGCTGCGGTCGGCGCCTTCGTGATCGGGGATCAGCGAGCGCGCGAGCTGCTCGACGTCATAAGGAGTCTGGATCTCGCCGAACAGATCCCATTTTCTGGATGTCTGCTCGAAGGGATTGAGGATGACATCGCCACGTTGTGCATTGAAGAAGCGTCGACGATAGCCGCCGTCCGGGTCCGCGATGACCGCCCGGTCGCCGCGCCTGAGCGCCGCCGCGAGAATCTCGGTGATGGCGGTGCTTTTGCCCGTGCCCGTGGTACCGAGGATCTTGAAGTGCTTGGACTCATCGGCCTCCCTGACCGGCACGCCCGCGATGCTGATGCCTCGGACCGCACCTTCCACACCGTGACCTGGCCCGAACGCAGCCTTGCCTCGGGGCTCGAGCTCGCGCACCACGGTGCCACGACGATGTTCGGCCCCGGTGGCGCGTGGCTTGGCCAGCAGCCGCCCGGTCAGGTAGCCGATGCCGGCGCTCGCCCCGGCGCCCACTGCCAGCGAAAGTGCGCCTTCCCCCAGTGACACACCCAGGGCGCCGCCGATGGCCGCGACCATCGACAACGCCACGCCCGCCGCGAGCGTTGCCGGAACCGCGTACAGCGGCGCCGCCAGCAGGCGCCTCAAGGGTGCCCCATGGCGCACCATTCCCGCCACCAACGGCGCGGCCACCGCTGCGTAACCGAGAACGAGTCCGGAAGTGCCATAGGCAAGCGAAGCGACCGATCCGATCATGTCCGCCACGGTCGCACGGGCTCAGGGTCCTGCGCACCACGCCAATCCGCTGCGTTCGTTCAGGTATGGACCCGATGCAGGTTGCGGGCGGGTCCGTACCAGATCTCCCTGATATAGCGCACGGGGCCGTCGACACCGAACTGGATCACCACGTCCACCAGCGTCGCCAACAGCCGCCGGATGTCCTCGCGCGCGAGTTCACGCCCCGCCTCATTCTGCTTCACCAGCAGCACCAGTTGCTCGAACGCCAGTTCCGCCGAGGCGGCGTGAATGCTGGTAATGGATCCGGGGTGCCCCGAGTTGACGTTGCGCAGATAGTCGAACGCCTCCTCGGCACGCAGCTCAGCCAGCAGGATCCGGTCGGGCTTCATGCGCAGGCAGGCCTCGAGAAGCTGCTTCGGTGTAACGCGGCTGCGTCCCTGGTCCCCCTTGCTGTAGAACAGACGGACATGATTGGGATGACCCTCGAGTACCAGCTCCCGCGCATCCTCGATGCTGATCAGGCGTTCCCCCGCGGGGATTTCGCGGATCAATGCCTTGGTCAAGGTCGTCTTGCCCGAACCTGTCGGCCCGGACACCAGGATGTTCTGCCTGCCGGTCACCGCCGTGCGCATGAATTCCACGTAGTTGCGCGCATCCAGCAACATCACCAGTTTTCGCTGCAGCGGATCCTCGCCCCGCGGACGATGCTGTGTCCGGTCGAAGATGCCGCGGCGGGCCAGCTCCTCCAGCGACCAGGTCTGGGGCGCAGGCCGGCGGATGGTAATCGCGATGCACTGTGGCGGGGTCGCGGGTGGCATGGCGAGCTGGATCCTCTCGCCACCGGGCAGGGAGGCCGATAGCAACGGTGACTGCTCATCGATGCGTTGCTGCGTGGCATTTGCGACGAGCTTGCACAATCTCAGGCACCACTCGAAGCTGGCAAATGCCAACGGCAGCCGGTACCAGCCGCCGGCGGCCTCGACGAAGGCCTCATGGGGTCGGTTGATGCAAAGTTCCGTGACGCCCGCGCCCGCGAGGATGGGATCGAGTTCCAGCAGCGTCAGCGCAAGCGCCGAGGGCTCGGCCGGTGCGGGCGCCGGATCCTCAGCGATGGGTCGCCTCCGATTCACGCAACTGGTACACCGGGCGGAAATCAAGGTCGCGGGCGACCAGGATCTGAATGCGGTCACCCTGGTGCTTGGTGAGGGTAGGGCCGATGCCGATGGTATCGCGCAGGGCCTCCGTGGCGACGCCCTGCGAGGAGGACGTGTCGTAGATCACCGTTCCAGAACCGGCAGAGCGCTGCGCCGCCTGGGCCCCCGCATCCACCACGGATATCAGTATCGCGGCGCCGAACCGCTGCCAGAAATGACGCTCCACCTCCCCGTCCAGTCCCGAACGTCCCAAGGCATCGGTTCCCGGCGATACCAGCGGCACGATGATTCCGGTCGGGGTCCGTGCTTCGGTCCAAAGCACGAACAGCCGCGAACCGCCCTGCTGTACCTGCCCCCTGGTTTCGCCGATGAGCTTGGAGCCCCGCTCCAGCAGCACGACGGTGCCATCGGCGCTGAAGGTGTCGGTGGCGGTGATGCAGGTGGTCATGCCCGGCAGCGTGGAATCGATCGCCGTCTCCAGCGTGCAATCGATGAAGGCACCCTTGGGGAGCAGCAGACGCTGCGTCGGCAGCTCCCGCGCGGTGGCAGCCGACAGCACCGTCGGCGTCAGCAGGTCCGCCAGGCCGCCGCTACGCTGCTCCGGGGCAGAGGCGGCTGCGGGAACCGCGGTAGCGACGGCGACGGACGCCACGCCGGAAGTGCTCGCAAAGGCCGGGCCGGCCAGTCGGCGTTCGAGGGGGCTTTCCCGGGGCGCAGCCGCGGGAGTGGACGCCGCGGCGACCGACTGCGACAGCGGTTCCTCGACCGCCGGTACTGCCGGTGACATGACCGGCAGGCGGGGCTCTGGATCCGATGACCTGCGCTCCCGGAAGTCGCGGATCGGACCCAACGGGGGCAGCGTGTTGTCCGCCGGGGCGGCACCGGTCGGTTTCACGGGTCCCGGCGCGCTGCGATGCTGGGCCAGCATGCCGCCGTAGTACCATGCCAGCAGACCCAGACCGAGCGCGGCGCACAGAATCATCGCGAGCACGCTGCTCAGGCGCGTCTGCAGTGACCGCGCGCGTGCCATTGACGCTACGCCACGCTCGGCAGCGAGCCCTGCGGTTGGCGCCCCGGGATCCCTTCTCCCAAAACCCATCATGGATCCTGCCTCGAGGTGCGCTGAACCTGTGGATCCAGGGTTCCGGAGGGCAGCCGCTCACCGGTCCCCGCGAAACCCTTGTTGACCACGCAGCCGGTCAAGGCGCCCCGGCGCAGGATCAGTCGCCGGGCGATCCGCTGCACGATGACCTCACCATCCTCGATGCTGAAGTTGAGCAGCGATTCACTGCCATCATCATTGCGGACGAAGATGGCCGGCTGTTCGGCGCGCGCTCCGAAACGCAGGTGCGTCTGGACTCCGTCATCCCAGGCGGCCATGGGGCGCAACAGTTCGGTTCCGCAGAACCAGTAGTCCGTATTGCGGGACCGCTTCGCGGACGCCTGCTCGAGACGCTGCCCGAGTTCTCGGTCCGCGCTCCTGATGGCCGCTGCCGACTGGCCTGCGCCCGGATACCTGAACCGGACCACGTACATGGTGGGTGCGACCGGGCCATGCCCCGGAAGCGGCGCGGAATAGTCGAACTGGTACTGACGCCGTGAAGTGAGGATCGTCAGATTGGTCGTGACCCCCGTGGCCCTGGGTTTCAGGAACAGGTGATTGCCCTGGGCGACGAAGGTCAGTCCTTCCATGTCACCGGCGGCCAGCCCGACGAAGGACTCCTCCGCATCGAACTGCAGGTCGATCTGGTAACCCACCCTGCCCCGCAGCAGGTACACCTGCCCCGGGTCATAGTCGGCGATCCGGATCCTGGCATCGGGACCCGCCGGGCCGGGAATCACTTCGGCCATGGAACGGGCGGCACTCAGGCCACTGACCAGCACCGCACAGACGGTCAGCGCTCTTCGCCACCGATACCGGGGGCTCACGGCACTATTTCCTGATCGGTATGGAAATCCGCGATCCTGAAGCCCAATGGGTTCGCGGTGCGCTGGCGCGCGTCCTTGGCCGGCTGCACGTACATATAGCGGATGGAGGCGATCCAGTGGCTGACCTGCTCCGCCGCCCCTGCCGCCGGCTGAACCCGCTTCAGATACCGTACCTGCGCAAGTCCAGGCTCCCGGTCGATGTCCTTGAGGAACGTGACGGAAGTGACGGTGGCCGTGACCACCGTTCCGTCCTTGTACAGATTCAGCGGTGACTCCGGATTGCTGCGCTTCCATTGGCCGTACCAGACCTGGTTCCTCGCGGCTGAGTGAAATGCACCGCACTCCGCGTAGTCGCTTTCGGCCGTGGCGAAATTGAATCGCTGGCACACATCGATGTAGTGCGTCAGCAGGTAGCGGCTCACGATCTGGGCCGGATGGCTGCTGGCGTCGTACTCCGGAACCACATCGACAATGCCGGTGGAATTGTCGACCCGGATGACGTAGGGCTCGACCCGCTTCAGGGGCATCATCACCACGACGGCGGCGGCCATGCCCAGCGCACAGGTCCAGCCGCCGGCCGCGACCCAGCACCAGAGCCGGGCGCTGTCGCGCCATTGGCGCGTGCGGTCCAGTTCCCAGGATGCGCTTTCCTGCCAGTAGGCTTCGAGTCCGGTCGTCGCGTTCATGGCTTGGCGGGAGCGGAGGAGTTGATGGGCCGCAGCTTCGAGTCGCAGGAGACCTTCGGCGCCTGCGATGCGACGCATGCCGCTTCCAGGACCAGAAGCATCAGGAGCGCGGCCCGCGGGCCGCGCCCGTAACGGTGTTTCTTCATGACTGAGTCCCCTGTCGCAACATCCGGCGAAGCGCAATCGCCTGCATGGGCATCCGCGCCACGCTGCCGATGCTCCGGCTCATGGCCCCCATGGTGCTCAGTGAGCTGCCTCCGGCGAGGCTGGCGGCGATGGGCATGACCTGCCGCAGTATCAGGAGCACGATCACCGATGCCAGCAACATGTCCAGCGTGTCCACCGTCTGCAGCGTCGAGCCACGCGCCGCGGTCTGCGCGGCGTAGCTTTGCAGCAGCTGCAGCAGCAGCGCTCCGACCAGGACGGTCAAGAGCGTAATCAAGCCATAGTTGGCCAGCTGCATGAGCCAGGCGTCAAAGAATCTGCGGCTACTCTCGAACAACCGCAGACAGATGAACAAGGGGCCGAGCGCCAGCAGGACCGCGAGCGCGATCTTCGACAGCGCGAGCAGGAACATGACATAGCAGCAAAGCAGGCCCACGATGATCCAGACCAGGGTGCCCGATATGAACGGACCCCAGTTGCCGGAGAAAAAGTTACCCCGGGACCACAGTTGTCCACCGACCGCTCCGCCGGCCTGCCAGATGCTATCGACCGTGGTGACCGGCGAGGCCGCTCCCGTGACGACCGTCGCGAGTTGTGCGGGCGCGGTGTAGAAGGTGTCGACGATCACCGCGTTGTACAGCCACAGCTGCAGGGTGACACCCAGCACCACCGCCAGCAGAACGATCCGTCGCAGTCCCTCGCGGAAGGGTTCCTCGATCCTTCCCGTCAGCAGCAGGTAGCCCCAGAGCATCACATACAGCGTTCCGAGCGTGACGGTGGCCGGCGCCAGAGCCGTGGACAGCCGCGCCGTGTTGTCGCTGATGTACGTGGCCAACTGCGAGTCGAGCCACGAGGAGAAGGTGGCGAAGAATCCCATGGGTGTCACGGAACCGGTTCGAAGCGGCTCGAGAATTGCCCCTGCTCGGCAAGGGCCGTCTCCCGCTCCTGCTGTTCATTCACCCAATGCTGTGCCTGCGCGACCTGGTACAGCGACTGCAGCTTCGTCTGTTCGTTCTGCAGCATTCCGGATTCGGCGTCGATCCTGGCGGCGAGCTCCAGCACCGATTTCTGATCCGGCGCCGCGCCGATGGTATCGATCAGTTGCTGGATCGCCGCAAAGCGGCCGCTGGAGTTGGCGAGCGCACTGCCGGTGATGCCCTGCAGCAGTGCCGCGGTCGAGCGCCAGGCAGACACGCGCGCCTGCAGATCCGGCGGCAGCAGTGCCAGTTGCTGCGGCGTAAGGACGGCATTCGCCGCCAGCGCCGCCTGGACGGCCGCCGCAAGCCCGGAGTTGCCCGTATTCACCTGCGCGAGCGTCGCGGTCAGCCCCGACAGGCTTGACGGCAGATAGTTGCGCACCGTGCCGGACAGCAGGTTCTGCATGCCGCGCGATCCGGTCATGGACTGGAATTCCTGCTGGGCCTGGGCGAGCTCGCCGCGCGCGGTGTTAAGCGTCTGATTGAGCGTCTGGACCTGCTGCATCAGCTGGACCAGGGCCTGGACGTCGATCACCGCCCATTGGGCGTGAGCCCTGGGAGACACGGCGATCAGGGCCAATGCGAGCACTGCGTATGGACAAGAGAGCCTGGGCTTCATCGAGTGGCCTCCGGATCAGGGGTGGGACTGGGCGGATTCGTTCATGAGTGCGGGCAACCACCGCTCGGGCGCAGTCCCGAGTTCGGCCATCAGCACGTGCAGCCGGTGGACCGTCTGCGCCCGGCCCGATATGACGGCGAGTTCCCCCTCGAAGCCCTTGAGGTCCAGCTGGCATACGACGCTGTGCTGTCCCTGCCGGATGAGGAACTGCCGCGAGCCCACGGTCAGCTCTTCCTTGACGAGACGGAACTCCCGCTCGGACAGACCCAGGCCCTCGACATAATCGCTGCGCAGGGCTTCGGGATTTGGAAACAGGATCTTGGTCGGAGTCTGTTCGATCAGCGTGCGGCTGATGGGCGAGGCCAGCACGTCGCCGACGCTTTGCGTGGCCAGGCACATGGCACCGTTGAGTTTGCGCCACGTTCTCGGGCCATCGGTCGCGAAGGCCTCGAAGGCCGGATCCGCCAGCAGCCGCCAGAACTCGTCCATCCAGCACACCAGGCGTCGCCCATCGAGCATCCGGCGCACGAGATGGAACAGGTACAGCGTCAGAGGTGCCCTGACCTGCGCGTTGTCCAGGAAGTCGGTGACGTCGAAGCCTACGATCGCAGAGCCTTGCAGATGAGGTGCAACGCTGTCCTGCGGATTGTCGAATACCCAGGCAAGGTCGCCCCGCGTGCAGGCACACCACCGCGACAGCCGCGCATGGATGCCCTCCGGATCCGTCGGATCGAGGAACTCGATGAGCCGTGACAGGCGGCGCGCCTGGGGAACCAGCGCCAGCGTCCCATTCAGGGCCTGATGCAGATCCGCCTCCTCCCGCGCCCCCAGGCCGCGGCCGCCCCCCGCTCGCACCAGCACCCGCAACCAATGCTTGAGGAAAGCTTCGGTTTCAGCACCGGAGGGCAACTGCAATGGATTGCAGCCGGTGGCCGTGCCGTTGCGCAGTGGCAGGTACTGTCCTGCGAGTGCCCGGATGAGGATCTCCAGCCCGTGGTCCTTGTCGAATACGATCTGCGTCGCGCCCTGACGGGCCAGCATGGTCATGAGGAACCCGATCAGCACCGTCTTGCCCGATCCGGTGGGACCGCAGATCAGGGTATGACCCGTGTCCTTGCGGCTGCCGCCATCCGGATCCCGGGGGTCGCTCGCATGGAGCGAAAAATAGTAGGGTGAACCTGCGCTGGAGACGAAGGTCGCGAGAGCCTCGCCCCAATGGTTGCCATCCGGCCGCCCTGCAGGATGGTTGTGAAAGGGTGACATCGCGCAGAAGTTCCGCGAAGTGATCGGGGCCTTGCGGGGCCGCAGGGCGAAATGCCCGGGAAGCTGCGCCCAGTAGGCGGGCTCAAGCGCGATGTCCTCCCGCGCCACGACCATCCCGGTATCGGCCAGCAGGCTGCGGGCCAGGGCCACATGTTCGTTGAGGACGCGGAAGCGATGCTTCAGCGCCTCCTCGGTGCCGTCCTCGGGCACGTCGGCCAGCACCTGGAAGGTCAGGTGGTGATCGCCCATGACGAACTCGCTGCTGGTCAGGGCATCCAGCGCAAGCTTCAGTTCTTCCGCCTGCGTGACCGAATAGTCGCCGGCATTCACCATCCGGTTGTACTGGCGCAGGAGCAAAGACTGGGCCGTGGGTTTGGACAGGAATGCAAAAGACTGGGTCAAGACGAATGCGAAGGGCGCCGACAGCAGCCGGTCGTACATGCCCACGAGCGTGGGCGTCGGGTATTCCTTGATCCCGAGCATCGCCGCGACCCGCGTCCCGCTGATCTGCCGGTATTCGAGCGATTCGCGCCCGAGCAGGCACCGAGCGCTCGCCAGCACCTCGTTCAGGGGCGCCCGGGGCAGTGGCATGGGCTGAGCTTCCGAATCCAGTAGCAGCCCGAAGAACTCAAGGACCCGCGAATATCGGCGCTGCCCGTGGTCATAGACGCCCAGGCGCTCCGGGTCGCACTCCTCGAGAGAGGCAAGAATGGTCTGCGCAATCTTGTCGCAGGCATCGACGGCATCCCGGGTGGCGGACGGATCCGCCCCACCCGAACGGGCCAGCAGCTTCGCCATCAGACCCGGGGCGGCGCCCACCACCGGGCGGTACAGGACACTCAGATACAACTCGTTCGCCATCAGGGTTTCGCCGCTGAGCCGGCGGCGATATCTGCAGTTCAGCAACCCCGCAAATCCCGGCTCGATCTCGGCCTCCGCAATCCGCCTGCGATTGCGGATGACGTGCGTCCACAACGACAGGTGCGGACTTGCCAGGTTCCGCCACAGGACATTCAGACGCTCGTGCCAGGTATTGAGCCGGGCGTCCTCCGCGGTCTCGAAGCCGATGCCCCCTAACCTGAAGGCCTGCACGTAGGTGCCCGCCCGGGTGCTCACCACGTTTGCCGAAACGTGCGCGAGATAGGGGATATGCAATCCGGTGTGCGCTTCGCGCCGGAACCGTGCCGCACTGCGCAGGGTCATTTGCGCCCCCTTTCAAGCGCCCGGACCTGGGTGTAGGCGGTGGGTTCGGGGCAGCGCCGCGAACCCACGCATACCGCAAGAGGTGAGTAGCTGGACGCCTTCCAGTAGGCGCCATTGCCCAGCAGCGTGATGAGCCGTGTGCGCGCCCACAGCAACAGCAGATCGAACACCCGCGCATCATGCGAACACAGCAGTGCGCACAGGCCGTGAATCGGCAGCGCGACCAGCAACGCGAGCAGGTTGCGGCTCGCCAGAAACAGTTCCAGCGTGAATATCAGGTTGAAGATGAGCGCCGAATAGGTCACGCCCCAGCGCATCGGCGGTCGCGTGGCCCCGACGAACAGTGTGTCGGCCCTGAATCTCGCCGGCGCTGACGCTTGCGTCATGGCTTCAGACGCCAAACAGGGACCGGACCCAGGTGACGATCTGCGGCGCCCCGAATACGATCGCAATTCCGAGTATCGCGCACAGGCACCAGCCCCAGGACATCCGGTTTGCCAGCGCCATGCCGCCGAGGATCATGACCATGATGATCGCAACCGGCGTCATCCACGCGAGAATGTTGCTCTGAAGTGCGTTTGCGCCGGTGAGGAATGGCGACTCCTGCGCCAGGCACAGGCTCGGCACGGCAAGCGACGATGCAGCCACCCAATGCAGACACCGGGCGGAGCGGGACAGCGGCCTCAACATGAGCTGCGGACTCCGTGATGGGGTGCAGTCATGTCACCAGAGGCGCACCTCACGGACCAGCGCAGTTAGTGAGCTGAAGGACCAGTAATTCGTGCGCACCGGGAGGCAGGTCCGGGACCGCTGCGCGGGGTTCACAGCCCTTCGACGAAGTGCAGCAGCTCGGCGCGCCTGGCGGCGGACAGATGCTCGAAGCGCGCACGCACCACGGCTGCTTCACCGTCATGCCAGAGCACCGCCTCCTCGACCGAGCGGGCACGGCCGTCGTGCAGGAACGTCGGCCTGCTCTCGCGGCTCATGCGGTAGCCGATGCCCCACAGCGGCGCGGTGCGAAACCGCGTCGGATGCAGGGCCCCGGAGACTTCGTGATCCGCAAGACCAGGGCCCAGATCATGGATACCCAGGTCGCTGTACGGTGCAATCGTCGCCTCGAGCGGCGCGCCATCGGGCTGCGCCAGAACCACGTGCTGTTCGGGCTGATGACAGCCGGCGCAGCCCGTGGACCTGAACAGCTTCAGGCCCGCAGCGCGCTGCGCGGGCGGCTGCGGCTTCGGGTTCGCGGGCACCGACACCCATTGCTCGAAGGTCAGCAGCGCCGTCAGCAATTCACCGGACAGTTCGGGAGCCTCGGCGTGGCGCTGCTGCAGACATTGCGATTCGGCGCTGGTGCAGTCGTCCTGCAGGCGATCGGCGCTGGTAACGCCCATCTCGCGCGCCAGCGCGCGCGTGGTCTGATCCCGCACCGAGAGCGCCGTGGCCTGCCAGCCGAAGCGGCCGGGACCGGACTCGGCCGGGTGCGGTGTCGCTGCCTCCAGCAATCCGACGCCGAAGATCGCCGGTGCCAGCCGCGGTTTGACCACGACGTTCGCGGCCAGCGGCCCATAGTTGAGGTGCGTGATTTCGTATTCCGGCTGGCGCAGCGTCCACACCGCGCCATCCGGATAGGTACGCTGGATGACGTGGAAATGAATGAGCACCTGCCCCTCGGGCACGAAGCCGTCAACCGCCGCCGGACTCAGCACCCGGCCGTAGACGGGGTCTCCGGGTGGATCGGCGGGGTCCGTGCGGACGCCAGCGGGCAGCGCTTCGAGCTGCACCACCATCGAATTCGGGAGGGGGCCTTCGAAGTCGGGACCGCGGCCATGCGCGCCCTCGTTGTGGCACTCGTCGCAGGACCCGGAATTGAACAGCGGTCCGAGGCCAGAGCGGCGGCCCGCCCCCACAGTTCCGACGGGCAGGAAGTTGGTATTGAACACGGCGTGCCCCAGCTGATACTGATCGGCAAGGGCCTTGGGCAGCGGCAGCACCGGGGGCTGGTCGCGGTGATCGATATAGGGCATCGTGCCCAGTGCGGGCATGCCGTCCGCAGTGGCCGCTGCGGTCGCCAGGGCACTGACGAGCAGCGCACTGCACAGGAGAGCCATCGCCACGCGCCTCTTCACCGAACGGCTGCCGCTACTTCGGAGTCGCCGTGACGGTGACCTTGACGGTCGGACTCGTGGCGTTGGAGAACTGCAGCACCAGGTCGTTTCCCGCCGGCAATGGATACTGGACGATCTTGCGCGGGGCACTGCACTCCCGGCTGCCCGTGAAGTCATCCGTCGGCGCGAACTTGCCATCCGCGATGACATCGATCCAGAACCCCTCGCTCATCGAAACGCGATACTTGCCGGCGACGGGGATGTGCAGCTTGACCAGGCCCGCGTAGGCACCATCGGCCAGGGCCTTCTTGGCGGGCGCCATGACGAAGCTCACCTTGTCCTGGGGCGTGAGCGCAATGTCGTACAGGCGGTCGACTTCGAGCGTGGGGACCGTGCCCGCGGCGGTCGCCGCCGTGACCGGGGTGGGCGGCGTGGCGAACAGCGTCCGTTCATGTGGAACCCGTCGCAGGGGTCCGCCGCCTGCACCGGCAGGCTCGGAACTGCGGCCGCCAGCGCGCACAGGGCGACTCCCGCCTGCCAGCCGCACCGTGTCCCGAATCGACTCTCGCGCATGGATCTCTCCTAAAGCGTGTATCGCAGGTTCACAAAGTACTCGCGGCCGGGGCCGTTGTAACCGTCCTCGATGAGGTAATTGTGATCGGTCAGGTTCTTGACGCCCAGTTCTGCATTGAACTGCGGCGTGGGCTGCCAGGCGCCCTTGATGCCGAGCAGGGTGTAGGCGCCGCTGCGGTAGTAGAGGGTGACGTTCACGGCATTCTGCAGCCAACGACGACCCTCGACGTCCACGGTCGGGGTGATCGAGAAGGCCGGCAGCGGATGCCAGGACACGTAGCCGAAGAAGTGTTCGGCCGGCGTGTCCGTCGGCACGCCTCCGCCCTCCAGGAAGTCGCGCACCAGGTAGCTGTAGTTGGCTCCGGCATCGAGGCTGTCCGGGATCAGCACCCGCTTCAGGTCGATTTCGAAGCCGGTATTGCGGCCGGTGCCGACATTGCGGTTGGTGCTGATGGTCGGCGAGAGTGCGACCGCCGTGATTTCGTTGGAGATGCGCGCCAGGAAAGCATCCACCGTGACGTGCGTGTCGAGGTAGGTATCCGCGATGCCGGCCTGGACGTAGTGCGACCGTTCCGGCTGCAGCTCCGGGTTGTTCACGAAGGTGCCGAAGCGCGTGCTGTACATCTCGAACAGTGTCGGAAAACGGGCGCGATCCGCATAGGTGAGGTGCACCGAGCCGTCGGCGCTGTAGGTGTAGATGGCCGCGAACTCCCCGTTCGCGGCGTGTTTGTCCTGCACCGGATAGGCGAACGAGTAACCGAAGGGCGCGACGTTGTTGGTCGCCACCCATTGGCTGTCGCCCACCATGTTGCGCACGTCGTAGCTGCCGCCTGCGATCAGCTGCCAGTCCGTGGCGGGGTGATAGATGTTCTCCAGCGCCAGCGAGTAGGTGGACTCCTGGGCGTCCTCCCACGGCTGCTGATAGAAGGTACCGAAGGGAATGTTGCGGGTGCTTTCGGTTTCGCGGTGTTCATCCCAGCGGTAGGTACCCGAAACACGCACCGTGTCCAGGCCGGCGAACAGATTCTCGTCCAGTTCGATGCTGCCGCCTGCGGCCTGGTCGTTGTACTGGCTGTTGAAGGACTTCGGCGTGTTCTGCGTGTTGTAGTTGATGTTGTCGTAGGAATCGAGCGAGTTGTAGAACTTGTCGTAGTACAGCCGGACCTTGACGAAGGAGCCCTCGCTGTCGATCACGTTCTTGGACAGGAAGTACACGCTGCGCTTGTCCCATTGCGGCCAGGTCCAGTACTTCACGGTGTTCAGCAGGTTCGCCGGGATCAGGCTGTCGGGAGGCGCGTTGTCCTTGGTCCCCATCTGGTCGATGTAGTTGATGCTGTAGGAGGCGCTCTCATTCGGAACGTAGCCGGCCTTGAGGTTGATCTTGTAGTCGCGGTGGTACGAGTCGATACGGTCGCCGGGTCCCTGCAGGGTTCCCGCCGTGAAATCGTCGGACAGCCTGAAATGCGTCTGTCGGTCCCAGGAGCCCGAGGCCTGCGCGAACCATTGGTTCTGGCGCGTGCCGACGAAGACGTCGGCGATCGTGGCCTCCGGGGATCCCACCGAGTCGAACTGCTCCCCTGCGCGGGCGTCCAGTTCCAGCGGCTTCTCGGCGATGCGGCTCACGAGATTGATGGACCCCCCCATGGCGCCGGGGCCATCGATCACCGAAGCCCAGCCCTTGGAAACCTGGATCTGCGAGATATCAACGGTGCTGAAGCGCGAAAAGTCGATGCGGTCATCGACCGGCAGGTAGACGGGAATGCCATCCTGGTACAGCGGCACCCGCCAGCGATCGAAGCCGCGGATCCAGACGTCCGTCTCGTTGCGGGCACCGACCGTGCTGACCGAGGCGCCGGGGGCGAGCTGGATGGCGGTGTCGAGGGTATCGCGGTTGAACAGCAGCATGTCCTGGCGCGAGATACTGCTGCCTCCCAGGGAAACGCCGTTGCCGTTGATGGGCGCGGCCGTGACGGTGACTTCCTCGAGTTGCGGAACCACGTCCGGATCGGCCGCCTGGGCTACCCCCGCGACCGCCAGGCCCAAACCCAGCACGGACAGTTTCCCACGCAGCTTCATACACACCCCGTTTGAGAACTTCTGATAGACCCGGTCAGGACGAAAGCGGCGCCTGAAGCGCTCTTGTGTCCCTCGCGCGCAACGCCATTCGCGCTGCCCTCGGGCCTCACGGCGCCGATCGTTGTATCTAAGCATACATAACGATG
>Ga0335075_10005998_pt1 | contig 18774 bp, 17 predicted proteins | sample Lox_Sample_24_FD_206723 | JGI IMG/M metagenome (GOLD analysis project Ga0335075, IMG submission 206723) | Soil microbial communities from Loxahatchee National Wildlife Refuge, Florida, United States - Lox_Sample_2.4 | ecosystem: Environmental > Terrestrial > Soil > Wetlands | place: USA... | reverse complement strand
GGGAAGAAACCGGAACCCGAACCCGGTGTCATCGCCCGGCAAGAGCACAACGCCGTCGCGCGTGTCGCCGGCCATCTCCCAGCCGAGCACGCCGCTCCAGAAGCGCGCCAAACGAAGCGGGTCGTTCGAATCGAAGCAAACTGCCAGGAGCTGACAGGTCATCCCGCTCCGCACCTCCGAACCTGCCCAGTCAAAACGGCGGACCGTGCAAGCCCTCCCCGCCCGCACAGCGAACGCTATGGGCAGGGCGCCCGCCACGCCAAGCGAATAAGTCAGAGAATGGTTGTTCTGTGTGCGACTTCGCCTGACCGCCAGCCGCCGGCGCTCAGCAGGGGAGCGTCGGGGCAAGGCGCCTGGCCGAATGGTCGGGCCCGATGACGATGACCGTACCGGCCAGGGTGTCGTTGCGGATGCATTCCATGACCTGCTGGTGGGGCTGCGCTTAATGCGTTGGGGGAAAGGTCTTGACCCTGCCCTAAGGGCAGGCCGGATCCTGGCAGCGTTAGTGCGCGGGATCACGAGAGGGGTGTGTCATGGACGTTCGGATGCGTGAGGTACCCGAGCAGACTGTCGTCACGGAACAGCGGATGGTCGACCAGGAAGCCTTGGAGCAATGGCTTCCCCAGGCGATGTCGCGGGTGCACAAGGCCGCGGGGGACATGGCGGCCGGGACGACGGATCAGCCATATCTGCTGCGGGACCATGTGGCCGACGAGCCGGTGTTCATCGTGGTCTACGAGGGCAACCCGAACGAGGGCGAGACGGCAGTCGAGTGCTGCACTCCCTTGCGTGCGGGCGGCACAGCGCCGGATGGCGTGGCTACGCGGTCGATCCCGGCGCACCGGGAGGCGTATGCGCGCGTCGAGAAGCGAACTGTGCAGTCCGGCAAGGTCGGTGACATCTACGTGGCGATCGAGAAATGGATCGAAGACCAGGGCCTGAAAGTCGCCGCCGCGCCCCGGGAGACGTACTGGACCGACTTCTTTTCCGCCGCAGAGGATGACGAGGTGTTCGACGTGGCGTTCCCGGTGGGGTAGACATCTCATGTGGGCAGTCCGGCAGCGGAAATGACGATCGGGGAGTTCTCGCGTCGGTCCCAGCTGTCGCTTAAGGCGCTCCGGTTGTATGAGCGCCTGGGGTTGCTACGGCCCACGGATGTCGATCAGCGGAACGGTTACCGCAGGTATCACGAGAGTCAGCTCTACACCGCGCGCCTGATCGTCATGCTGCGCCTGCTGGACATGCCCCTGCCCGAAGTTGGCAAGGTGGTGTCCGCGTCCCGCACGGAAGCCGCTGAAATCATCGACTCGTACTGGGCCTCGGCGGAAAGCAGGTTCGCCGCCCAGCGGCAGGTCATGGACATACTCCGGCCAGGCGTAGCCGCGTCGGAGATGCCCGCCCGGGAGCTGCCTGTCCGCGAACGGGACGTGGCGGAACAGACGGTGCTTACCGAGCAGCGGCACATCTACATCGGTCAACTGACCTGGACCCGTGAAGCCGCCGCCCGGCTCACCGCAAATGCCGCGCGGTGCGGCGGCGTAGCGGGCGAACGTTTTGTCATTTTCCACGGCATGGTCACCACTGACAGTGATGGCCCGGTTGAAGTGTGCGTCCCGGTCAGCCATCCGCCCGAAGACCCGGCCGAGCTGGCCTGGCGGGTCGAGCCCACGCACCGGGAAGCGTTTATCCCGGTAACGAAGACGCATTTCGAGGTTCCCGCGATCCTTTCTATCTACGACCAGCTGGCCCGCTGGGTAACCGCCCCTGGCCGCAGGCGAGCCGGAGCGCCCAGAGAGGTCTACCGGGCCGGCATCGAGCCGCTCTTCGCAACGGCCGGCCAGCAGATCTGCGATGTCGCCATCCCTTTTCGCTAGCTGCCATCAGCCGGGCAGCCGCCGAAGCGATCTCCTGGAACAGGCCGGCAGGCGGGCGTCCGGACCCGGGCAGTCACCGGCACCGTTCAGCATCCTGCGTACGCAGCCCCGCATGATGCTCAAGGAAGGCTGCTCGCTGGTCGCGAATTGTGATTAGCGAGCCAGGTCGGGGTGGTGCGGGCTGCCCCGCGGTTGCGTCAGCATGAGCGTTTCCGCGGAAACATGGGCCCCGCGCAGGGCCTGCTCCCGTCAGCCTTGGACTTGAAAGCCTTCAGCCTCGCGCGTAGAACCGCCCAATGACGCCGAACGCGACCCGCCCGCCGCGTCGAGCCACTGCGCGAGCAGTCCGGGAACGCCGGCTCGTTCCTGCCCCGTCGCGCTGTAGAGATAGGTGACCAGGAGCCATTGGCCGCCAAGCGGGATGGGCTCAGAAACCTGGTCCATCGACGTCCTCCTGCCGGACAACTCCAATGAGCCGGTCACGGCCACCCGTCGGGACCGCATTTCGACATATCCGACATATCGGATGATTCGCGAAGCTTGGCTTACGGATAAACGTAGCCAGATGCCGACTTCAGGCATCGAAAGGGGCGATCTCGCGCCCGCCTCATGGTGATATGAAGTGATCCGGCGGAACAACAGGCTGAAGGGCGCGTCCAGTGACCAGGCAGAAGGCTGTAAGCGTGGCCGATCCGGGCGAGAGCATGCCTGGTGGTCTCTTGTATTCGACGAAACGGCGCCTGCTTGGACCGCCGTTGGTCAACTCCGCGCTCGGCGAGCAGCGGCTGTCGAAACCACTCGCCCTCGGCGTGCTGTCCCCGGACGGGATCTCCTCTTCTGCCTACGGCACCGAGGAGATCCTGATCGCCCTGCTGCCGATGGCGGGGCTGGCGGCGTTCACCCTGATCTTGCCGATGACGCTGGTGATCCTGCTGGTAATGACGCTCGTGGTGCTGTCCTACCGCGAGGTCGTCATGGTCTACATCCGTCCGGGCGGCTCCTACGTGGTGGCCCGGCAGAACTTCGGCCCGCGGATCGCCCAAATCTGCGCGGTCGCGCTGCTCATCGACTACGTGGTCACGGTCGCGGTGCAGACCGCCGCGGGCACCGCCGCCATCGCCTCGGCGTTCCCGGCTGTGGGCCCGTACAAGCTGTGGATCACCGTCGGCGTGGTGCTGCTGATGTGCTACGGCAACCTGCGCGGCATCCGGGAAGCGGGCCGGGCCTTCGCGATTCCCACCTACCTGTTCGCGGGCTCGGTCATCCTGATGATCGTGGCAGGCCTGTTCCGGGAGATCATCGGCAACCTGACCCCCTACAACGTGCACGCCCTGCCGGATACGGTCAGCATCGGCAGCGGAACGGCCGGGCTGATCACCGGGGCGATGATCTTCACCCTGCTCCGCGCGTTCGCCAACGGCGGGGCCTCACTGACCGGCATCGAGGCCGTCTCCGACGCCGTCGGCGCGTTCCGGCCGCCGGAGGGACGGAACGCCCGGCAGGTCCTGGTGGCCGAGGGCCTGACCCTCGGCACGCTGGTGGCGGGCATCTCCTGGCTCGCGCACGTCACGCACGCCACGCCCAGAAACAGCGGCTACCCCACCGTGCTCGCTCAGGAGGCGCAGATCGTCTTCGGCCACAGCGCCGTCGGCCAGGCGCTGTTCTTCCTTGTCCAGGCGGCGACCGCGCTGATCCTTTACACCGGCGCTAACACCAGCTTCAACGGTTTCCCGTTCCTGACCAGTTACGTGGCGGGCGACTCGTTCCTTCCCCGGTGGCTGCTCAAGCGCGGGCACCGGCTGGTGTTCTCCAACGGCATCATCGTGCTCACGATCACGTCGGTGGCCTTGATCATCATCAAGAAGGCGGACGTCAACAGCCTGGTGCCGCTGTACGCGGTCGGCGTGTTCACCGCGTTCTCAATGGCCGGGTTCGGCATGGCGCGCTATCACCAGCGGCTACGGGAGCCGGGCTGGCGGCGCAGGACAGTGATCAACTTCTCGGCCGGCGTGCTGACCGCCATCGTGGTGGCGATTTTCGTGATCGTCAAGTTCACCGAGGGTGCCTGGCTGGTCGTGGTGCTGTTCATCGTCGGCGTCCCGGCGCTGATCCGGCTGAACCAGGAGTACAGCGCCGAGTCCGAGGTTCTTGAGGACCTCGCCGACAACCAGCCAGCGCCGCCGCCCGCGCCGCACTACGCGCGGCGCACCGTGTTCGTCTTCGTTGACAGTTTCGACCTCGCCACCATGGCCGCGATCCGGTACGCGAAGTCGCTGCGTCCCACCACGATCCGCGCGGTGCATTTCGTCATCGACACCGCTCGCGCCGAGAAGCTGAGGGAGAGCTGGACCCGGGCTGGCCGCGGGGTTCCGCTTGATTTCATCGACGTTCCCGACAGGCGGATCACCGCCGCCGCGGCGGAACTGGTCAAGCGCGAGGCCGATGATCCGCTGACGCACGTGACGGTGGTGCTGCCGCGACGGACCTACTCGCCGCTGCTCGGGAGGCTGCTGCACGACCGGACGGCGGACAAGATCGCCGCCGTGGTGAGCCGGATCCCGCGATCCGCGGCGACCATCGTTCCCTACGACGTACAAAGCCGGGTCCGGGTGCTGCAGGCACGTCAGCAGATGCACGCCGTTCCCGGCGACCGGTCCGAGGACGAGCGGATCTTGGCGGAGGAAGGGAAGGTGGCGGATCACCACCAGCCCGCCGCGGCGACGCAGCCCGCCCCGGCGGCCGCGCAGGCCGCGCGGCGGACGGCGACGGCCGGATCCGGCGTCATGCCGATCGGCGAGCTGACCGGGCCTGGCAGGTACACGGTGGAGGGACGGATCCGGGCGATGGAGATCCGGCCGGTGGAGCGCAATTCGGTGCTCGCCTACGAGGTGTCCGACGGCACCGGGCAGCTCACCGCGTTGTTCTACGGCCGCTCGCATATTCCCGGCCTGGTATGCGGCGCCAGGGTCCGGCTCAGCGGGCCGGTCGGCATGCGGGACAATTCTCACCCGGTCATGACCAACCCGGCCTACGAGCTGCTGTTCCCGTCCGGCGGCTGACAGGCGGCTGACGGGGCTGGCCGACCAGCGCCGCTAACCTTTCGTTAAGGCATCCGGACCGCGCGTTAAGAATCCGCCAAGATCTTCTGCCGCATCTCGGGCAGGCGGTCAACTGGAGGGGAGATGAGGCGCGGAACACGATGACGTATCAGGCACGATCGCTCCCGGCGCCGTACGCGCTGCCCGCCGGGTTCGCGGCTTTCCTCGCGGTGGGCACGGTCGCCGCGGCGGCGGGCGGCCGCATGCCCGCGGCCACGGTGCTGGCCGCCTGCGCGGTGATCACCGCCCTGCTGGCCGGGGCCGCGGAGCCGCTCGCCGCGCTCCCGCTGGCCGCCATCGGCTGGCTGACCGTGGCCGGCTTCTCCCGGCCGCCATACGCCCAGCTGCGGCTGACCGGCGGTTCCGCCGAGACCGCGGCGATCACGCTGGCGATCTCGGCGGCGGCGGGCGGCTGCCTGGGCGCGGGCATGCGGTGGTACCTGCGACGGTCCACACTGGTAGACATGGACGTCCGGCCCGGAAAGGGCAGCGAAGCCGACGACGCCTACCTGGCGGGCGGCATCAGCGGTCGTCGCCTGCTCGCCGCCACGCTGCTGGCCGCGGCCGTCCTGCCGCTGCTCACCTGGCTGCTTGCCGCGGCCCGCCCGCGCCTGGACCTAGCCGACGACCTGCTGATCTACCTGGTCGCCGTGGTGGTGATCACGGTGGTGGGCGGGTTCTGGCCGGCGGTGCTCGCCGCCATCGCGGCGAGCCTGCTGCTGAACTGGTACTTCACCGAGCCGCTGCACACGTTCACGATCCAGCAGCCGAGGAACCTGCTGGCGCTGCTGCTGTTCGTGACGGTGGCGGTGGCGGTCAGCAGCGTGGTGCACCTCGCCGCCAGCCGCGCGGTGCAGGCGGCACGCAGCAGGCAAGAGGCGGCGTCCCTGCTCGCGCTGGCGCAGACCGTCCTTGGCGGCGACGATTCACCCGCGGCGATCCTCGCGCACCTGACCGCGACCCACGGCGGGCAGGCGGAACTCATCGAGCGGACGGCGGGCCGCTGGGTGCGGGTGGCGGCCAGCGAGGTAGGCGAGCCGCTGGCGGTCGCCACCCGCGTCGACGTCCGGCCCGACCTCGCCCTGCTGGTGACCGGGCAGCGCCGGACCGCGACGAGGGCGATCCTGGCCGGGTTCGCGGCGCAGGCCGCGGCGGCGCTGGACCGGGAACGCCTTCGCACCCAGGCCGCGCAGGCGGAGGCGCTTGCCGAGGGAAACAGGATCCGCACCGCCCTGCTGGCCGCGGTCAGCCATGACCTGCGCACCCCGCTGGCGTCGATCAAGGCGAGCGTCAGCAGCCTGCGGCAGGGTGACGTCGAATGGTCGGCGGAAGACGAGGCGGCCCTGCTCGCCGCGATCGAGGAGAACGCCGACCGGCTCGACGACCTGATCGGCAACCTCCTCGACATGAGCCGCCTGCACACCGGCTCCTTGCAGCCGTTCCTCCGCCCGGTGGCGGTCGATGAGGTGGCACCGGCCGCCCTGCTCAGCCTGGACCGGGGATCCCGGATGGAGCTGTGCGTGCCAGAAGACCTCCCGCTGGTCCGCGCCGATCCCGGCCTGCTTGAGCGGGTGCTTGCGAACCTGTTCTCCAATGCGCTGCGGCACTCGCCCGCGTCCCGTCCCGCGCAGTTGCGCGCCAGCCTGCTTGGTAACGGCGACCGGGTGGCGCTCGAGGTCGTCGACCACGGCCCCGGCGTGCCGGACGAGGACAAGGAACGCATCTTCGAGCCGTTCGTCCGTATCGACCGGCAGGCCTCTGGCGTGGGGCTGGGCCTGGCCGTGGCCAAGGGCTTCGCCGACGCGATGGGCGGATCGATCGCGGCCGTCGACACACCCGGCGGCGGCCTCACTGTCCGGGTGACGCTGCTGACGGCGGCCGGCGACAGGTCGGCGCTGGAGACCGGGGCATGACGCGGGTGCTTGTGGTCGACGACGAGCCGTCGATCCTGCGGGCGCTGCGGATCAACCTGACCGCGCGCAAGTACGACGTGACCACCGCCATCGACGGCGCCTCCGGCCTGGCGGCGATCGCGCGGGACCGCCCGGACGTGATCATCCTGGATCTGGGGCTACCGGACATGGACGGCACCGAGATCATCCACGGGGTACGAGGCTGGGCCACGATCCCGATCATCGTCTTGTCGGCGTGGGGGCAGGAAAGCCAGAAGGTGGCGGCGCTCGACGCGGGGGCCGACGACTACGTGACGAAGCCGTTCGGGATGGACGAACTGCTGGCCCGGCTGCGCGCCGCCGTGCGCCGCGCCGCGCCCGCCCCGGATGAACCGGTGATCAAAACACCCGACTTCACCGTCGACCTAGCCGCCAAGCGGGTCACGACGGACCCCGGCGACGACATCCGGCTCACCCCCACCGAGTGGCAGATCCTGGAGATCCTGGTCCGCAACGCGGGCCGGCTGGTCACGCAGCGGCAGTTGCTGCGCGAGGTCTGGGGCCCCGCCTACGAGACCGAGAGCAACTACCTGCGGGTCTACATGGCTCAGCTCCGCCGCAAGCTCGAGCCCCAGCCGTCGCAGCCTAAGTACCTGCTCACCGAGGCCGGGATGGGGTACCGGTTCCGCGGGTGAGCATCTCACCCGGTGTTCCGGTAGCGAAAGATCGCGCGTTACCCGCGGGACGACGCAGTCGGCTTCGGACATCCGCACACCGGGCAGTGCCAGATGTGGCACTCGTCGCACGGGGACAGCCCATGTGTCAGGTTCATGGCTCCTCCTCCCGGGTGAGGCAACATCTCGTCCTCCCCTGGATACGCCAACATCTCGGCGTGCTTCGTTCTTCCAGGCGATGCGAGTGCCCAACCGGATATATGAAATGAAATTTCGATTGACAACGCGCTCATTCGATCTATACGATCTGAATTTTTAAAATCTAGGATCGAAAGTACAGCTATAACGACGATCCATGATCTTTCACACTTGATGCGAACAAACCCGACTTGACCGAATTGTCACTTAGCCGCGGCCGGCTCTTCGGGTGACAGCGGCCCGCGTAACGATATATCGTGTGCGCATGAGTGCCTCGATGTCCCCTGAGGAGATCCGGGCCGCCGCGGAAGTCCACAACGAACTCGGCCCCGGCTACCGGGACGCGGTGATCGAGTCGTTCCTGGACAAGGTGGGCCGGGAGATCGACGCGCGCGTGGACGCCAGGCTCGCGCGACCGCAGGCTGCGCAGCCGCCGGCCCGGTCCAGGCACGAGCATTCCGGCTCGCCGATGGCGCTCGCGATCGCCTCCATCGCCCTTGGCATCCCGATTAGCGCGATCGCCGTCGCGGCCGGTTCGAACCCGGCGGGTTTCAAGGGGCTGGTGGTGGTCTGGATCGCGATCGCGGTCATCAACATCGCCTACAACCTGAGCTACAGCGCGCGGTTCCGCCAGCCGCCAGATCGCCGCTAAGCGGGCTTGCGGGCCACCCCGCCCCACAGGGCGGCCGCCGCCGCCGACTCCAGCTCGCTTTGCGGCCGCCACTTGGAAAGCTGGACCACACCGGGTTCCACTAGGTCGAGCCCCTCGAAGAAGCTCGTTACCTGGGCATGGTCGCGAAGCACAAGCGGCGCGTCGAGCTGCCGCTCGTTGAGCGCGTTGGCCCAATCGGCCAGCTCCGGGTAAATGTCCGCGGTGAGATGGCATATCGCCAGGTAGCTGCCGGCCGGGATGGCCTGTACCAGCCTACGGACGATTCCGTACGGGTCGTACTTGTCCCCAACGTTGTGCAAGATGCCCAGTAGCAGGAGGCCGATCGGCTGGCTGAAGTCCAGCGTCTTGGCGGCGTCGCTGAGGATCTTCTCCGGGTCGCGCAGATCCGCGTCGAGATAGGCGATGACACCCTCGGGAGTACCGGTCAGCAGCGCCTGCGCGTGCAGCAGCACGATCGGGTCGTTGTCCGCGTACACGATCCTGGCGTCCGGGATGAGCGACTGCGCGACCTGATGCACGTTCTCCCCGGAGGGGAGGCCGGTGCCGATGTCGAGAAACTGCCGGATACCCGCGTCGGCGGCGATAAACCGCACCACCCGCCGCAGGAACGCCCGCGCGGCGCGGGCGGACTCCGCCGTCCTCGGGAAGGCCTTGAGCCCGGCCTCGGCCGCTACCCTGTCGGCCTCGAAGTTGTCCTTGCCGCCGAGATAGTAGTCATACACCCGCGCCGGGTGCGGGACGCTCGTGTTGATCCCGGGGATGCCCCCCCGCCGCTTTGATCCGGTACCACCAGGTGACGTATCGGCCATAGGCCCACCCTACCGGGATACCCGGCAAACGAGAGCTTTCCGCGCGGTCGCCGCTGGCGGAAAGACGGCACCACGGCGCTCTCAGGATGCGACCGGGTGGGCGGCGACCAGCAGGAGCGCGTCGAGAAGGCGCCACCAATCCGGCTCGGTGAGTTCCCTGCCCATGACGCGCGCCAGCATCGCCAGCGCGGCCACGAGCTGAGCGGAGCACTCACCGGCGTCCAGCCCGAGGGCCGCGGCGATCGTCGTGACCGTCTGCCGGAACCGGGCAGTGCGGCCGAGCCGGACGAGCGAGGCTGGTATTTCCTGTGACGCGCTGGTGTGCGCTTGCCTGCTCTCCTCCCCCGGTACGAGCGTGACCTCCAGCTTCATGTCCAGGGCTTCGGCGAGCCGGGTCAGCGCGGTGATCGTCGGGTTGCCGCGGCCGTTCTCCAGGTTGGCGATGTAAGGGACCGACAGGCCCGCGTCCGCCGCGACCGATGCCACTGTCCTGCCCGCCGCGGTCCGCCGGGCCCGCAACTGATGGCCAATCGCTGACTGTTCCACGCCACTCCTATCTTGACAGAAGCGAATTCACGTCAACTATTCTGTCAGGATAATCGACATGAGGAGGCGCGGTGCTCCAGGCCCTGCGGATACGGGACTTCCGGCTGCTGTGGACGGGCGCCCTGATCAGCTCCCTCGGCTCCTGGCTGCTTGTCATCGCCATCCCCGCCCACATCCTCCAGGTCACCGGCTCGCTGCGCGACACCGGGCTCACGCTCGCCGCGGAGTACCTGCCGCCGCTTGTGCTCGGCCCGGCGGCCGGCGTCGCCACCGACCGGTGGGACAGGCGCCGCCTGATGATCGCGACCAGCCTGTTCCGCGCGGGCGCCGTGGCGGTCATGCTGGCCGGCATCGCTCCGGGGCGGTACTGGATACTCTATGCCGCCCTGGCCGCCGAAAGCGGTGGCAGCGTGCTTAACTCGCCGGCCGCGCAAGCCCGCACGCCGGCGATCGTGGGCACCGGGCCCGTGCTCAGCAGCGCGAACTCGCTCAACGCCTTCGCCGACGGCGCCGTGCGGCTTATCGGCGGCCCGCTCGGCGGGATCCTGCTGGCCTTCTGCGGCGTCAGGTGGCTGATCTTCGCGGACGTTCTCAGCTACCTGGTCGGTGCGGCCGCCAACTTCCTGACCTCACGGACGGACGGCGAAGCCGCCCGCCGCCATCGGGCGATCAGCGACCTGGCGCGTGACCTGCTCGAAGGCATCCGCGTGCTGCGCGGCCAGCCCGCGACGCGGGCGCTGTTTCCTGTCACGGTCATCTTCCTGGCCGCCAACGCATCGCTCAGCGCCGTGCTCATGCCCTTCGGGCTGCGGAAGCTGGGCGGCAGCGAGCACACCGGGTTCCTGCTGGCCTGCCTCGGGGTGGGTTTCCTGCTCGGCGCCCCGGTGCTGCGTGCCCTGCTTGACCGCCTCCAGCCACGGATATTGCTGACCGCTAGCCTGACTGCCACCGCCGTTATGTATTACCTGCTTTTCACCTCATCATCGCTGGCTACCGCGCTGCCTGCCGCCACAGCCGTCGGCATGTTCGGCTCGATGTCGCAAGTCATCGCGCTGACCGTCATGCAGCGCGTCATCCCCGGCGCGGCGCTCGGCCGGGTCAGCGCCGCGTTCCTCACCGGAGAAGCGGCGGCCACCCTCATCGGCGCCGTAACCGGGCCGTTTCTCGCTCAGACCGTCCACCTGGCCGGCGCGGCCATCGTCTCCGCCGTCGTCACCCTCGGCGCGGCGGCGCTCGCCTGCCTGACCGTGCCGCGGCTGTCACATCTCGCCGGACCGCCGCGTCAATCAAGGACGATAAGCGAACAGCAGGCTCCATGATCGCGAAGACATTTTTCCTGATGTAAATAATTCATCGTATACTCACACGAACTCTTCGCGATAAAAAAAGTTTACCCCAAAACTTGGGCGGTTATCGGACGTTCCTCGTATCGCGGGCAGCTCGGCGGACGGGTTTTACATAACCCTCACGGTCTATTCAGGATTCCTTGCTTTGTATGCGCCCCGGCCAGTTCGATGCTCGCTCCATGCCCGAATTGAGGTGAAGTGATTATCGGCCGGGGGCGCCTGGCCTGGTTTGCGCGTCGTGCTTCACGGGCGCGGGTGGTCATGCCGATCCGGTCCATAGCTTGATCGCTAGCCCCACGCCCAGAAGGGCGATGATCCACCGGAGGATACGGGCGGGAATATGCCGGGCCAGCCGGGGACCGACGAGGCTGCCCGCGAACATTCCAGCGCTGAGCGGGAGCGCTGCTGCCCACTCGACGGGGCCGAAGGCAATGAAGGCCAGCGCCGATATGACCGAGGCGGCTCCGATGAGCATGTTCTTCAGGGCGTTCGCGTCCGGGAGATGCTCATCGACGGTCACGAGCAGCAAGGTGAGCGTCATGACACCAGACCCGGCTCCGAAGTAGCCGTTGTAGGCCGACACCGACAGGATGCCAGCGGCAAGAACGCTTGTGTGATGGCGGGCTCGGTGCCTGCTGAGGGCGGTGAGCCTGGGCTGAAACAGCAGCGCAAGCGATCCGGCAGCCACCAGGAAGGGAATGACCCGGGCGAACGCATCCGCAGAAGTGGCCAGCAGCAGTGCGGAGCCGAACGCCCCGCCGACGGCTGCCAGCCAGGCCCAGCGCCGCAACCAGGCGCCCTTGCCGGCCAGCTCCGGCTGTGATGCCAGTGCTGCTCCCGGCCAGCATGCGACCAGCGCGACGATGTTTGCCACGTTGGCAGGGAGCGCCGGCACGCCCGCGGCCAGCAGGGCCGGATACGAGACCAGGGAGGTGATACCGCCAGCAGTTCCCACAATGCCCGCGACCAGACCGGCCCCTGCGATCAGCGCGGCAGCGGCAGCGGATATCACGCGCCACCCGGCCAGCCCGGCGCGTGAACAGCCCGCTTCAGCAGCCGCCGCACGGCGCAAGCGGCGCAAGCGGACCGCGGGCCCCTGGCCGGTATCGCGCTCGCAACGATACCGCTATCCTTAGCTCTCATAAATCACGATAGCAGTACTGACAAGCTCAAGGGCTGGCTCAGGGCCGAGGCGGCCAGGCTCGGCCCTGGCCAGCGCATGCCGTCCACCCGCTGGCTCATCCAGGTTCACCAGGTGAGCCCGCTGACGGTCTCCCATGCCGTCGCGGAGCTTGCCCGCGAGGGAATACTGGTCAGCCGCCCCGGCGCGGGCACGTTCGTAGCCCGGCCCCACCCCGTCCGTCATCATGACCAGGGCGACTATTCCTGGCAAACCGTCGCGCTGGCCGAGCGCATCATCGATGCCGAGGGGCTATCGCCGCTGGCTGACCCGCCGCACCAGGATGGAGTCATCTCGCTGGCCACCGGCTACCTGCACGCGTCTCTCGTCCCGGTCGGCCCGCTCCGGTCGGCGCTAGCGCGGGCCGCCCGCCTGCCGGATGCCTGGGAACGGCCCCCGGCCGCAGGCCTGCACGAGCTGCGCTCCTGGTTCGCCCGCGCCGCCGGCCCCGGTGTCGACAGCCAGGACGTGCTGATCACCAGCGGCGGGCAGAGCGCGCTATCGGTAGCCTTCCGGGCGCTCACCCCTCCGGGGGGACCGCTCCTGGTCGAGTCACCGACATACCCGGGCGCCCTGGCTGCGGCGCGGGCTGCCGGCATCCGGCTGATCCCGGTACCCGCCGACCAGGACGGCCTCATTCCCGGGCATCTCGCTGAGGCGTTCGCCCGTACCGGCGCCCAGGTCCTCTTCTGCCAGCCGACGTACCACAACCCCACCGGCACAGTCCTCGCCCCGGACAGGCGCGCAGCCGTCCTCGGCGCTGCCGCGGCCGCAGGCGCCTTCGTCATCGAAGACGACTTCGCCCGCTGGCTGTCACACCACCAGAAACCTCCCGCACCCCTTCTCCAAGACGATAACGACGGCCACGTGGTCTACATCACCTCACTGACCAAGGCGGCGTCGCCGAGCCTGCGCGTGGGCGCAGTGATCGCCCGCGGCCCGGCTGCGCAGCGCATGCACACATTGCGGGCGGTAGACGACATGTTCATCTCCCGCCCCCTCCAGGAAGCCACGCTCGACCTGGTGACCCGGCCAATATGGCACCGCCATCTCACAGACCTCAGCCGTGCCCTAGGCCACCGCGCCCAGACGCTCGCATACGCCATCAGCCGCTACCTGCCCGGCGTCGACGTCGTGCTCCCAGGCGGCGGCATGCACCTGTGGGCCAGGCTCCCGCGAAACGCTGACGACACAGAGATCGCCGCAACTGCCCGCCGTGAGGGCGTGATCGTCATGCCCGGCCGCCCGTTCTTCCCCGCCGAAGCCCCAGCACCCTATCTGCGTCTGACCTTTTCCGGCGCAGCGACCGACACAGAACTAGAAGCAGGCATCCGCCGCCTGGCCACAGCCGCCCCCCAGCTAGCCCGCTGTGGACGCTGAGAGACCCGGGGATCTTTACCGCGGTGCTGCGGACCGTTCCGTGCCGGGCCGCCAATGGCCCGGCCCACACGCGAACAGCTGCTGCTTGCCGCCCTGGCCTGGCCCGGCGCGGCGCCCTCCGGGCGCAGATCGAGGCGGTCCGGGTACACCGGGACTACCGCGGCCGCGGGCTCGGCCACGCCATCCTGACCTGGGCTATCAGCCAGGCACGGCAGCGTAGCTGCGCCCTGGTCCAGCTGACGACGGACAAGTCACGCACCGACGCCCATCGCTTCTACGAGCGGCTCGGCGGCCGTGGTCACGGTTTCCCGTCGTCCGGCCTAGCCCAGGTGTCCCGGTCGTGCATGAGCTCTACCTGCTTGTCGATGACCTCGCGCCGGTACTCACCGTGCTTGTATGGGGCACGGTCCAGGTACAGGTTCTTCGGGTAGACCGGCTGCTCGTAGATCAGCTGGTACTGCTCCGTGGTGAGGTCCTTCAGCCAGTTATCCCACTGGGCGCTGGCGCGGAAGCGGCGCAGCGCCTCGATATCGATGGTGCCGGCCACCCAGGAGGAGCCGCCGCTGTAGTCGTGCCGGCCGACGACCTGTCCCCGGTAGTCGACGACCACCGAACCGCCGCCGAAGGTGTCGATGGGGACCTCGGACTCCGCGTTGAGGTAGTACGTGCCGACGTTGCACGCGATTAGGTACATGTTGTTGTCCAGGGCGCGCGCACGGTTCTGGATCTCGAACAGGCCGTTGCCCACGTGCGGATGGGGGTACGGCCCGCGGTAGACGACTTCGGCGCCGTTCATGGCCAGGCCGCGCGCGTTCTCCGGATAGGAACCCTCGTTGGCCATCAGGAAACCGAGGCGCCCGATGGCGGTGTCGGCTACCGGGTAGAAAGCGTCCAGACTGCGGCCGTAAAGCTCGATCCATTTGTCCCAGACGTTATGCGGCGTTACGGAATGCTCCACGGGCAGCAATGGCGCCACCTTGTGGTGCCGGTTTCCGGCCCGGGTACGTCAATCGCGCATTCCCGCGCGAATTCCTCGTGGTCGAGGTCGAGGACCTCGTCGTTGAAGCCCTGCAGGGCTCCTTCCGGTATCGCGATGAGGCGCACCGGCAGGTCCAGGCTGGACAGCCAGGACGCCGCCTTGATCAAATGCGCGATATGCTCGAGGTTCGCGTGGATTTCATGCCGCTGCCGAATACCGCGCATGGTGGGCACGAGGCCGATGGCCTGATAGGGCTCGATCATGAGTGGCTGGCGGCCCGCAAGCGGCTGCTGGAAAGCGCTAGGTGTCTTGGTCGATGACGTTGGCGAGCTGAATCTCCTCCGTGTCGAGGCGGGCCTGGATCCGCTCGAACGCGGCGTCGTCGATGCGCTCGGCGTGACGCAGGGTGAGCACCGCGTCGCGCTTGGCCGGTATGGCGGCGCGGCGCAGCCGCCGCTCCCAGTCGACCTCAGCGATCCCGGTGGACCTGATGGACCGCGTGGTGTCGTCCATCGTGCTGGTGAGTTTGTCGGCCTCGGCTCGGTACTCGGCGGCGAGCCCGTCGCGGACTGTGTCCGGGACGCCCAGGGCAGCGGCAATACCGTGTAGCAGGGCCAGTGCCCGCTGGAATGCCGCGCGGCTGGCCAGGGCCTCCTCGTACGCTTGTGCCGGATCTGGCTCGAGGCCGGACCAGCGCAGCACGGCCGGCATCGACAGCCCCTGGACGACGATGGTGACCACGATGACCGCGAAGGTGATGGCGATCAGCTCTTCGCGGCGCGGCAGAGGCCTGCCCGCGTTCGTGGTCAGCGGCAGCGCGATGGCCAGGGCCAGCGATATCGAGCCGCGCATCCCCGCCCAGGCGAGGGGGAAGCGGTGCCGTGCCGATGGTATGCCCCGCGCGCGGGGGGCGGGCCTGCGGTCGATCGCGCGCAACAGATAGGGCACGGTGTAGAACCAGAGCAGGCGCAGCCCGATGACGATGGCGATGACGATTGCGGACAGGCTGAGCACAAGCACCGGCCATGAGTCGGCATGGAGCCTGGTGATGAGGCGGTGCAGGTGAAGCCCGGTCAGGACGAACAGGACGTCGTTGAGGACAAAGCTGACCACCCGCCAGAACCCGAAGGCCTCGCGGCGGGCGGCCGCGGTGATGACGCGCGGCTCGCCCTGGGCGATGACGATGCCGCAGGTGACCACGGCGACCACCCCGGAGGCGTGCGCCAGTTCGGCGGGCAGGAAGGCGAGGAACGGCACCAGCAAGCTCAGCGCGCTCGCCAGGCGCTCCTCTTTCATGTAACGCCATAGCCACAGGACTAGGCCCCCGACGGCGAGGCCGATGGCGACGGCAACAGCGGCGGACTCCGCGAATTCGGCGCAGAACAGCGCGGGGCTCACCTGCCTGCCGCCGGCCACTGCCTGGACGGCGATGGTGTAAAGCACCAGCGCTACCCCGTCGTTGATAACGCTCTCGGTGCGCAAGATGGCGGATACACGCCGCGGCACCGCGGCCAGCAACCTGACCACGGTCATAGCGTCCGTGAGCGAGACGATCGCGCCGAGGACCAGCCCGAGCGACCACGTCAGGCCCAGCGCGCGGGCGACGGCTGCCACGCTGACCGCGGTGGCCAGGGTCAGTCCCACGCCTGTCGGCGCGATGATGCGCAGGTGGACGCGGACCTCGCGCAGCGAGACGTTGTTCCGGGCCTCCCAGTACACGAGGGCCGGAATGAAGATAAGCAGCACGACGTTCGGCGCGCGTTCCGCAGCGCGCAGCATGGGCACGAAGCTGAGCCCGCTGCCCATGGCCAGCATCACCAGGGGCGGAGGCAGGCGCAGGCGCCGGGCGGCCACTTCCCCTGCCAGTACCGCCGCCCCGATGAAAACGATCAGCTCAAGTGCAGTCATAGCGCGTAGACAACCCCAGACGACAAGCCCGCGACGCCGGCCGGGATGGCCTGGCTGGCTTCTTTTCTAACCATGAGATGCGGTCGCTAACACGCTGTTGAGAGTGGCTGAGGGCTGGTGAGCCAGGCGCTCTCGTTCGGGAAAGAAGATCTCGGATTACCCAGAACGAAGCGTGGTTTCACGTTCGGCTGCCCTGCCTTGTCCACCGTTTGGCTGACATGACCGTGACCGGATTGGCGACGCGCTGGCCGGGCGCTGTCTTGGAGGCTGGGTGCATGAACGCGACGAGCTTGGCGGTCCGGGCGCACGGGCTGCGCAAGAGCTATGGCGCCGTGGCGGCAGTTCGCGGAATCGATTTCGAGATCGCGCCGGGCGAGGTATTCGCCTTGCTCGGCCCGAACGGCGCCGGCAAGACCACGACGGTGGAGATCCTTGAGGGCTATCGCCACCGGGACGGCGGCGAGGTCAGCGTGCTTGGCACGGACCCGCAGCACGCCAACCGGGCCTGGCGAGCCCGGATCGGCATCGTGCTGCAGCTCGCGGCCGACGCGCCGGAACTGACCGTCTTCGAGATGGTCGACCACTTCGCCGGGTTCTATCCGAGGCCCCGGCGGGCCGCCGAGGTGATCGACATGGTGGGGCTGACCGGCAAGGCCCGCTCGCGGATCCATGCGCTGTCCGGCGGCCAACTGCGGCGGCTAGACGTCGCGCTCGGCCTTGTCGGGGATCCCGAGCTGCTGTTCCTTGACGAGCCGACGACCGGATTCGATCCGGCGGCCCGGCGCGCGTTCTGGGAGGTGATCCGCGCGCTTTCCTGCGGCGGGGTCACGGTCCTACTCACCACCCACTACCTGGATGAGGCAGCGGCGCTGGCGGACCGGGTCGCGGTGATCAGTGACGGGGTGATCGTTGCCGAGGACCATCCCGCCGACCTCGGCGGCCGTGCGACCGCGGAGGCGGTCGTGAGCTGGCAGGACCGCGATGGCAGGCGGTCGGAGCGGACCGCGGAGCCGACTCGCGTGGTCGTCGGCCTCGCCGCCCGCTACGGCGGCGAGGTCCCGGGGCTGACCGTGACCCGCCCCACCCTGGAAGACGTCTACCTGGAGCTGATCGGAGGCCGGCCGTGACCGCCGCGAGCACGAGAGTATCCATCGCGGCGCTCCCGCCGCAGGCGCCGCTGCCTGGCGTGTGGCAGACCGGGCTGGCCCGCGGCCGCATCGAGCTGAAGGCGTTCTTCCGCGAGCGCCAAGCGGTGGTGTTCATCCTCGCCATGCCGGCCGTCATGCTGGTGCTGCTCGGAGCGATCTTCGGCAAAGAGCAAACCGGTCCGGGCGTCACCATCGGCGACCTATATGTGGCGGGGCTGATCGGCGGCGGCGTGATGGCTACCAGCTACCAGAACCTGGGCATGTCGATCGCCATCGAGCGCGAGCGGCTCACGCTGAAGCGACTGCGCGGCACGCCCATGCCTCCGGCCGCCTATTTCACCGGGAAGATCATCCAGGTCATCGTCGCCGCGATCGCCGAGGTCGTGGTGCTGCTCGCCATCGGCGCGGCGTTCTACCATCTGCGGCTGCCCGCGTCCCTGACAGCCTGGTTGACGTTCGCGTGGGTGTTCGTGCTCGGCGTGGCTGCCTGCTCGCTACTGGGCATCGCGGCGAGCAGCCTGCCCCGCTCGGCGGCCCGCAACGGGATAGCCGTGATCGTCCTGCCGTTCATGGTGCTGCAGTTCATCTCCGGGGTCTACGTCCCGTTCTTCCTGGTGCCGCCGTGGATGCGGGACATTGCGTCGGTGTTCCCGCTGGAGTGGATGTGCCGCGGTATGCGCTCGGTGTTCGTACCGCGGGCCGTGGCCATGGAGCCGGGGCACTCCTGGCAGCACGGCCAGACAGCACTGGTGCTGTCGGCATGGGTCGTCGCAGGATTGGTGCTGTGCCTGACCACGTTCCGCTGGCAGAACCGCCGGGACAGATGAGCCCGCCCCTGGTGTCCTGCGCTCCACGGCCGGGCCATCAGCACGCCTGGGAAACCCGCAACCTGCGCTGGGATGCCTTTTACCTGCTTGTCTTCGCCGCCGTCCTGGTTATCGTGCTGGTGGATACGCCCGGGTCGGCGGCCGTGGCGGGCGCGGCGATGGCCGCGATGGTCCCCTGGTACCTGTTCGTCGGCCGACCCCTGTGGGCCAGTGGCCGGCAAGGCCGGGCGCGGGCGGCGATC
>Ga0335075_10005997_pt1 | contig 18774 bp, 17 predicted proteins | sample Lox_Sample_24_FD_206723 | JGI IMG/M metagenome (GOLD analysis project Ga0335075, IMG submission 206723) | Soil microbial communities from Loxahatchee National Wildlife Refuge, Florida, United States - Lox_Sample_2.4 | ecosystem: Environmental > Terrestrial > Soil > Wetlands | place: USA... | reverse complement strand
CGGCGCACGGCTTGGGGCCGGCGTGACTCGCTAGGTCTTCACCGTAGTGGACTTTCACCTCCTACTCCTTGTCGGTCTCCCGACGCACTACCAGCCCGCCTAATGATTGCCTCGCCGGCCGCGCCCGATCGTCATGGCGGGCGCAGGCCCGCCATCCACGTCTTTGCAGCACGCAGCAAGAATCGTGGATGCCGGCCTTCGCCGGCATGACGCGGAGGGCGGCGGTCGTGCGTCAATCATTAGGTTGCCTGGTATAATACCAGCCCACCTAATGATTGACTCGCCGGCCGCGCCCGATCGTCATGGCGGGCGCAGGCCCGCCATCCACGTCTTTGCAGCACGCAGCAAGAAAATCGTGGACGCCGGCCTTCGCCGGCATGACGCGGAGGGCGGCGGTCGTGCGTCAATCATTAGGTTGCCTGGTATAATACTAGCCCACCTAATGATTGACTCGCCGGCCGCGCCCGATCGTCATGGCGGGCGCAGGCCCGCCATCCACGTCTTTGCAGCACGCAGCAAGAAAATCGTGGATGCCGGCCTTCGCCGGGATGACGCGGAGGGCGGCGGTCGTGCGTCAATCATTATGTTGCCTAGTATAAGTCTGCCCAGCGCTAATGGCCACAGCCCAGCCATGGCCAGCGTCACCGGCGCTTCCCACGGTTCCGAAGACTTGTCGCCTCCCCAGCGAAATGAAGTTGACCGGCAGGCCCAGTTGGTGTTACTTCCGGAATGAACCGCCCGATTATCGGAACGGTTCCTGTAGGGAGCACTACGGCCAACACTTCAAATTCCGGATCGTTGCCTGGTAACACGACCCGGATCGGTCTTGTCCGCTGACGTGACTCACCCGGTTGTCACGCAGCCGCAGCGCCGTCGCCGGAGACATCGGGCAGCCCGCGCCGGCATCGCTGGCTGATTCAAGACCAGCGGTGATGCCGTGCGTACAAAGCCGCACCGGGCACACCTTGGCATCCCCGGCGAGGCCGTCGGGCGCCAAAGGGCTTTAGATCGAAAGGGAGGGAATGCATGACGATCACGAACAGTCAGGCAGCCGCGCTGGGGCGGCTTTCAATCTTCGCAATGGACATGTACACGTCCCTGCCTCCGACCCCTGTCCCCGCGTCGACACCTCCGGCCCACGCCGCGCCGCCGCCTCTCTTGAACCGGCTCACCCCATCGCCCGATCCGCGCATAGCCGCCGAGGGATGGACCATCGTCGCGTACATCGTCGCGCACGACGCGCTGTTCCAGTCCGGCAATACCGTCCTAGGCGGGACTGAGGCGTACTATGGCTTCCTCGCGAAATCCTCGGCCGGCTCGCCTAGCTTCGTCGCTCTCGTGCGTGGAACGAATGGCTTCCTCGAATGGATCGAGGACGCGGAATTCGCGCCGATGCCGCATCCGACGCTGCCAGGCGCGACAGTCGAGCAAGGCTTCTGGGGCATCTACGCAAGCATGCGCCTGCTGGACCTGAACGGGAGCCAGATCGGGGCAAACGTCGCGGACGCGATCGCGTCTCTGGTAGGACCGGGGACGCTCACGGTCATCGGACACAGTCTCGGCAGCGCGTTGTCAACGTATCTGACCTACGATCTCGCGGACCCATCCGCGAGCCCGTCGCGGCTCGGCCCACGAGTCTCCGCCTGCCTGTTTGCGTCTCCCCAGACGGGAGATGCCGCCTTCGCTGCCGCGTTCGATAAGATCGTAGCCGACTACCGTGTCTTCAACTACGTGCTCGACGTCGTTCCCCGCGTCCCGATTGGGCTCGGCTACGTGACCCTGCCCCGGGCAACAGTGCTCCAGCCCGCGACGTCGGAGGCGAGTATTCGCGTGAACCTGTTCTGCAACCACCACGTGATCTGCTACTGCGCCATGCTCGACTACGAGGCCACCATGGACGACAAGGATGTACTGGTGACCCCCGACGACAAGGCTTGCGCCGCCTGCGTGTTAGGCCCGGAAACCGCCGCGCCCACGCTGGCCAAGCTATTGACCACCGGTGCGATGGCGATCGGATAAAAGTCACCACATACCCGATCGATCTGCGCGTCTGCATAGATCGATGCACGCGTCTGTTGCGCGCGAGCGCCACACTCGCCGATCGAGATCGCCTCGTGGCCTGACCCAGCACCAAGTGTCGTGCCCCTGACGCTTCGCGAGTGTCGTGTTCCTGGCGCTTCGCGAGTGTCGTGTCCGTGGCGCTTCGAGCCCGCGGCCACGTGTCATTGCGAGCGAAGCGAAGCAATCTCGGCGGGTTTGTCGTACGCCGCTCGACCCGGACTGCCCTGCTTCACGCGCAATGACGCCGGCGGACGCAGCACCAGGCGTTCCCGGCATCTTCAGCCGCATGCATCGCGGCATCAAGCTGCCGTCGCGCTGGAACGCCGGCGGGCTTGCACGTGCCAAAATCAGCCGCGACGTGAACGCCCGACTTCTTCCGAATCCGCGTGCCGCAATCTGACGCGGAAGAGAAGGTCAGTCGCGCCAGCCCCCGAAGCCGCCTCCCGCGAGGCGTGCGCCCTGCCCACCCGGCACGCCGCGTACAACCTGCCGCGCGATGTCAGCCACGCAAAATAAATTTGCCAGCCTCACTAAATAACACTTGCAAGCTTCACTAACTAATGGTAGAAACCATACCACCATGACCGCAGCAACCGCCTCTCCTCCCCGCCGAGCCCACCCCACCGATCCCCCCAAGGGGCGCAACGCCACCACTGCGTCCAACGCCACCACCACGCCCAAAACCACAACCACCCCCGACCCCACCGCCCTTCCCAACCTCACCACCGTCCTCCGCCTCGTCCAGATCCTCCTCACCTACGGCCGCCACCTCGCCGAGACCTTCGACCGCCGTTCCACCTCCCCCGGCTTCCATCTCATCGCCAGGCATTTCGGCACCAGCAGCCCCGCCGTTATTCTCGCTCACATCCGCCGCGGCATCCTCCGCGCCGCCGCCCTCCACCACGTCCTGCTGCAACGCGCCGCAAGCGGCCGAGACCTCACCAGGCCCCCGCTCCGCGTCCGCCTGAAGCCGCAGCCCGCACAGCCCGCCGCGGCAGACCCCGCATCAAACCCGGCCGAACCCCCCAAGCCCAAGCGCCCCAGCCGCCCCTCCTGGCGCGACGACTGGCTCGACAACGTCGAAAACCCGCTCGACCCAATCCACCTGCCCAAGTTCGAGGACCTCGTGAAGCAGGCCACTCGCCGCCCCGTCGGCCTCAGCCTCGCCGACATCTGCGCCGATCTCGGCGTCGCCCCGGCGCTCTGCCAGGTCTCATTCTGGAACGATCTGTTCCTGGTGATGATGCATTACGAAGGCAACCCCGCCATCCAGCTCGTCCGCCGCTGGCGCCGCGAGCAGCATTTCCAGGAAGAGCAGGACCGACTCCCGACGATGGACCAGTCATGGCCGCCGGTCGATGTCGGCGGCGGAAGACGCGACATCATTCGGGTCATGGGCTTCTTCATCGGCGAACCCCCGGTCGAGCCGCCCCTCATTCTGGCCCCGGAACCACCGCCCTGGGTGCATCCCGCAACGAACCCGCGAAGCACGCAAGGCAAGCCGGCGCCCGAATCCACCGGCCCCCCCTGACCGCACCAGCAAACCACCACCACCCACCCCACGGGGCCGCCACACGGCCAGCCCCGCCGTACTGATTCGCGTGCCATCGCCTCCACACGGATGGCAGAACAGATGGCAGATCCCTTTGCGCTGCGGCGGCGCTACCCCTCTTCCTCCAGCCCGATCGCCCGCAACCGCGCCTTCTCCTCATCCCACCCAGCGCGCTGCTTCACGTTCAAGAACAGATGCACCTTGCGTTCCAGCAGGGCCGACAGCTCCTCCCGCGCCCGCGCCCCGATCGCCTTGATCCGAGCGCCATGCTCGCCGATCAGGATCGCCTTGTGGCCCGCACGCAGCACGTAGATCGTCGCCTCGATCCGCACCGAGCCATCCTTGCGGTCCTGCCAGTTCTCCGTCTCCACCGTCGCGGCGTAAGGCACCTCCTCATGCGTCTGCCGGAAGATTTGCTCCCGCACGATCTCGGCCGCGAGCAATCGGTCCGGCAGGTCGGTCAGGTCGTCGTCGGGATACAGGTGCGGGCCTTCGGGCACCGCCTGCGCCAGCGCATCCGCCAGCGCGTCCAGCCCGTCCCCGGTGGCCGCGCTCACCATGAAGGTCGCCTCGAACGGCGCCAGCGCGGCAAGTGCTGCGGTCAGCGGCAGCAGAGACCCCCGCGCCACCAGGTCGATCTTGTTCAGCACCAGCCAGCAGCGGCGCCCGGCTTCGGCCAGGCGGCCGGCGATGGCACGCACCTCGTCGGACGCACCGGCCTTGGCGTCCACCAGCAGCAGGGCCAGGTCGGCGTCCTGCGCGCCGGTCCACGCCGCGGCGACCATGGCGCGGTCCAGCCGGCGGCGCGGCTTGAAGATGCCGGGCGTATCCACCAGCAGCACCTGGCTCTCGCCGCGCATCAGGATGCCCAGCACGCGGAACCGCGTGGTCTGCGCCTTCGGCGAAACGATCGAGACCTTCGCCCCCGTCAGCCGGTTGAGGAGGGTAGACTTCCCTGCATTCGGCGCCCCGACGATGGCAACGAATCCGCACCGCACCTAACCTCTCCCGCGCTGCGCTGTTCGCGCAGCGCGGGAGAGGTCGAGGCGCGTAGCGCCGAGGGTGAGGGTGATCGGGAGGGCAGGCAAGAACGGTGTGCCGACCCGATCGCCCTCGCCCTCGGCGCCAACGCGCCTCGACCTCTCCCGCGCGTAGCGAGGGCGAGGTTGTTGGCCCCTCACGCCGCCGGCCCGGGTTCCGGCCCAGCGGCCCCGGGTTCCGGCGCCGCCACCGCCGCCCCAGGCTCCGGACCAACGACCGGCGCTGGGGCCCCCGCCACCGGCCGCCCCATCGCCCGCAGCAGATCGGCTGCCGCGGCTTGCTCGGCCAGGCGCTTGCTCCCGGCGGTGCCGGTACCCCGCACGCCACCCACCTGCACCTCCACCACGAACTCCGGCGCGTGCGGCGGGCCCGATCGCTTCGCCACGCGGTAAACCGGCAGATCCCGCGTATGCTTCTGCGCCCATTCCTGCAGCGTGGTCTTGGCATCCTTCGGCGGCTCCGCCTGGGCCGCCATCGTCGCCTCCCAAGCCCGGCGCACCACGGCGCGCGCCCCCTCCAGGCCCGCGTCGTAATAAACCGCCCCCAGCGCCGCCTCCAGCGCATCCGCCAGCACCGTGGCACTGCGCTTCACCCCGGCCTTCGCCTCGCCCGGCGCCACCGAGATCACGCTCGCCAGCCCGATTTGCTCCGCCACCGCCGCCAGCGCCGGCTGCGACACCAGATACGCCAGCCGCCGCCCCAGATCCCCCTCCTGCTCTCGAGGGAACCGCTCCGCCAGCCATTCCGCCATCACCAGCCCCAGCACGCGGTCGCCGACAAACTCCAGCCGTTCGTTGGACCCGCGCGCCCGCCCGCTGCCCTGCAGCGCAGACCGGTGAGTCAGGGCTTCGCGCAGCAGATCGGGACGGGCAAAATGGTGGCCGAGGATCGTCTCGATCGCACTGCCCGACACCGGCCGCCCCTCCCTCTCAGTGAATCACCGTCATCAGACGATCCCAGCGGATCTCGAACGGCCACTCCCAGAATTCCCACCACGGGTACTCGCCGTTGACCGAGAAGAAGATGATCTCCGCCTTCCCCACCAGGTTCTGCATCGGCACATAGCCGACACCGTTCATGAACCGGCTGTCAGCCGAGTCGTCACGGTTGTCCCCCATGGCGAACACATGGTCCGGCGGCACCGTATAAACCTGCGTGTTGTTGACCCAGCCTTCATCGGTGGCCTTCAACTCGAGGTGCTTCACGCCGTCCGGCAGGGTTTCGATGTACTCGCGGTATATCGTGCTGATGCCGTCTTCGGTGGCGGAGTAGTTGCCCACCGGCTGGCGCGGGCAGAGTTGCCCGTTGATGTACAGTAGCCCCTCCCGCACCTGGATCGTATCGCCCGGCAGGCCCACGATGCGCTTGATGTAGTCGATGGACGGATCGGGCGGATACTTGAACACCGCCACGTCGCCACGATGCGGCAGGCTACCGAAGATCCGGCCGGAGAATGGCGGCCACCCGAAGGGGAACGAATAGCGCGAGTAGCCGTAGCTGTACTTCGCGACGAACAGGTAGTCGCCGATATCCAGCGTCGGCAGCATGCTGCCGGATGGGATATTGAACGGCTCGAATGCGAACGTCCGCACCACCAGCGCGATCAGGCCCGCGTAGACGATGGTCTTGATGTTTTCGACCAGGGCGCTCGACCCGCGCTTGGCCCGATTCTTCGTGGTCGCCATGAAACGCTGAATCACCTGCCCGGAAGTCGCGCGGGATCAAGCCCAGGCGCCCAAGCGCTGTCAAGGAACCCGAGGAAACCTGGGCTCCGCAAGATGCCCCGCCGGCGCCGGACTAGCCTCTCAGGCCCCGTGCGAGAGGTGTCCCTTAAATTACACTCTCACCACCCGCGTTTGGAAGCGATCGCCACTGTTGCCCTTGGCGCCCTGGTTCCCCACCTTCGTCGCCATGACGGAATCGTGTTCGGGGAGCACAGTCCGCTGGCCGGGGGTCGCCCTCGCTTTGCAGGGCGGCGGAGCGCATGGCGCCTTCACCTGGGGCGTACTCGACCGCCTGCTCGAGGACGGACTGCCCGTCAGCGCCATCTGCGGCGTGTCCTCCGGCGCCATTCTCGGCACCCTCCTTGTCCAAGGCCTGGTCCGCGGCGGCCCCGATGGCGCACGCCGCGAGATGCGCCGGCTCTGGCGCGTCGTCGCCCAGGCGCACAATCTCAGCCCGTTCCAGAACGGCCCGCTGGAGCGCTGGTTGTTCGGCTGGGACGTCTCCAACTCCATGCTCTGGCGCGGCTGGGAAATGGCCATGCGCCTGTTCTCCCCCGCCCAGCTCAACCCCTTCGGCCACAACCCGCTGCGCCACTTGCTGGCCGACCTGCTGGAACCGCCCCTGCTCGCTCACCCGTCCGCGCCGCGCCTCACCGTCGCCGCCACCGACGTTGCAACCGGCGAGGCCGTATTCTTCCGCAACGCCGACATCACCGTCGAGGTCCTGGTCGCGTCCGCCTGCCTGCCCTTCGTCTTCCCCGCCGTCCGCATCGGCGACCGCGCCCTCTGGGACGGCGGCTATGCCGGGAACCCGCCGCTCGGCCCATTGCTCTCCCCGGCCCTGCCGGCGGAACTGGTGCTGATCCGTGCCCAGCCCGTCCGCCGCCCCGGCGTGCCGGCCACGCCAATGGAAATCACCAACCGCCTCAACGAGATCGCCTGCCACAACGTGCTGGCGGCGGAACTGGCCGCATTGCCCCAATCGGTCCGGCTCACCATCTACGACGCCGACGCCGCCTTGCTCGACCTGCCGATCTCCTCCAAATTCAACGGCGAGGCCGAATTCCTGTCGGAATTGTTCCAGGCCGGCCGCGCCGCCACGCCAACCAGCACCGGCGGCCTCGCCGCCGCAGCGGACTGAGCGCCATGGCCGACTCCCCTGCCCCGCTGCGCTACAGCCTCTCCGCCCGCCTGTTCCGGCTGACCATCGGTATCGTGCTCGCGGTCGAAGTCCTGATGTTCGTCCCGCAGCTTGCCCATGAACGGCTTGACTGGCTGCAGGAGCGGATGGACGACGCGCGCATCGCTGCCTTGGCGGCGAACGGCAGGCCCGACCATGCGGTTGCCGCCGCCACCGCCGCCGAACTGCTGCGCCTCTCCGGCACCGTCTGGATCAGGATGCAGGAACCCGGCCGGCCGACAGTGACTCTCGCCGGCCCCGGCGACAGCGCCGCGGCAAACGAAACCGTGGTCATGGGGCAGGAAGGCTGGGTGATGCGCACGGTCCACGCCCTGCGCGCGCTCGCCAACGATCGGCATCAGGCAACGCGCGTGCTGGCCACCATCGCCTCGCCGCCCGGCACGCGGATCGACTTCGTCTTCCGCACGCACCAGGAAACCAAGGCGTTGCGCCGCTTCGCCCGCGACTTCGTCTGGGTGTCGGTGATAACGGCATGTTTGACCGGTGCCACGGTCTATGTCGTCGTCTGGCTGCTGATGGTCCGGCCGATGCGTCGGATCATCGCCAGCATCGCCGCCTTCCGTGCCGCGCCGGAACATAGCCGGCCGCTGGACCCGCCGCGCAACAGCCGCCATCCAGACGACGAACTGGACGTGGCCGCCCGCGAACTCTCGGCCATGCAGAACGAGCTGCGCAACGCGCTGTGGCGCAATGCGCGGCTGGCAGCGCTGGGCAACGCCGTCGCACGCATCAGCCACGACCTGCGCGGTGTCCTGGCGCCCGCGCTCCTGGTCGCGGAGCGGCTGCAGGACCATTCGGACAGTGCCGTGCAACGCTCCGGCGACGTGCTGATGCGCACGGTGGACCGCGCGACCGACCTGGTGCGGCGGACGCTCGATTTCGCCCGCGAGGGACCGCCGCCGCTGAAGCCGGAACCTGTCGTCCTGGCCATGCTGGTCGATGAGGCAAGCATCGCCGCCCGCGGACCCGCCCGTGGCTTCGCCGTGCAGAACCAGGTACCGCCCGAGTTGCTGGTTCACGCCGATCGCAACCAGTTCTTCCGTGTCCTGGCAAACCTGCTGCGCAACGCGGCCGACGCCGGGGCGAAATCGGCGCGCGTGTCCGCGAACACGGCGCATGGCACAACCACGATCGACGTTGCCGATGACGGCCCTGGCCTGCCGGAATCCGTGCGCGTCACTTTGTTCCATCCGTTCACCCGCAGTACGCGCCACGAGGGAGCCGGCCTGGGCCTTGCCATTGCGCGTGACCTGATGCTGGCACATGGCGGCGAGATCGCATTGGCCGCGACCGGTGCCGACGGCACCGTGTTCCGCCTGACTTTGCGTGCCGCCCACCCGGCGGATTTGCCCGCCGACAAGGCCGCGGACTGCGGCCCGGTCGGGATTGCGCCCGCCGCGAAGGCCGACGTATAGGGCGTGGCAAGTTGATGCGGGGAGCGATCGATGGACATGGAACTGAATGAGTGGGTGGTACTTATCCTGCTGGCCCTGGTCGCGATTTTCGCGCTGGTGTTCGCATCGTTCGGAGCCGGCAGCACGCAAGCCACGATCGGCCTGCTGATTGCCGCTGCCGCGGTCGTCGCCATCTTCTACCGGGTCAAGCAGTATTTCGACCGGGTTGACGCGAGCCGCCACTGAGATGGCGATCGCCGGGGCGAGCTGGGACCCCACCCAGTATCTGCGGTTTTCCGACGAGCGCCTGCGCCCGGCGCTGGACCTTTTGGCGCAGGTGCCGCTGGCAGCGCCGCATCGTGTCATGGACCTGGGCTGCGGCGCCGGCAACGTCACCGCCATTTTGCGCCGTCGCTTCCCGCAATCGGACGTGCTGGGCGTGGATGGCTCCCCCGCGATGCTGGCCAAGGCGCGCGACGCCGCGCCCGACTGCACGTTCGAGCAAGGCGATTTCGCGACATGGGCGCCGGGTAAGGGAGACGCCGCGCCGGACCTGATCTATTCCAACGCCGCGCTGCACTGGGTAGGCGGGCACGAGACTCTCTTCCCGCGGCTGGCGGGATTGCTCGCGCCGGGCGGCGTGTTGGCAATCCAGATGCCGGCAATGCACGACGCCCCGCTGCGCCGGCTGCAGAACGAGGTGGCGGCATTCGGCCCCTGGGCAGAGCATCTGCGCGATGCCGGCTTTGCCCGCGCGATCCTGACGGCCGCGGAGTACTACGACCTGCTGCGCCCGCACGTGGCGGCGCTGGACCTTTGGGAAACCACGTACCTGCACGTACTGCATGGCGACGACGCGGTGGTGGAATGGGCGGCCGGCAGCAGCCTGCGTCCGTTCCTCGACAAGCTGCCCCCCGATCTGCGCGCCGGCTATCGCGCCGCCTATGCCGCCGCCCTGCGTCCGCACTACCCGCGCCGCCCCGACGGCGCGACCCTGCTGCCATTCCAACGACTGTTCATCCTGGCCCGGCGGGCGTAACGCGAGCGTCCGTTGGCATCGCGAGATGCTGATGCAACAGGCAATGCCGCAACCGCAACGCCTGCCCGATGTCATCGGCGTTGACCACCGGCCCGCCCTGAACGAAACGCCGCGATCGAACGCTGCAAATGGAACGCTGCGAATGAAACGCCGCGAATGAAACGCTGCGAATGGAACGCTGCGAATGAAACACTGCGAACGAAACGCCGCGAATGAAACGCCGCCGCGCCGATGCTGCTCGTCATGGCCGGCCACCGCTCGCCATGGCCCGGCTTGACCCGGCCATCTGCGCAAGATCGATCGGGTCGCGATGCTCCGTCGCGCCCGGTCGTCAGGGGAAGATGGTCGGGTCAAGCCCGGCCATGACAGGTTGTTTCCTGTTATGCCAGCCCGCCTGATGATTGACTCGCCGGCCGCGCCCGATCGTCATGGCGGGCGCAGGCCCGCCATCCACGGCTTTCCAGCACGCAGCAAGAAAATCGAGGAAGCCGGCCTTCGCAGGCATGACGCGGAGGGCGGCGGTCGCGGGTCAATCTTCATGCCGGCTGGTATTAGTCGCAATGCTTCGCTGTCATCCGACCCTACGGAGGAACCCGTCATGCTGACATTGTATTTCTCGCCTGGTGCAAGCTCGATGGCGCCGCACATCGCATTGTACGAAGTTGGCGTGCCGTTCGACACCGTGCCGCTGTCGCTGCGCCAGCACGAAAACCGCGCGCCCGCCTATCTGGCATTGAATCGCGAAGGCAAGGTGCCAACTCTGCTGATCGACGGCCGCCCGCTCACCGAGGTCGCCGCCATATTGTTCTTTCTGGCGCGCCGTCATCCGGAGGCAGGGTTGCTGCCCTCCGGCGATCCCGAAGCGGAGGCCCACGTAATATCGTGGATGTCGTTCATCGCCGCCACCATCCATCCGGCGCGGCGGCAAGGCATGCAGCGCTGGCACGAAGTGTTCGGCATCGCCGAGCAACGCCTGGGTCCGCGCGAATGGGCCCACGACCGCTATTCCATCGCCGACATCCACCTGTTCCGCTTGTTCTGGCGATACTTCAACGCGGTGCACCCCGCACCCGGGACCTTCCCCAATCTCGAAGCGCACTACCGGCGCATGATGGCGCGACCGGCAGTGCAACGGACCTACGAGGCAGAGGCAGCGATCGGCTACGACCTGCCGGTGTGATCGCATCGAGCCCACCCGTCATGGCCGAGCCCGGCCCCGCCATCGCGGCGCGATTGGCGCACGATCGATCGGGTCGCAAGCCGCTTGCCACGCCCGGCCATCACACGTCGCCGGCCGCGTCGAGCCCAGCCAGAACGGCCCAGCCAAGACGATCCAACCAAGACGATAAAGCGGTCCTACTCCGCCGCGCGCCGTTCCTCGGCATCGACACGGAACCGCGTGCGCAGCGCGTCCCATTCCCGCGCACCGACACGGTTGAAACCATCCCGCACGGTCATGTCGACGGGCGGCACCGGATGGCGGTGCGTTGCCTTGAGTTGCCCCAGCATCGCGTCGCACGCACCGATCACCGCTTTCAGCAGCAGCCCCGGCACGATCGCCAGCCTGTAGCCAAGCGCCTGCGCCTCGCGCAGGTCGAGTTCCGGCGTCTTGCCGCCGCGCACCACGTTCAGCAGGCACGGACCGCGCACCAGGCTTGGCACCGCGGCGACTTCCTCCATCGTCTGCGGCGCTTCGACGAACGCCATGTCCGCGCCTGCCTGCAACGCGGCATTGGCACGGCCAATCGCCTCATCGAAGCCGGCAACGGCACGCGCATCGGTGCGCGCGATCACCAGGAAATCGGGATCGCGCCGCGCAAAGGCGGCAGCGCGGATTTTCGCCAGCCAGTCCTCGCGCGGCACGATCTCCTTGTCATCGAGGTGGCCGCAGCGCTTGGGCGAAACCTGATCCTCGATATGAATGCCCGCGACACCGGCGCGTTCGTAGTCCTGCACCGTGCGCACAACGTTCAGCTCGTTGCCATAGCCGGTGTCCGCGTCGGCAACCAGGGGAATCTCGATCGCGTGCGCCATGCGCGCCGCATTGGCCACCATTTCGGTCTCGGTCAACAGGCCGAAATCGGGATAGCCGTGCGAAACGGAGGTGCCGGCGCCGGTCATGTACACCGCCGGAAAGCCCGCCTGTGCCACCAGCATCGCGGTGAGCGGATCATACGCACCGGGGGCGATGATCATGTCAGGTCCGCGCAGCAGGGCGCGGAGATTGCCGGCCTGGGTCATGGCGTTTCCTTTCCACAATTCCTTTCATTCTAGGTGGGCCGGGATTGAAAGCCAATCGCGGGGAACATAGTTAGATGGTCTGCCCAGCCTGCGACTCCATTCGGCCGCATGGTCGGGCTGGCGGCACAAAATTGAAACGCAGATGCGTGCAGTCGACGGGGATGCACGCGCCAGCTTTTGTCGGGAGTTTGAGTACGCAGGAGCGACCATCGACGACGATCTCGATATACGTCGACCATGGTTGCCGAATCGGCTGTGACCTGATAAATGCTAGCCTAACTTGTACGGCAGAGTAAGGTAAGCTAGCGAGGGAAGTCGGCAAAAGTCAAACCGACGCCAACGAGTAGAGCAGGACAGGATCCAATATGCCACGTCCAACCATGGCTAACGACTCGGTACCAATTCGTCCGGCTCCGCCCGTCCAGGTGAAACCTGGGACACAAGCCCCGGTTCGCCCGGCGCCTCCGGCCTCTCCCAAACCAAGCGGCGGAAAGAAATAAGATGCCTGAGGACCTCTTAATTGAGCTATTCTCCATTGGTGTGCGTCCAGCGCCGATGCCTAACTCGGGGCAGGTGAATAGTAGCTCGGCGCCAGTGAATCAGGTAACAAGCGAAGAGCGACAAGTTCCAGTGCGCCCGTCGCCGCCGCCACCCCCGCCGAAACCTGGAAGGGGTAGTTAGCCTAAGCTGGCATCGGTGCATCTCAGGCGCCAACCATGGAACAGCCACTATTTGACCGCCCGAATTTTCATGCGCTCCGAAATGCACTTTATCATACTGAGCGTCGTACTTCGCTAGATTTTCGGAATAGGTTTCTAAGCCTTCTCACGATTGTCCTGGGAACCGGCGTCGCGGCAAAGTTCGGAGACAAGTTCGGTATCAGCACATACCTTGAATTAGGCACGGTCATAGCTGCTACATTGCAGCTTGTTTTTGATTTTGGCGGGCAGGCGCGAACGCATGATTTTTTGCAGCGTAGATATTATGAATTTCTTGCTGAGATTGAAGATAAGGGTCTTGATTCGGACGAGGATAAGCTGAAACTGAGCGCTAAGCTATGGCTAATCTGTTCGGAGGAGCCAGTCATAATGCGTGCGTTAGATGCCATCGCGTACAATCAGGCTGTTGATGCGACCGTCTATGACGCCGATGAACGCAAAGCCCAGCGTCTGAAAATTACTTGGTGGCAGAGGCGGCTTCGTAATTGGTGTGCCTTTCAGAATGTCGATTTCGCGCCTAGTACCCCACGTCGCTGATTTTGGCGTGATTCTCTGAATCGATGGCCCCGTGATGACGGAGATGCATCGTGACGTCCTGGCTTGGCCGGGATCGGCACGCGCGTTTCAGTGATGATCTGTTTCGACGCCTCGCCCGGGCACGCAACTGGGTATGCCGGATCATGTGGCCACAAAGGTCGACTTCCAGCACATCTTCAATGCCGACTAGGGAAGATACTTGGCGTGTTGCCCAAGCCGCGACTCCGTCCGGTCGCTTGCTCCGGTTGGTGGCAAAGAAAGAATTGAAACGCAGATGGGTGCAGATGACGCGGATGCACGCAGATCGCCCTGTAATCGGCATGAGGATATGCGGCTCACACTGGCTGCCGGCGTGAGAAGCTGCGCTGCCGCGGCGGCGCCAGACCCATCTGCGTGAATTCGTGTACATCTGCCTGTATCTCCGTAAAACCTTTCTTTTGCTGCCTGCCGTACCGACCATGCACGACCGGCCGCCATGAAGACCCCAACCGGCCCAGCTTGCCGGTGCCCCGCGGCAGCTTTACCGTCGGCAGGCCAGATCAATGGAGCAGAGCAGTGGCCGCTGTTATCCCGGTCATCGACGTAGGCGCGATGCTGTCCGGCCACCCGGGCGCGCTGGCCGCGACCGCGCGACAGGTGCACGAAGCGCTGACCCAGGTCGGATTTTTCGTCATCACCGGCCATGATGTCCCGCGCGCGCTGATCGACCGCACCTTCGCCGAAGCCGAGCGTTTCCATGCGCTGCCGATGCCGCGCAAGCTCGCGCTGAAAATGAACGAGCATAACAACGGCTACATGGCGATGGGCCGCTATGCGGTATGGACCTCCGACGTCAACCGCAACGACAAGCCGGACCTGAACGAGGCCTTCTTCATCAAGCGCGAGCGCGGGCCCGACGATCCATTGCTGTGCTCCGGCCGGCGTTTCGTCGGCCCGAATGTCTGGCCGGACGATGAAGAACTGCCCGGCTTCCGCGCCCACGTATTGGACTATGTGGATGTCATGGATGGCTTCGCCCGCCGTTTCCTGCCCGCGGTGGCGACTGCGCTGGACCTGCCGCCCGGCTTCTTCGATGAAGCGTTCACCGACAGCCATTTCTCCTTCCGCCTGTCGCACTATCCACCGGTTACCGCCGAGGCGAATCAGTTCGGCATCGCGCCCCATACCGATGCGAATTTCATGACCTTCCTTGCGCAGACCGAGATCCCCGGCTTGCAGGTGCGCATGCCCTCTGGCGACTGGCAGGATGTGCCCTACGTGCCAGGCTCCTTCGCGGTGAATGCCGGCGACATGATGAAGCGCTGGACCAACGGGCGTTTCCTCTCCACGCCGCATCGTGCGCAGCCTCCGGTAGGGCGGCACCGCTATGCCATCCCATTTTTCCTCGGCCCCCGCTTCGACCAGGCGATCGCGTGCCTGCCCACCTGCACCGCCCCCGACAATCCGCCGCGTTGGCCGCCGATCACCTATGCCGACTGGCTGGCCTATTGGTACGACGCGAACTACGACCCCAAGCGCCAGCAGGACGTGGCCGCGTAGTGCCGCACCCACATGTCATTGCGAGGAGCGAAGCGACGAAGCAACCTCGGTCAAAAAGCGCACCACCATGACCGGAACCGTTCGCCGCTGCCACGCCCCACACTGACACAGGACCGCAAACGCCCCGCGACTTCACGGAGGAACCGCCCCAATGTCCGACTTCCCCAACTTCGTGCAGATCAATGAAGAAGGCCCCCGCGAGGGCTTCCAGTTCGAAAAAGGCCCCATCCCCACCGCGCGCAAGATCGAGCTGATCGACGCCCTCTCGGAAACCGGCGTCAACCACATCCAGGTCGCGTCCTTCGTCAATCCGAACCGCGTCCCCGGCTGGGCCGATGCCGACGAGGTCGTGGAACGCTACAACCGCAAGCCCGGCGTCCACTACTCGGCGCTATGGCTCAACACCAAGGGACTCCAGCGTGCGCTCGGCCACGGCAACCGGCTCGACATCGACGGTTCGTTCTCGCTGACCGCATCGGAAAAATTCCTCGCCCGCAACCAGCAAAGCTCGATGGAAGACAACGTCGCCCGCGCGCACGAGACCCTGCGGCTTTACCAGCAGCACGGCATCCCGCTGAAGCGCGCCGGCATCATGGCGGCCTTCGGCTGCAATTTCGAAGGCGAGATCCCGCACCAGCGCGTGCTCGACATGATCCAGCAGCTTCTCGACATCTGCGAAGAGCATGGCATGCAGCCGGAAGTCTTCTCGCTCGCCGACACCATGGCCTGGGCGACGCCGAAATCCATCCGCGAGCTGGTCGGCAAGGTGCGCGACCGCTGGCCGGACATGACTCTGTCGCTGCACCTGCACGACACGCGCGGCATGGGCATCGCCAACGCCTATGCCGGCCTCGAAATGGGCGTTGCGATCTACGATTCCACCGTCGCCGGCCTCGGCGGCTGCCCCTTCGCCGCGCACAAGGGCGCCGCCGGCAACGTCTGCACCGAGGACCTTGTCTTCATGCTGGACGAGATGGGCATCGCCACCGGCATCGACCTCGACAGGCTCATCGCGGTGGCGCAGCTCGCCGAGGACATCGTCGGCCATCCCTTGCCCGGCTCGGTGAAAATGGGCGGCAGCCTGAGCGCATTGCGGGCCCGGATGCAGTGACGCGGCGGGGGTCTTGCCGGACATCGCAAGACCCGCCACCTTTCTGTAATGGATGAGCCATCCAACGTGAGTAGTTTGCGCGACGACACGCTTTGGGCGGTCGTCGCGTCCTTCGGCCGGACCACCCGGATCGCCGAAATCTTCTCCAACCGTCTCGCCGCACTCGCCGACCAGGCGTGGCGCGAGCAACAGGTGCGCGCCTACGCCGCATTCCTGCGCTCGTCCCGCCAGCCGCCGCCCCGCTACACGGTGCGCCCGATCCGCCGCGCCGACCTGCCCCGTTCCTGGCGCCCGCTGCCGGCGCTGGGGTTTCTTCACGGCCAGTTCATCTGACCAAGTCATCTGAGTGAGCCGGCATTGGCCGGCAGCCCCGACCCTTGACACGGTAATACTCATCTCTAGTATAAGCCGTATAAGTGCTCATATTGAGCATAACCAGCCGGAGGACCGCCAATGTCCGCCACCGCCTTGCTCGAACGCACCGCACCCCTCTACCAGCGCGTCAGCCGCGTCATCCCCCCCATCGAGTGGCCGGTTTTCGCCGACGACGTGGAGGCGATCCTGGCGCTGAAGCGCCGCCGCAACGCCGTGATCCTGGCACACAACTACATGACGCCGGAGATCTTCCACTGTGTCGCCGACATCACCGGCGACAGCCTCGCTTTGGCGCGCGAGGCGATGAAAGTGGACGCCGACGTGATCGTGCTTGCCGGCGTGCACTTCATGGCCGAGACGGCAAAGCTGCTGAATCCCAACAAGACCGTGCTGATCCCCGACACCCGCGCCGGATGCTCTCTGGCCTCGTCCATCACCGCGGCCGACGTGCGCCTGATGCGCCAGAAGCATCCCGGCGTGCCTGTCGTGACCTATGTGAACTCATCGGCGGCGGTGAAGGCGGAATCCGACATCTGCTGCACCTCCGCGAACGCCCGCAAGATCGTGGAATCGCTTGGCACCGACAGCGTGATCATGCTGCCCGACGAATACCTGGCGAAGAACGTGGCGGCCCAGACGCAGGTAAAGATCATAGCCTGGGCCGGCCATTGCGAGGTGCACGAACGCTTCACCGGCGCCCAGGTCCGCGCGCTGCGCCGCGACTATCCGGGGGTGACGATTCTGGCGCACCCCGAATGTCCGCCCGAGGTCATCGCCGAGGCGGACTACACCGGTTCGACCGCCGACATGTCGGCGTTCGTCGCGAAGCAGCACCCCGCGCGTGTGGTGCTGCTGACCGAATGCTCGATGGCTGACAACGTATCGGTGCATCACCCACAGGTGGATTTCGTCCGCCCCTGCAATCTGTGTCCGCACATGAAGCGCATCACACTGGGCAACATCCGCACGGCGTTGGAAGAGATGCGCCACGAAGTGACGATCGATCCTGCCGTAGCGGCACGTGCAAGGCAGGCGGTCGAACGGATGCTCGCCGTCAAATAACCTCTCCCGCGCTACGCGCGGGAGAGGTCAAGGCGCGAAGCGCCGAGGGTGAGGGTGATCGGGAGGCACGCAATAATCACCTCCCCTCCCGATCGCCCTCACCCTCGGCCCTTCGCATCTCGCGTTGATCCGCCTCGCGGCTCAACCCCGCCAACGGCGGGAGAGGTTCTGTCATAAGGATTGCCCATGTCCCTCCCCCTCATCATGATCGAGCCCGTCGTCCGAGCCGCCCTGCTGGAAGACCTGGGCCGCGCCGGCGACATCACCACCGACGCGCTCGTCCCGCCCGACGCCCGCGCGGAAACCGCGCTGGTCGCCCGCCAGCCCGGCGTCGTCGCCGGCCTCGACTTCGCGCTGACCGCCTTTCGCTTGCTCGACCCCGCCATCACCGCGACGGTCGATCTCCCCGACGGCACCCGCCTCGCCCCGGGCGACCGCATCGCCACGATCAGCGGCCCCGCACGCGGCATCCTCACCGCCGAGCGCACCGCGCTGAACTTCCTCTGCCATCTCTCCGGCATCGCCTCCGCCACGCGGGGCATCGTCGATGCCATTGCCGGCACACGCGCCCAGGTGTGCTGCACGCGCAAGACCATGCCCGGCCTGCGCTTCGCCCAGAAATATGCGATTCGGGTCGGCGGCGGTTCCAATCACCGCTTCGGCCTGGACGACGCGGTGCTGATCAAGGACAACCACGTCGCCATCGCCGGCAGCGTGCGCGAGGCTGTCACGCGCGCCCGCGCCCATGTCGGCCACCTGGTAAAGATCGAGCTGGAAGTCGACACGCTGGAGCAACTGGCCGAAGCGATGCAGCTTCGTGTCGATGCCGTATTGCTCGACAACATGGGCCCCGACATCCTGCGCCAAGCCGTGGCGATGGTGGACGGCCGCGCAATCACCGAGGCCTCCGGCCGCATCCGCCCCGACACGGCACCCGCCATTGCCGCTGCCGGCGTGGACCTGCTGTCAGTGGGCTGGCTCACCCACAGCGCCACCGTTCTCGATATTGGATTGGATTTCGTAGAATAAATCAGACTAAATGTCATTGCGAGGAGCGCAGTGACGGTCGCGGTAGGGACTGGCCTTGCGGCCAGCCCCCCGCACAGATCCCGGCGTGCGGCTTTCCCGCACCGGGCTCCTGTCTCGGGTTACACTGTTGCGCCGTTCGAGGTCTTGGG
>Ga0335075_10005996_pt1 | contig 18775 bp, 18 predicted proteins | sample Lox_Sample_24_FD_206723 | JGI IMG/M metagenome (GOLD analysis project Ga0335075, IMG submission 206723) | Soil microbial communities from Loxahatchee National Wildlife Refuge, Florida, United States - Lox_Sample_2.4 | ecosystem: Environmental > Terrestrial > Soil > Wetlands | place: USA... | reverse complement strand
TCGCACGTAGATTTGGTAGGTGCTGCGAGGTACGATCACGCGGTCGTAGCCGGCCTTGCGGAGCTGCTTGCCCAGCAAGGTTTCGACCCCGCGATCGATCAGGTTGTTCCCGCCGAGCATCACCGCGTGCGCGTCGAGATCCTCGAGGAACTCCGCGCCGCGGCCCGCGTCGATCGCCTTGAGCAGCCGGAAGTATCCGGCCGGCCCGGTGTAGTCGCCGACGCCCCGCACGCCGGCTGCCCTAAAGTAGTAGTCGAGATGCGGACCCACGACGTACACGTTCCCGCTGTAGCCGTGCCGCAGCATCCACGCGGCCAGGAACTGCTCTTCGCGATAGCCGCTCTGATAGCGCTCGAGATAGGCTTCCTGCCCGTGATAGCGATGAACGACGATTCCGTAGTCGCGCAGAAAGTCGTCCTCCAGAAACGACTGCGTCGCGCCCTGGTCGCCGAGCGTCGGCAGAACCGTCAACGCGACCAGCGCCACGACGGCCGGCGTCGCTTTGGGCCAGCGGCGGCAGGCCTCGACCGCCAGCGCGCCGACGCAAAACGCGAGCAGCGGATAGAACAGCAGCGAGTACCGAAGCAGCGTCGACGTCACCAGATAATACGCGACGAATCCGCTCAACGTGAAGATCGGGATCGCGATCTCGGGCCGCAGCCGGCGTCGCAGCGCTAGGCTCGCGAGCCAGACCAGCGTCGGGACGTAGATCAGCAGGATCAACGCCGAGACGCCGTATTCGCGGAAATCGCGACCGGTTGGGTCGGCGTAAGCACGAACCGGCAGCGAGATCAGCGCGCCCGGCGCATGGCTGGTGTGCAGGTCGTCGTCGAGCGATTCCCATTCGGCCGGCGAGATCAGTCCGTCGTCGTGATAGAGCGCGAGGTTGATGACCGGCGCGATCGGATCGCCGGCCACGATCAGGTTTCGCACGTACCACGGCGCCGAGGTCACGCACAGCAGCGCGATCGCGACCGCCGCGGTCTTGGTCGAAACGCGCAGTTCGCGGGCGGCCCACCACAACGCGATCGCGTAGATCGGCACGAGCAGCACGAACGAGCCTTTCATGCCGACGAGAAAACCGGCGGTGACGGCCGAGACCGCGAGCCACGCCGCCGAACGATCGCGCAGCGCCAACACGATCGAGCCGGCCGAGAGCAACGCGAAGGCGCCGATCGGCACGTCGACGTAGCCGAGCACCGACATGTCCAGGAAGGTCGTCGTCACCATCACCGACAGCGCCGCGAGCGTCGCGATCGCGGCGCGCGGCGGTGCGGGCCCAGCCTCGTCGCCGTCGCGCACGAATGCATACGTCCCAAGCGCGATCAGCAGACCGGTCGCCCACGAGACGAAGTTCAGGAACGCCGACAGCCCGAACGCGATCGCGGCGGCGAAAAACAGCAAGAAGTTGTTGGCGAAGAACGGGAAGACCATGAACGGATCGACGACGATCTTGCCGGCGGTGACCCAGTCTTGCGCGTAGGCGAGATGATACCAGACGGCGTCGGACTCGCCGCCGTCGGGCAAGATGGCGCGCCACGAGAGCAGCAGCATCAAAACGTAAAGGCCGAGCGAAGGTGCGTCCCAACAGCGGCGCAGCGTTTGCAGCCGATACTTCCAGTAGCGAAGCCGCAGGGGCGAAGAACGCCGCACCAGCGAACAGACGGCCAGCACGACGAGCACCGCACAAACGAAGGATGACGCCGAAAGCCACCCCAGCAATCCAAGCGCCAGCGCTGCGAGACCGGCGAGGGCGGCACCGAGTCCGGTCGTACAGACGACTCGCGCCAGCCGACGCGCCGGCGTCGCCGGCGCGCTCGATTCGCACCATGGAAACGCCGCACAGCCGAGGATGAAGCTTACGAACAACCCGGCGTGGGCAACGAGAAGACCCTCGGCAATTTGCGCGGCGGCCAACATGGCTGAGGCCACTTGCCCCGCGCGCGGAGCGATACCTGCCGTGCGTTTTGCACTCGTCGCGCTGGCAATCGCGCTCGTCGCGGGCTGCGGACCGCGGGATCGCGCGCTCGCACCGTCGGCATTCGCCCTGAGCGGTCTCTTGGCGCCCGCCGGTCTGGTCGTGCCCAAGAACGTCGAAGCCGCCCCAAATCTCAACTACGACGGGCTTTATTTGGAAGAACCCGACGCGTCGGTGTGCTGCTGGATCGCGCCGCACGCAACCGTGTTCGTCGCCAACGACCGGCCGCGAGCGCATACGCTGATCGCCGGATTTTACGTCCCCGAAGATATCAAAATCTTTACCAACGGACAGACGCTGCGCTTCCGCTTTCCGGGATCGAACGCGACGTCGACCCGCCACCTCGGCACCGCCTTCCAATCGGTTCGCGTCCCCGTACCGTCCGGCGCGCAGCAAAATCGCGGCCCGATTCCGGTGACCGTCGACGCGACCGTCGCGTTCGTTCCGTCGCTCGACCTGCCGCCGCGCTTTTCGTTCCGCAGCCTGCTTCGTTTCGGCACGCCGCCGCCGGGCGACGACCGTCAGCTCGCCGTGGTCCTGTTGTATGCCTACTTCCGTTAACGCCGCGCGCGCGACGCCGTTCGTGCTGCGCCTGGCGACCTTCTTGGTGCTCGCCGCGGTGGCGTGGGCGCTGGCGTTGCGATTCATCTATCCCGGCTACATCCCGCCGTTCGTGCCGTTTCACTCCGACGAGTATCAAGGCGTCGATTTAGCCCACCTCGGACTGGGCGCCGGCGATCTGCTCGGTTGGCCGCGCCCGCTCGCGTTTTTGACGTTCTTTCTCGCGGGACACTTGGGGCTGACGGGATCGCTCGTTTTCTACACGCTCTTGACCTTATTCGACCTCGCGCTGGCGATGACGATCTTCGAACGCTACTTCCTGCGCGCGCGCATCGCGTGGTGGATCGCCCTGGCGGCGTTCGTCTTTGCGATCGCGGGGCCCGGCTTCTATTTCAGCGTGGGCTACGACTTGGAGTTCAGCCTGGCGGCGTTTTTCGGCTTGTGGGGAATCTGCGCGTGGGAAGCGCGTTCGCCGCGGCCGCCCGCATGCGACGGCTCGCTCGTGCTCTGCGCGATCTTCTTCACGCTGAGCACGCTTTCGAAGGAAAGCTTCGTTCCGGTGCTGGTGCTCTACGGCGTCGCCGCCGCCTTCTTCCGCGGCCCGCTCGCACGGCCGTACCGGATCGCGCTGCTGGTCATCCCGTTCGTCGCCGTCGCGATCGCGTTCGCCGACGACCGTATCGTCGGATCGCCGTTCGTCAACCTCAACGCGCCGTCGTCGCAGCCGTACGGCATCAGTCTCTCGCCGGCCAGCCTGGTATCGACGGCCGGTTGGTATCTGCAACCGCTGTTCAACGTGGGGTTCGTCGCGTTTCTGCTGGTCTGCGGCTGGTGTGCGTGGCTGCAGCGGCGCGCGGGCCTGGCGGCCGGCATCGCCGTCATGGCGTTCTCGCTGTACGCGCCCTATCTGCTGCTGCCCAGCCACCTCGACGTCTGCTACCAATGGGTGGCGATGCCGTTGCTGATGCTGCTCGTCCCGCTCGCGCTGGTTCCGGCAGAACGCGCGGCGCGGTCGTTCTGGTGGCAGAAGACGGCGGCGGTCGCATGCGCGGCCGGTGCCGTGCTTTTGTTCGGCGCAAGCAGCGCCGCCACGCCGCAAGCGCAATACCTGCTCGATCAGCAGCGCGTCAACCAGCGCATTCTCGCCGCGCTGGATGCCGAGGCTCCGGCGCTGCGAGGCGCCGGCAACGTTTTAGTCGTGGGCCTCGCGACGCCGCTGCATCCGTGGGCGCACGCCGCATTCCTGGAAAAGCGGCTGGACTTTCACGGAGTTTGGACGGTGGCGTCGCAGCCCGACGACTATCCGATCGACGTTCAGCCGGACGCGCGCCCGATCGACTACCGGCGCATCGTGTGGTCGCGCTTCGATCGCATCTTGATCTTCGACGACGACGGCGATCTCGTCGCCGCCGACACGCCCGCGCAGCTGCGCGCCGCCGCCGCACGCCTGGGCGTGCTCAAGCAGTCCAACGCGCGCATCGTCGCCGAGCTTCGCGGCAACGGCTTGGCGGGCGGCAGCGCGGCGTCGATCTATCCCTCCGGCGTCGATCCATTCGACAGCGACGCGGTCGCGGCCGCACACGGGCTCTATCCGGACACCGCCGCCGCGTCGTGCTGCTTTCTCGCCCGGCGCGCGAGCTTTACGCTTCGTAAGCCTGCCGGCGCGCGGACCGCCGTCTTCACGTTCTACGTTCCGGACTTCGCGCCGTTCGCGCGCGCCCGGCAACGCGTGACGTTTCGGTTCGACGGTATGCCGGCCGGGAGTGCCGAGGTGCCGGTCGGCGCGCACGACGTTCCGGTTGCTTTTCCGCCGTCGCTCGTTGCGAAATCCGCGGTGACCGCGTCGCTCGCGATGTCCATCGCCTTCGTTCCCAATCGCATCGGCGTGAGCGACGACGACCGCACGCTCAGCGTCGTGCTCACGCAGGTCGCGTATCGCTAGATGTACTCGGTAAACATCTCGCGATAGCGGTCGAAGATCGCGACGCCGAGCGCCAGGATGGCGAGCGCGAACGCAGCCGCGAACAGCGTCGTGCGCCACGACGGGAACTCCCCGTAGTAGAGCACGCGCTGATAGCCGTCGATCAGTGCCGCGACGGGGCTGAGCTTGACCATGAACTGCAAGTTTGCCGGAACGCTGTGCCGGGCGTAAAAGATCGGCGTCAAGAAGAACAGCGCGGCGAGCGCGTACGAAACGAGCTGCTGCAGGTCGCGAAAAAAGACGTTGTAGGTCGCCGCGATGAACGATAGGCCGAGCGTCATGCACAGCTCGATGACGATCAGCACCGGCAGCGCCAGCACCCCGAAGCGAGCGTGGCCGAAGACGAACGCGAACGGCAACAGCAAGAGCAGCGACAACAAGAAATTGATGCCGTTGGAGAGCACCGGAACCAGCACCAGCATCTCGGTCGGAAAGATCGTCTGGCCGACGAAGTGACGGCCGTCCAGGATGGCGGTCAGCGACGTCGAGATGCCGATCGAGAACCAGTTGTAAGCGATCATGCCGCTCAAGAGGTACAGCGGAAAATTCGGAACGTTCACCCGCAGAAAGACCGAAAACACCAGCGTGTACACGAGCATGAACAGCACCGGGTTGAGAATCGTCCAGGCGAAGCCCAGGACCGAGCCGCGATAGCGGAGCCGAAGATCGCGTATCAAGAGCTCGTAAAGAAGCCAACGGTAGCGCGACACCGTCAACCCCGCCCGGTAGATGCTCGCCATGGTGCGCTCGCAGCCTTCCGAACGCCGTCCGGCGATGCCTCCCTGCAGGAGCTCGCCCCCGCATCTCTCCAACAGGTGGTTCGTGCATCCGATCCACGTCTCGGGACTGTGCAAACGGTTTCACTTTCCGGCGATTCCGAAACAAGCGACGCTCAAGGATCTCGTCGTGCGGCGCATTCGCGTCGAAGGGCAGACCAGCGTGGTGGACGCACTCGACGACGTATCGTTCGAGGTCGAGCGCGGCCAAGCGCTGGGCGTCATCGGACGCAACGGCTCGGGGAAGACCACGCTGCTGCGCATCCTGGCCGGCATCATGAAGGCCGACCGCGGCGAAGTTCGCCTCGACGGCAGCGTCGCACCGCTGCTCTCGCTGGGCACGAGCTTTCATCCGATGCTTTCCGGCCGCGAGAACGCCTACGTCGAGCTGCTCGTGCTGGGCTTGTCGCGGGCGCGCGCGCGCGAACTGCTCGACGACGCGATCGCATTTTCGGAGCTCGAGGAGTTCATCGACGCGCCGATGCGTACGTACTCGGCCGGCATGAGCATGCGGCTGGCGTTTTCGGTGGCGGCCTGCATCGAGCCGGACATCCTGCTGATCGACGAGATCCTGGCGGTCGGCGACGAAGCGTTCGCGGACAAGTGCATGCGGCGCATGCACGACTTGAAGCGCCGCGGGGCGACCATCGTCTTAGTGACGCACAGCGCGCAGACCGTCGAAGCGGAGTGCGAACGCGCGCTGTGGCTCGACGCCGGGCGGGTCGCCGCCTACGGCGCGGCCGGCCCGGTGACGAAGGCGTATCACGAGGCGATGTCTACCCGTGCCGCTAGCTGAGCTGTCGACCGACGCGCTGCTCGATCCGGCGCGCGAGTTCGACGCCGAGCTGGCGTCGCTCAAGGGCAGCCTGGCTGCGCCCGACTTCTGGCATCCGCATTCGAATGCGGCCGATGGGCTCGGCATTCTCACCGCCTTACGCGGAGAATGCCGCGATCTCGGGCGCATTTGCGGCGACGGTTCGGTCGGCGTGTTCGGCGGCAACGACGGCGATCTGGCGTTCTTTCTGGAGGCGCAGGGGCTGCATCCGTCGATCGTCGACGACGCCGCCACCAACTATAACCGCCTGGCCGGCGCGTACCGTCTCAAAGACGCGCTTCGCTCCGGCGTCGAGATCCGCGACGTCGATCTCGACGGAACGCCGTACGTGACCGGCTGGTACGACCTCGTCTTTTTCTTGGACCGGCTCTTCCACTATAAGAATCCCTACGGTGCGCTGGAGCGGCTCGCGCAGCGCGCCCGCTACTGCCTGCTGAGCACGCGCGTCATGCGCGCGCTTCCGGAGAAGGCGTTCGGCGTGCGCGAATACCCGATGGCGTATTTGCTCGACGCGCACGAGTCGGGTGGAGACTCGACCTGCACGTGGGTCTTCACCGAGACGGGGTTACGGCGGCTGGCCTTGCGCGCCGGCTGGAGCGTCGTCGAGTACGCCAGCGCGGGCAACTTGATCGACTCGGATCCGGTTTCCGGCGACGGCGTCGAGCGCGCCTTCGTCCTGTTGCGCTCGGGGCTCTACGGCTGAGTCCGGCGGGAAAGCGGCCGAGCCGCCCTAAAGTTCCACTCGAAATGCGACCTTTGGACCAGCGCCGACCGATGCGTGCCCCTGGCTGAAGGGTAAGCGCATAACCTACGGTTTCGTTGCAGCCCACGGGTTATAGGAGTTACCATGCGAAACGTTTCTTCCGGCATCGCCGCCGTCGTGGTATTGGCGCTCGGGCTTGGCGCATGTTCGGGTTCTCAGACGGCCGGCAGCGCCGTCGTTCCGTCCGCGCAAGGCGCGGGCGCACCGATGATGCGAACCGCCGGTTCTTCCCCGGCGCAGACGTCGTACGCGGTCACGCAAACGACGGACACGCAGACGTGGAACGGTCCCACCGGAAAGCCGGCCACGTCCAAGACGTCGGACACCGGGACCGCAAGCGTCTCGCTCTCGCAATCCACCGGTACGAGCGGCACCAACTTCACGATGACCACCAACACGTCGATGAAGTCGGGAGCCACCGAGCACTTCGTGCTGCAGGGTTCGCTCGTCTACACCGGCAGCAGCACGGACGAGTATTTCTACTCCGACACGTACAACGGCACCGACGCAGCCGGCCTCGGATCGATCTACAGCGGCAAGGATACGTTTCCCGACGGCGAGCTGGGCGCAGTCTTTCCGCTCTCGAGCGGATCGACGTGGGATTCGACCGGGAACGACAAGTACTCGATCGATAACACGCAATACACCGGCGCCGCCAGCGGCAAGCCGGTCGGCGACGAGGACGCCGGAACGTTCAATCAAGTCTTCACCGGCTATTACTCGGGCAACGACACGTGGACGAACACGCAAACCAAGAAAAGGGAGTATTCGGAGCGCTTCGGCGCGACCGCGCCGACCGCGCTGAGCTACGTTCTCTCGCTGCCGGGTTACTCGAACGAAGACTGGACGTTCGCGCCGCCCAGCAAGGGCGCCATCACGGTGACGGCGAGCGCCAAGGGGAAGGCACCGTTCCCGACCGGGGCGCAAAGCGTCGCCGACTGGTATCCCGACAAGGGCAAACTCCCCAACTCGCTGATCGTCGATCGCCTCAAGGTGATGCCGGGTACGGTCACCGCTCCGTCGGGCTGTAACCTGAGCTCGCCGGTTTCCGAAGTCCAGGAAACGTGGTCGATCCTCGACCCGGTCGCCGGCTCGTACTCGTACGGCACCAACGATTACTATGGATGGTCGAGCGAGGACGGCTTCCCGCAGTGCGTGGCCGAGAGCTCCACGCAAGAGCTGATCGCCAACGGAAACTGGTACGTGAGCTGGCTGACCGGCAAGCCGTACTACGTCGAAAAGGCGACCCTGCTGGAAGCCCCGTCCTCGACGAGCGCGGGACGCCGGGCACTCGTGGCGACCGGCTTCGCGCCGCGCATGGGCTTGCCGATCCAGGCGCGCGAGCACGCCATCGCCGCGCACCTGACGGCCGTCCGGCTGAGGCTGGGGAACACGCCCGCCCGCTAACCGTGAAACCGAGCGGCTGCCGTCCGGCGTCCTTGACGCTGTGCGGCAGCCGCGGTTATCATAAGGCGCTGTAGCCGCCGGCCACCGGCCGTGGGGCGTTTCTTTTGCCAGTAGGAAAGTTGTTCGATGAAGCGGACGTACCAGCCGCACAACCGCCGGCGCAAGCGCGTTCACGGCTTTTTGGAGCGGATGAGCACGAAAAACGGACGTAAGGTGCTCGCGCGCCGCCGGAAAAAGGGGCGCCATCGCCTCTCGCCCTAATGCGCCGCTTTGCCGCCCTGCGCCGCCGGTCGGATTTTAGCCGGCTGCGGCAGCGCGGGCGCCGCGTCTCGACGCCAACCCTTACCCTCTACCGCAGCGATGCCGCCGAAGGCGACCCCACGTCGCTGGTGGGCATCACGGTAACCAAGACGATCGGAAAAGCCGTGGTCCGCAACAAGCTCCGCCGCCGTTTGGCGGCGATCGTGCACGAGGCGCTCGCCGGAATGCCCGCGATGCGCCTGCTCCTCGTCGCGCGCCCGGCCGCCGCTTCCGCCGCCTTTGCGACCTTGCGCGCGGACGTTTCCTCGGCGCTTCGGCGCGAGTAGAAGACCGCATGCGCGCGCTGGCGATTCTGCCGATCCGACTCTATCAGCTGCTGATCTCGCCGTTGCTGCCGCCGGCCTGCCGGTTCTATCCCAGCTGCTCGCGCTACGCGGTCGACGCCATCCAAACGCACGGCGTCGTGCGCGGCGCGTGGCTGGCGCTGTGCCGGTTGGCTCGCTGTCACCCCTGGCATCCCGGCGGGGTGGATCTCGTTCCCGAGCCCCTCTCCGCCTCCATACGAAAGTAACGCGTTGCACCTGCTGCTTGCCGCCAACTGGCTCCTCGATCCGATCGTCGCCTTTCTCTGGTTGGTGATTTCCAGCGTCGACACGGTCGTCAAAAATTACGGATGGAGCCTGATCGTCTTGGCCGCCGGCATTCGTCTGCTGTTCTGGCCGTTCAACACGTTCCAGTTCAAGGCGATGCTGGCGATGCAGCGGATCGCACCGCAGATCAAAAAACTGCAGGCGCGCTTCAAAGAAGAACCGCAGAAACTGCAGCAAGAGACGATGGCGCTCTACAAGGCGAACAAGGTCAACCCGCTGGCCGGGTGCTGGCCGATGCTGCTGCAGTATCCGGTCATCATCAGCGTCTACTACGTGGTGCTGCAGCATCGCTCGCTCTTCGAGAATCAGAGCTGGATGTGGATCGGCGGCGCCGTTTCGCAATCGGCCGCCGATGTCAAGATTTTCGGCGTCCCGGTCCTGGCGGCGAGCCTCGCACATCCCGACCTGATTCTGATTCTGCTCTACGCCGTCTCGATGTACTTGAGCGTGCGCTACGTGAGCATGCCGGCCACCGATCCGCAACAGGCGCAGATGCAGCGCATGATGTCGATGATCTCGCCGTTGATGCTCGGGTTTCTGGGGTGGAAGTACCAGTGGCCGTCGGCGATGGTGCTCTACTGGTTCTTTTACAACGTGTTCACGATGGGCCAGCAGTTCTATCTGCTGCGCCGCTATCACGAGCCGCTCTCCTTCGCCGACAGCTCGCACGTGATCACCGAGGACGAAGCGCTCGCCGCCGGACCGGCCAAGGCGCTCCCGAAATCTGCGAAGACGACGCAGCCCAGCGCCAACGGTGCGCCGAGCGCGAAGAAGTCTTCGCGGCCCAACTCTTCGCGTTCGAAGCGAAAGAACAAGAAAGGCGCGTAACCACCGGATGCTCTACGAAGACGATTTCGAGTTCGAGGAACAGCCCGCCAACATTCGCGATCGCGCGATCCCCGGAAAGGGCCCGGGCGGCGGCGGAAGCGGCGGAGGAGGCGGCGGCGATCGCCGCCGGCGCGCGGGCGGCAACGGCGGCGGACGCCGTTATCCCGGCGGCAACCGGACCCGCGGGTACGGCTCGCGTTCGGCCGGTCAAGAGCTGCCCGAAAGCGCCAAACCGGCGCGCGATCTGCTCGGCGAGATCCTGGAGCGGATGGGCGTGGGACCGATCGACATCGCGTACATCCCGCGACCCGAGGGCGAGTATCTCGAAGTCAGCGGACCGGATCTCGGCATGCTGATCGGGCGCCACGGCAACACCCTGGAAGCGCTCAACCTCGTCTTCAACAACATCCTCAACGCCGGCGTGCGCAACAACCGGCACTATTTCACGATCGACGCCGAAGGCTACCGGGCCCGCCGCGCCGACAATCTCAAGAATCTCGCGCTCGATACGATGGAACGCGTGCTCCGCGACAAATCGCCGCAGAAGCTGGAGCCGATGCTGCCGTCGGAACGAAAGATCGTCCATCTGGCTTTGGCCGATTCGGAGAACGTACGGACCGAATCCGAAGGAGAAGAGCCCGAACGCTGCGTGGTCATCTTCCCGAAATAGACGCCACCGATACGATTGCGGCGATCGCGACCCCGCCGGGAACCGGCGCGATTGCGGTCGTGCGGCTCAGCGGACCGAACGCGCGCGCGCTGGCCGCGCGGCTGGCGCCGGCGGCCTCGCCGCTGCGTCCCCGGCTCGCCACCTATGCGACCATTCACGACGAAGACGGGCACGCGATCGATCGCGGGCTCGTCTTACTGTTTGCGCGACCGCACAGCTACACGGGCGAGGACGTCGTCGAGTTTCAACTGCACGGCTCGCCGGTCGTCGCGCGCGAACTGATGCGCGCGCTGATCGCGTGCGGCGCCCGTCCGGCCGCGGCCGGCGAGTTTTCGCGCCGAGCGCTGCTCAACGGCAAGATGGACGCACACGCCGCCGCGGCCGTCGCCGACCTGATCGCGGCCGAGACGCGTTCGGCCGCGCGCGCCGCAGCGGCGAACCTGGCGGGCGGCCTAGCGCCCGAAATCGAGGCACTGAGAGCCCGGCTCGCGACCGCGCTCGAGGATCTGGCCGCCGCCGTCGACTTTCCTGATGAGGTTCCGGACCCCGACCGCGCCCGGCTGGCGGTGACGCTCGACGAGATCGTCGAGCGGCTGCAAGCGCTTCTCCGCGAAGGCGAAGCCGGCCGGATCGTCCGCGAGGGGGTCTCGGTTGCAATCGTCGGACCGCCGAATGCCGGGAAGTCGTCGCTCCTCAACGCTCTGCTGGGCCACGAGCGCGCGATCGTTTCGGAGATGGCCGGAACGACCCGCGACACCATCGAGGAGCGTTTGTCGATCGACGGCGTCGCGGTTCGTCTGGTCGACACCGCCGGCATTCGCGCCCACGCCGGCCATCTCGAGGCGGCCGGCATCGAGCGGACCCGTCACGCGCTGGAAACCGCCCGCATCGCGCTGGTCGTGGTCGACGGATCGCGGCCGCCCTCGCCCGAGGCCGTGGCCCTCCTGCACCAGACGCGGGGACGCGAACGCGTCGTCTTCTTCAACAAAGCCGATCTCGGCGACGGCGCCCGGGCTGAAGCTCCGGAGGGCGCGGTTTGGGGCAGCGCTCGCGATCCGGCAACCTTGGAGCCGCTGCGCCGCGAGATCGCGCGTACCGGCTGGGGCGGAACGCTGCCGGATTTGGAACGCCCGCACCTGGCGTCGGTGCGCGAGCTCGGCGCGGTTGCCGACGCGGTCGACGCCCTCGGGCGAGCGCGCGCAACCGTCGGCTCCGGCGAGCCGGTCGACTTCGCCGTCGGCGAGCTCCAACGCGCCTTTAAGGCTCTCGGGCATGTAAGCGAGCGTATCGCCGCCGAAGAAGTACTCGACGGAATCTTTTCTCGATTCTGCATCGGCAAGTAACAGAAAGGACGGGAATCGTGAAACGCTCGATTTTCCTCGTTCTCGCTTCGCTGGTTGCGCTGTGCACCACCGCCGCACAGGCCAACATCCAGAGCAACTGGGGCGTGAACATCCAAAGCTGCGTCGTGAATCAAAACGGCTCGGGGAACACCAACGGCATTAACGTCGTGTACGTCAACACGCATCCGTCGGCCGCGACCGAGGTCGATTTCCTGGTCGGCTACCGCCATCACCGCTACATACTGCGCGACACCGGGACGTTTACGAAGGGCGCGGTGATCAATCACAATCTCGCCAACGCACTGGTGGGCTACGCCTGGGAAGGCCCGACGCCCAATCTCTGCGAGGTCAATCGCGTCGTGCTGGCCAACGGCCGGGTGCTCGGACCGTAATGGTTCACGTACTGGCTCGCAACTGGTGGGCACTGCTGATTCGCGGCATCGCCGCCGTGATTTTCGGCATCTTAGCCTTCGTTTGGCCCGGGGCGACGTGGTTTGCGATCGCCATTCTGTTCGGCGCGTACGCGTTCGTCGACGGGGTCTTCGCCATCGTCGCCGCCGTGCGTGCGGCACAGTCGCACGAGCGCTGGTGGCCGTTCGTCATCGAAGGGATCGTCGGGCTCGTGATCGCCGGCATCACCTTCTATGACGTGACGATCACGATCGCCGCGCTGTACTTTACGATCGCCGCGTGGGCGTTCCTGACCGGCATCCTGGAACTCGTGGCTGCCGTCCAGCTTCGCAAAGAGATTCGAAACGAGCTGCTCCTGATCATCGGCGGCATCGCCTCGATTCTGTTCGGCGTTCTGATGCTCTGGCATCCGGGCGCCGGATTCCTGGTGATCATTTGGCTGATCGGTGCCTACGCCGTCATCTTCGGGATCACGATGATCGCACTCGCGATGCGCCTCCGCGGCCACGGCGGCGGACCCGGCGTGCCGGCGAGCGCACCGGCAACGTAAGCGCGAGCGCCCTTGACTGACGTCATCGTCGTCGGTGGAGGGCACGCCGGCGTCGAGGCCGCGCTCGCGAGCGCGCGCCTCGGCGCCGAAACCGTCTTGCTCACCGGCGATCCCGAAAAGATCTGCACGCTGCCGTGCAATCCGTCGATCGGCGGCAGCGCGAAAGGCCAGCTGGTCCGCGAAATCGACGCGCTGGGCGGTGCGATGGGGCGGCTCGCCGACGCGTGCAGCCTCCACGCCCGTTTTCTCAACGAAAGCAAAGGCCCCGCGGTGCGCGCCCTGCGGCAGCAGATGGACAAGCCGTCGTACGCGCGCCTCGCGATCGACGTCCTGCGCAAGCGGCCGAAGCTCACCATCGTCCGCGGGCTGGCGGAAGGGCTCGACGTGCGGGCCGGCCGCGTTCGCGGCGTGCTGTGTGCCGGCGGGGAGCAGGTCGCGGCGCGCTGCGTCGTGCTCGCGACCGGGACGTTTCTGGGCGGCAAGACCTTTCGCGGCGGCGACGTTCGGGCCGAGGGACGATTCGGCGAAGCGCCGGCAATCGGACTCGCCGGTGCGTTGCGATCGCTCGGCTTTCCCACCCGCCGCCTGAAGACCGGAACGCCGCCGCGCATCGACAAAACGACCGTCGATTACGCGGCCATGCTGCGTCAGGATCCCAGCGCGGCTCCGCTGCGCTTTTCGTATACGAGCCCGGCGCGATTCGGCGGTCCGCAGCTGCCCTGCTACGTAACCGAAACCAACGCGCGCACGCACGCGCTCGTCCGCGACAACTTGCAGCACTCGCCGCTCTACGGGCTCGATTTGATCCGCGGCATCGGCCCGCGCTACTGCCCGTCGATCGAAGACAAGGTCGTCAAGTTCGCGCACAATCCCACGCATCAAATTTTCATCGAACCGGAAGGCTGGGACGAGCCGACGCTCTACGTCGGCGGCTTCTCGACGTCGTTACCGGCCGAGATCCAAATCGAGATGCTGCATACGCTGCCGGGATTGGAGGCGTGCACGATGCTGCGCGCCGGATACGCGGTCGAGTACGACATGGTCCCGCCGACGGAGCTTCGAGATACGCTGGAGACGCGCCGCATCGCCGGCCTCTATCACTGCGGCCAGCTCAACGGCACGTCGGGATACGAAGAAGCCGCGGCTCAGGGCCTGGTCGCCGGCATCAACGCCGCCCGGGCCGCGACCGGCCGCGAACCGTTGCGCCTCGCGCGCAGCGAAGCCTACGTCGGCGTCCTGATCGACGACCTCGTCACCAAAGGGGTCGACGAGCCCTACCGGATGCTCACGTCGCGCGCCGAGCATCGCGTCGTGCTGCGCCACGACAACGCCGATCTGCGCCTCACGCCGGCCGGCCGCGCGATCGGACTCGTCGACGACGCCGCGTGGGAAGCCTTCGAGCGCCGCCGCAACGCGCTGCGCGACGCACTCCAGCGCGCCGAGCGCACGCGCGCGGCCGACGCGATGCGACGCCCGGAGTTCGGGTTTGCAGACGTCGCCGATCGCTTCGATCCGCCGCTCGATCCCGAGATCGGCGAACGCGCTGCGATCGAGATCAAGTGCGCCGGCTACGTGCGCCGTCAACAGCTCGCGATTGAAAAGTCGATCAAAGACGAACGCGTCGCGATCCCCGACGAACTCGACTACGCCTCGATTCGGTCGCTGTCGCGCGAAGCTCGCGAAAAACTCGCCCATCAGCGGCCGCGGACGCTGGGCGCCGCCGGGCGCATTCCCGGCGTGACGCCGGCCGATCTCGCCATTCTCAGCATCTTCGTGCAGCGGCCGCCGCGCGAAGCCGCGCCGTCCTGAGTTGCTGTTCGGGGAAGAGCGCGACGCCATGGCGTTGCTGGAGGCCGCCGGCGTCGAGGCGAGGCTGCTCGCCCCGCTCGCGCAGTACGCGTTTGCAATCCTCGAGTCGAACCGCCGCTTCAATCTCACCGGGGCCAAGACCGCGGCGGAGCTCGTGCCGCACCTGATCGACAGTCTCAGCGTCGCGCCGTACGTGCGCGAGCCCTACGTCGACGTCGGCTCGGGTGCCGGGCTTCCCGCGATTCCGGTAGCGATCGCCACCGGCGCGCGCGTCACGCTGATCGAATCCACCGCCAAGAAGGCGCGCTTTCTCGAGTCGGCGATGCGGCAACTGCGGGTGCACGGTGAGGTGATCGCCGAACGCGCCGAGGTGGCGGCCCACGAGGATCGCTTTCGCGAGCGCTTCGCGTCGGCGACGGCGCGCGCGGTTTCGGCGGCACCGACGGTCGCGGAGCTGGTGCTGCCGCTGCTCGAGGCCGGGGGCGTGGCAATTTTGCAGCGCGGCGCGATGGACGCTCGCGAGCGAACGGCGCTGGAAGACGCAGCGTTGATGCTGGGCGGCGAGATGGAGCGCGAGCTCGCACTCGAGGGCGAGCGCCGAATTCTCCTGGTCCGCAAGACCGGATCGACGCCGCAACGCTTTCCGCGCCGTCCCGGCGTCCCCGAGAAACGTCCGCTGTGTTTCCAGTCTCGATAAGTTTTCAGAAGGAAGCACTCGAGTGACGCCCGCACGTACGCGGGCATGACGGCCGGATTTGCGTTGCTGGCGTGGGCCGCGCTCGCGTTGAGCCCAGCGGTCTCGTCGACTCAGGCGACGCCCGTAGGAGCGCTAAAGACCGCACCCTGCCGAGTCGGCCAGAGCCGCGCCGCCGCAATTTGCGGCACGCTAACGGTGTATGAGAATCGGGCGGCCGGCGGCGGACGTACGATCGACATTTATTTCATCGACATCAAAGCGAAACACCCCTCGCACCGCGCGATCGTCTTTAATCCCGGCGGTCCCGGCGCTTCGGCTACCGAGCTGGCTCCCGACTTCGCCGATAACGCAACGGGCGCGTTCGCCCGAGACACCTACGATATCTTGCTCGTCGACAATCGCGGCACCGGAAAATCGGCTCCGCAGCAGTGCGACTTCGCGCCTGAGGCGCATCCCGAGCTTTATTTCAGCCAGATGTGGCCCGCAACGCGCGTACGCGCGTGCCGCGCTCGTTTGGCAGCGCAGGCGGATCTGAGCCTCTACACGACCAGTATGGCCGCCGACGATCTGAACGACGTGCGCGCCGCTTTGGGCTATCCCAGACTGGTGTTGTACGGCGGATCGTACGGCACGATGTTTTACCTCGACTACGTCCGTCGCCATCCCGAGACCGTCGAGAGCGTCGTCCTCGAGGGCGTCGCTCCGCCGCACTTTTACGTCATCCCGCTGCCGATGGCGCGCGGAGCGCAGACGGCAGTAGACCAGCTCGAACGAGCCTGCAGCCAGGACCCGACGTGCTCCGCGCACTTTCCCCGTTTCGCCGATCGTTTTGCCGCTGTGGTGCGGCGCTTTGACGCAGGTCCCGTCACCCTGTCCGTCCGCAACCCAGTGACGCGCCGCATTCAGACCGTGCAACTGACGAAAGAGATCTTCGCAGAAACGGTCCGCCACGAACTCTACTTTCCGTCGGGATCCGCGTACATGCCGGTGACCATCGAACGCGCGTATCATGGCGACTACACGCCGCTCGCCGAGATGGTTGGCCAGATGGCGCTGTTTTTCGCGAACGTCGTGGCGAACGGCCTCGATCTCTCGGTCAGCTGCTCCGAAGATATCCCGTTCATCACCGAGGCCGACGTCGCGGCGTACAGCGCCGGCACGTTCGAGGGTGACGTTCGGGTGCGCGCACAGCAGCGTGCGTGCAAAATCTGGGATGTCGCTCCCGCCCCCGCCGCCTTCCAAGAGCCGGTTCATAGCGACGCCCCAACGTTGATGATCTCCGGGAGCGACGATCCGGCGTCGCCGCCTGAATACGGACGACAAGCGCTCGCCTACTTGCCAAACGGGCGTCAAATGATCGTTCCTGGCGCATCGCACGACAGCGATTTGCCACCCTGCGTCGACACCATCGTCGTCCGGTTCATTCGCGCCCGGTCCGCCGCAGGACTGGATTTGAACCACTGCGCGGCAAGGTACGAGCGCCCCTCGTTCGTTACGCTGGCCTACGACGAGGCCGCTCCCGGCGAGAATCCTGCCCTTAGCCAACGCTTTACGGCGCTGCTCGATGAGATGATGAACGGACGCATCGATCGATCGCAGTTGACGCCTGCGGCTTCTAAACAGTTTCCGGAAGCAATGCTCGAGGGCATCGCATCGGGCCTTGCCGAAGTCGGATCCCTGCAAGCGATCGTGTTCAAGGGAACGTCGCGGTCCTCGAAGGCGCGGATCTACAAGTATCTCATGCGCTTTGCGCGAGGGAACGTGCTCGCGACTTTTACGCTCGACTCTTCAGGGCGCATATCGGACGTCGATCTTTCGGGATAACGGCACCTGGCTCCGGGGCGATCGGCTCGGCCGGCGCAAAGCGCCGGGAACGTCAAGCCGAAGCCGTGGGCTACGACGAACGTTTCGCGAACGCCGTACACCAGCCGTTGGGACTGATCGCACCGGTAATGACTTTGCACGTGCCGTTGTCGGTGGCCGTTTTTCCCGGCGTGAACAGCACGCAATCCGAACACTTCTGGCCGTTCTTCGGGGTCGATTGATATTTGAGATCGGTGCGGCTGTCGGCCCGTGCGACTTCGGTCGCGCCGAACGTCAACGCGCCCGCCAATGCGGGCAGCACCAGCAGCTGCGCGAGTGCGTGTTTGCGAGTTACGTGCGTAGACATACGCTTGGTCGAATCCTCCGAATCTCGTCTAGCTTTTTTTCGTCTCACCCGAGCGTACGCGGGGCTCGGGAATATTCGGAGAAGAACGGTTAGATTTTTACTCTGACGCTGGCGAAAAAACTGAACGGCTGGAGAGCCGCCGAGTATCCGGCGCCGCTGCAATTGAAGTAGGTTCCATAGGGGTAGCGCAGCTGGGCCGGCGGATTTTTCACGAAGTTTCCGCTAGGTGCGAGGATCTCGGACGGCAGGTCCGAGTACTCGCACGTCAGCGAGTTGTCCCACGCGTAGCCGCGCTGAAAGCACGAGTCAACCAGGTTGACTGCCTGAAAGGTCGCACTAACGTTCGGGGTTAGATCGTACGTCATCTGGAGGTTCAGCGCGAGCTGGGCCGGCTGAACGAACGCGCCGAAACCGTCGAACCTCCCGCTGTAGGGGTCGGGCAAGAAGATCGCACCCGGCGATGCTCCGTTCGTCAGCGTCCCGTTGCAGGTCGCGCCGGGCGTCTGCGGCGTTCTCGAGGGCGGTGCCGTGCACGACTGAGGAACGTAACCGGGCCAAACGAGCGGCGAACCGTAGCTCGATCCGTCGTCGTAGTGCAACGACGGCGTAATCGCGAGCTTCCCGTGCCGGTAGTTCAGAATGAGTGCCACCACGTCGGGGACTTCGTAGCCGTTGGCTCCGCTAAAGGGGCTCGGTATCAGGTCGTACGGCGCGTACTGCGCGTTCGGGTCGAATAGCGGCTGGAGGCGGCCGTGAAAGTACGGATTTGGAATCGTCTTGGGATACTGCGGCGACGCCGGCTGGTAGGGCAGGTTGGCGCGCGCGTTTCCGGCATAGGCGCCGCTGCCGCAAGCCGTCCAGTTGGGCGAGCCGTTCGTCACGCCCGCGCAGGCCGACGTGTACGAGTTGTAAAGCTCGATCTGTTGATTGAGACCGCCGATTACGCTCACTCCGTTGATCGGAGAGAAGCGTATCTCGCTGCCGGTGTGCGTGTACGAAAGTGCCGACGAAAAGCCGTCTTTGCCCATGTCCCCGTATTGGAGCGCCAGCTCGACGCCCGACGACTGCTGCCTGCCGACGTTGAG
>Ga0335075_10005995_pt1 | contig 18777 bp, 13 predicted proteins | sample Lox_Sample_24_FD_206723 | JGI IMG/M metagenome (GOLD analysis project Ga0335075, IMG submission 206723) | Soil microbial communities from Loxahatchee National Wildlife Refuge, Florida, United States - Lox_Sample_2.4 | ecosystem: Environmental > Terrestrial > Soil > Wetlands | place: USA... | reverse complement strand
GACCCGCCCGATGCAACGCTTGCGCCAGTGCAGACTTTCCGGTTCCCGTCTCACCCTGAAGCAGGATCGGCAGACCGCTCGCCAGGAGGCGCTGTGCTTTGCGTACTTGTTCTGCGACCTCCTTTGCTTCTCCTAGCAGCAAAGAATAGGGTTCCGATTTGGAAGTGGGATCAGAGACCCGTCCGGCCGCGGGTCTTTTCGGGTTTACAAAACGGCTTTCATCGGGACCGATCATACGAACGTAGAGCCGACTGCCGTCGTTCGATGGATGTCTCAAATTCAGTACTTTCGCTGAATCCGGGACGGTTTTCAAGCCCAAACTCTCAGCGATCGGACTCCCAGTCATGGCGTCTCGCGGGACCGACAACAACTGAAAAGCGGACGGGGTGCCAGCAAGGACGCAATTCTCGTCATCGAGTACCAACCGCGCTTCGTTTGCAAGATCTGAGAAATCATCATAACGCGAAAGGCGAAGGATGCGCTTCCCCGCATATTCCCGCTGCAGGTGCAAGTTCTCGATCCGTCGCGCCGAGTTCATGACGATCTGTCGGACCATGGACTGCACAAGATGATCAGTCTGCCGCGGGGTCGTCACATTGATAACCCCGAGGATACCACCTCGAGATCGGAACATAGGTGCGACGGTGCAGGATAGCCCGATGAGCCGTGTCCCGAAATGCTCTCCCATAATGACCGAAAGTGGCCTTCGTTCCTTCAGGCAAGTACCAACGCCATTTGTCCCCTGCTCTTCCTCAAGCCATCTACTACCGGGAATAATGCCGACTCGTTGCACATCGTTTTCCAGCCTGGCAAGATAACGAGATGAGATTACGATACCGGAATGATTAGTTATCGTGATCACGTAGTAGCTCTCGGCAACCTGTGTGAAAAGACGATCTAGCTCACCCTGAATCGCCGCGAGCAGATCTTCATCTGCGTCACGGCATGCCTTCAATTCTGCTAAGGATAAGATGTTCGGTGCGGGGATGGCGTGCGGTTCCAACCCATACCGCGTGAGACAGCGTTGCCAAGATCTCACGATCGATATCTGCCGACCGCCTCGTAGATTTGTCCTCGACGCGCTTGCGGCCTTTACGGATGTGGCAACCCGCTTCGAATGCTCCAGTTCATACAAGAACATGTCCTCCGCCTTATCCCTTTCTCGGGACTCCGTATTCTTCCGATCCAAGATAACATCCCGCACCGGGCGCTCAAATATTGCGGGATGGCTGGGGTGTCGCGTGCAACACTCCGGCCATCCGGTGTGTCGCGTTTGCGACACCAGGAGTCGGATTCAACCCATTGAACTTTCTAGGATTATCAATTGTGGCATGCTCTTTGCTTCGTCTGAAAACCGGGCCGAAGACCTTGGCGTAAGGCGTGCCCCTTCCGGCCTGGGTCAGCTCATGATGGCAGCGGAGTGACGCGCGGGGATAGCGGATGATGGAGCCTTCCGGAGAGACTGAGAGAGTAAGGGCGGGCGGGGATAACATCGTTGCCCTGTTCCGTAGGGCGATGAGGCAGCTTGGCGGAGCGGTCTGCTTGATCACCGCCCGTGACTCTCAAGGCGGCCCACACGGCATGGCTGCTTCCGCTGTCATCTCAGTCTCAATGGAGCCGGCGTCGTTGCTCGTCTCAATCAAGCGAACGGCCAGCCTGTATCCTATAGTCTCCAGCAGCGGGCTATTTTGCGCCAACGTCGTCGATGACAGTGCCCGGCCCCTCGTCGCAATGTTCGCTCGATCGGAACGCAGAAACGAACGTTTCCTTTCAGGCGAATGGCGGCGGGGGTGGCACGGGCTACCCTATCTCGCCTCAGCCCTGTGCTCTGTCTTTTGTGCGGTCGATGCAGGATTGGAATACGGCACTCATACCCTGTTCGTCGGTCGTGTACGCCATGTCTCGCTGACCGAAGGGGGCCTGCCGCTGCTCTGGATCGCCGGCGGTTTCGCGACGCCGAAACTCGTTTGCCACCAATGAACCGCAGCCCGCCCGCGATCGCAGATGTGTCTTCACCGTCCTTGGCGGGCGGCTTCACTGCGACACCCCGGCCGAGCTACCTCGTGCGTTGCATAAGTAATACCGTTACCGCGCCGCTACAAATGCCGTCGCAGGCTATGGGGCTGTCGCGTAGACCGACTCCGATTTAAAGCCCAAATGAAAGGGAAATGACATGCGACTCGGATTGTTCATGATGCCCTTGCACACATTGAAGCTCAGTTACAAGGAGATGTACGACCAGGACGTGGAGGCTGCTCTCCACGCCGAGCGGCTAGGGTACGATGAGTTTTGGATCGGCGAGCATACTTCGGTGAGGGTAGAGCCGGTGTCAAACACGTTTCAGTTTCTGTCTCTGCTGGTGCCGCAGACCAAAAATATGAAGCTGTGCACCGGCGTGGTGAATCTGCCGCAGCACCATCCGGCGCGTGTCGCCGCGGACGCGGCCATGTTCGACCACATGTCCAACGGACGGTTCATCATGGGGATCGGCCCAGGCGGGCTTGCTTCCGATTTTGAGCTGTTCGGCACCACTGAGAAGAACCGCCAGGAGATGATGATAGAGGCGGCAGAAATCATCGAGCGGATCTGGAGAACCACGCCGCCCTACGATATTGCCGGCCAGTATTGGACGGTAAAGATCAAGGACACCGTCCAGGATGACCTGGGCATCGGACTCATTCCGAAGCCGTTCCAGACTCCGTTCCCGACGTTCTGCACCTCAGCGATGAGTCCGCATTCTACCACGGCCAAGCTAGCGGGCCAGCGGGGATGGCACCTCATCTCCGCCAACTTCAACGCGCCCTGGGTGGTCCGATCGCACTGGGAGGCCTATCAGGCGGGTGCTGCAGCTGCCGGCAAGCGTGCGGATCCGGCAACCTGGCGGATAGCCCGCAGCATTCTGGTCACCCGCGATGCGGCGGAAGCGCGCGACTACCTGGCAGAGTCAGGTAATGCGATTTGGTCGTACTACAACTATCTGTACACCCAGCTTGGCCGCGCTGGGGCGCGCAAGATCTTTCAGACACGCAAGGACGGCAATGTAGAGGATTTGACACTGGACGAGGTCATGGACGCAATGGTGATTGCCGGACCGCCGGGATACGTTGCGGACCGGCTTGTTGCCTTCATCGACGAGGTCGGGCCATTTGGAACTCTACTCGCTGCCTTTCATGAATGGGACCGTAAGCAGCTATGGCAGAGTTCGATGCGCCGTATGATCGAGGAAGTGATGCCGAAGGTCCGCCCGTATTGCGAGAAGAAGCTGGCAGCCTGACCCCGTATCCTAGGAATTTCGCCTTGCATATCTCATGGTTCAAAGACAAGGAGAAAGCCGCGAAAGCTGCCAGTTTTAGAGCCCTGCGCGGCATTCGAGCGGCATTTTCCTCCAGAACCTTCGGAGCTTCAGGGACCCCATGGAGCCCTGGTTCCCAATCTCTGTGCCGGACGAACCGGGTCCTGGCGCGCCGCGCCAGATCGATGACGATGAGATCGCGGCCACTGTCGGCGCCACGAACACCGATCCGAAGCCGCTCAACTGGACCAAAAGCGCAGACGACATCCTTGCCTCAATCCAACGCCTCTGCCTGCGCACTCGCACGGCAGGCGCTTAGGATGCACCGGGCTTCAGAATCACGATACGACGTCATGGGAGCAGTTGACAGTCCTCCCGTGAGCACTCTAATCTTGAAAAGTGTATCGACTTCGCGCGATGAGATACAAACAACGTTGTCGGGGGGAGTTATATGCGCATGTCATCTACAATCAAAGTGGGCGGAACAGCCGCGGCGGCGGTACTCGCCATCTTGATCGCCGTCGCCGGCACCGCATTCGCTGCATCGACTTACGATCCGGGATGCTTCAAGCCGTGGTCGCCGGAGACCGCGATCATGCAATTCAAGCCGAAACCTCCACCTTATCGAATTGCTCTTGTCAACGGCTATGTCGGAAATTCGTGGCGTCTACAGATGGTCGAGTCACTGCGGGCCTACGCGAAGCAACCGCAGGTCGCGAAGTACATCAAGGAACTGAAGATCGTCAGTGTCGGCAATGACGAGTCGGCACAGCTCGCGTCGATCGAGAACTTCATCAATCAGGGCTATGACGCCATCCTCATCGAAGCGGTCAGCACGAAGGGCTACGACCGGGTGATTCGCGAGGCCAAGCGTGCCGGGGTGATTTTGCTGCCTTATGACGTGATCGTCGATTCGAACCAAGTGCCAATGATCAACGAGGATCAAGTGGAGCTCGGCAAAATGTGGGCTCACTGGATAATCCAGGAGATGGGCACAAAGGGTCGCGTCCTGGAGATTCGCGGCATCGAAGGAACCTCGGTCGATCGGGACATTCACGCTGGTATCCAATCTGTCTTTAAGAACTATCCCGACATCAAGACAATCGATGTAGATGGCAAGTGGGACGACGGGGCTTCGGAAAAAGCGGTGGCTGACGCGATCTCGGTCTATGGCCATTTCGGCGGCATGATCGAGCAGGCGGGAACGACCGGTGCTGTACGAGCCCTCATTGACGCCCACCAGCCGCTGATCCCGGTCGGAGGCGAGGGAGAGAACGGCTTCCGCAAGGAGATGGTTGAGTATGCGTCGAAGGGACTGCACGGCTTGTCGGCCGAGCAGGCACCGGCACTGTCGGCGGTTGCGCTCAAGGCCGCCATTGCCCTGCTCCAAGGCGAATCGCTGCCGCAGATGAGCCGGATTCCGATTCCCTACATTACCTATAAACAGCTCGAGCCCGGCGTGAACTACTTCCCCAATCTGCCCGATAACTTTTTCGCGGAAACCAGCGTCAAGGCTTGCAACATCATCCTGACGCCGCAGGAACTGTTCGGCAGCCAGAAGAACTGAGCATCGACCGGCAAATTCCTCGATGACAGTCCCAGATGGGACGGCCGGTCCAATCGGCCGTCCCGTGCTTTGGGAAGCTCACGGCATTACCAAACGCTACGGCGGCGTAGTGGCCTTGGAAAATGTCGACTTTGCCTGCTCCGCAGGTACTATTCATGCAATTGTGGGTGAGAACGGCGCCGGCAAGAGCACCCTCGTTAAAATCATGGCCGGCGTCGTAAGGCCGGACGCGGGCGAGATATGGTTGGAGGGTCGGCCGGCGACTTTCACCGGGCCGGCCGCTGCCGCTGCAGCAGGTATGTCCTGTGTATTCCAAGAACTATCGCTTTTGCCGCATCTGTCTGTGGCGGACAACATCTTCATCACCAATCCGCCTCGCCGCTGGGGGTTGATCAACGTCACAGCGCAAAGGCGGGAAGCGGAATCGTTGCTGGCAAAGCTCGGCTGGCCCGACATCAATCCGCGTCTAAAGATTCGAGACCTCTCGCTTTCGCGCCGGCAAATCGTCGAGATCGCCAAGATGATGGCCCGGCGTCCGAAGATTTTGATTCTCGATGAGGCGACCTCTGCACTTGCGGCCGAAGATGTCAGCAAAGTATTCGAGCTGCTGCTGCGGCTCCGCGACGAAGGTATGACGATTGTCTACATTAGCCATCGCCTCAACGAGGTTGACCGGCTGGCCGATCTCTATTCCGTCTTCCGCAATGGCCACCATGTGGACACCTTCGCGAAAGGCACTCGCACCCACCACCAGATCGTTCAGCTCATGATTGGCCGGCATGTCGAAAGGCTTTTTCCGCCTCGGCCAGGGTACGTCGCGGGTGGCCCTCCGGGACTGCAAATCCGCAACCTCAACTGGCCGCCACGGCTCGCCAACATCTCGCTCGCCGTCGGCTGCGGTGAAATCGTAGGATTGGGAGGCCTGGACGGACAAGGCCAGCGCGAGCTGTTGCTGGGCCTGTTCGGCGTTCTTCGGCAGTTGCGCGGGGCTGTCGAAATTGGCGGCCAGCCAAGACGTATCGGTAGCCCGGCTCAGGCGAAGTCAAGCAACAATCGCATGGCATTGATCCCCGAGGACCGAAAGACGGAAGGTCTCGTGCTGTCCTTGCCGGTCTTCGAGAACATCTCTCTGTCCTCGCTACGTGATTTGACCACGGGCGTCTGGATCGACCGCAAGAAGGAAGCCAACCGGGTCGATGCGATCGTGCGGCGCTTGCAAATCAAGGTCGGCAATGTCGGCGCTCCGGTGGGAACTCTGTCGGGGGGTAACCAGCAGAAAGTGGTGTTGGCGAAATGGCTGCTGACCGACCCGCGCGTCGTCCTCCTCAACGACCCCACCCGAGGGATCGACATCGGCACCAAGCAGGAAATTTATCAGCTTCTACGCAACCTTGCTGACGAAGGAGCCGCGATCTTGTTTTACTCTACCGACTACGATGAGCTTATCGGCTGCTGCGATCGGGTGCTGATCCTCTATGAAGGTCGCATTGCACGTGAGCTGACGGGAAGCGACATCACCGAAACTAATATCGTGGCGGCCTCCCTTAACGTACATTCTCCTCTACCCGCGGCGGTGGCCGGCGAATGACCAACGTTCGCCTCCTCCTCCGCTACAACCAGAGCCTGCTTCTGGCGATCTTGCTGTTTCTCGGCCTCTACGGCACCTACGTCGAACTTCAGCCGCGCGGTTATGACGCCTTTATCGCCAATTCAAACGTTAATCAGGGCTTCGGAATCGCCATGGTTTCCATGGCGCAAACGGTGCCGGTGTTGACCGGCGGCCTCGATCTTTCCGTTGGCGCCGTTATGACCATGGTTGATTGCCTGGCTTCCGTGGTCCTCAATGGTTCGCCCTTGCAGCTAGCGTGGGGTCTTTTTGTCTGTTTGGCGGCGGGTCTCGGTTGCGGGCTGGTCAATGGTTGCATTGTGGTCTATGGCCGAATTCAGCCAATCATTGCCACATTGGCCACAGGCGCGATCTTCATGGGCTTCGCCCTGGTGCTGCGCCCTTCGCCAGGGGGGACGGTCAGCGGCGCCCTGAGCAACGTGTTGACCTACGAACTCGGCGACGCCCTACCTGCGGCGCTTCACGCGAGACTGTTCAACTACATTCCCATGGAGTTCGTGCTGCTCATACTGGTGGTGGTCGTGGTGTGGTTACCCTTTCGGCGATCGGTGATCGGGCGGGGTTGCTACGCCGCTGGGTCGTCGGAGAACGCCGCCTACGTGTCGGGCGTCAACGTATCAGCTTCGAAGCTCTCCGCTTACGCCATGGCGGGACTGCTATCGGCCATCGGTGGTATCTTTCTCGGCCTCCAGACCCAGTCGGGCGAAGCGAATCTTGTACAATCGGGTCTTCTCACACTCAACTCGATTGCCGCCGTCGTCATCGGAGGAACATCGCTCGTTGGCGGCGTTGGTGGCTGCGTCGGGTCGATATTCGGCGCCTATATCCTCACCACCATCAATGCGATGCTGCAGGTGACCAACACCATTCTCTGGGTCATTCCAGCATCGCCCTTGATCCAGCCCTTGTTCGAAGGCGTGGTGGTATTGTTTGCGGTCAGCGCCGGTGCAGCACGTGTATTCTGGGTGCGCAACCGGCTCGAGCTTCTCCGGTAGTTTACGGATGGATCAGGAGGCCGAGATAACGCGGGAGAAGAGGTCGGCGTGGCTAGTCCGATTCGGGCAGCCAAAAATCGACCCGCCCGTCGCGACGGCCTTCGCCTGCATCGTGGTCGTGCTCGCCATCGGCAGCATCTTCTCCCGAAATTTCCTGAGCATCGGTTATCTATTGCAGCAACTTCAAGTTGCATCATTCCTTGGCGTCATCGCGGCCGGGGCAATGGTAGTGATCCTAGCTGGCCATATCGACTTATCAATACCGTGGACGCTGACCGTCGGCGCGATGACGGCAACGGCGGTGGCAGCCAACACTCCCTTCGGCGACGCCGGCGGCATCGTCGCGGCGGTACTGGTTGGTACCATCGTCGGCCTGGTCAATGGTGTGGGTGCGGCAATTCTGCGGGTGCCGTCAATGATATTCACCCTCGGTGTCAATGCCGTCCTCGATGGCCTCGTTGTCCTTTATACTGGCGGATTTGCACCGCGCAATGCGGCGACACGATTCATGAACCGGATCGCCGTTGGGCGCTCCATCCTGGACATCCCGAACGCCGTTTTTGTCTGGATCGGAATTTCGCTGATCGTGGCATTCATGCTGCGGCGTACTCCGCTTGGGCGGTACATCTACGCCATCGGGAACAGTGAAGGGAGCGTCTATCTGTCTGGCGTCAACACTCGTCTGGTGCTGATCGGAGCCTTCATTATCAGCGGGATTGGAAACTGTCTCGGCGGCGTTTTGCTGGCGGGTTACGCGGGACAGGCTTATCAATCGATGGGCGACCCCTACCTCCTGCCGGCGATCGCCGCAGTCGTGCTCGGGGGTACCGACGTTCTCGGCGGACGCGGCACTTATCTTGGTACCGTGGCTGGCGTGCTGCTCATTACGCTGCTCGGGTCAATGCTCTCGGTCATGCAAATTGCCGAAGCAGGACGGCAAATCGCTTACGGCGCTGCGATAGTTGTCATGCTTCTTGCGTACGGCCGTTCCCCACAGAGGCGGGAGTGAATGATGCCCCATCGTGCGACAGTGCGGCTTGAAGTGGCGGGCCGCGTGGCAAGAGAAGCCGGGACACGGCCAACAGCCAACAAGACTCGGTCATCCGTCCAGGCGGTCAGGCACTCCGTTGAGCTTCGATATGCAGCCGCTGCGGCCGCGGCAGGATTGCGGCAATGCTCGTTTGCACCAGGATAAAGGCGTTGCCCGGCGATGCAAGAATTCCGGGGAGTTGGTCGAGATCGGAAACGTCGCGGATTCTCGCGACCGGCATGCCGAACGCTCTGCCAATCAGTTCCAGGTCCGGGTTCTTGAAACTCGTGCCGACGGTTCGCCCTGGATAGTTCCGTTCCTGATGGATGCGAATCGAGCCGTAGATTCCGTTCTCGGACAGGATAACCTTCAGATTCGCATCGTGCTGAAGCGCCACCGCGAGTTCGTTCCCGGTCATCAGAAAGCCTCCATCGCCGACCAGACAGATGACCGGCCTCTTCGGCTCACGCAGTGCGGCGGCGACCGCTGCCGGAACGCCAAAACCCATCGCGCCAGAGATCGGCGCCAGCAGCCGCTGCGGGGGTGCTATCGGCACAATGCGATACAATGGAGCGGCAAACGAACCGGCATCCGCCGTGACGATGGCATCGGGAGGCAGGCAGCGGGACAGGGCTTCGATAACAGTCTCAAAAGGGACCCCGTCATCGTGCGCGAAGTTGCGAGGCTTTGCGATGGCCCGTTGGGCGGCCTTAAGGTCTGCGATCCAGTTTGCCCGCCGCGGCGGGACTGCATGGGGCGGCACTCCCATCAGCCCCATCAGTTCGCAGGGATCAGCGGCAATAGCGAGGTCGGTCGCGTAATGGGTTCCGATCGCGGCGGGATCGGAGTGAACATGTGCCAGCATCATCTGCGGGCGCACGAGAGTGGGAAAGGTATAACCCTGCGTCGTTATATCGCCGAGCTGTGCTCCCAGCACGATAACCAGATCAGCCTGGCGCAGGAGGTCCATCTGCGATGATGGATTGCTCAGGCCCATGTCTCCAGCATAGAGGCGATGGGCATTCGGCAACAAATCCTGACGCCGGAACGTGACAACCGCCGGAAGCTCCCAGGCCTCCATGAAAGCGAGCAGTGCTGCCCGCCCTTCGTGGTGTTCAAGTTCCGGCCCGGCGATGAGCAACGGCCGTACACTTTTTGCAAGATGGCGGCGCAGGACATCAACCTCCTCCGCACGGGGAGCGCCACGAACTGGAGATTGCGGTCGCACCGGTTCGGCGGCAACAGGTGCTGTCAGGATATCTTCCGGAAAGGCGAGAACCACCGGCCCGCGGATGCCCGAGGTGGCGGTCTGTATGGCGCGAAGAAGCGTCTCCGCGGCGCGGTCAGGATCGGTAACCTCTGCAGTCCACTTGGCGATCGAACCGAACATCCGACCGTAGTCGATCTCCTGAAATGCGTCGCGTCTCACGTCATTCACTGCCACCTGACCGACAATCAGGATGAACGGCACCTCATCCTGCTGAGAGGTGTGAACCGCGATTGCCGCATTGCACGCTCCCGGACCTCGGCTGACTACGGCCACGCTCAGCCGCCGAGTAAGACGTGCGTCCGCGATAGCCATGAAGCCCGCACCGGACTCATGGCGGCAAACAATCGTCTTGATGTCCCTTCGGCCGTACAGGGCGTCAAGCAATCCGAGATAGCTCTCACCTGGAACGCAGAAGACGCGATCGATGCCGTTCTGGACCAATGTGTCGACAATCAACTCCCCGACGGTCCGCATCATATCTCCCGACAATGACGCAAGAAACAGCTCCTGCCCAAATCGTTTTGCGACCAATTGGTCGGGGCCAATCTGGTCGCCCCCGCCTTATCGCCCTCAAACGAAATTTTTAGCAACTGTTCGCGAAAGTGCCAAGCCAAATGCACGACCGGCAGGACGACCATATGGATCAGCTCCCGGGCACAACTGTCGCGAAAGCTTCCAGAGCGGGATGATATTTGATCATCCCGCTCCTCATCCATGTTCTCGATCATTGTCATCGCTTTGGCGGATCGCTCCGCGATTCATGCCCTCCGACGATTCCGCCTCGGGCGATCGCGGGCTGATGCCTGATATCCCGGGTCGAGATGATTATCTCCCGATGTCTCGGGCCGTGCTGATTTGGAAGCCCCACCCGTGGGACTAAGCCGCGCTCCTAAAGCGGATGTACGTCCTTCATGTTGGCAGGCAAAATCCCGAGCCTCTGCAATTCGGTGAGTTGTTCGACCATCGTATCCTCAGAGTCGTGGCAATCGCCGAAGCCGAACTTCCGTGCCTTTATGGTACTGGTTATGTTGTCGTAGTCCGTCTTAAAAATGAAGTCCCCGAAATCCCATGCGACGATATCGCGATAGCGATAGGATTTAAGCTGGTAGCGCTCAACAATCGCATTCCACAACGGCTCTTTATCGGTCATCATCGTGCCCAAGTTGATAGGCAACGGCATGCCCAGCGGCATGTCGAAGAACTTCGCCACCGTTTCAAACATCCGGGACCAGCGGAAATAGTCGCCGTTGGTGATGTTGAACACCTGGCCGCCGCAGGCCGGCGTCGTAGCCGCCCATTCAATCGCCCGGGCGAGAATACGCGCGTCCGTGTACTGGTACAGGACATTATAACTCTGGTGAGTGCCCGGGAAAACCAAGGGCAGGCCAAGTTCCTTCGATATCAACGCATAGATGGCAATGACCATCAGGAGATTGTATGGATTACCGATCGCCGGTCCGATGACTGCCTCCGGCCGCAGCACCGTCCACGTCCAAGACTTGCCGACGCAGTTGCTGCGCAGAAAATCCTCCTGAGCGTAATAGAAGTTAGGCGGCATATGCCGGGGATCACTCTCCTTAGCTGGGGTCCGGAATGGCCCGAGATGGCAGCCATACGCCTTCCCGCCCTGCATCAATATCACGTGCTGAAGGGCGGGCGAGGCGTCCTCGATGGCGCGTACGAGATTGGCCAGAAGGGCGAGGTTCGGCGCTACTTGCTCGGCGAGATTGGCGCGGAACTGCAGCGCGGCGAAGACGATATGAGTGACGTCGTTGAGACCGCTGAGGGCGCGTCGCGTTGCGTCCTCGTCGAGAAGGTCGACCGAAATATGACGCGCACGCATCGGGAAGTCCGGCTTTGAACGCGACAGTCCGATGACGGTCCATCCTTCCAGCTTCTCAAAATGAGAAACAGCGGTGCGCCCGATTACGCCCACCGCTCCCGCTATCACGACCTTCTTGTCCATGGATTCCTCCACCTCGAGTTTGATCCGTTGGTTTACTGACTCTATTGGGTCATCCCGCAACACTTGCACCACCGCCCGTCGGGCAGTTGCGGCATGGCTGGTGGCTTCCGGTGTGCGCCGGTGTGACGACGCTTCTCGTACTTTGTTCCGTCACGTGCATAATGCAAAGCGTGTCGAGACAAGCCTTGTTTCCTTTGATCCTTTTCCTTGAACGGCGGGGCCGCCATTCTGAACACCGGCGAACGGTATCTCAGGGAGAGGAGATCAACCTGGCCGTGGTTGATTGCCAGCAAGCCCGAGCGCATCCGTTGGCACGCTTGCCATCCTTGTCGGGCGGCCGGCAATGCAACAGGCAGCGAAGCCATCTTGGCAGGGGCTAGCCTCTTCGAGAGCCTCATCCAGCTTGTGCAACCCACCGATGGCGGCGACGCTCCGGTCGCTTCTCAATCGAGTATCCATTGATACGTCAGGAAACACCCTAAGCTTGCGGAGGTAAATTGACAAGTTGAGCCAATACCTCGGCTTGAATTTTCCGCGGCCATCGCTGCCTTACGAGCTTTGATCATGGAGGGGCCACGAGCTTCTGACCCGTGGTCTGTGCGTCGATCACCGCTACGACCTCCGCCATATCCCAGAGACGATCGGACATGCCGGCCGCCATCGCAGGCGAGCACCGCAGCGTCTTATGTGACTGGACGAAGTTGTACCAAAGTGTGTAGCGCGAAGCATATGTGGCTTGTCCTCACGGGCCGGTCCGGCTCGGCACGCCGGTGGTCGATCTCGCCACGGGGCTTTTCTGCACGGTCGGCATTCTGATGGCCCTTTTCGAACGCGCGCAGTCGGGGCGCGGACAATTCCTCGACATGGCGCCGTATGACAAGTTTCCCACGCGCACCTGCGAAATTTTCGTCGGCATCGGCAATGACGGACAGTTCGCGCGACTGAGCCGCGAAATCGGCCGGCCCGAGCTTGCGGACGATCCGCGTTTCCAAGGCAATGCGGCGCGGGTTGCGAACCGGGCGGGACACGGCGCGCACCGCCGGGGTTTGGCGAGCACACGGACGAGGTGCCGGCCGAGCACGGCTTCGAGGAGGCGGAAATCGAGGTGCTGTGCGAGCAGGGTGTGGCATTGAAGGCGAGGCGGAAATAGCGGCGGACAGAGATATCCAGAGGAAGTATTGAGAAGAAAGAGCCTTCTTTTTCTGGAGAAAAAGAAGCAAAAAGACTTTCCCTGTTTTTCGGGGCTGGTGCCGCCCGTGGGATTCCACACGAAAGGATAAAAGTTTTCTGGGTCTCTTTTTCAAAAGAGAACGATCTTCATGTCTCGTTGCACGAGGGGCCTTGGAAGGGGTTGCCGCCCTGATGCCCCGCGGTTAAAGGCGCGACGGGGAGAAGGGCGGATGGCGGAGGTGGTGGAGAAAGAGCGAGCGGCCCAGGCAGCGGGGCGCGACCGGCGCCTTGCGAACGCGGTCAGGGCGCTGGCGATCGACGGCGTGGAGGCGGCGAATTCGGGCCATCCGGGCCTGCCGCTCGGCATGGCCGATGCGGCGACCGTGCTCTGGACGCGGTTCCTGAAGTTCGATGCGGCCGATGCGCGCTGGCCGGATCGGGACCGGTTCGTGCTGTCGGCGGGGCACGGTTCGATGCTGCTCTATGCCCTCCTGCACCTGAGCGGGTTTGCCGGGATGGAGATCGAGGTGCTGCGGCGCTTCCGGCAGCTCGATTCGGCGGCGGCCGGGCATCCGGAGACGGAGCTTCATCCGGCGATCGAGACGACGACCGGGCCGCTCGGGCAAGGGCTCGGGGCGGCGGTCGGGATGGCGCTGGCCGAGCGGCTCCTGGCGGCGCGGTTCGGCAAGAGCCTGGTCGATCACCGGACCTTCGTGATCGCCTCGGACGGGGATCTGATGGAGGGCGTCAGCCACGAGGCGGCGGCTCTGGCCGGCCATCTCAGGCTCGAGCGGCTGACCGTCCTCTATGACGATAACGGGATCTCGATCGACGGGCCGACGCGCCTTGCCTATTCGGACGATGTCCTGAAGCGGTTCGCGGCACTCGGGTGGTCGGCGAAACGGGTGGACGGGCTCGATGCGGCGGCGGTTGCGGCGGCACTTTCATCCGCCGGGCGATCGCGGCGGCCGACGCTGATCGCCTGCCGGACCGTGATCGGCTTCGGTGCGCCGCACAAAGCGGGCACCGCGGCTGCGCACGGCAGCGCGCTCGGGGCCGAGGAAGCGGCGGCGACCAAGGTCGCCCTGGGATGGACGGCGCCGCCGTTCAGCGTGCCGGAGGACATCGCGGCGGAATGGCGGGTCGCGGGAGCGCGCGGGGCGCCGACCAGGCGGGCGTGGCTGAGAAGGCTCGCGCACCACCCGCTCAGGTCCGAATTCGAGCGGGTGATGGCGGGCAGGCTGCCGGATGGCCTGCCGGCGGTGCTGGATGCGCTGAAGGCGGAGTTTGCGACGGGAAGGCCGAAGCTCGCCACCCGGCAGGCCAGCCAGAAGGTGCTGGAGAAGGTGGTGCCGGCGGTGCCGGAGCTGATCGGCGGGTCGGCCGACCTGACCGCCTCCAACCTGACCGAGGTCGGCGGGATGGGGGTGGTCACGGCGGCGGGCTATGGCGGGCGATACATCCATTTCGGCGTGCGCGAGCACGGCATGGCCGCGGCCATGAACGGAATGGCGCGGCACGGGGGGATCATCCCGTATGGGGGAACGTTTCTCACCTTCAGCGATTATCTGCGCCCGGCGCTCAGGATCGCGGCGCTGATGCGGGCGCGGGTGATCCATGTGCTGACCCATGATTCGATCGGGCTCGGAGAGGACGGGCCGACGCACCAGCCGATCGAGCACCTGGCGGGTCTGAGGGCGATGCCGAACCTCTCCGTATTCAGGCCGGCGGATGCGGTGGAGACGGCGGAGTGCTGGGAACTGGCGCTCAAGCGCACGGGGGGGCCGAGCGCGCTCGTGCTGACCCGGCAGGGGCTGCCGGGCCTGCGTCGCGATGCGACGGAAAATCGCTCGGCGCGGGGCGGATATGTGCTGGCCGAGGCCGGCCATCCGCAGCGGGCGACACTGATTGCCAGCGGTTCGGAGGTTCAGATCGCGGTGGCGGCGCGGGAGAGGCTCGAGGCGGAGGGAATCGGGGTTGCGGTTGTTTCGCTTCCGTGCTGGGAACTGTTTGCCGCGGAAACGGACGAGTACCGCCGCCATGTGCTGGGGACGGGCGTGCGGGTTGGCATCGAGGCGGCCGGTGGGTTCGGCTGGGAACGCTGGCTGGGGCCGGAGGGCGTGTTCGTCGGGATGCGCGGCTTCGGCGCCTCGGCGCCGGCTGAGGCGCTGTTCACGCATTTCGGCATCACCCCTGAGCGGGTGGTGGCCGTGGTGCGTGAACGGATCGGCTGAAGGAGGGAGGGGCGCATGGCCGTCAGGGTCGGGATCAACGGCTTCGGGCGGATCGGGCGGCTGGTGCTGCGCGCCATCGTCGAGAGCGGGCGCGAGGATATCGAGGCGGTGGCGATCAACGATCTCGGGAGCACCGAGGCGAATGCGCACCTCTTCCGCTACGACAGCGTACACGGGCGGTTTCCGGGCGAGGTCGCGGTGAATGGCGAGGCGATCGAGATCCGCCACGGCAACCGTCATTATGGTCCGATCCGAGTGTCCGCGGAGCGCGATCCGACGAAGGTTCCGTTCGGCGGGCTGGATGTGGCGCTGGAATGCACCGGACTTTTCACCAAGCGCGAGCAGGCGGCCGCGCTCCTTTCGGCGGGGGCGCGGAAGGTGCTGGTGTCGGCGCCGGCGGAGGGGGCGGATGCGACGATCGTGATCGGCGTGAACGAGGGTGCGCTGAAGCCGGCGATGACGATCGTTTCGAATGCCTCCTGCACCACCAACTGCATCGCGCCGATGGCCAAGGTGCTGCATGAGGCGTTCGGCATCCGGCGCGGCTACATGGTGACGATCCACGCCTATACGGGGGACCAGCGGACGGTCGATACGCTGCACAAGGATCTGCACCGGGCGCGGGCAGCGGCGGTTTCGATGATTCCAACGACCACCGGCGCGGCGCGGGCGGTGGGGCTGGTGCTGCCGGAGCTCAAGGGCAAGCTGGAGGGCACGGCGATCCGGGTCCCGACGCCCAATGTCTCGATCGTTTCGCTCGACGCGGAGCTTGGCCGGGCGGTGACGGTTGGCGAGGTCAATGCCGCGATGCAGGCGGCGGCGGCGGGGCCGATGAAGGGGATCATGGCGTACAACACGGAGAAGCTGGTGAGCGTCGATTTCAATCACGTGGCGGCATCGTGCAGCTTCGATGCGACGCAGACCGCGGTGGTGGACGGAACGCTGGCTCGGGTCATGGGGTGGTACGACAACGAGTGGGGGTTCTCCAACCGCATGGCGGATACCGCCGTGCTGCTCGGCGGGCTTTGAGCCGATCCCGTTGAGTGGCGCGGTGCGCAACCTCAACGGGGCGCGCGTCGAGGGACGGCGCGTCCTGGTGCGCGCGGATCTCAATGTGCCGCTGGAGCACGGGAAGGTCGCGGATGCGACCCGGATCGAGCGGCTCGTTCCCACCTTGCGCGAGCTGGCCGGGAAGGGCGCGCGGGTGATCGTGTGCAGCCATTTCGGGCGGCCGCAGGGAAAGCAGCGGCCCGAGATGTCGCTCGCGCCGCTGGTTCCGGCGCTGGCCGCAGCACTTGGTCGGCCGGTCCAATTCGCCGCCGATTGCATCGGCGAGGCGGCGTCGCGGGCGGCCGAGCGGCTCAAGGACGGCGAGATCCTGCTGCTCGAGAACACGCGCTTTCACCCGGGCGAGGAGGCGAACGAGCCAGGCTTCGCCGGGGCGCTCGCGGCGCTGGCCGAGCTTTACGTGAACGATGCCTTCTCGGCGGCGCACCGGGCGCATGCGAGCACGGAAGGGGTGGCGCACCTGCTGCCGGCCTATGCCGGGCGGCTGATGCAGGCGGAGCTTGCCGCGCTCGATGCGGCACTCGGCCATCCCAGGCGCCCGCTCGGGGCGATCGTCGGCGGGGTCAAGGTTTCGACCAAGCTCAAGCTCCTCGGCAATCTCACGAGCAAAGTCGATTTCCTGGTGATCGGCGGGGCGATGGCGAACACCTTCCTTGCGGCCGAGGGGATTGCGGTGGGCCGCTCGATCGAGGAGGCGAACCGGCACGCGGAGGCGCGGACGATCCTGGCCGAAGCGAAGGCGAAGGGCTGCGAGGTGCTGCTGCCGGTCGATGCGGTGGTGGCGGCCGAACTGCAAGCCGAGGCCGATACGCGCGTGGTGCCGATCCGGGCCGTGCCGGCCGAGACGATGATTCTCGATATCGGGCCGGAGACCGTCGCCCTGTTCGAGAAGCGGCTCGGTGCTCTGAGGACATTGGTCTGGAACGGGCCTCTCGGCGCGTTCGAGACCGCGCCGTTCGCGGGCGGCACGATGGCGATTGCGCGTGCCGTGGCAGCGGCGACCGACGGGGGGCTCTGCTCGGTCGCCGGCGGGGGGGATACGGTGGCGGCGCTGCATGCCGCGGGTGTCGCCGAGCGGCTGACCTATGTCTCGACGGCGGGCGGGGCGTTCCTGGAATGGCTGGAAGGGGAAACTCTACCTGGGGTTGCGATCCTGGCCGCGTCATGAGGCCCGTGCGCGGATTGCGGGCGGCCCGTCATCGCCGGCCTCGCTCCGGCCCGAAATGGCGGCTCAGAACTTGAAGAAATCCATCAGATCATCGATCGCCGGGCCATTGGTCGGCAGGTAGGAATTGGATGGGCTCGTGATCGGATTGGGCAGGTTGTCGCGGCTGCGAGTGCTGATGGCGGGCAGGTTCCAGTTCTTCTCGATGAATTTGAGGAGCGAGACCTGGTCGCTATAGCTGTGCACGACGCGTCCACCCGTCGCGTAGGGCGACACGACGATCAGAGGGATGCGCGGGCCGTCGCCGAAGAAATCGAGCGGCTGGAGGGAGCCGCTGTCGTAGAATCCGCCGCCCTCATCGAACGTGATGAAGACGGCGGTGGACTGCGCGAGCTTCGGATGTTCCTCGAGTTCAATCAGGATCTTCCGCACAAAGGCGCCGAGCACGTCGATTTTCGAGAACACGGGATGGCCGTTGTTGTAATGGCCCGGCTTGACGAAGGAGACGGCCGGAAGGGTGAGGTTGGCGATGTCGGTGTAGAGATCCTCGGTGTCCGCGAGATCGTTGGTGCGAATCGTCGCGTTGGTCATGATCGTGGTTTCGTACTGGAATGGGTTGCAGAACGGGCAATACACGTTGTTGCTCGGATCTTGGAGGTATTCGTCCCAGCCCTCGCCGTAGTAGGTCCAGGATATGCCATCGGCGAGGAGGAGGTCGGCGATCGTCGGAGTGGCCGACGGCGGTTCGGTGTTCTGGTTCGCCGTGTTCAGTGTGCCGTCGCCGAGGTACGCCGGATTGTGGTTATCGATCATGTAGTAGTACCCGGGCAGACAGTTCGGGCTCGGGTGGTACGGCAGCGAGGCGAGGTAGTCCACGATCGGTGCCACGCCCGGTTGCGTGGAGTCGGAGCATTCCGTGTAGCTGCCGCCAGGGTAGCCGTCCATCGTGTACCAGTTGTTGGTTCCCGGCTGCGGGTTGGGGTTCACGATCTCGACGGCGGGCGGCGTGATGGGGTTGCCGTTGCCGTCGCTGTACCAATAGACGTCGCCGGAACCGAGCATGACGTGATTGGCGGCGGTGCCGCCCATGATCGACTGATGGAAGTTGTCGCCGATCGTGTAGTGGTTGGCGAGCCAACTGAAGAACAGCTCATCCTTGCTGGCCATGCTGTAGAAGCCCATCGATATCGAACCTTCGCCGGTCGTCTCGTCGTTGAAGCCGGCGGGTTGCGGCTTGTCGGCGTCGCCGGTACCGGTGGAGGTTGCGATCCAGGGGTAAAGGTCGGCCTTGCAGCCGCTCGGGTTGTCGGCGGTGGCGTACGCGATGGCGCAGTCGGACTGCTGCCACATCTGATAGAAGCGGTGCACGGTATCGTCGGCGTATGCGTCGGCG
>Ga0335075_10005994_pt1 | contig 18778 bp, 11 predicted proteins | sample Lox_Sample_24_FD_206723 | JGI IMG/M metagenome (GOLD analysis project Ga0335075, IMG submission 206723) | Soil microbial communities from Loxahatchee National Wildlife Refuge, Florida, United States - Lox_Sample_2.4 | ecosystem: Environmental > Terrestrial > Soil > Wetlands | place: USA... | reverse complement strand
TCGGAACGACGCGCGCCGTGGAATTCTGGGGAACGGGCTCCAGGGGGACGGCGTCCCCCGGTTTTCTGAAGGCTTCGCCTATCGGGCCGCCGGTATCATTTCGCGGCCTGCAGCTTGCGGGCGGCGAACACGCTCTCGGCGATCTCGCCGAACTCCGCGTCCGAGACGAGGCCGCGCTTGGCGATTCCGCGCTCCTTGACGCGTTTCAGCATCTCGCCGACGGCGGCGTCGTCGGCGCCGGCGATGCCCATCCTTTCGAGCGTGTAGGTGATCGAGGCCTTGCCGCTCTTCTTGCCGAGCACGACCTCGCCGCTGCGCCCCGTGAGCGCGGGATGGGTGCCGAACATGGCGAGCGGCTCCTTGACCACGAGGTCCACGCCGATGCCGGACTCGCGGGTGAAGTTCCGCGCGCCGAGGATGGGCTTGTTGACGGCGATTGGAATACCGCTGATACGCTCTACGAGCTTGCCGAGCGCGGGCAGAAGCTCGAGCCGGTACTGTTGGTCGTAGCCGTAGAGGACATGCAGCGCGGCGATCAGCTCCTCGGTCGGAGCATTGCCGGTTCGTTCGCCGAGGCCGTTGGCGCAGCCGTGGATGCAGGTGGCGCCCGCCTCGACGGCGGCAAGCTCGGTTGCGACCGCCATGCCGAAATCGTTGTGCGTATGGGCTTCGACCGGCAGGCCGGTGATGCGGTGCACGAGGCGGACGAGGTATTGGATGGCCTCGGGCAGCGCGCAGCCCATCGTGTCCACCACGCCGACCGAATCGGGCGGGGCGTCCTGCATCAGGCGGGTAAGGAGGTTGGTGAGGTCCTCCTCGCGGGCGCGCGTGGTGTCGTAGGGAAAATAGACGACGTAGAGGCCGCGGGCCTTGGCATACTTGACGACCTCGACGCTCTTTCGCAGGACGTCTTCCCAGGTCCATTTGAACTGGTATTTGAGCTTCGGATAGCCGATCGGGATCTCGACCACCACGCCGTGGCAGCCGCATTTCAGCGCGGCATCGATATCGGCGTTCGTGGCGCGCGCGAAGCTGAAGATCTTGGCCTTCAGCCCGAGCTTGGCAATCTTCCCGATGGCGTCGAAATCCATCTCGGAGACCGCGGGCATGCCTGCCTCGATGCGCTCGACGCCGATTTCGTCGAGCTGGCGGGCGATGGCGATCTTGTCGTCCACGTCCATGACGACGCCGGGCGTCTGCTCGCCGTCGCGGAGGGTGGCGTCGTGGATCTCGACGCGGGGCGGCAGCAGGCGGGCGGCCTTGACCTCGGGGGCTTCGTTGTAGGGGGAGACCCACCACTGGTTTTCCCTGAAGAACGGCTCGGCCATGGCTGGAACCTCCGGCGAATGGAAGCGTGGCGCGCGCGGCTGATGCGGATCGGCGATCGGCGGGAGGGGCTCCGGTCCGGCTCTCGATCGCGATTATCGGGAAAGTCCGCTCGGCCGAACAGACCCCCTGCCCGTGCGAGGGGCGAGGCTTGCGGAAGCGGGCGAGGATCCCAAAGTTGGGGCCATTCGTGAAAAAGGAGCGGGGGAAATGGCTGAGGCGACCTTGGGCGGCGGATGCTTCTGGTGCCTCGAGGCGGTGTACCAGGGCGTGCGGGGGGTAACCGCGGTGAAGTCTGGCTATGCCGGCGGGCACCTCGCCAACCCGAGCTACGAGCAGGTGTGCACGGGCAGGACCGGACATGCCGAGGTGGTGCAGATCGCCTTCGATCCGGCGGTGGTGAGCTACGCGGACCTGCTCCGGATCTTCTTCACGATCCATGATCCGACGACGCCGAACCGGCAGGGCAACGATGTCGGGACGCAGTATCGTTCGATCATCCTGACCCATGACGAAGAGCAGGCGGCGATCGCGCGCGCGGTGATCGGGGAAATTGCGGCGGCGGGCTTGTGGGATGGGAAGATCGTGACCGCGGTCGAGCGGCTCGCGCAATTCTGGCCGGCGGAGGCGGAGCACGACGATTATTTCAACCGCAATCCGCTCAGCGGCTATTGCCGCGCGGTGGTGGCGCCGAAGGTGCAGAAATTCCGCAAGGGATTCTCGCACCTGATGAAGGCGGCGGCGTGAAAATCTAATTGGGAAAAAGCGGGTTCGACTGCTGGAGCGCGTTGGCGGTGGGGAGTTCGTTCGTGGTCCAGCCGCCGCCGATGTCCTCGACCAGGCTCACGCTCGCGAGCAGGCGGTCCTGCTGGATGATGAGTAGCGATTCCTGATCGGCGAGCTGCGTTGCCTGGGCGACGACGACGGACGTGTAGGCGATTGTTCCGGCCTCGTATTCATTGAGCGTGATCGCGACCTCCTCCGTGGCGGAGGCGACGGCGGCTTCCTGCGCCTGGTATTGATCGGCGAAGATGCGCAAGGAGGAGAGCTGATCCTCGACGCCCTGGAAGGCGGTGAGCACGGTGTTGCGGTAGTTGGCCACGCTCTCGTCATAGGCGGCCTCGGCGGCGGCGACGGCGGCGCTGCGGTAGCCGCCCTGGAAAATGTCGTCGGTCGCCGCCGCGCCGAGCGACCAGACGCGGTTCGAGAGCTGGATGAGCGAGCCGATCGGGTTGCCGACATACCCGAAGAGCGCGGAGAGATCGACGACCGGGTAATAGGCCGCGACCTCAACGCCGATCAGCGCATTCTCCTCGGCCATGGTCCGTTCGGCGGCGGCGATGTCCGGTCGGCGCTCGAGCAGCGTCGAGGGGATGCCGGCGGGGACAACAGGAACCGCGCTCGCGAGCTTGCCGGGCGCGACGGTGAGATCGGCGGGCGGCTTGCCGATGAGGACCGCAATGGCGTGCTCGTATTCCGCGCGCGCGACGCCGGCGCCGATCGCGGAGGCCTGGGCGTTCTGGACCTGGACCTCTGCGGCGAGCACGTCGGAGCGGGCGGCGACGCCGGCGGCGTACTGGTTCTGCGTGATCACGAGCGAGCGCTGATAGGCGACGATGGTCGCGCGGAGCAGCGTCTCCTCGGCGTCGGCATAGCGGAGCTGGAAATAATCGGAGGCGAGTGCCGCCTGCTCGGAAAGCTCGGCCTCGGCAAGGTCGGCGGCGCTCACCTGGGCGGCGGCGACTTGGCTCTGGACCTGGCGGCGGATCTCGCCCCAGAGATCGAGATCCCAGCTGCCGCTGCCCTCGAGCGTGTAGTCGGTTGTCGTGACCGGCGCGGAAGAGAAGTTGGTGGTCGTGCCGCCGCTGCTCAGGCTGCCGCGGCTGCTCGATTGGCGCGTCACGCCGGCGTTGGCGCCGAGCGTGGGATAGAAGCTGGCGCGCGCCTCGTTCACCAGCGCGCGGGCCTGGGCGTAGGCGAAGACATCGGCACGGATCGTCTGGTTCGAGACGACGACCTGGGCTTCGAGCGCATCCAGCGTCGGGTCGTTGAAGATCGACCACCAGGCGCCGCGATTGATCGCCGCCTGGGGCTGGGCGACGACCCAGCCCGAGAGCTCCTTGTAGTGCGTGGGCACGATCGCGGCGGGGCGGTGGTAGTTGGGGCCCACCATGCAGCCGGCGAGGAGGAGCGGGGCGGCGAAGGCGAGCCGCCTCATTCGCCGGGCTCCAGGGCTTCCGGCCCGGCGGCAGGCGGGCGGCCCGCGAGGCGGCGGAGCCAGAGGCGGAAGCGGTCGAGATAGAGGTAGATGACGGGCGTGGTGTAGAGCGTGAGCACCTGGCTCACGATCAGGCCGCCTATGATCGAGACGCCGAGCGGCTGGCGGAGCTCGGCGCCGTATCCCTGGCTCAGCACGAGCGGTGCTGCGCCGAGGATAGCGGCCATCGTCGTCATCATGATCGGACGGAAACGCAGGACCGCCGCCTCGCGGATGGCGCGGCGGGGCGTGAGATTGCGGCTTCTTTCCGCGTGGATCGCGAAGTCGATCATCATGATGGCGTTCTTCTTGACGATGCCGATGAGCAGGATGAGGCCGATCAGCGAGATGATGGTGAACTGCATGCGGAAGAGCATCAGCGCCAGCAGCGCGCCGACGCCGGCGGAGGGAAGCGTCGAGAGGATGGTGATCGGGTGGATGGTGCTCTCGTAGAGGATGCCGAGCACGGTGTAGACGGCGATGAGCGCGGCGAGGATCAGGATCGGCTCCTCGGAGAGGGACTGGACGAAGAGCTGGGCGGTGCCGGCGAAGGAGCCGTGGATGTCGGCGGGCATGCCGATCTTGATCATGGCCTGGCGGATCGCCGCACTCGCGTCGCTCAGCGATTTTCCCTGAGCGAGATTGAAGGAGATGGTCGAGGCGACGAACAGGCCCTGGTGGTTGACGGAGAGCGGTGTCGTTCCCGGAGCGAAATGAGCGACGGCGGAGAGCGGCACCATCGTCTCCTGGTTGGTGCTGACGGCGGTGCCGCTCGAGGCGCTGGACTTGCCCGAGGCGGCGATGGCGTTGAGGGCGGCGTTGCGGGCGGCATCGGAGGCGATCGATGCGGCCGTGAGGCTCGAGGAGGAACTGGCGACGGTGCCGGCGGCGAAGCCGGTGGAGGACGTGCCGGCGGCGGGCGCGCCGGAAGTGCTGACGTAGATGTCCTTGAGGATCGTCGGGCTCTGCCAATAGCGTGGCGCCACCTCCATGACGACGTGGTACTGGTTCATCTGGCGATAGATGGTCGAGACGAGGCGCTGGCCGAAGGCGTCGTCGAGCGTGTTGTCGATCTGGTCCGGCGTGATGCCGAGGCTTGCCGCCCTGGCGCGCTCGATCACCACATTGGTCTCGAGCCCGCCTTGCTGCTGGTCGGAGTTGACGTCCCGCAGCACGGGAGAATGCGCGAGGGCTGCTTCGAGTTTCAGGGACCAGGCATAGACCTCGGGCGCGGAGGTTCCCTGCAGCGTGAACTGGTAGGCGGCGTTGCTCTGCCGGCCGCCGGCGCGCAGGTCCGCGGCGGGCTGGAGGAAGAGGCGCGCGCCGGCGACTTGGCCGAGCGGACGGCGCAATTCGGCGATGACCTGGGTCGCCGAGGCGTGCCGCTCGGCGAGCGGCTTCAAGGTGACGAAGACGAAGGCGGAGTTGGTCGAGCCGCCGCCGGTGAAGCCGGTGACGTTCTCGACCGCCTTGTTGCTTCGGACGATCGCCATCATCTGGGCGAGCTTCTTCTCCATGGCCTGAAAGGAGATGCTCTGATCGGCCTGGACGCCGCCGATCAGCACACCCGTGTCCTCGACCGGGAAGAGGCCCTTCGGGATGGCGATGAAGAGGAAGATCGTGAGGGTGAGCGTGGCGCCGAGGGCGAGGATCGAGAGCAGCGGGTGGCGAAGCGCGGTGGTGAGGCTCCGCGTGTAGCGGTCGTGGGCGAAGTCGAAGGTGGCGCGGCTCGCGCCGAAGAGCCGGCCGAGCGCGCCCGACGTTTGCTCGGCGCCGCGCGGCCGGAGCACGAGCGCGCACATCATCGGCGTGGTGGTGAGCGAGACGAGGAGCGAAAACGCGATGGCGAGCGAGAGGGTGAGGCCGAACTCGCGGAAAAGCCGGCCGATGATCCCGCCCATCAACAGGATGGGCAGGAAGACGGCGATGAGGGAGGTGCTCATCGAGAGCACGGTGAAGCCGACCTCGCGCGCGCCGCGCAAAGCGGCCTCGCGCGGCGAGAGCCCGGCGTCGAGATGGCGGGAGATGTTCTCGAGCACGACGATGGCGTCGTCCACCACGAAGCCGGTGGAGATGGTGAGCGCCATCAGCGAGAGACTGTCGAGACTGAAGCCGAGCAGGTACATGCCGGCGAATGTGCCGATGATGGAGACCGGCAGGGCGACGCAGGGGATAAGGGCGGCACGCGGATCGCGCAGGAAGAGGAAGACGACGGCGATGACGAGGAAGACGGCGATCAGCAGAGTGAGCTGCGTATCGGCGAGCGAGGCGCGGATGGTGGTGCTGCGGTCGAGTGCCACCGAGACGTCGATGCTGGAGGGGATGGAGGCACGCACCAGCGGTAGCGCCGCCTTTATCTGATCGACGGTCTCTATGATGTTGGCGCCGGGCTCCGGATAGAGGATGACGAGCACGGCGGGCTTTCCGTTGTCGAGGCCCATGGTGCGCACGTTCTCGACGCCCTCGGTGACGGTCGCGATATCGGAAAGGCGGACGGGGGCATTGTTGCGCCAGGCGATGATGAGCGGGCTGTAGTCGGCGGGACTGGTCGCCTGGTCGTTGGCGTAGAGCTGGTAGCGGTCCCCGGAGAACTCGATCGCGCCTTTCGGGCTGTCCGCGTTGGCCGCGGCGAGTGCGGCGCGCACGTCCTCGAGCCCGATGCCGTATTTGGCGAGCTGGTTGGGGTTGAGCTCGACGCGAACCGCGGGCAGCGCGCTGCCGCCGAGCGTGATTTCGCCGACGCCCGAGACCTGGGAGAGCTGCTGCTGCACGACGGTATCGGCGGCGTCGTAGATCTGGCCGCGCGTGAGGGTGGCAGAGGTGAGGGCGAGGACCATGATTGGCGCCGAGGCCGGATTGAACTTGCGCCAAGTGGGATTGCTGCGCAGGCCGGCCGGGAGATCCGCGCGGGCGGCGTTGATTGCCGCCTGCACGTCGCGCGCGGCGCCGTTGATGTCGCGGTCGAGGCCGAACTGCAGCACGATGCGGCACTGGCCGACGGTGCTCGTCGAGGTCATTTCAGTGACGTCGGCGATGACGCCGAGATGCGCCTCGAGCGGGCTCGCGACGGTCGAGGCGACGGTCGCGGGGCTGGCGCCGGGCAGGTTGGCCTGGACGACGATGGTCGGAAAATCGACCTCGGGCAGCGGCGCCACGGGAAGCTGGGCGTAGGCGAAGAGGCCGGCGAGCACGATGCCGATGGTGAGCAGCGTGGTCGCGACGGGCCGGTTGATGAAGAGCGCGGAGAGGTTCACGAGACCGGCTTCAAGTCGCGTTCATTCGGCGGGGGCGGCGGCCGGGCCGCGGCGGCGGGCGAGCCTTGCCGCCAGCCGGTCGAGATAGAGATAGATCACCGGCGTCGTGAAAAGAGTGAGCGCCTGGCTCACGATCAGGCCGCCGACGATGGTGAGGCCGAGCGGGCGGCGCAGCTCCGAGCCTGTGCCGGTGCCGAGCATCAGCGGCAGGGCGGCGAGGAGGGCCGCCATCGTCGTCATCATGATCGGGCGGAAGCGCAGCAGGCAGGCGCGATGGATGGCTTCGCGCGGGGGGAGGCCCTCGACGCGCTCGCCCTCGAGCGCGAAGTCGATCATCATGATCGCGTTCTTCTTGACGATGCCGATGAGCAGGATGATGCCGATGATCGAGATGACGTCGAGGTTCTCGCCGGCCGCCATCAGCGCGAGCAACGCACCGACACCGGCGGAAGGCAGCGTCGAGAGAATCGTGAGTGGATGGATGAAGCTCTCGTAGAGCACGCCGAGCACGATGTAGACGGTGGCGAGTGCCGCGAGGATGAGGAAGAGCTCGTTGCCGAGCGTCGCCTGGAAGGAGAGTGCCGCGCCCTGGAAGCTGGTGATGAAGCTCGCGGGCAGGCCGATATCGTGCTCGGCCTTCTGGATCGCCGTCACCGCGGCGCCGAGCGAGGCGTCCGGGGCGAGGTTGAAGGAGATGCGGGTCGCGGGGAACTGGCCGAGATGCTCGATGACGAGCGGCGCCGTCTCGACCTTGACGCTGGCGATGGATGAGAGAGGCACCTGGCTGGTGAGGCCGGACGTGCCGGTGGCGAGCCCCGAGGGCAGGTAGATGGCGTCGAGCCCGGCGAGCGAGGTCTGCAGGTCGGGCGCGGCCTCCAGGATCACGCGGTACTGGTTCGACTGGGTGAAGATGGTCGAGATGATGCGCTGGCCGAAGGCGTCGTAGAGCGCGTTGTCGACGGTCGCCATGGTGATGCCGAGGCTTGCCGCCTTGGCGCGATCGACATCGATATAGGCGCTAAGGCCGCTCTCCTGAAGATCGCTGGTGACATCCGAAAGCTCTGGCAACTTCTGGAGGCTCGCGAGCAGCTTGGGCACCCAGGTCGTGAAGGCGTCGGCGTTCGCGTTCTCGAGCACGAACTGGTACTGCGCGGCGCTGATCGTGTCGCCGATGGTGAGGTCCTGCACCGGCTGCATCGAGAGCGTGATGCCGGGTACATTGGCGACCGCCTGTTGGAGGCGGGCGACGATCTCGGTGGCGCTCGCGCTGCGCTCATCGCGCGGCTTGAGCGTGATGAGGAAGCGGCCGCTGTTCAGCGTGACGTTGGTGCCGTCCACGCCGACATAGGAGGAGAGGCCGGTGACGTCCTTGTCCTTGAGGATGATTTTCGCGAGTGCCTGCTGGCGGGCCACCATGTCGGCATAGGAGATCGATTGCGCCGCCTGGGTGATGCCCTGGATCTCGCCGGTGTCCTGCGTCGGAAAGAAGCCCTTCGGAATCGCGATGTAGAGGGCGACGGTGAGGGCGAGGGTCGCGATCGCGATCGCGAGCACGGTCGGCTGATGGTCGAGCACGACGTTGAGCGCGCGATCGTAGGCGGCGAGCAGCCCATCGAAGAAGCGGCGGCTGGCGGCGCCGATGCGGCTCCGCTCGGTGCCGGGATCGCGACGGAGCAGCCTCGCCGAGAGCATCGGGACGAGGGTGAGCGAGACGATCGCCGAGATGACGATGGTGACGGCGAGCGTGAACGCGAACTCGTGGAAGAGGCGGCCGACGACATCGCCCATGAAGAGCAGCGGGATGAGCACCGCGATCAACGAGACGGTGAGCGAAATGATGGTGAAGCCGATCTCGCCGGCGCCGCGCATTGCCGCCTCGCGCGGGGGAAGGCCCTGCTCGACATAGCGGGCGATGTTCTCGATCATCACGATCGCGTCGTCGACGACGAAGCCGGTGGCGATGGTGAGCGCCATCAGCGAAAGATTGTCGAGGCTGAAGCCGAGCAAATACATCACCCCGAAGGTGCCGACGATGGAGAGCGGCACCGAGAGGCTCGGGATGATCGTGGCGGGAATGCTGCGCAGGAAAAGAAAGATCACCATCACGACCAGCACGACGGCGAGCGTGAGCTCGAATTCGACGTCGCGAACAGAGGCGCGGATGGTGGTGGTCTGATCGGCGATCGTCGCCACCTGGATCGATGAGGGGAGCGAGGCGGTGAGCGTGGGCAGCAGCGCCTTGACGCTGTCGGCCACCGCGATGACGTTGGCGCCGGGCTGGCGCTGGATATTGAGGATGACGGCAGGCGTGGTGTCGGACCAGGCGCCGATCTCGGCATCCTCCGGCCCTTCGACGACCGAGGCGACGTTGGAGAGGCGCACCGGCGCACCGTTGCGATAGGCGATCACCGCGCTCAGATACTGATCGGCGCTCTCGAGCTGGTCGTTGGCGTTGATCGTGTAGGCGCGCGCCGGGCCGTCGAAATTGCCCTTCGGCAGGTTGATGTTGAGATTGCCGATGGTGGTGCGCAGATCGTCGATATTGAGGCCGTAGCCGGCGAGCTTCTGGAGGTTGACCTCGACCCTGACGGCGGGCGCGGTGCCGCCGCTGATGCTGACCAGCCCGACACCGGGGAGCTGGGAGATTTTCTGCGCGAGCACGGTGTCGGCGTCGTTCTCGACCGTGGTGAGCGGCAGGATGGCGGAGGTCGCGGCGAGGGTGAGGATGGGCGCGTCGGCTGGGTTGTACTTGGCGTAGATCGGCGGGGCGGGCAGGCCGGAGGGCAGGAGATTGGACGCGGCGTTGATCGCCGCCTGGACCTCCTGCTCGGCGATGTCGATCGAGAGCGAGAGGTCGAACTGGAGGGTGATCACCGAGGCGCCGGCCGAGGAGGTCGAGGACATCTGGTTGAGCCCCGGCATCTCGCCGAACTGCACCTCGAGCGGCGCGGTCACGGAGGTCGCCATCACGTCCGGGCTGGCGCCGGGATAGAAGGTGGTGACCTGGATGGTCGGGTAATCGACCTCGGGAAGGGCCGAGATCGGCAGCAGCCCGTAAGCGAGCAGGCCCGCGAGGAGGATCGCCACCATCAGGAGCGAGGTGCCGACCGGGCGGAGGATGAAGAGGCGCGAGGGATTCATGCCGGAGGGCTCAGACCGGACGGGCGCCGCTCACGGCTGGGGCTTGGCGGCGGGCGGCGTCGGGGAGGATGGAGGCGCGGAAGATGGTTTTGCGGCGCCCCCATTCGCCGCGTGGGCATGCGTGGCTCCGCCGTGTGGGCCTGTAGCAGGAGAGGCAGCCGAGGTTGCACCCGTGGAAGCGGCGGTTGCCGTGGTGGGGGCGACGATGGTGACCTTGGCGCCGGGATGCAGACGGTCGGCGCCGTCGGTCACCACCTTGGCGCCGGCGGCAAGACCAGAGGTGATGGCGGTGTCGGTCGCGTTGTTGGGCCCGAGCACCACTTTCTGCACGGCGACGGTGCCATTGGCATTGACGACGTAGACGAAGGTGCCGGGGGCGCCGCGCTGGATCGCCGCCCCCGGCACCAGGACTGCGTTCTTCAGCGTTTTGACGAGCAGATCGACGTTGACGAACTCGTTGGGGAAGAGCGCGTTCTTGGGATTGGCGAAGCTCGCGCGGAGTTCGACGGTGCCGGTCGAGACGTTGATCTGGTTGTCCATTGCGTAGAGCGTGCCGGTCGCGAGCTTTTCCGTGTTCGTGCTGTCATAGAGGGTGACGGGAAGCGGCGGGCCGGACTGCATCGCCGCGGTGACGGCGGCGATGTCGTTCTGCGGCAGGGTGAAGATGACGCTGATCGGGTCGAGCTCGGTGATGACGACGATGCCGCTCGTGGTGCTGGTCTGGACGTAGTTACCGGGATCGACCTGGAGCAGGCCGGCGCGGCCGGCGATCGGCGAGGTGATGTGGCAATAGGTGAGGTTGAGCTTGGCGTTGGCGACCGCCGCCTGGTCGGTCTTGACGGTGCCCTCGTACTGCTGGACCAGGAATTGCTGGTCGGTCACCTGCTGCTCGGCGATCGAGTTCTGCGCCTTGAGCCGCTCGTAGCGGGCGAGGTCGCTTCGCGCCTGGTCGAGGAGCCCGGTGTCGTGGGCGAGCTGGCCCTCGGCCTGCTCGAGCGCCACCTGATACGGGCGCGGATCGATCTGGGCCAGGAACTGACCCTTCTGCACCATCTGGCCTTCCTTGAAGCCGACGCTCATCAACTGGCCGTTGATCTGGGTCATCACCGTCACGGTGTTGAACGGTGTCACGGTGCCGAGCGCATTGAGGATCACCGGCATCTCGCCGGTGGTGGCGGTGGCGACGCCGACGGGCTGGGGCGGGGTGGGAGGCGGTCCCTTGGCCGGCCCGCGGCCCCAGGGATGGGCCCAGAGGACGGCGCCGGCGATCAGCGCGAGGACGAGGAGGGCGGGAAGGACGCGGTGCCGGCGGCGGACGACAGGCGGGCGGGCGATCTCACGGCTCGCGGGCGGAGCGCCGTAGCTTCGTGCCGTTGCCGGATCGGTGCGTTCGTCCATCGGTCCCTCATGCGCGGCCGTACCCGGCCGATGGGGCGGAGTTGTCGCGCCGGCAGGGCAGAAACATGGCGGCCATGCTCATGCCTTTGGCCGGGCGCGTGCCCGGATGGCCAGATGGCATAGCCTTATTGCAGCCGTGTGTCGCTTATCTCTTTCCGGGCTTGCCGGGCGATTGCGATTCGTTCAGGCGGCGCGGGCGTCCTACTCGACCACCTCGGACTCGCGCTCGCCGTCCTCCTCGCCCTCGGGACGCGGCAGGGCGGGCGGGGTCGCCTCGATGAACTCGAAGGCGAGCGCGCCGTCCTTGAGGGTGACCTTGACGGCGCCGCCGCGGGCGAGCCGGCCGAAGAGGAGCTCCTCGGCGAGCGGCTTCTTGATGTGCTCCTGGATGACGCGGGCGAGCGGACGGGCGCCGTAGAGCCGGTCATAGCCCTTCTCGGCGAGCCATTCCTTGGCGGCCGAGGAGAGCTCGATCGTCACGTTGCGGTCGGCAAGCTGTGCCTCGAGCTGCATGACGAATTTCTCGACGACGCGGGCGACGACCTCGGGGGTGAGGGCGGCGAAGGCGATGGTCGCGTCGAGCCGGTTGCGGAATTCCGGCGTGAACATCCGCTTGATCGCCTCGTCGTCCTCGCCGTGGCGGGCCTCGCGCTCGAAGCCGATCGCCGGGCGGGCGAGGTCGGCGGCGCCGGCGTTGGTCGTCATGATCAGGATGACGTTACGGAAATCGACCGTCTTGCCGTTGTGGTCGGTGAGCTTCCCGTGGTCCATCACCTGGAGGAGGATGTTGAAGAGATCGATGTGCGCCTTTTCGATCTCGTCGAGCAGCAGGACGGAGTGGGGGTGCTGGTCGATGGCGTCGGTGAGCAGGCCGCCCTGGTCGAAGCCGACATAGCCGGGCGGCGCGCCGATCAGGCGCGAGACCGAGTGGCGTTCCATGTATTCGCTCATGTCGAAGCGGGTGAGCTGGATGCCGAGGGTGGCGGCGAGCTGGCGCGCGACCTCGGTCTTGCCCACGCCTGTCGGGCCGCTGAAGAGATAGTTGCCGATCGGCTTCTCGGGCTCGCGGAGTCCCGCGCGCGAGAGCTTGATCGCGGCGGCGAGCGCCTCGATCGCCCGATCCTGGCCGAAGACCATGGATTTGAGGTCGCGCTCGAGGTTGCGCAGCGTCTCCTTGTCGTCGGCGGAGACGGACTTGGGCGGGATGCGGGCGATCTTCGCCACCATCTCCTCGACATCGCGCAGCGTGACGGTCTTGCGCCGCTTGTGCTCGGGCAGCAGCATCCGCGAGGCGCCGACCTCGTCGATCACGTCGATCGCCTTGTCGGGCAGCTTGCGGTCATGGATGTACTTGGCCGAAAGCTCGACGGCGGCGCGGATCGCCTCCTCGGTGTAGCGGACCTTGTGGTGCTTCTCGTAGTTCGACTTGAGGCCGCGGAGGATCTTCACCGAATCCTCGAGCGAGGGCTCGTTCACGTCGATCTTCTGGAAGCGGCGGACCAGCGCGCGGTCCTTCTCGAAATAATTGCGGAATTCCTTGTAGGTGGTCGAGCCGATGCAACGGAGCGTGCCCGAGGCGAGCGCCGGCTTGAGCAGGTTCGAGGCGTCCATCGCGCCGCCGGAGGTGGCGCCGGCGCCGATCACGGTGTGGATCTCGTCGATGAAGAGGATGGCGCCCTGCTGGTTCTCGAGCTCGGCGACGACGGCCTTGAGCCGCTCCTCGAAGTCGCCGCGGTAGCGGGTGCCGGCGAGGAGGGCGCCCATGTCGAGCGCATAGATGGTGGAGCGGGCGAGCACCTCGGGCACGCTGCCCTCGACGATGCGCTTGGCGAGCCCTTCGGCGATGGCGGTTTTGCCGACGCCGGGATCGCCCACGTAGAGGGGGTTGTTCTTGGTGCGGCGGCAGAGGATCTGGATGGTGCGCTCGATCTCGATCTCGCGGCCGATCAGCGGGTCGATCCGGCCGGCGAGCGCCTTCTTGTTGAGGTTGACGCAATAGTTGGAAAGCGCGTCCTGGCCGCGGCGGGAGGGTTTCTCGTCGCGCTCCGACGCCCCCTCTCCGTCCTGGCCGGGGCCGGTGCCCTGCACCGGGCGCGTCGTGCTGCGGCCGGGCGCCTTGGCGATGCCGTGGCTGATGAAGTTCACGGCGTCGAGTCGCGTCATGTCCTGGAGCTGGAGGAAATAGACGGCGTGGCTCTCGCGCTCGCTGAAGAGGGCGACGAGGACGTTGGCGCCGGTGACCTCCTCGCGGCCGGAGGACTGGACGTGGATGGCCGCGCGTTGGACGACGCGCTGGAAGCCGGCGGTGGGCTTGGGATCGCCGGGCCGGTCGGTCGCGAGGCCGGAAAGGTCCTTGTCGAGGAATTCGGTGAGGTCCTGGCGCAGCTTGTCGAGATCGACGCCGCAGGCGCGGAGCACGGTGGTGGCGTCGGTGTCGTCGACGAGGCCGAGGAGCAGATGCTCGAGGGTCGCGTACTCGTGATGGCGTTCGCTGGCGAGCGAGAGGGCCCGGTGGAGCGTCTGCTCGAGATTGCGGGAAAGCATGGCTGCGGCGCTCCCTTACGGACTGCGGCGTGCCGGCAGAAGCGGCCGGGACCGGCCGGATGCTACGGGCAACCGGGGATTAAGGACGATCATTCTTTCTCGATCGTGCATTGGAGAGGGTGCTGGTTCTGTCGCGCAAGATCCATGACCTGCGTCACCTTGGTCTCGGCGACCTCGTAGGTATAGACGCCGCACACCCCGACGCCCCGGCGATGAACGTGCAGCATGATACGGGTGGCTTCCTCGCGAGTCTTCTGAAAGAAGCGCTCGAGCACATGGACGACGAATTCCATCGGCGTGTAGTCGTCGTTCAGCATCAGGACTTTGTACATCGCGGGCTTGCGCGTCTTCGGGCGCGCCCGCACCACGACGCCCGTGGAAGGGCTGTTGCCGCCTTGCCTGTCGTTGTCGCTCATCGACGTTCCACCCGGCGGGCGCCCGACGCCGGGCGCCGCCCGCCTTCCCCGGCCGCGCCGTCCCCGACCCCGGGCCGCCGCAGGCGGCCGAGCCCCGAGGGAGGCAGGGACGGGAGCGGCATGCACGGCGCGACGCGATCCATAGCAAAACCATATCGGAACGCGGCCCGGTCGGAAAAGGGCTCTGCAAGATTCTACACAGGCTTGTTTGCGAGCGCGGCACGCATGCCACGCACGCAAGGGCAGCGGTGGGCGCGCAAAAGGGGCGGAGATGCCCTTGCGGTTCATCTCCGGCCCCTTGCGATCCTCCGCCCGCGCACCTGCACAGGTGCCAACCTGCACGAGTGAAGGCGGAACGTGGCTCATCGTGGCGCTAGCGGACCGGGACTGCCTTTCGCCGCCGCCCGACTACCGGCGAAACCCTGCGCTCCGGCAACGCGACGGACGGCGAATTCACCATTGCACGCGGTGTGCTCAGGCAGTCCGGGCGAATTTCTCCACCGCGAGCGCATAGCGCTGCGTGAGAGGCGCCATGGCCTGCTCGGCCAGCTTCACCGAGGCGTCGGTGAGGCGGCCGGTCTCGGCGACGGCCTTCTCCATGGCCGACCGGGCGAGAGAGGCCTGCAGATCCACCGCCTCCTTGAGCGACTTCACCGCAGTGAGCGCGCGGCAGGTCGCCAGCGTCTCGTCGAAGGAGGCCTGCGCGGAGGCCACCACCTGCTGCGTGATGTCCTGCACGCCGCTCGACCAGATCTTCCCCGACTTGACGACCGCTTCGAAGTTGCCCTGATTGAAAGCCAGCATTTCCTCAGCCGTCTTCATGGCCTTCTCCATATTTTCCTTGACCTGCGCTTGCGTTGTCTGGAGGCCCGCGGTCGCCTTGATCATGCCGTCCTTGATGGCCGCAGCTGTCTGCTCGAACCCGCTCGCCACGGAAGCGGCTGCGTCCGACGCCTCGCTGCCCTTTACCTTGACCGTCATTTCCTGCTCCATTGAGATTGCTGCCAAGCGGGCGAGGAAGAGGCCAGGGGCGCGTCCCCTGCCGCTATCGTCCCGCTGTCGAACCGGCTTGCTGCAATGCAGCACAACGCGCACCTAGGACGGCGCGCATCGCTTTGCAAGTGAAATTTGTGCATTGCACAAAGAGGACGGAACGGGCCTTGGACGGCCACCCGCGACGCCGCTGGAAGTGCGTCTGTTAATCCTTTGTTCCAACTTAATTTTCGTAGCTCTCGGCTCTGGACAGGCCTTGACTGCCGAAGCTATACTCCGCAGCCTCGGCGGGCTTGCGAGGGAGAGGCGGCGGGATGGAGAGCGAGGGGGGCGCGTCGCGCCCGCGGCGACCCGCGATTCCGGGGGGGCGTCCAAAGGGGTGCATAGCGCGCGGCCGCGCGCTTGAAGGCAGCGGCCACGGACCGCGAACGCGGGCGACGGGCCGAGCCTTGCAAAGCCCCCCTGCCCGCACCTTGGGCCTTGCCTCGGCGCTCGCCCTCAGCGTCTGCCTCTGGCTTGCGACCATCGCCCCGGCCCACGCCGAGGACGGATTCACGCACCCGAGCTACATCGTCGTCAATGCGGCGAGCGGGCGGGTGCTGAACGCGTACCGTGCGGACGCCATGCGCTATCCGGCCAGCCTGACCAAGCTGATGACCCTCTACCTGGCCTTCGAGGCGCTGCGCGACCGCCGGATCAGCTTCGCGACGCGGATTCCGATGACCATGGAGGCGGCCTCGGTCGAGCCGGTGAAGCTCGGCCTGCCGCCGGGCGACACCATCAGCGTGCATAACGCGATCCTCGCCATGGTGACGCTCTCGGCGAATGACGTGGCAACCGCGCTCGGGCAGTATCTCGGGGGCGGCAGCATCCCCCGCTTCGCCGAGATGATGACGCTGCGCGCCCACGCACTCGGCATGGCGGACACCACCTTCCGCAACCCCTCCGGCCTGCCGGCCCCGGACCAGGTGACCACCGCGCGAGACATGGCGATCCTGGCGCGGCGGCTGATCATCGATTTCCCCGACCAATACCACTGGTTCAGCACGCGACGCTTCCTCTTCCACGGCCGCTGGATCGTGAGCGACGACAACCTGCTGAAGGCGTACCCGGGGGCCGACGGGATGAAGACCGGCTATACCTACGCGGCCGGCCACAACCTCGTGACCAGCGCCGAGCACGGCGATGTCCGGCTGATCGGCGTCGTGCTGGGCACGCAATCGATCCCGCAGGTGGACGGCGAGATGATGGCCGTGCTCAACGAGGGCTTCGCCGAGGAGAATGCGCCCGCTTCCGGGCCCGAGGTCGCCGCGCGGAGCCCGCTCCGCGAGCTGATCCCCGCCGCCCAGGCAGCCCCCGAGCCGGTCCCCGTCCCAGCGCCCGACGAGGAGGCGGCGGACGGTCCTTGGGGCGTGCAGGTGGCGGCCTACACGAGCGAACACATGGCGGTCTACGTGTCCGGCCTCACGGAACGCATCCTGCGCGACGGCAGGGCCGTGGTGGAACGCGGCTACCTCGCCGGCCGGCCGGTGTGGCGTGCACGCGTGCTGGACCTCTCGGCCGCGGAGGCGCACGCCGCCTGCCCGATCCTCGCGCGCCACAGATTGCCCTGCTGGGTGCTGCCGCCGAGCCGCAACGGCGAGCTCGCCAGCCGCTGACCAGGAAGGCCAGGGGACGGTGTCCCCCTGGCAGGGTTCCAAGGGGCAGAGCCTCTTGGTCTTTCTCATGGGTCTGTTGGCCAGGTCAGTGCCGGGACCTGGAGGAGCGGGATGCTGCCGACGCTCAGGGTGCGGTCCTCGAGCCTGAGCGGCACGTCCACCTCGGGCGGGGCGCCGGCGGTCGCGGAAGGCCGGGCCAGCAGCATCAGCACGGCCTTTGCTGCCGTTGCGGCGCCGGGGCCGATGCTGCCGTGCGCCACCAGCGCATCGAGCGTCGCCGCGTAGCCGAGGATTCGGGCGGTCCCCTCCCCCGCCGGCTGCATCGCCCGGTCGAGGACCATCCGGCCCGCGGCGCCGACCGCGAGCGGCCCCCAGAGGAGCGAGAAGTCCCGCACGGTGAGCGTCCCGCCGCCGTCGCGCCACGCGCCGAGCTCGACCGCCCAGGCCGGGCCGGAGGGAAGCGGGCCAGTCAGCACCGCCGCCAGCGAGACGAGCGCGATCTCGCGGCCGAGCGCGCCGAGGCCGGCGTGCGCGATGCGGATCGACGTCGCGTGCATCTGGAGCTGGACGGCCGGCCGCGCTCCCGAGACCGCCTCGGCCGTGGTCTCGATGCCGGCCCGCCCGGCCCCGGCGGCCGACGCGGCGAGCGAGGCCTCTATTCCGAGCGTGCCGGCCCGGACCAGGTCAGGATCGAGGCCGGCGGGCCCGAGCCTCGGCTCGGTCGCGCTGATGGCGATGCTCTCCCCTGCGCCCGGGCCGGCGAAGAGAGGGAGCGCCGCCTCGATGCGGCTTGCGGCGAGCACGATCTCGGGGCTGCCCGCGATCCGGAAGCGCTGCTCTCCCTCGGGGAGCAGGAGGAGTTTCCGGGGGGTGAGCACATCGACGCTGAGGGCGAGCCGGTTGGTTCGCCAGGCGAGGCCGCCCGGCACCAGGTTCTGCCCGCCGGAGATCGCCAGGCCGGCGACGATCACGGAAGCGGAGAGCGGCCAGCCGCCAAGGTGCTCGGCGCCCGCGGCCACTTGCCAGCCCTCACTGCGGCGGGCGGCGATCCAGCCGCGGAACACCGCTTCGACCTGACGGGCCGCGATCAGCCAGGCCACGGAGTCGGCCGCGACCAGGATGGCGGGCGTGACGACGAGCAGGGCGAAGAGACGGCGGCGAAGGGAGCGGCGCATGCGGGGCAGAATACAAGTCCACTCGCGGAGGTCGCCAGCAGCCGGCGATGAAACACGGTTCATCCACACCCGTGCTCCCGGCAGGGTGTGGGATCCCTATGGAGGCAAAAAACCAGCTTTAATCAGGAGAATGGGAGAGGTTCCTGTGATCGCCCGGGAAGCCGGCGGACGAGCTCTCCACAGAGTTTTCCACAAGCTTTCGCCCGCTCCCCGGCCCGGCCGCGTAGAGTGCGCCCAAGCGGGCGAGGAGGACCTGGCGCGGGAGGCGGGCAGCGAGCGGCGGATGAATGGCGATATGGATGGTCCCCGGCCGCTTGCGGAAGCCGCGCCGTCCCCAGCAGCGGCCCGAGTCGGTCACCACAGGGATCACCGGCAGGCCGGTATGGGCGGCGAGCGCGGCCACGCCGGGTTGCAGCGGGCCGACGGCGCCGGGCCGCATGCGCGTGCCTTCGGGGAAGATGATGACCTGGCGGCCGGCGGCGATCGCGCGGTCGGCGTCGGCGAGCAGGCCCCGAAGGGCGGCGGCCCCGCCCGCGCGATCGACCGGGATCTGCCCGGCCGGGCGGAGCATGGGGCCGAAGAAGGGAACGCGGAGGAGCTCGCGCTTCACGACGTA
>Ga0335075_10005993_pt1 | contig 18779 bp, 13 predicted proteins | sample Lox_Sample_24_FD_206723 | JGI IMG/M metagenome (GOLD analysis project Ga0335075, IMG submission 206723) | Soil microbial communities from Loxahatchee National Wildlife Refuge, Florida, United States - Lox_Sample_2.4 | ecosystem: Environmental > Terrestrial > Soil > Wetlands | place: USA... | reverse complement strand
CTTCTCTCGCCCCTCGCCCCTCGCCCCTCGCCCCTCTTCATTGAGCGGAATGACGGTTTCGGTGGCCCCGCCGCGGCCGAACGCGATCACGGGCGCGCCGCACGCCTGGGCTTCGACCGGCACGATGCCGAAGTCCTCCTCACCAGGAAAGAGCAGAGCGCGGCAGCGGCGCATATGATCGCGGATGACGGCGTCCGGCTGCCAGCCGAGGAAGTGGATGGTCGGACCCGCCAGGGCGCGGAGACGCGCCTCGTCCTGGCCGCTGCCGATGAGGAGCAGCTTCTGCCGCAGTGCATTGCACGCCTCGATGGCCAGGTCGAGCCGCTTGTACGGCGCGAAGGCCGACACCGCCAGGTAGTAGTCCTCGCGCGGCAGGGCGGCGGGGTGGTAGAAATCGGTATCGACCGGCGGATAGAGGACGGTGCTGTCGCGGTCATAGCACTCGGCGATGCGGCGGCGGACGGTTTCGCTGATGGCCAAGAAATGCGTCACGCCCTCCGCTGTTCGGCGGTCCCAGTCGCGCAGCCAGCTGAGGAGCCGCTCCAGTATGCGGGCCTTGACGCCGCGGACGCGGTCGGCGCCGAAGTACGCTTGCCGCATGTGCCAGGCGTAGCGCATGGGCGTGAAGCAGTAGCAGACGTGCGGAATGAATTCCCGGCGTGGGCGGACGGCCTTGGCGACGCAGTGGTTAAAGCTGACAATCAGATCGCAGGGCGGCAGGCGCCAGCTGGTAACGGCCGCCGGCATCAATGGCAAGAGATAACGATAATAGCAGTGGCTTGCCGGCAGGAGATCCAGGAAGCTGGTGCGCGGCTGAAGGCGTTCGATGGCCGGGCTGACGGAGCCGCGGCGGTGCAGCAGCGTGAACAGAGCGGCGTGCGGCCAGCGCCGACACAGCACTTCCAGGCACTTCTCGCCGCCGCGCATGCCGGTCAGCCAATCGTGAACCAGCACGACCCGCGGTCCTCGCGCCTCCATGCGTCGATCCTCGCGTTTTGGGAGTCGCTTGCGGCTTAGCGCCAAGCCGCAAGCGGCAAACGGTGCCAGTAGAGCGAAAAATCGCTTCCGGCGTCAACCCGAGTCCGGATTTGGTCAAGCGGCGTCCATCCTGGCCGCGGCGCGACCAGGCGTGCCGCTGCGCCGCCTGCTCTTCCCTTCGCCCGTCTGCTCAGTACAATGGATGACTACATAAGCCTTTGCGTCGCATTGCCCAGCAAGCGCCAGCGGCGATCCGCTGTTGGCATGGTCCTTGCTATTGGTGTTGGCGCTCCTTGTTCCCAGAATAAATCGCTGGCGGAGCGAAACTTTCCTCGCGAACCGTGGTTTCGTGAATTGCGTAGCCAATGGTGTGAAGGACGCCGGCGAAAGATCCTGCCACGAAGCTTCATCGGATAGTCATGATGCGTTCCATCCCCATCGTGAAAGTCTTTCTCCGCCTGCTGACCGCGCTGGTGATTGTGGGCGGCGCGGCCGGGGGAGGCTTTCTGTGGATGAAGTATCGCCCCGTCAACGCCACCGAATCCGCAACCCGGATCCCTTCCCTGCCGCGCATCGACTGGGACCGGCGCTCGCCGGATGTGTTGCATCTGCCGTCCGACTACAGGGCCTCGCTGAAAGTGCAGACGGCCCGAGCTGAGCCGGCTCCGCCGCCGCAGTCGCTGCGACTACGCGGCTCGCTCATGCTCGACGCCAATCGACTGGCCCGCGTCAAGTGCTTCTTCCCCGGCCAGCTCATCTCGCTCGGCAAGGCCGACAAAAGCAAACGGCGGCGTCTCGCCCACGCCGTGCCGGCCACGCTGCTGAGCCGCACGAAATCGGACGACCCCGATACGCTGCGTGCCGGCGACGTCGTTCACAAGGGGCAGGTGCTGGCCATCATCTGGAGTCAGACCGTCGGCGAGAAAAAGAGCGAGCTGGTCGATGCCGTCTCGCGCCTGGAGACCGATCAGCGCCTGTTTGATCGCTATCGCCGCGTCGATCCCGGCGTCATCGCCAAGAAGGATTACGACAACGCCCGCCGCAACGTCGAACAGGACATCATCGCGGTGGAGAAGGCCGAGCGCACGCTGCGCTCCTGGCATCTGTCGACGGACGAGATTCAGTCGGTTCATCGTGAGGCCGAGCGCATCCGCGAGAGAAAGGCCGAGGACATCGCCGTCGTCCGCCGTTCGAGCGACAAGACCCTCGCGCCGAGCCGGGAGGATGCCGAGGCCGTCCACTGGGCCGAGACCGCCATTCTCTCGCCCATCGACGGCGTCATCGTCGAGAAGAACGTCACCGTCGGCGATGTCGTCGATACATCCACGGACCTGTTCAAGATCGTCGATCTTTCGCATCTGCAAGTGATGGCCGACGCCTACGAGGAGGACATTGCCGCTCTGCGCCGGCTCAAGCCGGAGCAGATGCGCTGGAAGATTCAGCTGACCGGCGCCGGCGCCGACAAGCCGATCGAGGGCGAGATCGATCAGATCATTCCGATCATCGATCCGACGCAGCACACTGGCCTCGTCACCGGCTGGTTGGCCAACGACGGCGGCGACCGTCTCATCGGCGAGTTCGTCACGGCCCTGGTCGATCTGCCGCCCGATCCGAGCCTGGTCGCCATCCCGGCGTCGGCGCTGATCGAGGAGGGCAGCTCCGCCAGCGTTCTGGTGTCCGTGAATGGCTCGCCTCTGGACTTCACGCCGCGCAAGGTCGCCGTGGTGCAGCGCGGCCGGCAGACCGTTCTGGTCCGCGCCGAGCCTAACGCCGCCGAGAAAGCGCGCGGTGCCCAATCGCTCCATGCCGGCGAGGAAGTGGTAACGACCGGCAATCTCCAACTGGCGGCGGAATTGGCAAATTTCAAGGCTTCCCCCGCAGGAAAGTGAATCCTCGTTCCCACGCTCCGCGTGGGAACGCACGTCCGGACGCTCCGCGTTCCGTCCGGCGTGAGGACAAGCCGCGACGCGGAGCGTCGCCAACTTGCGTTCCCACGCGGAGCGTGGGAACGAGAGAATACACGATATGGTAAAAAAACTCATCGCTTGGGCGGTGAACAATCCGCTCATCGTCATCCTTCTGATGTTCGGTCTGGCCGGCTTCGGCGGATATGCCTTCTTCAAGGTCAACGTCGAGGCGTATCCGGATCCGGCGCCGGCCATCGTCGAGGTCATCGCCCAGTTTCCCGGCGCTTCCGCCGAAGAAGTCGAGCGGCAAGTCACCATTCCACTGGAAGTGACGCTGGCCGGCATGCCGGGACTGAAATACACACGCAGCAAATCGCTGTTCGGCCTGGCCCATCTGCGCAACCAGTTCGATTACGGCATCGATTACGAGAAGGCCAAGCAGGAAGTCATCAACCGCCTGCAATTCACCGAGTCGCTGCCGCCCGGCGTGCTGCCGGTCCTGTCGCCGCAAAGTCCCATCGGCGAAATCCTCCGCTACACCCTCACCGGACCCAAGGACGATTACGGCCGCGACATCTACACGCTCAACGATTTGAAGGCCATGCAGGACTGGAGCCTGGAGCGCATCTTCAAGCGCGTGCCGCGCATCATCGACGTGTCCAGCAGCGGCGGCACCGTCAAGCGCTACGAGGTTCGCCCCGATCCCGATCGCATGCGCCGCTACGGCATTAGCCTGTCGCAGCTGCAAAACGCCATCGCCAACGCCAACACCAACGTCGGCGGCGAGCACATTCCGCTTGGTTCCAATCTGCTCAACGTGCGCGGCGTTGGCCTGATCGGCGGCGGGCAGGATCCCATGCAAGCGCCGGAAGTGCTGGGCACGCGCGACCCGCGCGCCGCCGCCGAGTACCTGCGCCGCGAGGACGAACGCCGTGTTCGCGCCATCCGCCAAATCACCATCACGTCCATCAACAACCGTCCCATCCGCGTCGAGGAAGTCGTCGAGGGCGGCCCCCTTCGGTACGCCGCCGACATCGGCCGGCAGGGCGTCGTCGTCCACTATCAGACGCGCCGGGGCCGCGTCATGTACAGCGAGCCGAAAAAAGACGTGCTCGGCCCGATGCAGCACAGCTTGTTGGAGCATCTCGAAAGCGTGGTGCTCGGCGAGCCGCTCCAGGAAGTGGAGGTTCGCGAGGTCCACGACGCCGGCGGCAACGTGGTGTGGATCAACGAGCCGGAGAAGGTGCAGAGCGTCATCCTGCTGCGAAAAGGCGAGGATTCGCTGCCCGCCCTGCACGATGTCGAGAACAAGATCAAGGAGCTGAACGAATCGACGCGCATGCTGCCCGGCGTCCGCATCGACCCCTACTACGATCGCTCCGACCTCATCCACGTCACCACGGCGACGGTGCGCGAAAACCTCGTCCTCGGCATGGTGCTGGTGACGGTGATCCTGTTCATGTTCCTCAACAATGTGCGCAGCGCCCTGATCGTGGCCATCAACATTCCGCTGGCCTTGCTGTTCGCCTTCGCGGTGCTGTTCATGCGCGGCAAGTCGGCGAACCTGCTGTCGATCGGGGCCGTCGATTTCGGCATCATCGTCGATTCGTCGGTCATCATGGTCGAGAACATTTATCGCCATTTAAGCTCCGGTGAGTACGCGGAGCTGCCGTTGAAGGACCGCATCATTCGCGCCAGCGGCGAGGTGCAGAAAAGCCTGTTTTTCTCGACGCTGATTATGGTGTGCGCTTTCCTGCCGCTGTTCACGATGCGCGGCCCGGAAGGACAAATCTTCGGGCCGATGGCCGACACGTATGCCTTTGCCCTGGGCGGCGCCCTGATCCTGGCCCTGACGCTGGCTCCAGTCCTGTGCCTGGTGTTTTTCAAGAAGCTGGAGCCGGCGCCGGATAACTTGCTGGTCCGCGTCCTCAAGCGGCGCTACCTGAGCCAGCTGCGGCTGTGCCTGAAATATCGCTTCGCGACGCTGGCCGTCATGGGCAGCCTCATCGTCATGACGCTGTTCTTGCTGCCGCTGTTGGGCCGCGAGTTCATGCCCGAGCTGGAAGAGGGCAACCTGTGGATTCGCGCCACCTATCCGATGAACATCAACCTTGATGCCGTCTCGCAGCAGACGGAGCGCGCCGTGGCCATGATGCAACGCTATCCGGAAGTGCAATCGATCATGGCCCAGATCGGCCGGCCCGACGACGGCACCGATCCGACCGGCTTCTACAACGTCGAGTTTTTCGTGCCGCTCAAGCCGCGCCGCGACTGGGCCAAGATCAAGCCGGAAACCGGCTGGATGAGCCGATTCCGCGACCGCCGGGCACGCACCAAGCCGGAGCTGGTCCGCGAGATGCGCGACGAGCTGAATCAGAAGATCGTCGGGATCGACTGGAACTTCTCGCAGAACATCCGCGACAACGTCATGGAATCGCTGTCCGGCGTCAAGGGCGACAACTCGGTCAAGATCATCGGACCCGATCTCGACGAATTGGAAAAGCTGGCGGATCGGCTGCAAGTCCATTTGAAGGAGATCCGCGGCGTCGAGGACGTGGGCGTCTTCCGCGTCAAGGGCCAGCCGAACCTGGAGTTTCCCATCGACCGCGACAAGTGCCAGACCTACGGGGCCGGCGACAACGACGTGCTGTCGGTCATCCGAACGGCGGTGGGCGGTCAGCCGGTTTCGACGATGATCGAGGGCGAGAAGAAATTCGACATCACCATGCGCTGGCCGGAGCGACTGCGCTCGAGCGAGAACGCCATCCTGAAAATCCCCGTGGACATCACGAACAACCAGACTTCGTCCTTCGTGTCCGGCGTGGCGCCGACGCGGACCACGGGCGGCAGCATCGGCCTATCGACCCTCGGCACGAGCCTGACGATGCCGGGTCTGCACGGCAGCATCTGGAACGGCACCCTGAACTACCTGTCGGCCAACCCGCAGCGGCCGCTGAACGACTTCGTGACGCCGCACGACACGCAGGGCCGGCCCGATCCGAAGGGGCATTTCGTCCGTGCCGGCGCCTCGACGATCTACCGCGAACAGGGCGAGCGCTTGATCGCCGTCAAGTTCAGTGTCCGCGGCCGCGACCTGGCCGGCACCGTCGAGGAAGCGCAGCGGAAATCGGCACACCTCTTTTCCGGAGCTTACCGCGCCGTCTGGAGCGGCGAGTTCGAGGAGATGCAGGAGGCCGAGGGCCGGCTGATGTTCATCATTCCCCTATCGCTGTTCCTGATCTTCCTGCTGTTGTACCTGGCGTTTCATTCGTTCCTCGATACCTTCGTGGTGCTGTCCAACGTGATCGACCTGTCGATGGGCGGCATCTGGGCGCTGCTGTTGACGAACACGCATTTCAGCATTTCGGCGGCGGTCGGCTTCATCTCGCTGTTCGGCGTGGCGATCATGGACGGCCTGCTGATGATCTCGTACTTCAACCAGCTGCGCGCCCAGGGTTTGCCGCTGGACGAGGCAATCATGCAAGGGGCCGAGAAGCGCGTGCGTCCGGTGATGATGACGGCGTTGACGGCAATCCTGGGGCTGCTGCCGGCGGCGCTGTCGACGCGCATCGGCGCCCAGACGCAGCAGCCGCTGGCCATCGTCGTGGTCGGCGGCATGATTACCACGCTGTTTCTGACGCGCTATCTGATGCCGATTTTGTATAGCTTGTATGGCCATCGCGAGCCGCCGGCGGGATCGGACAGCATGGCACATTGATTATCCGAGCCTCTTACTCCGCTGCGCCGTCGTCCCGCAAACGCGCGATCAGAACGTGGACCTCGCGCTCGATGAGATGCAGGACGCCCGGCTCATCCTCGATGTGCCAGTATTCGACCCGCTCGGCCCACGGTGGAAAGCGTTCTTCCAACAGCGGCAGATGTTCCGCTCCTTTCAGGCCGATGATCCGGCTCGCTCGCCCCAGATCCTCGTAGGTCAACGGCTGCGGCATCCGCTCGCAGTCGGCGCCGAGGCAAACACCGAGACGTTTCAGCGTTTCGACGGCCGAGCGCGACATGGGGCCGACGTTGTGGATGCCGCGCTCCAGGGCCAGGCCGCGCGAAAACGCCCTCCACGGCAAACGCATCTGCTCGGCCAGGTTGTTGAACAGGATCTCCGCGAAACGGCTACGGTAGTAATTGCCGGTGCAGAGAAACAAGATGCTTCGGGAATTGCGCTGCTCCATCCTCTCCCCTTTCGATTGTCCGCATGGCTCCATTCCCCTTAAAATAGAGAAACATCCGCAATCGTGAGGAGGATCATCGCCGATGCAGCCACAGCAGCAAGAAATGCAGGGCACGCTGACCGCTCCCTTCATTGTCCAGGGCGCTCCGCGCATCCCGCCGTTGGAAACCGGCGATCATCTGACGCGCGACGAGTTCGAGCGCCGCTATGAGGCCATGCCGGAAGTGAAAAAGGCAGAGCTGATCGAAGGAGTCGTCTATCTGCCCTCTCCCGTGCGTGCCGAGCAACACGGCAATCCTCATGCGGATTTGATTACCTGGATGGGACTTTATCGGGCAAGCACGCCCGGTGTTCGCGTCTCGGCGGACGCCAGCATTCGCCTCGATCTCGACAATGAGCCGCAGCCGGATGCCTTGATGTACATCGAGCCGGCGCGGGGCGGATCGGCTCAGCTCGACGGCGAAGGCTATCTGGTGGGAGGGCCAGAGCTGGTCGCCGAGGTCGCCGCCAGCACGGTCAGCATCGCCAGGAATACCAAATTGCGCGTCTATCGCCGCAACAACATCCGTGAATACATCATTTGGCGCGTGGATGACCAGGTCGTCGACTGGTTCGTCCTGCGGCAGAGTCAGTACGATCCGCTACCACGGGCGGCGGATGGCGTGCTCCGGAGCGAGCAATTCCCCGGCCTGTGGCTGAATGCGGATGCTCTTCTGCGTTTCGACCTGGCCGGCGTCTTGCAGGTATTGCAACAGGGACTGGCCAGCCTGGAGCACGCCGCGTTTGTGTCCCGGCTTCAGGCAGCGACGGCGGGACAGCCATGATGCGTTCGGCCGGCTCGCTTCCGCGAACCTTTGCCTCTCTGAACGACTCCTGATAAAACACCGTTTCGCCTTCAGGAGCCATCATGGAACGAGCCATCGAGCTGCGAGCCGCGCCGCCGGGCAGCACACGCGAGCTGCTGCGCCTGGCCTGGCCGCTGGTCCTCGGCAACAGCATCTGGATGATGCAGATCATCCTCGATCGCGTGCTGCTCAGTCGCTCCAACCTCGCCTCGTTGGCGGCCGGCTTCGCCTCTGCCATGCTGTTCTGGGGCTTTCTGACTCTCTTTCAATACACGGCCAACTACGCCACCACCTTCGTGGCCCAGTACACGGGGGCCGGCCGGCCCGAACGCATTGGGCCGGTCGTCTGGCAGGCGGTGTGGTTCAGTCTCGGCGTCGGGCTGCTTTTTCAGCTTCTCCAACCGCTGGCCGGACCAATTGTGGCCCTGAGCGGTCACGAGACGGAATTGCAAGCGCTGGAAATCGCCTATTTCCGCTGCCTGTGCGTGTCGGCGCTGCCGACGCTTTTGACCGCGGCGCTGACCAGCTTCTTCGCCGGCCGCGGCGACAGCCGCACGGTGCTGCTTATCAATGTGGCGGGGTTGGCCGTCAATGGCGCGGCGGCGAGCGTGCTCATCTTCGGGCTGTGCGGCCTCCCGGCGCTGGGCATCGTCGGGGCGGGCTTGGCCACGGTCCTCGGCATGTCTACCTCTGCCGTCGTCGCCTTGCTGCTGATGGTGCGCCGGCAGCATCGACGCACCTGCGCCACCGTCTCCGGCTGGCACTTCGATGCCGAGCTGTTTCGCCGTCTGCTGCGCTACGGCTTGCCCAATGGGCTGTTTGCCGCCCTCGATGTGCTGGGCTACACGGTGTTTCTGCAATTGATCGGCCAGCTCGGTAAGGTCGATCTGGCCGTCACCAGCATCGCTTTCACGCTGAATCTGCTCGTGTATTTTCCGATGCTGGGCATTGGGCAGGCCATCGAGGTGCTGGTGGGCCAGCGGCTCGGCGAGGATCGTCCGGACCTGGCGGAACGCACCACCTGGCGCGGCCTGGCCGCGTCGATGGCGATCACCGCTGCGGGCGTGCTGGCCTTTGTCCTGCTGCCGGAGACGCTGGCCGGCCTGTTTCACGGCGGGCACGACGACCTGTGGGACCAGATTCGCACACGGGTGCCGGTCCTGCTCCGCTTCGTGGCGGTGTATTCGTTGTTCGACACGATGAACGTCGTCTTCTCCAATGCGCTGCGCGGGGCCGGCGATACACTGTTCGTCACCTTCGCTGCCCTGGGCCTGTCCTGGCCGATCATGGTCGTGCCGACATGGGCGGCGGTGCAGTACGACTGGAGCCTGTACTGGGCCTGGACGTTTGCCAGCGGCTACATTATCGCGCTCGCGGTCCTGTTCTATTTCCGCTTTCGCCAGGGCAGCTGGCGCAGCATGCGCGTCATTGAGGCAATCGCCGATTAGGCGCGTCCAGCCACCCTTTTGTCAGTCTGCCCGGTCCGCAAAGTGGCGGAGTCATCTGGTGCCAGGACGTGCCAGCTGTCGCGTCCTGGCACCATTTGGCACAGGATTACCAGCTATCGTGTGGCGGAGTGGCGGAGTGGCGGGGTGACAGATTCGCAGGGGCATCAAAGGGGACGCTCCGCCACGCCTTGTTGTCGTCCGGACAGGGACACTCTCTTAGTGGATAATGTTCACCAGATCCTGGATCACCTGATTGTTGATAGATATCGAGCGGGAGTTGACCTCGTAGCCCTGCTGGGCGGTGATCAGCTGCGTGAACTCCTGCGACACGTCCACATTGGACGACTCCAAGGAGCCGCCCTGGACGGAACCGGCGCCGCCAGCCTGGCCTCCAGAGACGAGCGGCGTGCCGGAATTGATGGTCTGTTGATAGTAATTCTGTCCCACGCGGCTGAGACCGGCCGGATTGCTGAACTGCGCGACGGCCAGCTGCGCCAACGGGTAAATCTGGCCGTTGGTGAAAAGGCCGTTGATGGTGCCGTCCTGAGCGATGGAGACGCTGGACAGCGTGCCGGCCGCGTAGCCGTCCTGCCCTGTCGCCGACGCCGTCGACGCGCTGCCGAACTGCGTCAGGCCGTTGAAGCCGTTGGGCGAGCCGAAATTCAGGGACACCGTCTGCGGCGTCGGCAAACCGTTGATGTTGAAGGAAATGCTGTCGGAGCCGCTGACCTGGCGGAATGAGCCGTCGGAATTGAAGGAGATGCCCGTGATCGTGTTGTTAATCATGCTGCCGTCGGAGGCAGGGATGGAGGCCGTCATGTTCCAGGTGTTGTTGGCCTGCTTCTGAAACGTCAGCGACAGTGTGTGGGCCGTGCCCTGGGTGTCGTAGACCTGGACCGCGGCGTTGACCGTGGCGCCCGCCGCGCCGGCAGTCGTCTGCTGCAAGGCTTGATTGGTCCAGCTGGACGCGCCCTGGTCGCCCGTACTATCGCTGAGGGAGACGCTGAGCTGAGAGGAGCCGGTGGTGTTGGACTGAATGACCAGGTTGCCGCTGCTATCCAGCGACGCCGTCGAGCCGGGGAAATCGGTGTTGATGGCGTTGATCACGTCGCCGAGCGTGGTCGTCGGGCCGACGCTCAGGGTGGTGTTGACCGCGGTCCCCGATGCCGTTGTGCCCTGGATGACAATCGAGTCGCCGGTCTGATAGGGGCTGGTGTTGTCGGAGAGACTGTTGAGGGTCGTCGTGGTCGTGGCGGGTCCGCTGCTGGTCTCGAAAGGACTGGCCGAGGTCAAGGTCTCGTCCGTCGGGCCGGAAGCCTGGGCGTCGAGGTTGCCGGCTATCGTGACGTTGTCCGTCGCCTTGCCCGGAATGCCGGTGCCCAGCGGGATCTGGATGTTATCGTTGCCCGCGGTCTGAAAGCCCGGACTGGTAGCGCTGGCCTGGCCGACCGTGCCGACGCGCTGAATCATGTAGCCCGTGGACGGATCGACCAGGTAGCCGGCAGCGTCGATGTTGAAAGCGCCGGCGCGGGTGTAGAGATCCTGCGAGCCGTTGTTGGCGACGAAAAAGCCCTGACCCTGGAGGGCGGCGTCGAGCGGATTGCCGGTCGTGGTCAAGGTCCCTTGCGTGAAGTTGGTCTCGACGGATGAAGTCATGGTGCCGAAGCCAACCTGAATGGGATTGGTGCCGCTGCCCTTGCTCGACGCCGAGGCCGGAGAGAGCGTCTGATAGAGCAGGTCGGAAAACAGCGGCGTCTGCGCCTTGAAGCCGGTGGTATTGAGATTGGCGAGATTGTTTCCCACCACGTCGAGCATTTCCTGGTTGGCGGTCAATCCCGAAACGCCGGTAAGCAACGAGCTGGACATCGAGGTATCTCCTGGTGATATAGGGTTTAGGGTTTAGGGTTTAGGGTGGACAGCACAGTGAGCTCTGACCTTGCGGAATCCAAAGGGATTTCACCCTAAACCCTAAACCCTAAACCCTAACTTTGCACAACGCCGGTGACTTGCCCGATCGGCACTTGTTGGTTGCCGACCTGGACTTGTAATTGTCCATTCTGCACGTTAACCGCCTGCACCACGCCTTGACCGGCGGGGGTACTGCCGGAGGCGACGTAGCTCACTGTCTGGCCGATCAGCCCCGCTCCCTGGCCGAGCTGCTGAAGCTGCAACATTTGCTGAAGCGTGGTGGCGAGCTGCTGGATTCCGCTGACGGTGCTAAGCTCGGCCAGCTGCGACGTGAAGTCCGTGGCGCTGACCGGATCCATCGGATCTTGATTCTGTAGCTGCGCCGTCAACAGCTGCAAAAACTGCTGCTGATTGATGAGGCTCGACGACGAGGAGCTGCTGGCGGCACCCGTGGGATTGGTCGCACCGCCGCTGGCGGCACCCGTGGGATTGGTCGCACCGCCGACTGAGGACAGAGACGACATTATTTCCTCCTTGTGGGTAGTTAACAACATTCGGCTTCAGGCCAGAATGTTGATGCCGTCCGTGGGCCGCGAAACGGTCGTCGAAACGACGCGAGTGCTTCGCGGCGTCGAACCGGAGGTCGGCGGCGACAAGGGTGTTTCCGGTGGGGTGTATTGTCCGCCACCGTCTGCGCCGCCGCCGCCGCCGTGTGTAACATCGAAGCTGCCCAACGACAAGCCGGCTTCCGCCAAACCCTCGCGGAGATGCTGTGCCTGGCCCTCCAGTAACTGCCTCGTCCCCTCCTGGGCCACCACGATGCGCGCCGAGACGCTGTGTTGCGTCGCCGTCAGATGAATCTGCACCGAGCCGAGCTGCGGCGGATTGAGGCGCAGGTGAAAATCGGTTCGTCCTTCCCCATGAACGACGTTGGCCTGGGCGACGAAGGCCCGCGCGAGCTGATCGGCGACCGGCGCCGCCGTCGGCGCGGCGGCGCTGGTGGTTTGGCTCACGGGAGCCACGGTCGGCACGGCGAGGGTTGTGGCCCCGGACGTTCCGGGAGACGTGGCGAGCGACATCTCCGCTTGCGGCTGGGCCTCGGTGTGTTTGGCATGCTCCGGCGCGGCGGAAAGGCGGGGGGTTTGCGCGCTGGAGGATCGGGCAGTCGTTGCGCTCGTCGTCGAAGCCGCGAACAAACGGGATTTCGCTCCGTTCGCGGCCCCTGTCACGGCGTCCGCCGTTCGAGGCTCGTCGCCAGGAGGCCGCGTGGAAGCCTGAGCCGTGGCTGGCGGCGGTTCCTGCGGTGTAGCGGCAACGCTGGATGCTTCGGTCGGCTTCAATGGCTCCTTGCGGGGCGGATCGCCGCTCTCCGAAACGGAATTCGTTGTCGTCGCTTGCTCGTGAAGCGGCGGAGTCTCCGGCGAGGGCGAATCGACCGTCGTCGTGTGGATGCCCAGATGAGCTTCGCCTCTTCCTTCGCGGCTCAAGGGTTTCGCGGGCACGTTCACCGTGGGGTCGGTCGAATTGGCTGCGGCGGGGCGCGTGTTTCGCGCAGCTAGCGCCGGAGGCGTTGGCTTCTTGATTGTCGCGGCCGCCGCCAATGGCGTCGTGGACCTCTTCGCCGCGGTCGCCGTCAATGGCGTCGTGGACGTCTTCGCCGTCGTCGCCGCGGCAGGGACCGTTTTCGGAGCTGAGCCGGGAGCTGCCGACGAGGGCACGGCGGTGCCTGGGACGCCATTCGCCGATTTGGCCTGCGCCTTTTGCGTCGTCGGCGCGGTGGGTAACGTTGCGGCGGGCGGAACGGCGGTCGCGGCAGCCATGCAGGCAGCGAAAGCGTTCTCCATAGGGGCCGCGTCGGACGATTTTTTCCCCTTGCTGGACGGCTTGGCGGCGGCGGCGCCCTTCGTGCTGCCGGCGTCCGTCGCCTGCGCGGCGGTGTGGACCGCGTTGGAGGCGAGGGTGGAGATCAGGAAAGGCGGGAGCGGCAGGATGGGCATGACGACCGGGTCCGTGGTGCGAGGCAACCAGCTATGTAGCTGGACCTTAGCACACAACGGCCACTGTCGCGGCCGGCTGGGACGACGATCGCTCACGATTTCCTCAAGTACGCGCGTTGCATTTGGCGCCGACGGTTGCAAACGTCAAGCTCGGCAGCCAGTCGATCGCGGCGGGCGCGGACCTCTTCCTCGATAATCCGCAGCTCGCCGCTGAGCCGGCGAATCAGAGCCGCCAGACGATTCAGTACGGCCCGCAGCTGGGGCCCCGCGGGCCGGCCGGCTTCGTCCCATTGTCGTTTGACCGCGGCGATGCGGGCTTCCTGCTCGGCGACCTCGCCGAGACGGGCGAACACCTGCTGCAAGCGGTCGTCGATCGGCTCGCCGCAGCCGCAAGCGGCGGCCTGCTCGGCGGCCGTTTGCAGGGCGGCGGTGTAGCACGCCGCTTCGCGCTCCAGGGCCGCGTGCAGCGCGGCCTGCATCTCGGCGTCGTCGTTCATGGTTTCCTCGGCATTACCGCTTGCCGGCGCTGCCGCAGCTCGCCCAGCTGCGTTTCCAGCTCGCGCCGCTCCTTCATGGCTCGCAGATACCACTGGGCGTTCTCGACCAGGATGTCGCTGCCGTGCGAGCTGGCCACTTCCCGATAGAGGATGGCCGCCTCGTCCAGCTTGCCCAGCTTGCGAAGACAGCAGGCGATCATGTACTGGATGGCGATGCGCTCATCAGGCCGCGGCTCCTCCTGTTCGAGCTTGCGATAGGCATTGAGCGCGGCCGCGTGATCGCCACTGAGAAACAGCGACTGGGCCAGCGACGGCGGATCAACCGGCGCATCCGTCAGCACCTTGCTGGAATTATCGGGTTGCTGGGCGGATGGGGCGCTCGGCGGCGGCAGCGGCTTCGGCGCAGGCAGGGTAGACGCCTCGGCCGGCACGGAGGATGGTTGGCCGGGCTTGACGGGAGGGATGCCGGTCCCGCCAACCTTCGGTGGAATCGAGGGGGCCGCTTGCGGCTTAGCGCTCGGGCTAAGCCGCAAGCGGCTGCTTTTCTCCCGCTGGGCGGCGCGCACCAACAGCTCGGTGACGCGCCGCCGCAGCTTCGCGGACTCGTCCCCCTTGCCGGCCTTGATCTCCTTGGCCGTGATCAGATCCATCTCTTCGAGCAGCATGGCCTCGCAGTCCAGACGTAAGCCCTCGATCTGCTGATGCAGACGCTGCACCTCGGCAAGGGGAGCGGTGCGCGCGAGATTGGGCAGAAGAAGCGGCGGCGGAGCCGGCGTTTGTTCGCGCGGCATGGGAGCTGGCTCCTCGCGCTGCGACGCCGGCTGCGTTGGGACGGCCGGACCGACCTCGCGCGGCGCCGGCGCCGGCTCCTCAACGGGAGGTCCGGCCGGCAGACGATGCGGAGCCGGCAGCGGCGTCTCCAGAGAAGGCCCCGGCTGCGCGGAATTCGCCACGGATAAACACGGATGTATACAGACGAAAAACAAGACGAAAAGGGCCATGACCAGAGGGAAGCGAACGTCGTCGGCCATCGCGGAACCTCCTGTTTTTATCGCTGGCTTATCCGCGTTCATCGTGTTCATCTGTGGCTAATTGCGCCGATCCCGCTTGACGGCAGGCCGAGGAATCGTTTCAATTGTGCCGGCACCGTGTGCGTGGCCGAGCGACGAATTCCCGCGCCCCTCTTGCAAGTCAGCAGCGATTATGGAAAACCGACGCCAAACATTCCGCCATGCCTTCGATCCGGAAGAAGCTCTGCGCGTTGAGCTGCACTTGCCGGGCAAGCCCGGCGTTCACGCCTGCGAATTACTCGACCTTTCGCTCGGCGGCATGCGGATCCGATTGCCGCAGAAGCTCCCGGAGCTGCAAGTGGGCGACAGCGTCACGGCTCGGCTGATCGGCCGGGAAGCCCCCAATCCGGTGGTCCTCGGCCTAGCCCTGCCGGCGCGCATCGTCTACCTGCGACAACACGACGACGCCTGTCTCTGCGGCCTCCAGTTTCTGCCAACCGCCAGTCCCAGCACCAACGAGCGCATCGAGCGAACGCTGGCCAGCTTTCTCCTGGCCGAGCAACGGAGGAAACGGCAACGCTGAAATCAGTTGTCAGTTGTCAGTTGTCCGTAGCCGCATGGCTTTGCTCACATCTATGAACTATCAACTGACAACTAACTTCCAGGCAATCCGCCCTGTAAGCATTGGATCGCCTTGTCGCGCTCGCCGAGCTGCTCGTAGGCCCGGGCCATCAAACGCAGCACGACCGGCACATCCACACCGGCCTTTTGCTGTAACAATTCTCGACACGATTTCAGGCATTCTTGCGGTTTTTTTTCCGTCAGGGCGATTTCCGCCAGGCGCAGACGGGCGCGGCGCGCGCCGCTGGACGCTCCCTCTTCGAGCATCCGGCGATACATTTTGACGGCGTCCTCGCGGCGGTCGAGGGTCGAGTACGCCTCGGCCAGTGCCTGCGTCAGCTCGGAAGCGAGTGGGCCGCGCAGGTTCGGCAGCGCCTTCTCGTAAACGCGCACCATCTCCGCAGGCATGCCCAGCTCCTGATATGCCTGGCCCATGAGCACCAGACCGCTAGGGCCGAGGACGGGATCGCCGCGCGCCATCAGCAGGGTCGCCAGCAGGTCGCCGGCTTCGCGCTGGCGCTGGCGGCGATCGGTGGCGGCGCGAAACCGCGCCAGGGTATCCAGGAAAACGGTGGCGGCGCGGAAACGGTCCTCGTTGACCAGCTCGCGATGCTCCAGCAGGACGGCGTTGGCGGCGCGGGGATTGTCGGTCAGCAGATGGGCGGCGGCAAGGGTGACGACGGCGGCGGCCTGGGCCGTCGAGCCGGGACCGCTCCGCAGCGCTCGCCGCAACGGCGACAGCGCTTGCTCGGCATCGCCCTCGTCCAGATAGATACGGCCGACACGCCAGTAAGCCAGCGGCGCCAGCTCGTGCGCGGGAGCACGATCGAGGACGTGATAGAATGCCTGCCGAGCGGCCGGGCGATCGCCCAGCCGGCAACGCAGCAGGCCGAGATTGTACTGTCCCTCGATCCCCAGCGGCGAGCGCGGCCATTCACGGAGGAGCCGGGTGTACCATTTCAGCGCTTCCGGCAGATGTCCGGCGACGGCCTCCAGATCGCCCAGCTCCAGAAAGGCCGCCGGCGTCAACGGATGACGCGGATGGCTGCGCACCACCTCGCCCAGCGTGCGGCGAGCTTGCTCCCAGCGCAGCGCCTGAAGCTGCTCTGCCGGCGTCTCGTCGTCGCTGGAAAAGCGCAGCTTGTCGCCCTGAATGCTCCAGGCCAGGCCCAGCGGCTCGGTCAAAACGCGCAGCGCGTCGGGCAAGGACGTGCGCTCCAGGGCAACGACCATGCCGCGCCCCTCGACCTGCTGGCGGGCGCGCGCCGACCACTCGATGTGCAAACGAGCCTGCTCGGCCAGACGATCGAGCAAGCTGGTGAGGGGCAGCTGACGAGAGAAAAGACGAACGGACGCGACCGCGCCCGGATGGACCTCGACGACTTCCGGCTCGTCCGCCGCTTGCGGCTTAGCACTATGCCGCGAGCGGCTGCCTTCCTCCTTCCACCAGTCGAGGGCGCGATCGAGGGACCAGTCGGACGTTAGCGGCGTGACGGGATTATCGTTGAACGGCCCCGGCGGCTCGTTGGGCAGCAGCTCCAGAGAAGCCGATAGCGCCAGCAAATAGTGGGCATCCACAAGAAAAGGCTGGCCGCGCAGCTCCGGCAAGGCCGAGCGGCGGAGCAGATCGCACAACAGCGCCTTGCTCTCGGCCGGACGCCGCATGCGCAGCCAGACGCGGGCCTGACCCAACAGTGCGACGGCGGCCGTCCGCGCCGCCTCCGTGTGGCTGGCCAGCTTGCGATAGCACGTCAGCGCCTCATCCCACTGGCCCAGCCCTTCCAGGCACAGACCCAGACGATATTGAAAGGCGTCGCGCAGCTCGGCGACGGCACGGTCGCTGAAGGAACGGCACAAAACCAGGGCAAGCTCGTAACGGCTGACGCGCAAGAGACGATCCACCTCATCCAGCTCGCCTCGGGCGGCGCGGCCTCGCCCTTCAAAGCCGGAAGGCGGATCGGATGCGATCGGAGCCGCGAGCTTAACAGAGCGGCCTGAACGGCTTGCCCCCGCTCCCTGGCGGTCGCCGCTCGGTTTGAGATCGGCCAGGCGCGAGCCGAATTGGAACGCGCTGACGATAAGGCCCAGCTGAAACAAGCACAGCAGCGGCCAGCCGAACGATTTCAGCCAGCCAAGCAGACGCTGCTTCAGCGACGCAGGCGGATCTAGAGCGACCGGCGAGACGCCGGTCCCACCGGGACCAGCGACCGGCGAGACGCTAGTCCCTCCGGCGGCTTTCGCGCGCGCTGCCTCACTGGATGGCTGGCCTGGCGACATGGCCCCTTCAATCCTCAAAACCGTTACGGTTTTCCTCCGCGCAGAATCTATCGTCGCCGCGGACTTTTTTCTTGAGAATGGAATGGAGGCAACTTTTTGCGACTTGGATCGATAAAGAATAATAAGGGTCTGTCCCAGCAGGGCAGTTTTCGGGAGGGCGAGGCTCCTGCCGAGCCTGGCTTCGGCTCCCAAACGGCTCGGCAGGAGCCTCGCCCTCCCACTTTCGGGACAGGCTGTAAGAAGACATTCGCCCGCGAATCCCATGCTGGAGCGGAAGTATGCGAATCAACAATCAGACGCCGGTCAGCTCCACCAGCTCCACAACGCCTTCAACCGGGCGCTCCGACAACACCACCCTTGGCGCCACTCCCAGCTCCGCCGCAGCTCAGCCAGGCTCGCCATCTTCCTCGCCGACTATTTCCTCCCAGGATTACGGCATGGTTCCCTCGTTTGAAATGCAAACCCTGACCGGCTTGTTGGCGGAAGTTCCCCCCGTTCGCCAGAGTGTCCTCGCCGATACCATTCGCCGACTCACTTCCGGCGCTCTCCAGACAGCCAGCGCTCTCGAACAGACGGCCGACGCGATTCTCGGTCAATAATCCCCTCGCCTCCTTGCCGGTGTGCTCCTCTCTCGTCTGGGTCGTTTTCTCCCCATAATCTCGATTGCGCGGGTTGTATCGGTTCGTCGCGGCGGACTGCGGCCTGTTCCTTGCCTCCTTGCTTTTCATGAGCAAGTTTTGGGAGTGAAGCTCGATAAAACAGGGCGACCACGCTGACGTGGCAAGTTACGAAATGTGGGTCCACCATTCCCCAAAGCAGGAGAATCGTTCGTTATGCTCTCTCTCGTGAACAACCTGTCGGCGTTGACCGCCGAGAACAACCTGAGCAACGCCAACAACTCGCTGAATACGACGCTGCAACAGCTGTCGTCCGGCTTGCAGATCAACAGCGGCGCGGACAACCCGGCCGGTCTGGTCATCAGCCAGGAACAACAGGCGCAGATGAGCGGCCTGCAAGCCGCCATCACCAACACGTCCAATGCCACCAACGTCGTGCAGACCGCCGACGGCGCTCTCAATGAGACCAACTCGCTGTTGTTGCAGATTCG
>Ga0335075_10005992_pt1 | contig 18779 bp, 16 predicted proteins | sample Lox_Sample_24_FD_206723 | JGI IMG/M metagenome (GOLD analysis project Ga0335075, IMG submission 206723) | Soil microbial communities from Loxahatchee National Wildlife Refuge, Florida, United States - Lox_Sample_2.4 | ecosystem: Environmental > Terrestrial > Soil > Wetlands | place: USA... | reverse complement strand
GGACGTAGCCCTTCGACGGCGGCCGGGGCGGCAGCTTCAGCGCCGGCGGCTCGACATCGTGGTAGGGAATCGTGCTGAGCAGGTGCGCGATCATGTTGATCCTGGCGCTGCGCTTGTCGTCGCTCTCGAGCACATGCCATGGCGCCTCGGGGATGTCGGTGTGGACGAACATGTCGTCCTTGGCCCGTGAGTAGTCCTCCCAGTGCGTGATCGACTCCAGGTCCATGCCCGACAGCTTCCAGCGCCGCATCGGGTCGTCGAGCCGGTCGCGGAAGCGGCGCTGCTGTTCGGAGTCGCTGACCGAGAACCAGTACTTGCGCAGCAGGATGCCGTCCTCGACCAGCAGCCGCTCGAAGATGGGGCACTGGCGCAGGAACCTGACGTATTCCTGCTGCGTGCAGAACCCCATGACGTGCTCCACCCCGGCCCGGTTGTACCAGCTGCGGTCGAAAAGCACCACCTCGCCCGCGGCGGGCAGGTGGTCGACGTAGCGCTGGAAGTACCACTGCGTCCGCTCGCGTTCGGTCGGCGCGGGCAGCGCCACGATCCGGGCCCCGCGGGGATTGAGGTACTGCGCCACCCGGCTGATCGTGCCGCCCTTGCCGGCCGCGTCCCTGCCCTCGAAGATCACCACGATCCTGGCGCCGGTCGCGCGCACCCAGTTCTGCATCTTCACCAGCTCGCCCTGCAGCCGGTAAAGCTCCGTCTCGTACAGCTTCCGCGGCAGCTTTGTACCAGACTTGTCCACTTGCTTTTTGCCTGACACTGCGTGCTTCCCTTCGATAGCCCCGCCGATAGAATGGGCCGCCGTGGGCGACGACGAGATGTACCGCCAGTATGAGACGGTTAACGTGACCCGGCGCGGGCCGGGGGCGAAGATCGAGCTGAACCGGCCCGAGCGGCTTAACGCGTGGAGCGACCAGTTTTCCCTCGATCTCCTCGCGGCGATCCGGGAGGTCACCGACAACCCGGAGATCCGGGCGGTGGCCGTCACCGGCGCCGGGCGGGCCTTTTCCAGCGGCGCCGACCTCAAGGAGGCCAGCGAGCGGGCTGGCGGTCTTGACGTGTACCGGATACTGACCGAGCGCTACCACCCGATCATGACGGGCATCAGGCTGATGCCCAAGCCGGTCATCGCCGCCGTCAACGGCCCCGCCGCCGGGATCGGGCTGTCCCTCGCGCTGGCCTGCGACCTGGTGGTCGCGGCCGAGTCGGCGTTCTTCCAGCTCGCCTTCGTGAACATCGGGCTGGTCCCGGACGGGGGTTCGTCGCTGTTCGTGCCGTCCCGGGTGGGCTTCACCCGGGCCGCCGAGCTGGCCATGCTGGGGGAGCGGCTTCCCGCTCAGACCGCGCTGGACTGGGGCCTGATCAACCGGGTGTGGCTGGACGGGGAGTTCGGCGAACAGGTCAACGCCCTGCTTGACCGGCTGGCCTCGGGCGCCACCAAGTCCTACGCCGGGACCAAGCGGCAGCTGAACCGGTGGCTGTACGCCCAGATGGACGACCAGCTGGAGTTCGAGGCCGGGATCCAGCGCGAGATGGCCGCCTCAGGCGACTTCGCCGAGGGCCTGGCCGCGTTCGCGGCCAAGCGCCCGCCCCGCTTCACCGGCGCCTGATCCGCCTACCGGCCCCGCTTCACCGGCGCCTAGCCCCGCCCGGCCTCACCGCCGCCTAGCCCCGTCCGACTTCACCGGCGCCTAGCCCCGCCCGGCCTCACCGCCGCCTGATCCGCCACGCACCCTTCCAGGCGCGCAGACGTTCGGGGCGCGTGGCCCACAGGCCCCGCAAGATGGGGCCGGGGGCTCACAGACCCCAAACTTCTGGTTGTCGTCGACCGCTGCCATCGAGTACCCACTCCAGATATGACCCACTATTTGAATACTGATTGATACTCAGATAGCATCTCCAATATGAATGCGCCTGACCCGCACCCGCAGCGCCGGCGCCTGACCCGAGCCGAGGCCAAGGAGCAAACGCGCCAGCGCCTGCTCGAGTCGGCGGCCCGTGCCTTCGCCGAGAAGGGTTTCGGCGGCGCGTCGCTGGACGAGATCTCGGAGTCGGCGGGCTATTCGACCGGGGCCCTTTACGCGAACTTCGCCAACAAGGAACAGCTGTTCATGGAGGTCGTCGCAGCCCGCCGGGCCCGGGCGGCAACGCGTCGGGCCGAGGCCGTCGCCGGAGCCCTCGACGAGCACAGCGACCCATTCGACGCGCTGTCGAAGCTGTTCGTCCAGGCCGCAGGCCGCGAACGGGAGTTCGCGGCGTTGCAGGCCGAATTCTGGCTCTACGCGGTGCGCAATCCGGCCGCGATGGGGGTGATCGCGGCCAGCGTAAGCGACCAGGTGGACGCGCTCGAGCCGGTCGTGGCCCGGGCTATGGATCGTTTCGGAGCGGCCGGGGACGCCGCGTCACGGGAGGTAACGATGGTAATGCTGGCGTTGTTTCAAGGACTGATGCGGCAGCGCAGGCTGGATCCGCACGCGGTGCCTGACGACCTTTTCGCCAGGGCGCTGCGCTGGCTGTTCGCTGGCCTGGGAGTCGAGGACCTGCCAGGGGACCAACAATGAGGCCCGCCATGCGGCGCACAGCCGACGTGTCAGCCCCACGGAACATTGGGCCGGTTACAAGCGGCCCGATGTTCCATCGCGCCAGTCAGGCCACGGCGCGGCCTGTCCTGCTAGCCGCCTCCCTGGCCCTGGCCCTGGCGCTCGCCGCTTGCGGCGGCACCCCGGCCAAAACCACCACTCCCAGTAGCACCACTCCCGCCCTCGCCCCCACCGACACCAGCGACACCACCGCCGCCACCTCGGTCTACCGGTTCGGAGTGGTCGGAAACCGCGGCAAGATCGCGCAGCTCGAGCGCGCCACGCCGACCGTGGTGGCAGGCATCACGGGGACGGTGGTGCAGATCGCCACATCGAACTCCGACGGCTACGCGCTGACCTCGGCCGGCACGGTCTGGGCCTGGGGCGTGGGCAGCTACGGAGAGCTAGGCAACGGCACCACCAGCGCCTACGTCACCCGGGCGGTGAGGGTCAGCTTCCCGGCAGGCGTTAAGATCGTCGCGCTGCCGAACCCCATGCCGTTCGACGGCGCCCTCGCCATCGACTCCCATGGCCGGGCCTGGGGCTGGGGCCTCAACGCGAACGGCGACCTGTGCCTGTCCGGCCTGCTGGAGCTCCGGCCGAGCCGGATCCCGCTCAGCGACGTGACGCTGGCCACGGGCGCCCGGGAACATTCGCTGTTCGACTCCGGCGGCAAGGTATACGCCTGCGGCAGCGGCGCGGACGGCGTCCTCGGCGACGGATCGACGGCAAGCAGCTCAAGGCCAGTACAGGTCAAAGGCCTGCCCGCAACCGCGCGCGTCACCGCGCTGACCTCCTCCTGGGAGGGCTCGGGCGCGCTGCTCAGCAACGGCGCCTACTACGACTGGGGCTACAACGCCGCCGGCCAGCTCGGCAACGGCAGCACCGCCAATAGCGACGTTCCGGTCCGGGTCAAGCTGCCGGCCGCGGTGGGCCAGGTGTCCCAGGGCGGCAGCGGCGCGGCCAACGGCCAGACCGTGGTGATCCTCAGCAACAAATTGGTGTGGGCCTGGGGCAACGGCACCAAGGGCCAGCTCGGCGACGGCGGGACCGCAAGCAGCGACGTCCCGGTGCCCGTCCACGTGCCGGCCGGCGTGACGTTCGCCAAGGTCAACTCCGGCGGCTACTCGTGCTACGCGATCGACAGCTCGGGCCGGCTGTGGGCCTGGGGCGGCAACCAGAACGGTCAGCTCGGCACGGGCAGCGGCGCACAGCGCGAGACCACCCCGGTCGAGGTCGGCATCCACCTCACCCAGGTCTCCTCGACCGCAAGCAACGTAGCCGGCTTCGAACAAAATTAATATATCAGAACGGACCGTGGTGCCAGCCCCGCCTCGCCCGCCAGCATTCGAACATAGTTAGCACATCGTGGCTCACTCATGAGAGACTGGCCGCATGGAGGCGGCGCAGCTCGAGCGGGTCTACCGGGCCGAGGCGACCCGGATACGGGCCGCGCTGGCCGCGCGGCTGGGTGACGTGGGGCTGGCCGAGGATGCCGTACAGGACGCCTTCATCGAGGCGATCGAGCACTGGCGCGACGGCGAGATCCCGGCCAACTGCGGCGGCTGGCTGGCCACCACCGCTCGCAGAAAGGCGATCGACCGGCTCCGCCGGGCCCGGGCCGGCCGGGACAAGCTCGCGCTGCTCGCGGCGACCGTCAGCGACACCGAGGATGGCACCGAAGACGCCGACGACGAACTCCTTGGGATGATCTTCGCCTGCTGCCACCCCGCGCTGCCGCGCGAGTCGCAGATCGCGCTCACCATGCGCGCCGTCTGCGGCCTGAGCACCGGGCAGATCGCCGCCGCCTTCCTGGTCGCCGAGCCCGCGATGAACCAGCGGCTGCTGCGGGCGCGCAAGGCCCTGCGGGCGGCGCACGCGGACGTGCGCGTCCCGGACCCTGACCAGCTCGCGGAACGGCTGGCCGAGGTGCTGGCCGTGGTCTACCTGGTCTTCAACGAGGGCTACCTGGCCAGCGCGGGCCGCGAGCCCGCCCGACGCGATCTCGCGGCCCAGGCCGTGGCCCTGACCCGGCTGCTGCACCGGCTGATGCCGCAGGAGCCGGAGGTGCTCGGCCTGCTCGCGCTGATGCTGCTGCACGAGTCCCGGGCCGCGACCAGGTTCGACGGGTGGGGCCGCCTGGTCCGGCTGGCCGACCAGGACAGGACCCGCTGGAATCAGCCCCTGATCGCCGAGGCCACCGCCCTGCTCGACCGGGCGCTCGCGCTGCGCGCGCCCGGCCCCTACCAGGTCCAGGCGGCCATAGCCGCGCTGCACGCGCAGGCCCCCGACTACGAGCACACGGACTGGCGCCAGATCCGGCTGCTCTACGACCGGCTGCAGGAGCTGGCGCCATCCCCCGTGGTGCTGCTCAACCGGGCCGTCGCTACCCGATACACGCAAGGACCCGAGGCCGCGCTGGCCGAGATCGAGCCGCTGGCCGCAGAGCTGGACGGATACCGGCTGTTCCACGCGCTGCGGGCCGGCCTGCTGACCGGGCTCGGGCGCGACGACGAGGCCGCCGCGGCGAGCGAGCGGGCGCTCGCGCTGGCCGGCAACCCGGCCGAGCGCGAGCTGATCGCCCGCCGCCTGTCGTTCTTATCGGTCACATCTCCACGACGGGCCTGACCTCGACCGTCATCCAGCCGCGGTCCACGCCGGGCCAGGTCTTGGCGATCTCCACGGCCTCCTCGATGGTGTCGGTCTCGAGCACCGAGTACCCGCCGAGCGCCTCCTTGGTCTCCATGAACGGCCCGTCGGTGACTCCGCTGGCGCGGACGGTCTTGGCCGTGGCCGGCGGAGTGAGCTGGTGCCCGCCATCGGCGAGCTTGCCCGATCCGCCGCCGCCCTTCTCGTACCAGGCGCCAATCTCGGCGTACCACGCCTGGCCCTCGGCCTCGGACATGTTCCGGCTCGCCTCGGTGTCCAGAAGCAGGATGACGTACTTCACGCTTGCCTCCCAAGTCCCCAAAGTGAATGCCGCGGTGGCATCCAATACTCACTCCACGAACCGCAGGACCCCGTTTCCGACATTCATTGGCTACAAGTTCTGCCCGCTCGCGGCCAGCCTGGACTCCATGGTCAAGATGGCCTCGTAGCGCCGCCTGATGTCGGCCCGGTCGGCGGCTTCTGGTACCGACCGCTCGCTGGCCCTGTCGATCATGGCGGCCTGCTCGAGCAGCACCCGGCGCTGCCCGTCGCTTGTCGTCTCCGTCATGATCCTGGCCAGCGCCTCCAGCTCCCGGATCATCACCGCGGGCATGCCCATGCTTGACTGCCTGATCTTTTCGAACGACCGCTGGACCAGCCTGTCGTAGGCAGGCTCGGCGGTGATGACCCGGATATACCCCTGGGCGTCGCGGTGCACCCGGGCCGGATGCCACCGGGTGACGATCTTGCACAGGTTCTCGCCGAGCCAGTCGATGCAGGTCAGCGCCGTGAACGTGTCGTTGACCGCGGCGGACAGGGCGCGGATGGCGATTTCCACCAGCTGGTCGATGCCGAACGACATGTCCTGAGTCAGCGTCCGGTGCGAGCCGATGATGTGCGCTCGGCCCAGCGCCCGCTGCACCACCGGCGCTGCTTCAGGCGGCCAGACCGTGGCATACCGGTGCCCGCTCACGATGAAGTGGCCGGGCCGCTGCTCCAGGCTGATCACGGCGTCGGCGCGGGTGGCCAGTCGGACCAGGTTCTGGTGCTTGATGAACTGGAGGTACCCGCTGGCCGGGGCGAGCAGCACGGCCCCTTGCGATTCGGCGCGGGCCACAAGCTCGACCACGGACGGCCCGTTCTCCGGCTGCGGCCGGACCGGCCCGCTGCCCTGCTCCTTGATCGCCTCGGCCAGGTCGGCGGCGATGCTGGCGATCACCTGCGGGAGCTGGATGGAGACCGAGGTGTGGTGGATGAAGTAGATGAGCACGGCCATGTCGATGACCGTCAGGCCGAGCGTCACGGTCACGCTGATGTGCGGTACGAAGTCGCCATGCGACCCGGTCCCGATCGAAACCAGCACAAGAACCGAGTAGACGAACGTCGCCACGAACGTGCCCAAGGTCAGCTGCGTGCCGCGGTCGCGGATGAAGTTGCGCAGCATCCGCGGCCCGAACTGGGTCGAGGCCAGGGTCAGCGTGACCAGGATGATCGAGAACACGACGCCGACCACGGTGATGATGGCCGCGGCGATGGTGGCCAAGATCTCCCGCGCCGCGTCCGCGCTCCCGCTGATCACCCAGCCCGGCAGCGTGAAGTCACCGCGGTAATTGGCCCGGTCGGCGGCAAGTGTGCCGATGAACAGTCCGATCGCGGCCACGACCTCGATCGAGGGCACGAACCACAAGCTCGTGCGCAACACCTCACGGCGCCAGTGTGACGCCAGCGCCGACGAGAAAAGGCCGCGGAACATGGTCGGCTCCTCAATGTGACCCATCGCCGACCAGACTTCCCGGCTCACCCCTAATACCCAGGGCCCCATTATGCCGTGTGCAATCCATAAGCGAAACGTGAGCCTCGCGGCCGCACCGGGATTTCGCCATGGTCGCCTGTGCCTGCGGCCTCGTGCCGGCCTACACCGTTGGCGCCCTCGCCCAGCTGGCCCTCGCCCAGCTGGCCTGGCCGCCTGGCCCTCGCTGTTCTCCTGCGCCCCCGGCCCCGTAATCGCAATGATCTTGAACACAATTTCGCATACCGATCGTCTTATGGTATACTCCTCGTAGGAGGTTTCCCAAAATCTTTCCGAGCGGACGGTGGTGCATGCCCGAGGACCCGTTCCCCGATGCCGGGCCAGGCGGCCCGGAGGAGCCGGATGGCTCCGGGCTGCCGCCTGCGGCCGGGGGGAGCGGGCCGGATCCGGCCGAAGATGCGTTCCCGCCGGAGTGGCCGGAGCAGGGGCTGTATGTGTGCCTGCCGGCCGAGGAGCTGACCCTGACCGGGTTCGCGCAGGGCGGCCGTGCCGACACGATGGAGCCTGGCCCCCTGCTGGCGACGGTGGCCGAGGCGGTGACCGGGCCGGACGGGCCGGGCCTATCGGGGTTGGACGATGACCAGCTGATGGGGATCATCTCGGCGGGACGGCGGCTGGAGTCGCGGGCAGCGTGGATTCAGATGGCGGCGATGGCCGAGTTCGCCGCCCGCCGCCCGGCCCTGTCGAGCCGCGGCGTCGGCACCACTGCGGACCGCGCCGCGGAGTTCGCCGCCGACGAGCTGGCCAATGAGCTGCACCTGACCGCCCAGTCGGCGGCCGGGCAGTTCGACTACGCGTCCACCGTCGCCGACCGGCTACCCCAGACGTTCGCCACGCTGCGCGCCGGGCGGATCCACCCGGTCCACGTGCGGATCATCGCGGACGAGATCAGCATGCTGAACGATGACGACGCCGCCAAGGCCGACAGGCTCCTGGCCGCAGCGGCGGTGGGCAAGACGTTCGGAGAGCTGCGGTATGCCGCGCACCGGCTGGTGCTCAAGCTGGACCGGGTACCGACCCAGCCGCAAACTCAAGCATCTGGTCCGGGCCCGCTACACGAGGTGCACCGCCCCGGGCTGCGGTCGCTCGGCCGCGGCCTGCGACCTGGACCACACCCGGCCCTGGCACCAGGGCGGGCTGACCTGCCCGTGTGATTTGGCGCCTCTATGTCGTCATCATCATAGGTGTAAGCAGGCAGAAGGCTGGTGGCTGGAGCAGCCGGAACCAGGCGTCCTGGTCTGGCGCGTCCCGTCCGGGCGGACGTATACCACCACACCCAGTACCTACCTCACCTAACCTCGGCCTTCGCCCGGCGGTTGCTGGGGTCAGACGACAGCGTGGTCCTCGGCCGGTAGCGTCAGGCGGGCAGGAACCGGCGGACCCTGCTTCACCATCCAGATCCCGGCCAGCAGCACCCACAGCATCGTCGCCAGCACGCCGAAGAATCCGATGGGACCGGCCAGGCAGCCTAGGCCGAAGACGAACATGACCCATCCCATCCATTTCGGCAGGATCCGGCCCACCACGACGGCCAGGCCGGTCAGTATGCCGAACAGGGCGAACCCGATGAGAATGGGCAGGAAGAAATCGTTCTCGAGTAGGTTCAGCGTCTGGGCCGACGCGATCGTCAGATGGGTGTGGTCCTGCGCGAGAACCGCGTCGAAACCGATGGCGGTAAGGAAGCCCACGCCACCGAAAACAGCCGCGCCGAGCGCCCCGTGTGCCAGCCAGCGATCACCGGTCCGCACCTGCACGGCCAGTGCCACCGCGAACAGTACAAGGAACAGGACGGCCACGCCCCCGAGGATGTCGGACACGAAGTCCGCCGTGTGATGGCTCCCGTACCAGGCGATGACCTGCTCTCCCGTGGCGTTATCGCCCGGTGAGTTCGGCCCGGCGAAGAATGCGATCGCGACGAGCACTCCCGCTAGCACCCCGGACGCGGGCGCCCACTTTCCAAGCCATGTTGACATGTAACTCACCCTCCCCCGAGCCTGCTTGAACTCAGGCTCGTGTTGACCGGGATAGCCGTTCCCTCGGCATATCAACCGGGATGAGCCAAACCTACGGGCAGAGCGTTCCGGCATCGTTACGGAATGTCGTCACCCCCAGAGAGGTCGTCAACACCTGGCCCCGCGGTAAATCAGGCGGATAGCAGCGCTGAACGGCGAGCCCAGGGCGGCGCCTATCGCTCGCGGAGGAAGTCCAGCACCCGGCGTACCAGGAGCGCGGTGGCATCCGCGTCGTAGGAGGGCAGCGAGCTGTCGGCGAAGTAGTGCTGGTCGCCGGGGTAGAGGAACAGTTGCGCGTCCTTGGCGTGGGAAACCAGGTCGCGCGCGGCGTCGAGGTCGCCCTCGCCGACGAAGATCGGGTCGGCGTCCATCCCGTGCACCTGGACCGGTACCCCTTCGGGCCAGCCGGACCCGAACGCCGATACCGAGACGCAGGAATAGAACAGCAGCGCCCCCCGTGCCCCCGCCCGCGTCTGGGCCAGCTTCTGCGCCGGAAGCACGCCGAGCGAGAAGCCCGCGTACACCAGCCCGGCGGGCAGTCCCTGCACGGCCCGTACCCCGCGTTCGATCACCCCGTCAGGAAATCCGATCTGCTCGGCGTAGCCCATGCCCTCCTCGATCGAGCCGAACGTCCGCCCGTCGAACAGGTCGGGCGTATACACGGTGTGCCCGGCGCGCCGCAGCTCATCAGCGAAGGCGACAATCCCGGAGGTCAGTCCCTGCGAGTGGTGGAAGACAACCACCTCGGCCATCTCAGTACTCCTAATGCCTCGAGAAGTTCTCATGCCTCAAGACGTTTCCTACGCCTCCATAAGCTCAAGTTCGAGCGCGCGCCGCAGGTCCTTCGGCCTGCCGACGACGCGCCGCATGCGGACCAGGTCCGCGCGGTCCAGGTAGCGGACGACGAGCCCGTCCGGCGCGACCGCGACGCGGCACCTGGCCAAGAACGCGGCGATCGGCAGATCACCCCAGGGCAGGGCCGGCGTGCAGCAGTCCCCGCTCGCCGAGGCCGACCGGAACAGCACCTTGGGCAGGCCGAACGCCGCCGGCTCGCACCGCACCGGCCTCCCGTCCGCGTCGGCCAGGGTCGCGCCGGCCTCGGCGAAGGCGGCGGCCAGGGCAGGCGCCTGCCGGCGGTCGCCGTCCCACAGCAGGTCGAGATCCCCGGTGAGCTCACGAGATCCGTGCATGATGCCCGCGACCTGGCCCATGACCGCCACCACGGCGCCGTGTTCGGCCAGGCTGCGCAGCAGCGGCAGCGGGTTGAACCCGATCGCGTCATCGGTGGCCACGGTCCCGGAGTCGTCGTCGGCGTCCTCGTGCCTGCGTCCGCTTCGCCGCCGCCCCGCGGTCGCCTCGCCCAGGCGGCGCACCGCCTCCTCCAGCCGTCCGATCGCCTCGTTTCCGGCGACACCTTCCAGCACCCGTCCATCCTGCCGCGCCCCGCGGCAACCCGAAGCGGAATAATCCGGCGCCCATCTCTGCTAGAGATACATGCAAACGCATATATCGGGGTTGCCATTGGAGGCATGACATGCAGTTCGGGATCTTCTCGGTCAGCGACATCACCCGGGACCCGACCTCGGGGGAGACGCCGAGCGAGGCGGAGCGGATCGACGCGATCGTGCAGATCGCGCAGAAGGCCGAAGAGGTCGGGCTTGACGTGTTCGCGATCGGCGAGCACCACAACCCGCCGTTCTTCTCCTCTGCCCCGACCACGCTGCTTGCCTACATCGCGGCGACGACCAAGAGGCTGATCGTCAGCACGGCCACGACGCTGATCACGACGAACGACCCGGTGCGCATCGCGGAGGAGTACGCGATGCTGCAGCACCTGTCGAAGGGCCGGATGGACCTGATGCTCGGCCGCGGCAACACGGCCCCGGTCTATCCGTGGTTCGGCCAGGACATCCGAGAAAGCCTGCCGCTGGCCCTGGAGAACTACAACCTGCTGCACCGGCTGTGGCGCGAGGACGTCGTGGACTGGCAGGGCAAATACCGCACCCCGCTCCAGGGGTTCACAAGCATCCCGCGGCCCCTTGACGACGTGCCGCCGTTCGTCTGGCACGGCTCGATCCGTACTCCCGAGATCGCCGAGCAGGCCGCGTACTACGGGGACGGCTTCTTCGCCAACAACATCTTCTGGCCCAAGGAGCACTACATGCGCCTGATCGGGTTCTACCGGCAGCGCTTCGCCCACTACGGTCACGGCAGCGAGCGCCACGCGCTTGTCGGCCTGGGCGGCCAGGCGTACATCGCGAAGAACTCCCAGGACGCGAAGAGGGAGTTCAGGCCCTACTTCAACGAGGCGCCGGTCTACGGCCATGGCCCCAGCCTGGAGGACTTCACGGACATGACGCCGCTGAGCGTGGGCAGCCCGCAGGAGGTCATCGACAAGACCCTGACCTTCCGCGAGCACTTCGGCGACTACCAGCGCCAGCTGTTCCTGATGGACCACGCGGGCCTGCCGCTGAAGACCGTGCTTGACCAGCTTGACCTGCTCGGCGAGGAAGTCGTCCCGGTGCTGCGCAAGGAGATCGCCGCCCGCCAGGACCCGGAGACGCCCGAGGCGCCCACCCACGCAGGCCTGGTCAAGACCAGGTACGGCGACCGGGCCCCGCGCCAGCCGCGTCCGAACGCCAACCGCGGCGACAACCTGACCGGCCCGTCCCCCTATGCGGACAGCGACCTGTGATGCCCGGCCGCTCGGTAATGACCAGCCCGGTGACGACCAGCCGGGCCAACGACGCGTGGGAGGCGCTGCTGTCCGCCCACGCGGTGCTGATCAAGCGGTTCGCCGCCGAGGACATCTGGGCGGAGGCGTCGATGCGCGAGTACGACGTGCTCTACACGCTTTCCAAGTGCCGGGATCCCATCAACATGACCGAGCTGAACCGGCACGTCCTGCTCAGCCAGCCGGCTCTGTCCCGCATGGTGGACCGGCTGGCCGAACGCGGCCTGGTCGAGCGCAAGCCCTACCCGGCCGACGGCCGCGGCGTGTGCCTGTCGCTCACCGAGCAGGGCCGGGCCGTGCAGCGCGAGATCGGGCGCAGGCACGCCCGCAGCGTCGCACGTGCCATGACGGCCGTACTCGACCCCGGCGAGCTGAAGCAGCTTGAGCGAATCTGCCTGAAACTAGCCGACCGCAGCGAGGACACCCCCGAATGAGCGACTCCCAGCTCACGCTGGCCGTGGTCAGCGCCGGAACGTCGGACCCGTCGGCGACCAGGCTGCTGGCCGACCGTGCCGCCGAACGCGCCGTGGCCCTCGCCGCCCGGCACCAGAACACGGTGACGGTGAGCGTCATCGAACTACGTGAGCTCGCCTCCGACATCTCCACCGCGCTGACCTCCCAGCTGGTCACGCCCAAGCTGCGGCAGGCCATCACGGTTCTGGGCCAGGCCGACGGCATCATCGCCGCCGCCCCCGTCTACAAGGCCGGCCCCAGCGGCCTGTTCACCTCGTTCTTCCACGTGCTTGACAACGACCTGCTGATCGCCAAGCCGGTCGTGCTGGTCGCGACGGCAGGGACCGCCCGGCACGCCCTGGTCGCGGACGACCAGATGCGCCCCATGTTCGCCTACCTGCGCACGATGACCGCGCCGACCTCCCTGTTCGCCGCCCCGGAGGACTGGGGCGACCCGGCCCTGGCCAGCCGCACCGACCGGGCCGCGCTGGAACTCGTGCTGCTCATGGAGAGCGGGATCGCCAACGCGATCAGGGACGAGTCATGGCAGAGCTACCAGCACGAGTACGGCAGCGCCGGCGGAACCGAGGTTGCCATCGACCTCGACACCGACCTCATGCGCCTCGCCGTAGGCGGATCCGCCGAATAAGAACAAGAATTTTACCGAACGGGCCGTCCTTAACCGGTCCGGTCCCCCCTTTCCCCGGTGCCGGGGTTTACGCGGGCCGCGGGCTCGGCGGGGCATTGTTCTGCGACTGCTCGAGCTTGGGCATGTCCTCCATGAGGCGCTGGGTGTAGGGATCGGCTGGGTGCTCCAGGATCTGCTCGACCGGTCCCGATTCGGCCACCGCGCCCTGGCGCAGGACCACCGCGGACTGGGCGATGCTGCGCACCAGGGCGAGATTGTGCGTTATGAAGATCATGGCCAGGTGCCGTTCCCGCTGAATCCGGCGCAGCAACTCCACGATCACCGCCTGCACCGAGACGTCAAGCGACGAGGTCACCTCGTCACAGATCAGCAGGTCAGGCTGCACCACAAGGGCCCGGGCGATCGCGACCCGCTGCCGTTCTCCGCCGGAGAGCTGATCCGGGTAGTTGTACAGGAGATCAGGGCCAAGCGACACGTCCTCGAGGACGGCTCCGACCTGCGCCGATCGCTCACGCCTGGACAGGCCGGTGACCTGCTTGAGCTGCTCCTCGATGATCTGGCCGACGGTCTTGCGGGGGTTGAGCGATGTGTAGGGGTTCTGGAAGATGTACTGGACCCGCCGCAGCACGTCCTTGTCGCGCTGGCGGGCTCCGCGGGCCAGCGGAGCGCCCTGGAAGCTGATCTCGCCCGTCCAGTTGCTGTGCAGCCCGGCCACGCAGCGAGCAAGCGTGGTCTTGCCGGAACCAGATTCGCCGACGACGGCGACGCAGGCGCGCGGCGGTACCTCTAGGTCGATCCCCGACAGAACCGGCGTGCTGCCGTAGCGGGCCACCACTCCCCGGGCCGAAAGGGTCGACGTGCTCCCCACTGCGGGCGGTCCGGGCGCCACCGGCAGCGGTTTGGGCTGGAGGACCTGAATGTCGTAGGCGCGCAGGCAGCGCACGGAACGGCCGGCCACCGTCACTGGTTCCGGGGCCTTCGTGGTGCAGTCGCCGATGGCGTAGCTGCAGCGCGCGGCGAACGAGCAGCCGGCGCCACGGCGGCCTGGCCTGGGCTGCTGGCCGTCGATGCTGGTCAGCACCTCGGCTCTGTCGGGCGACGGGACGGCCCCGATCAGGCCGCGAGTGTACGGATGCACCGGCTCGCCGAACAGCCGGGCCGTGGACCCGATCTCCACGATGCGTCCCGCATACATGACCGCGACGCCGGACACCAGGCCGCTGACCACGGCCAGGTCGTGGCTCACGTAGACGGCCGCCACCCCATAGGAATCGCACAGGCTGCGGACGGTGTCCAGCACCCGGCGCTGGGTCGAGACGTCGAGTCCGGTGGTCGGCTCGTCCAGCACGATCAGCGATGGCCGGCACGCGAACGCCATAGCTAGCGCGATGCGTTGCTGCTGGCCTCCGGACAGCTGGTGCGGGTACCGGCGCAGCATCTCCGGTGTCGGGTCGAGGTAGGCCTCCCGCATGACCTCGGCCACGCGGTCGCCGGCCCGGCCGGCGTCGTCGACGACCCCGGCGTGAGCCCGCAGCACCTCCCGGATCTGGGTTCCCACCCGGAGCGTCGGGTTGAGCGCCGAGGATGGGTCCTGGGCCACGTAGCTGACCCGGGCACCGCGAGCCGCCCGCAGGTCACGCTGGCCCAGCGCCAGCAGGTCGATTCCGTCAAGCAGGACCTGGCCCGCGGCGATGCGCAGCCCCCGGCGGGTGTGGCCGAGCAGGGCCAGCGCCACGGTGGTCTTGCCCGAGCCCGACTCACCGACCAGGCCGAGCACCTCGCCGGCCGGGACGGCAAAGGAGACGTCGCGCACCACGTCCGGCCCGGACCGGCCCATCCGGACCTCAAGGCCGGTCACCCTCAGCCGGACCTCCCGCTGGAACGCGGTCGTCTCCACCCGTGGCGTCACGCTCTGGCTCACGCTGACTCCTGGCCGAGGTCGTCGATCAGCGCCGCCTCCTCGGGCCGGCGGTCCACCCCGATCGCCACGCGCGCGAACGCGTCGGTGAACGTGTTCGTCCCGATCGTCAGCAGCGCGATCAGCAGGGCAGGCACGACGACCGCCCACGGGTTCAGCGACAGGCCCTCGCGGTTCTCGTTGATCATCGTTCCCCAGCTCGCCGCAGGCGGCGGCTGCCCGAAGCCGAGGAACGCGAGCCCGGCCATGATCACGATCGAGTAGGTCAGCCGGAGCCCGGCCTCCACCATCAGCGGACTGATCAGGTTGGGCAGGATCTCCTTCCACATGACCTTGGCCGGCCGCATGCCCTGCAACTCAGCTGCCTTCACGAAGTCCCGTTCGGAGACGTCGAGGGTGGCCGACCGCAGAACGCGGGCCACCTGAGGGGCATGCGAGACGCCCACCGTGATGGTGATCAGCCAGAGTTTGGGACCCAGCAGGCTCAGCAGCAGCAGGGCGAACACGAGCTGGGGGAAAGACAGGATCACGTCGACCGTTCGCATGATGATGCCGTCACTGACCCCGCGCAGGTAGGCCGCTGATACGCCGGCCGCCGCGCCGCCGGCGATCCCGAGGGCGGTCGCGCCCACCGCCATGATCAGCAGCACCCAGCCGCCATTGAGCACCCGTGACAGCACGTCGCGGCCATACTCGTCGCCGCCAAGCAGGAACTGGCCGGACGGCTTGCCGAAAGCCAGCGTGACCAGGGCGTTCGGCGAATCCGGGGCGACGAACGGGCCGATGACCGCGACCAGCACGACGAACGAGGCCAGCCCGAGCCCGATCGCACCACGCGGGGTTCGGGCGGCCGACCACAGCACCGATCCCCACTGGTGCCTGCGGATCTGCTGGACCTGCCGCGGCTGCGTCTGCCCAGGCTGGGCCGCAGGGCCGGCGGGAGTGCTCACGGCCATGGGCTACCTTGCGATTCTTCTGCGCGGCGTGGCCAGCAGGGCGATCACGTCCGTGACGATGTTGACGACCACGTAGAACGCGGCCAGGACCAAGACGATGAACTGGATCACGGGGACGTCCCGGTCGTCGACCGCGTACACCAGAGCCTGGCCGATGCCGGGGAAGTTGAAGACATACTCGACGATCACGACGCCGCCCGCCAGGTACAGGAAGTTGAGGCCGATGACCTGGATGGTGGGCGCGATCGCGTTCGGCAGCGCCTGCGTGAGCACGATGCGCCACTCTGGCACCCCGTTCAGCCGGGCCTGCTCCACGTAGTCCGACTCCAGGGCCTCGACCATCGCGGCACGCATCATGCGGAAGATGTAAGGCACGATAACGATCACGAGCGTGGCGACCGGCAGCACGAGCAACTCCGGTTGGCTCCAGGCGTAGGTGCCCGGAGCAAGCAGCGAGACCGCGGGCAGGACATGCCAGACGTTGGTGGAAAGCAGGATGATCAGCGCGATGGCCACGACGAACTCGGGGAGCGAGGTCACCGCCAGCACGACCACCGAGGTCACGTGGTCGAACCAGCTGTCCCTGCGCAGCGCGGCGGTGGCGCCGAGGGTCACGCCGACGAGCGCGCCGATGGCGCCGGTGACGAAGACGAGTACCGCCGAGTTGATGATCTTCGGCTCGACGTAGCCCCACACCGGCAGCCCGTTGACCAGAGATTGGCCGAGGTGGCCCCGGAACACCCCGGATATCCAGACCCAGTACTGATCGAACACCCCGCGGTTCAGGTGCAGGGAAATCTCGAGTGCTCGCACCCGGGCCGGGGTGGCATTACGTCCGAGGATCGCGTATGCGGCGTTGCCGGGCAGCACTTCGGTGGCCAGGAAGACCACCACCGACACCAGGAACAGCGTGATCACGCCGATGGCCAGGCGTCGCCGGACGAGCCGCGCGATGGGGTGCGCGCGGGGAGATGGGGCCGACCTGACGGGAGCCGCGGCTACGGCCACTGCGGGCTCAGCCAGCGGAACACCATGCCACCGTGCTCACCGATGGCGGGGGCTACCACGTCGTCGATTCCTTCCGGTTTGGGCGCGGGCCGGTCGGGCGCGGGAGGCGGCGGAGGCGGGCCTTTCCGGCGATCACCTCATTTGTAGCGTAACGGTGACGCCAGAGCCGGGCAATGCGGACGATTGGGCGGCGGCGCCGGTAGCGGACCGGTCTTGTGACGCCAGAGCCGGGGAACGCCAACGACTGGGCGGCGGCACCGCGGACCGCTGTGGTGACGTCGGCGATCGACCGCACGTTCGCGGCTGCCAGGGCGCCGGTGCGTTCGATTGACTGGCACTTACCGGTAACTCGGTAAAAATTTCGCTGGGCCTTCGTTCGATAGCTGCAAAACTCTGTAATTCTCTGCCAGAATTAGTTCGATAGTCGTAGTGTAATGAAACTTAACGATGCGTATGCAGCGAATTAACGGTTACGTGCTCAACCCCCGGGTTCGACTGCGTTGTGCGTGCAGCTTGTGAGAGCATGACCTCTGTCGTGAATGTCAGCATTAAGGTGATAGGCGGCGTTTTCCCGCTGAGACCTTAGCATAATCCATTTGTTACCTAAACGGGGCGACATCTTAGTGGAGGGTAAGTCTCGTGGATCGGTTGGATGGGAACGAAGGACCGCTCTCCTGGCCGGCGGACCTGAACCGGCGCCAGTTCCTGCGGGGTGTCGCCGCCACCGGCGCGGTGGCCAGCGCAGGCGGCCTGATCGCGGCGTGCAGCAGCTCTAGCACGACTACCGGTACGACCACGTCGAACGCGGCAAGCAAGCGGGGCGGCAACCTGAAGGTCGGCCTTTCCGGAAGTTCAGGCGCGGACACCCTCGACCCGCACGCCGGGCTGACCTATCTCGACACCGCGCGGGCCCAGTCCCTTTACCAGCCGCTGGCCCAGCTGAACAACAAGGCCCAATTGGAACTGGTCCTGGCCGAGGAGATAACCGCGAAGACGTCCACGGAGTGGATCGTCAGGGTACGCTCCGGCATCACTTTCCACGACGGCAAGCCGCTGACCGCGCAGGACGTGATCTACACGTTCCGGCGGATCAAGACGGGCAACAAGGGCGCCTCGTTCTCCGGTGGCGACTCACTCGGGCCAATGGACCTGGGCGGGCTGAAGGCACTGGACAGCCGCACCGTCCAGGTGCCATTTACCATCCCCTATGCCAGCTTTTACGACCAGCTGGCGTACTGGTACTACCTCTACGTCATTCCCGACGGATTCAACCCGGCCACCCAGAAGCCCAACGGCACCGGGCCGTTCGTGTACCAGAGCTTCACCCCGGAACAGCGCAGCGTATTCGGCAAGAACCCGAATTTCTGGCAGTCCGGGCTGCCATACGTGGACACGCTGACCATTATCGACTTCCCGGACAACACTTCCCTGCAGGACGCCCTTACCACCGGCGTGATCGACGCGGCGGGGGCATTCGACGGGCCGGAACTCGCGGCGCTCGGCACGGTCAGCGGCGTGAAGACCATCGCATCGCACACCGGGGCGATCACGCCGTTCACGATGCGCGTGGACCAGCCGCCGTTCAACGACGTCCGGGTCCGCCAGGCACTGCGGCTGCTGGTGGACCGGCCGCAGCTCATCGACTCCGCCCTGGACAGCTACGGGGTGGTCGCGTCCGACGTCTTCTCCCCGTACGACCCCGACTTCGATCACGCGCTGGTCCGCGAGCAGAACATCCCGGAGGCCAAGGCCCTGCTCAAGGCGGCCGGGCACGAGAACCTCACGGTGACGCTGGTGACCTCGCCCGCGGCCACGGGCATGGTGGCGATGGCGACCGTACTGGCCGAACAGGCCAAGGCGGCCGGCGTGACCATCAACCTCAACAACGTCCCGTCCTCCACCTTCTTCGGGAAGAACTACCTGTCGTGGACGTTCTCGCAGGACTTCTACAACTACTCGCCGTACCTGGCCCAGGTGGCACAGTCCATGCTGTCGGCGTCGCCGT
>Ga0335075_10005991_pt1 | contig 18780 bp, 20 predicted proteins | sample Lox_Sample_24_FD_206723 | JGI IMG/M metagenome (GOLD analysis project Ga0335075, IMG submission 206723) | Soil microbial communities from Loxahatchee National Wildlife Refuge, Florida, United States - Lox_Sample_2.4 | ecosystem: Environmental > Terrestrial > Soil > Wetlands | place: USA... | reverse complement strand
CGAAGCCTGCCGCACCGACTTGCAGCCCACGCTCGCGGGCAAGGCGACCCTGCTCCGCTATGACGGCAATGAGGGTTCCGGCCATCTGCTGGTCTTCGCCGGCTCGGGCGGCTACAAGACCACCGGCACAGTCGTTCCTTCGGCTCTGGAGTGGCGCTCCGGCCTGGTCTGCCTCGATCCCTCAGCCGAAGTCGTGCGGCTGGTCTACGCGGCTCGGCGGGGCCTTAACCATCGGGTGGTAGCGCTTAACCCGGAAGATCCCCGCTCGGACTCCTTCAACGCCCTCGACTGGATCGATTCCGCCACCGATCGTGCCCTGATCGATATTCAGGCCGTGGTCGGCTGGCTCTGCGGCGAGACCCCCGGCGAGCGCTACGACGATTACTTCAAACATGCCGCCCGCGCCCTGCTCGGCTGCCTGCTCGCGGATATCATCTTCGACGCCGCCCTCCCGCCGGAACACAAGACGCTCGCGCTCCTGCGCCAGCGGGTCGCGCTGCCGATTCCAGAATTGAAGGAGCTGCTCGAAGCGATCTATGCCAAAGGTACGGGCTATGGCTTCGGCTTTCCCGCGCAATTGGCTGGCAATCTTAAAGACATCACCGAAAAGCAATTCTCCGGCTTCTATGGCGAAGCCGGTAACGCCACTTCGTGGCTCGCCATCCCCTCCCTCGCCCGGCTGGTCTGCGGCCAAGGTCACGGTCAAGGCTTTCAGACCCGCCACCTGCTCTCCGGCAAGCTCGATATCTTCATCAACCTGCCGCTCAAGGTCCTGCAGTCGAGTCCGCAGGCCGCCCGCGTCATCCTCGGCGCCCTGCTCAACGCGGTCTACGAGGCCCGCGGTACTCTGCGCGGCGGGCGGCTGCTGTTCCTGCTCGATGAAGTCGCGCGGCTCGGCTACATGGGCATTCTCGAGACTGCGCGCGACACCGGCCGCAAGTACGGCATCAACCTCTGCCTGATCTACCAATCCCTCGGCCAGCTCACTCAAGGCTGGGGCGCGCATGGCCGCCAGGCCTGGTTCGATGCCGCCTATCTGCGGCTCTTCTCCCATATCCAGGACTACGAGGCCGCCGATTACCTCTCCAAGGCCTGCGGCGAATTCACCGCACTGGGTGATTCCATTACCGAAGGTTCCGGCTCTTCATCAAGCTGGGAGCACAACTCCCGCTCGTCGCATCACTCCACCAGTCGCCAGCAAGTCGCCCGCCGCCTGATCAAGCCCGAAGAGGTCCTCCATCGCCTGCGCTACGACGAGCAAATCGTCCTCATCCAGAACGCCCCGCCGCTCCGCTGCGGACGGGCGATTTATTTCCGCCGCCCCGAGATGGTTGCACGGGTCAAAACTGCCGGGGCTGCTCAAGCGGGAGGTCCGCGGTGAGTGGTTTGCCGATTTGCTATCCGGCTCTGCTGGGCCGCTTCTTTGCGGCCCATTTTCCCGCCGCTCTGGGCCTGGGCAGGGCGGCGGCGCGGTAGTTTTGGTTTGAGATTTTTGACTCTTGGGGGCCCGTAGGGCCCACCTTTTTGGGTTATGAGTCGGCGTGAGCCGACTACTACAGGTAAGACTATAGGTTCTAATTATAGGGTTGTGTGACCAAAAGGGCGTGGATATTGGCGTTTGGTGTGACCAGAAGGGTGTAACTGGTGTGACCAAAAGGGCGTGAATAACTCCTGAGATTCACAGATTTCTGTGGACATTTCCCGTCCGGCTCAATCCGTTTTCAGTCTGGCGACGGCCTATGATCGAAGCGTATGCGAACCAAAGTTGTATCGGGGTGTGACCAAAAGGGCGTGAATTTTGGAGCTATCTCGAAACGAGCACGAGACGCTTTTGGACAGGCGGCGGGCTATGAAGGAGCCGCAACCCTTCCGGTTGGCCATGGCCGTCGATTTCCTCCCGCAGGGCGGCATCGGGATAGACCGCATGGGCGTTGCGCAGCACCTCAAGAAACTTACGGCGGAAATCGACCATACGCTTGAAGCCTTGCCCGAACTGCTCGTAGAGGGCCGACCAGGCGACGAATTGCGGTTTGTTTTCGGGAATGCGGTGGAGCCGCTGCGCGAGCCAGGTGTAAACGTCGAGCGCCATCGCCGAATTGGCGAGCGCCGCGACGGCGCGGTGATCGAGCGGCACCGCGTGCTTTTGCAAGGACTCGAAATAGCGCTGCGAGAGGGTTATCTGCGACGGCCAGAGGATGCGCTGGTGCGGGTTGTCCGGGAACCAGAGATCGAGCTTGTCGATGAATTGAGTGTTGTACTGGACGGCATGGTTGTCAGCGATCCCGGCGAGCGTGATATGCGCGACCGAAAGCGCCGTGAGAGCATCCTTGAAGCGGCGGATATCCTGCCCCTTGGGGTCGCGGCCGATGAGACGCTTGAGGAAGGCCGTCATCGAGCTATCGACCTCGACGCAAGGCGAACCCGTCCGCAGCGCCTCGCTGTTCAAATGGATCAAAACCAGCCGTGCCTTCGCCCCGTAGGGCAAGGGCATATCGATCATCTTGTCGGCTTTGGGGTTGTACGCCCTGCCCGCCTCGATTTCGAGGATCGCCCTGCCGTTCCGCCGCTCCCATCGCCTGATTGCGGTTGGCGGCTGCCGGTATGGCAGAGAGGTCTGGCACAAGAGCGTGTGCTGGTAGCCGATATCTTCAGCCGGGTCCGCCAGCATGGTCGCGTAGGCATCGACCAAACGCCGCTTGATCGGCGATATTCCTGGCGGTTTATCCTGAGGCATTGTGAGCTCGGCTCCAGAGCGGCGAATTATGAACTGATTCGCATGATCTAGCGGAACGCGCTTGCCGCGCGGTGCTTCTCGACGAAATCCCGTAAAGCTTCCATCAGCATGTCCTGCTGCGACTGGCGCAGATCGACTTTCAGTTTCTGAAAGGCGATGACTATCGGATCGTCTGGAGGGAAATAGCCGCCGATATGAAGTTTCGCGGTGCGGCTCGGCTTGCGCGATGAAATCCTAGCGATTTGAGCAGAGGCGTCAGGCTTCGCCTCAAGCATTGACGGTCCGGGCAGGTCATCCGTAATCGGCCGGATCGCGGGAGAAAGGATAGAACGCCTAGCCATTTGCCACCTTCAATTTTGCAGGTGTGCACACCTTCAATTGTGCAAAAACCCATTTTTGCAGTTCAGCGATTTCACCCGCTGCCTTGCTTTTAGGATCGGTTTCGATGACGGCTTTGCCGAGGAGCCAGCCCGCTTTATATTCCTTGCGCTCGCGCAGCACGACGGGAGCGCACTCAAGGCCGGATTTCTCGGCGAGCGCCCTCCCCTCCTCGATCAGCGTAGTTGCCGTTGGCGGCACTGCGTTGAACACGACGAACGCGGGAACCGTGACGGAGCGGATGAGCTTGGCCGTTCGGGGAATAGCGTCGAGATCGAGCGCTGATAGGCGGCAGGGAACAATCACTAGGTCTGCGGCTTCGGCGGCCGTATAAGCCTGAGGACCGGCAGCGGGCGGCGTATCGATAATCGAGTAAGCGAAGCCCTGCTTCTCTGCCGCCGCTATCGCGTCCGGCAAACGGCGGTCCGTGATGAACTCGACATGAGGCGCTTCGTCGCCGCGCCGGTCAGCCCATATTACGGCATTTTCCTGTTGGTCGAGGTCGAAAAGGGCGGTTCTATGCTTGGCCTTTTGCAGCGAAACAGCGAGATTGACCGCGATCGTCGTCTTTCCGACGCCGCCTTTCTGTGCGATCAAGGCTATCTTGTGCATTTCTGCACTCCTTCAGGTGTGCACACCATCACACCTGATTTTGTGCACACATGATTGCTTTTAGTCAATATGTTTAGCGCACTCGACAGGAAACGGGTCGCCTGCGCAGCGAATGATTCCGCGCCTAATTCCGGTTTCTCCAGCATGACTCGTTTGTCTCCTGCATGAGTTCGAACCGCATTTCCCGCGCTCATCATGGTGGGCGGCCGCCGCCAAGCGCGCCGATCTGACCTCTCGCTTCGAAGAACCGGCATCCGCAGAGGCTCGCAACTTGCGACCACGCCGTAGGCGAAGTTCTTCGCTTGGTTGCGAAGAACTGTGGTCCGCCCTGACGGTCATGGGCTAGAACGTGTTATATATAAGAAGCGATGAGAAATGCTTTCAGCATTCCCGCGAGCTTAGTTGTCGGAGCCGCCATCGGCTATATTTGTGGCTATCACGCTTTTATTCAGAGAGCATTCGACAATCCGCGCAATGTCGTCGTTTCGACCAATATTCAGAACCTCACGGACGATCAGCGGGCTGAGATCGCACTTTTACCCGACAAAGACAGGAAATTGCTTCTGGGGTATCTGTTTAAAGAGCAGATGCAACAAACCTTCGGTGGCACGTTCGGCATTCCTCCTCCTGATAGAGGTAAATCCATAACTGTCGGTGAAGCTATTGATGAACAGCAACAGGCTTCTGCAGAGGATGAAAAAAAGGAACAAGAAGCAAATGCGTTGAGATCCAATATCGCAAAGCAGCAAGCACTGATGAACGAGACAGCGGCTAACATTCTCACGGCCGCTTTGATTGATAAGAAACTCGTGAAAGGCGATTTTTCAGATCAGATAGACATTAAAATCGGTTTTCAAAATAAGGGAAAGAAAGACATCATCGGAATTAAAGGGATAACTATTTTTAAAGATATTTTCGGCGATGTTATTGAAAAAGTCAGCTTAAGCGAAGACCACAGCATAGCATCCGGTGCCACCTATGTATGGGATGGGAGCACGAGCTATAACCAGTTCGACGACAAAGATATCAAGCTAGCCTCAACAGACGTGACAAAAATCCAGTTCGAATTTCAGCCCCAGATTATTCTCTTCAAGGATGGCACTAAACTAGAGATTCCCACTGATCAATAGCTAGGCATTTGATGAAGCAATGCGTTGGGGGGAAGGGCACGGGCATTCCCAATAAAGAGCCGTTACAGCTTCCACGGCACATCGCTTGGCGCCGTCAATACGACATGCGGAGGTATGCACGGCATTTATCGCAGGCCGAATTGAATCAGCGCATACGCGATATTCTTTTGAATCTTTTGGGCGTGAATGCGGAGGGACAGCTCTCTCTCGAGCCGCTATGGGCGGAGAAATGGACGCACGTGCTAGAAGAAATGCAACTCCGGCACGGTCCATATCCGGCTGGATTTACGCGAGAAACCTTGCATTCAGATCCAGAACCATTCCCCGATTTTGCCTCTGAGCTCGCGTACAAAGCTGCGCTGAGACTTTCGTCAATCGGCTTAAACCGTGGCAGCGTGTTTATCAAGTTCGGTGAACGAAAGTACATGGAGCCTCTATATGAGTCAGGTGCACTGCGCATTCAACCTGCCACATATTTCGCTCAGTCGAATCATAACGGCGCGGTCAGAGATAATGAACTGATGCTTAGTGTATCGCTTGCGTTGTCTCGGGATGACATCGTTAAAGTAGTAACCAATCCTCAAAATGTGCCCTCGGACGCTCCAGAGCAGCGATTAGATGTGAAGTTTGAATCGCCAACCGATTATTGGGTCTATTGCGTAACCAATTCCTTGAAGCCGCGCCTGTTCGTAGATTTCAAAGCAGATGCCTGTGTGATCATTCGAGATCGCGCACGATTTAGTCGGATGTTGAGTGACTCGAGCCGGCTACGATTACGTGCCGCTGCGATGTTCGAAGGTCCCGCTGTGTATGTTGATCCGTTGTTACCGATAACGTCGACGATCTTTGTGCCTTTTGCCAAGTATTTTGGATACTCATATCAGGACGAGCAGCGATTTTGTTGGCTGCCGTCGGTGCCGGTTAAGAAGGTTACATATCTTGACCTACAAATAGGCAGCCTAAAAGAATTCAGCGATCTAATAGTTTTGTGAGAGGTCGGCCGTTCAAAATCACATTCAAGAGGATTGCCACTGCTGTTTTCGTAAGGAACCTCAGTGGCGAAGGCGAAAGGGCAGAGCGGCAGAATAGCCCAATATAAGGCGGTTATGTTGTAGCATTTGTTTGACTCCGAAATGATCCCAGCGCTAGGTTAACCTTTAGTAAGGTGCTCCATGACCATCACTGTCGACATCAAGCCCGAGGTTGCGGCTGAGCTCGCGCGCCAGGCTGCCTCCCGCGGCAGGCCGGTCGAGGCCTACGCCGCGAGCTTGCTCGAAGAGGCGGTCCAACTTCCCGCTGACGCGCCGCCGCACCCGCCGGGCAGAAGCCTGCGAGATGTGTTCGACGCTGTAAGGGGCTTGGCGGATGACGCTGATTTCAGCCGCAATCCGTCCACCGGGCGCACCATTGACGTGTCGTGAGCGGTTTTCTTCTCGACACCAACATCCCTTCTGAACTCATCCGGACACGCCCAGAACCACGCCTGGAAAATTGGTTCTACGCGCAGGACGAACAGGCGCTTTACTTGAGCGTCATGTCGATCGGCGAACTGCGGCGCGGATTTGTCCTGCTTTCAGCAATCAAGCGCCGAGCCGCTTTGGAGCAGTGGTTTGAAAATGATCTGGTGCCCCGGTTTCGCGAGCGTATTTTGCCGGTCACTTATGCCATCGCCGACCGCTGGGGCAGGCTCGACGGTGAAAGCCAATTACGAGGAGCTCCGCTGAACACGGCGGATGGCCTGATCGCCGCCACCGCCCTTGAGCATGCTCTCACCCTGGTGACGCGCAACGTAAAGGATTTTGCGGGTCTTGGCGTCACACTCTTTAACCCCTGGGACGCCGTATGAATAAGCTCGTGACGGCGCGACCGTACTGCGCGCGCATCATCGAGGCTCGTCCTGGCGTCACGATTGCGATGGTCCCCGACGGCAACACGGTTGAGTTCCTGCAGAACACCAGCTCGAAATGATCAATGAGCCCACCAGCCGGAGCACCGCCGCAGGAAAAAGAGTAATTCGGGGTGGCTGCCGGCGCTGATCGCCGGAGCAGGGCAGGGCGCTGCCCACCGCTTCCGTGACTTCTTTTCCGTCAATATACGTAACCGCAACACCCGCGCTGCCTATGCTCGCGCCGCCGCCGTGTTTCGTCCTCTGCTTGAACGAGCGTTGACAAGGCATGTTGTTGATGGCAGGATACTCACGTGACCCACGTGAATAAGGTGACGAGATGCGTATTTTAATGCGGGACTTAGGCGGAAACGGCGACGGCCGCATCTTGGCGGGCGCGCTCACGGGTAGGAAGGTGCTGGCGAAACTCGTCGATCGCAGCTCCACTGAGCCGGAGCGGCCGGAACCGGTATTTTTGGATTTCAAAGAGGTGGACGTGGCCACGGCGAGTTTTCTGCGGGAATCGGTACTGGCCTTTCGCGATACCATACGGCGGAGGCGCTCGAACCTATATCCGGTGATCGCCAACGCCAACGATGTGGTGACCGACGAGCTGAAACTCCTGGTCACCTCTCAGGGAAATGCCCTGATGGCCTGTTCGCTGGACAATAACGACCAGCCTTTTGAAGAGCGGCTCCTAGGTGACCTCGATCCCAAGCAACGCCTTACTTTCGATCTGGTCCGGAAGCGGGGGATAACCGACGCGGCGGAACTGATGCGTGAGTATGGGGAGCGCGAAAAAACGAAGGTTCAGACGGCCTGGAACAATCGATTGTCTTCGCTCGCCGGAATGGGGCTGGTCGTCGAATTAAGCCAGGGACGAACTAAGCGGTATCGATATCTTTTCGCGGAGAACTGAGCATGGGGCTGGATTTCGTAAGAAGGGCGGCGCTCACGTTTCACAAAGGCCTCGATCTCCGGCGCATAGAGCTAGCGACGCCCACGCTGTTCACGGAAGAACCCACTATTGTGCCGCGCACCTATGCCGCAAGCCTGCGAAGCGGTCAAACACTTAAAGTCGGCGACCAATTGGGCGTGCGATTGGAGGACGGCCAGATATTCGCGCTGCGCGGGCTGAGTAGGGTGGGAACGATAAACAGTCCACCCGCGGAGCTGGTCAATGCGTTGTCAGAATCGCACGGCGAGGCCTGCGGGATCGTCCAGCAGGTGCATGAGATCGCCGGCGTTGCGGAGATCCGAATATGTTGAATCAATCTGATACTCCCGCGATGGCCGCTCGAAATCCGCGAGACGAGCGGCGTTTCTGGCATGATGGCGATCGCCATACATTTTCTCTGGGCTGCACCACGTGCCCAGACCGCAGGCTATGCGGAGGCATCCAGATAGAACACGCGCTGTTCGACTGCCTCGGGCTGTGCTGCCGCAATCCCGAGAACTGTGACGCGGTATGCCGGAGTAAACCGGAAGAATTCGCGCGCCGGGTACGGGAAGTGGCGGGCTTCGCCTTAGATAACGTGTCGCGCGCCCCCGTGCTGAACGCACCAAAGTTGCCGAACCTGGTGCCTATATTGTTCCATGGTGACAGACGAGGAGCGCCGTTCGCGTCGCCGCCGGCGGTCTGCCTGCCTCTCTACAGAGTAATTCAAAGGCACGATGGCTCAACCCGCTACGTCAATCGACGGAACTTGGCCAAGAATTACCGTATTCCCGCAACCATGCCGATTATTCTGACCGGCACGTCGCATGATGCGCCCCTCGAGCGGTGGTGGTCTCTTGGATCGCGGCGGCGGGAAGTTATCCGGTCGCTGCGAGCTCTCGATATCGCCCTTGTGACAACTCCGAATTTCAGCTTGTTCATTGATCAACCACGCTGGGACGACCTTCACAGTATAAAGCGCATAGCATTGGTGCATGAAGAATTCCTAAGCGAGGGACTACCGGCGGCACTGCACGTTAATGCCCGCACAGAACATGATTGGCGGCGCTGGCGCGATTACATAGCTGGACGGCCGGAAGTAACGCACATCGCCTTCGAGTTCGCGACCGGGTCCGGATGGGCAGGCAGAATGGACTGGCACACCAATCAATTGATCCAACTGGCCACCGCGATTGAACGGCCTCTGCATCTTGTTCTACGCGGCGGTGCGAATGTTTTGCCGAGACTGAGCAAGGCGTTTTCGGCCATTACGTTTTTGGAATCTTCGGCCTTCCTAAAAACGGTGAAGAGGCAGCGGGCGATGCTGACAGCGGCGGGGACCGTGTCCTGGCAGCCTTCTCCCACGGGGAGAAACGAGATGCTGGACGGACTACTCACAAATAACTGGCAGGTCGTGGGAGCCTCCCTACGACAGATTGCGATGGGATTGGGGCGATCGGATGTCAATATCAATGAGATCGCTGACATTCACTGCGGTTGATGAATTGGGGTTTGCCGCCGCTGCGGGCAACCTTGATCCCCGCCAGCCGCCGGCGCGATACGAGCCGAAACGTCTAGGACCATTGCTGGAATTGCGCAATCTTGTTGCGACGGGCCGCGCACCTGGCTCCGCCGTGAGCGATTGGCTCGTTCCCAACGGCGCCGCTCCAATGCTGAATGCTCTGGCCGAAGACCGCGAGCGTTGGATCAGTAGTGATCATAAACGAATGGGATACATCCGCGCGATGCGCGGCAGACCGGACGGCGACAGTCATCTGACTGCGTTCCTTATGGATGCACAGAGGGCCGCTCGTGAGGTCGCCGGCTTGCCGGGAAACACGTCCGGTCAACTCGCGGCGGCCATGAAGGAGCTGGAAAATAATATCCACGAACACTCGGATGCGCCCGCAACCGGTATTCTCGCGTTCCGAGCCGGACGCGGCACCTTCGAATTCGTTGTGGCGGATCGCGGAATCGGTATTCTGGCGAGTTTGCGGCACAACCGGAAATTCAGGGCGCTGGCGGATCATGGCAAGGCGCTGGAATCCGCGCTCTCAGACGGAACCTCTCGATTTGGAAGTAACAGTGGTCGCGGCTATGGGTTTCGTCCCATTTTCATCGGTCTGGTGAATTTGCATGGCTCGCTCCGGTTTCGATCCGGCGATCACGCGCTACTGATGGATGGAACCAGCCCGAAATTAACCACCGCGCAGCTCGCTCAGAAACCGACCATCGACGGTTTTTTTGCGAGTATATGCTGCAAGACCAAACCATGATTCATATCCGGGAATCCCACGGCCTCTTTTTATCAATAGATTATAGAATAATTAGTTGGTCATTCGACTCATTCATTTTCCCTGCAAGGTGCTGCGAGACAAGATGTCCTCCATATGTAACGGGAATAATAGGTTAGCGTTTGCGATCGAGCTTTCATTTCTTTGCTAGAAATGTGGCGAGGTTTTCTCCCGACGAAAGCGTTTAACGCTGTGCTCGTCTGTGTGAAATTCGACCTTGCGGACGATGTGTATCTTGACCGAGTTAATATCGATTTTGAGCGCTAGTTGGCGCCAATCGTAAATGTCAGATAGGTCTCGTGGCATCGCCACGGGTTTCGCTAATGTGTGTGATCCACCATTGGTATCATCGGCACAAGGCGCGCTTCCCTCGGGCACTTGTTCGATGACAGAGTAGTCTCTTTCCCAGCCGTCGTCGCACCATCGACCGAGTTCGGCCGTGATTGTGGTTCCCTCCGGAACCTCTAGCACATCAACTCGCGACGCCTTATGAAACAGTACGACATTGAGCCCTTCGGCTTGAACCGACGGAAAGATAATACCGTCTAGCGGCACATCAGCTTCGGTGGCTAGAAAATCGGCAATCGCTTGGGTCGGCAGATATTCGAAGACCTCATCATCTGGCATCACCGGTTTAGTAATGCGCTCGCTCAGCGAGCGAAGAAACATGTCGCGCTCAAGGCGAGCGGTCCACTCTGCGTCGAAGATGCTACCCTTGCTGTGAACCTTGCCGAGCGCGTTGAGGTCGAGAAGCCGGAGGGATCTTATTACCTCAAAGCGAGCAACGGCGACTTGGCTGCCGACCGGAGGCCTAACTTCCGCAAGCGCTACTCTAGGATCGTTTGCTCCATAGAAGACTGAAATGCCGAGAGCATTCATTCGCCCGGCGCTCCCCCGCCGTGGCGGCGGTGTTCCGAGGCGCTGGTCTGGTCTACAGAGCGCGTCGATTAGATTGCTGTCCGACTGAAAAGCACGTGCCCTATATAGCGAGCTCAGTTCTGTCCCCGGTCCAGCATCGACAATAAGAGATTGGCCATCGTGCGAACGCATTGTATCAATGCCCTTAAATATCGATGCTAGGAGAGTCGCTGCTGTTCGACTAAAAAACCGTGCTTCCGTTTTCAGCGATTGCTCGAATGATGACCAATCTTGCTGCCATTCAGCATCACTCACCGCCTTTTCTTCGTAGTAGGATTCCGATGAAAAGGCCGTTTCTATTCCCATGGTGCGATCATCGAAGTCGTCATACTGATCTTCGAGTATTTTCTGAATGTCTGCCGCCGCCGCCTCGGGTACTTGTGCGGCATTCATGATGGCTTCAACGACTGGCTCGCCATCTCGCAACCATTCGAAGTCTGATTCCTTATCTGTCAACATTATATACTGCAATGCTGTGGGCTCATCAGATGTCCGCCTATAATGCTCGTTGAATACCTTGTCGATACGCTTAGCGAATTCTCCGACTTCATAAGATGGTCCAACCTTGTGACAGTACGCGCATTTCCCATATTTGCCGGACGATTGAATTTCATTGCGCAGATACTCTTCTCCTACACAACAGTGACCAAGTTTCTTTTTCTTCAAGTCGTAGATGTCATTAGTAGATGTCATTATTAGGCAATTGGCATCCTTTCGTGTACGGTTTGGTAGGCCTTTTTCAGGATACAACCAGGCTCAGATCGCGATCCGCTCGACCTCGTCGAGCGAAATCTCATCCTGCCGCCGGTCATAGAGCTTGGTGGTGCGCGGCGACTCGTGGTTGGCGATGAACTGGGCGGTCTCGAGCGTTCCTTTGTTTTTCAGATATGCGGTGATGCCGGTGGCGCGGAAGGTATGATTGCCGATGCGGGTCTTGAGGCCAGCCGCTCGGGCGCGCCGCTGGATCATGCGGTAAGCGTCCTGCTGCCACATCGCGTTGCCGGTTAATTCACCGCTCTTGCCGGCCGCCGTGCGGAAGAGGGGGCCGTCCGGCTCGCGGCCGAGGCCAGCGGCGGCGATGTACTCGTCGAGGTACTGTTCGAGGTTGTGATGGCAGGGCACTTCGTGCTGCTTGCCGCCTTTCTCGTGCAGCCGTACCCAGCCGCGGCGGCCCTGCACGAAATAGTCACTCACCTTCATTTCCAGCACGGCATTGATGCGGGCGAAAGTATAGACCATCACGCCAATGAGGGCGCGATCGCGCAGCCCGATCAGTGCTGCTTCGCTCGATCGCGGCTTGCCCTTGGCCCCGCTGGTTCGCATGAGCGGGATGCTGTCGAGCAGTTCGCGCGCCTCGCCGCCGGTCAGCACCGGGGTCTTGCCCTTTTTGACGACGTACTTGGGACCGTGCACGGCGTGAGCCGGGTTCACGTCGAGGACGTGGCCGGTTACCAGCCAGTCGAACAGCATGCGCAGCGCGGCCAGCTGCTGCTTGACCGTCGGCGCGGAGAGTTTCCCCTGCAGCTGCTTGATGAAGGCAGCCACGTGAAACGGTTCGACCGCGGCCAGTTCGGCGATACCGCGCGCCTCACACCACTTAGCAAAGCGCCGCGCCGCGTTCATATAGGCCTTGCGAGTGTGGTCGTTATTGATCTGCGTGGTGAAGAATTCGATCACGCGCTTGGCCGCCTTGGGCGTCGGCGCGAAGAGCCGAATGGGAAACACGGAAAGGGCAGGGGAGGGAATGATTTCGGTGCTCATGCCTGCTTAACCGGTTTCAATTCAGAGTGCCTCGCGCTGTTCATTGCCGCGCGGCAATAAGCGAGCTAGGAATTCGGTAATGCGGTTGGTTAGTTTCTGGGCGTCGTCTTTGGTACGGGGCCTGCCGGTCGTCGGCCCAAGAACCTCTTGCGCTATTCGCGATAGCTCGTGATAGCGAGAGCGCTGAACTGCAACCGCCATAATCCTTTCCATTCTTTCTCGCATCTCCTTTATAAAATTGATTTCGCCTAGCCGGTGCGTGGGTTTCCAATCGAGCGACCGAAGCATTTGGCAGTCAACGACGACGCTGACCTCCTTACCCGAGATCACGTCCAGACCGTATGACTGGCACTGGCAAATATCGTTCGGCTGCTCATAGGGGAGGACGACGGCGACGCCTAGCAGATTAAAAAGCTCGGCGTAGAAGAGCGCTTGCCGACGTTTGGCATCACTAATGAGAGCGAGGATATGGCTCACTTCGGTATCGCCATCAGCCCGAACCCATTGTTGCGGCGGCGACCAATAGAAAGTATCCGGCGGCAGGCTTGGCGCGTCTGGATCGAACCCCTGCACGTAACCTCTAAAACTAGGATACGCCGCCAATCTATGATGCGCGGCATATACCGATGCCATTACGAAAGCCGCCGGAAATGTAACAATTGGTCCAATTTGCACACGATGGCCGATCATTTCATCGAGATACCACTGCCGCACAGCGGCACGCTGCATCGCAGCCTCGATATCAAAATTTGGATGATCCTTCTTGATGCGGCCGAATAGCGTTCGCGTCTCCTTAAAAGTGCGTGCGCTAATCTGGTACGTTACCATTCCGCTCGATATCTCGTTCTTGGAGAACTCCGGCTGCGCTGGCTGCAGCGGTTTTCCGAACACGACGCGGTACTTATTTCCCGCTCTATCCGTCATCTCGATAGGCTGATTTTCGCCACGATCGCGAGACCCGCCGAGCAATGCCATGAACGGCGCAAGCGCGCTGACCAACGGTAGATCGAATTTGTCATTCAATTCGCCATTCGCCGCATCACTGAGGATGCCCCTGGGCTTGAGCCGTCCACCCAGTGCGCTCGGGATGATATGGGCTTCGGAATCGTTCGCGGCTGTCAGCGGAACGTCCAGCAGAATGCAACGCCTTTCAGTCAAGGCCTGAGCCTCCTTTTAACCCCTGATCCTACAGTCTTTATCGCGTGTGATAAAGGACATTATCACACACGAAAGAGAGACAAAACCCGGCGCGCAGCGGCGGTATGAAGCAGCACTGCCTTCTACTATCCCCTTGACAGGGTGTGAGGGGGGAGGTAGCTCTGATACATGCTGGCATACGAACTGTTCTACGACCCCGATCCTTCGGCCATCTTTGACACGCATCCCCAGAACCAAGGCGTCCGTGATGTCTTGGCGCGCCTCGACGAATTCCGCCAAGCAGGTGTCCGGATCGAGAAGCGCGATACCGCGAAGATGAGTGCCACTGATCTCGAACATGCTTACAGCAGGGCGACGGTGCCGTCGGTCTATCGGAAATACCGCATCCGGCGCATCTTCGGGAGCAACCGGCAGCCGGGACTTTGGTTTGGCCGAGGCGTACCCGCGCTGCTGATCAGCGATCCCTCCCGCAAGACTCCGGGCGATGTTTATCCACGCGACGAAGCCGGTCGGATCGTCACGATTCACGACTTCCTGGCAACATTAGGAAGTTCAAAGCCGCGAGTGAGTTTCCCGGCTTGAGATCGCCCTCGGCTTCGATGTCAACCCAATGGCAGCACTAGCACGCTCACAATCGCCGCACCGATGCGGTCATCTTCGATGTGGTCGAGCGGGTCGGGGAGGAATATACGGTCACTCCTGACTTTTACGCGGCCAACCCCGGAGAGAGAGTAATGACGAGCGAAGGAATACCCTTGGATGCGTTCGCGATTGAGGAATTGCGCCGCCGATATTTATCAGCGGATGCGAACGGCCGAATTGCTCTCCTCCAAGACGATAACCTCCCCTTTGAGATCGCGCGGCTAGTTGTCAATGACCCCAACGTTGAGGTGCGCCAGTGGTTCGCGCGGAACGGTCGCGATTACCGCGAACTGTCTGATGACGACACTCGCGATCTGCTGGAAATTCTAAGGAAGGATCCAGACCCGTTCATCCGCGCGTGCGTTTATACAAACCCCTCGTTCTCGATGGCCGCTCGCATCGTTCGTATGAACAACACTTTCCAGGGCAGGGCATTGGCGGCGATGGTAGTTCTAATCGAAGAAGAAAAGAGCTGGTGGACTGAAGCAACTCATCTTGAGCGGCTCGCGATGACTCGGCGTAGATCAGTTGGTTCGCAGATTTTGAAGGTCTTTGACCTTAATGACGAGGAACTCGGCTTGAGCTTGGAAGAGCGTCGGGAGTTGATTTTAGCATTTTTGGCCGGGCAATCCGGCCAGAACGCCAGACGTGATTCGGAAAGTAGCGAAATCTGGGAGCTGGTTTCCGAGTGGCCGCACGAAAGCGACGTACCTCCACTCGTATACCGATTTCTACCAACTTCGGACAAAGGGGCCGCCGAAATTTATGGAGTTGTCAAAAACCCAGAGTGGCGACGGGCAATCCTCTGCATGGTGTGGGGCCAAGATGAGACGGAAAAATGGACAAATGCCGGGCATTTGTATCGCTCGACATTGGCATTAGCCACCAAAGATTCCGATAACGCTTGCCGATTGTTGGCCCATGCGTCTTTGTGCTTGGGAGATGGAAGACACTGGCAACGTCTCGGATACAATCGCCGAGACCGTTTCAAACAATGGCAAAAATTACAACGCGCGGCGAAAAATGACATATACGCGCTGAGCGGGCTCGCCAAGAACTCGTCTCTCTCACCGCGCGAACTTCAATGGGTAATGCGCCGCGCATATGCTTTGGCCGGGTCGTTGGAGATAGAGGACAATCTGTGGGTCAACCTGGGTGGAGACAAAGGGTACACCGTTTCCGAGAAAGACCTGCCAAATATTATTCGCCAAGATGTCGAGCGGACGATCTCAAAGCTGCGGTTCGAAAGAGAACTACAGGATCTCAGAGTATCGGATGACAACCGATTTACGAACGAATCAACGACCGCATGGACGCAAGACGAAAAGTTCGATTACTTAGCCAGCCTGTCGCTCAATACCTCCGCGTGGGCAATTTTTGCGCAATGCTGCGGCATTGCCTCAGGTCTTGGGCTAATCGTGTTTGCTATCGCATATATTGTCGGCGACAGCCTGGCGCTTGCTCTTTTTCTATTCTTTCTATGCTTGTGGCTCGGTTGGCTGTTTGCGTATTGGGCAGTTCGGTGGTTTAGGCCAGCATTCCCGCCTTGGGCTAGCGCTAAAACATACAAGGATCAATACAAGCGCCTCTGGGGGGAAGGCCTCCGAAAGCCGCCCGTGATCGAGGAGCGGGCGAAGCCACAAGTTTGACTCGGAAGCAGAAGAGAAAGAGGCGTCGATGGCTAATCACGCCTCCACCCGCACCACCCAGCTCTACGATCGCCAAGTCACGCTCGATGAAATCGAGCAGGTGGGGCTAAATAATGGTCAGGTGAGGCGAAGGCGCGCTGGAACTGCGCGATAGCCACCTTCATCTCTAGCCGACGACGCTTGGCTTTGTCGCTACGGTTTCGTCGAAATCTGCATCATGAAGCACGAATAGGTCGGGCCAACCCATAACTAGGTACATAGCAGACTCTGGCACGTAGCCTTTAGCCGTCCAAGCTCGAAAATCATGCTCCATGCCTCGCTCGCGAGCGATTTCGAGCAATACATCCTCGGTGTCAGCGTATATACGACCCCTTCTAAGTCGCTTGACCGAAGAGGACATCATGAATTCCTCAAGCACGCTGCGACCGCGATCGTCTCGTGTAATCGCCCATTCTTGGAGACTCTCGTTTGCGCTAAGAATATCGTTTATCGCGTTTGTCGCTGTTGTGTGCAGCCACACATCTTCGAGAGTCCGCATGTCGGTGTCACCGTCGATCGTGGCTGCGAGATTTGCGAAGAAGCGTGCCATAAGCATGGAATTGTGCCGAACGTTGATCGGAACGGTGGGTCCAATGACGACGTAAGCTCCGCGTCGCAGAAATAAATCGCTCACGTTGACGCTGCCGGTCCCGCGTGGAGATACCTGGCAAGCGCTGAGGCATATAATTGGCGGAAGGTTGCCCAGTTCCTCTTCGACGACGAACCCGTCTCCACAAGCAAAGCAGGTTCGCCCTGAGTCCGGATCGAGGCCGCCGTGAGCGCTGATTACGAGAGCATCGTACTTGCCTCGGGCCAACTCTGCTCTCAACGCTTCCGGTTGGGAAAACTCTTCAAGTTTGTATTCGATGTTCGTGATATCTGTTAGCACTTTCCGTCCGCTGTCCCAACCTATTCGGGACAGCTTGCCGAGCAAACTATCGCTGGATGTGCATTCGGCAATAAGGAGTTTGAAGCCTCTTTTGAGGTATCTTGTGGCGACCGGCGCTAGCTCGAATTGAAGCGTGTGCGTGAGCGGAATCAGGGGCCTGTAGTGTATGGGCACCGTGAGTCCTAGCGGATCATCACCCTGCCGCAGTATTCCTATCCCGATCGGAAACTCGCAAAAAGCAGTCACCGAGGTCGCGTGATGTATAGCCTCTAACGCTCCACGTTCGAAAGACTCTTTGACCAATTCGCCGATTCGCGTGAGAATGTGCCACACCTCACGCGGATTAGACGCTGCTGCGTTCGACCACGTAGCTTCCAAGTTCGCCAAGTACTCGAACGCTTCCTGGTTTAATTGTTTCGCTATCAGCCCGACGCCTCCCCGAGCCAGCGCCCGATGCGCGACCACTAAGCCTAAAACCGATTCTTCGAGTTTCCTATCTTCAATCTGCCGCGATTCTCGAATTGAGGGGTCCAACCGCTGCTGTAATTCGCTGCGAAACGCGTCCCTCGGTAAGCCCCGTATCCCAATGGCCACAGGACACCTAAAAAGCGAATGCTCCTCTGTCAACTTCTCGAGGAAAACCCGCTCTGCGACTTCTCGTGGCGTTCGTTCGGCTTCGAGCTTTGCAATGAGCGATGCCACCTTCTGGCATTGCAGCGCATATTCCAAGACTTTCTCCTGAGATTGGAACTCTGACGGTACACGTTCGTCGATGCCTTCATTCATGTTCCGCCCTACAAACTGAGCGGGCAGAAGAGAAGGTCCTAGGAGAGAATTCTCAATCAGGCGAGTAACTACGACCTTTGCTGGGAGACTGCCTTTGGGATCAAAGGCATTGTAAAGATCAGCCCAGTGATATGGCAGTTGTTGCTTTCCCACTTCAGAAAGCCGGGTAACGTGAACAACGTCCGAGAATAGCGACAGGATGTCCCGTGCGTCGACAAGGAGTTGATCCGGCACAAAAACTATCTTTGGGGACCCCCTGTGCGCATTGTTCAAACCTGCTAACAGGTCCCGATCAACCGAGATCGGAATGAGGAGCACGTGGTGGGGAAGATGCAACCGTTGCCCTTTCTTTAGCCCTGATGATTGCAAAGGCTGAAGGTCGAAGCGCGATCTCGGCAGATGTAGAATGAACCACAAGGCTGGGAAGATCGACGCGAGTGCGCGATCAAATCCGTAGTCCAGAGTAACTTCGCCGTTAAGGTAACTGGCAATTTGTCGGTTGGCACCGACCGTCAGCGTGTAATGATTCGATGACGTACCCGGCCGGAAAAATACTAGGTAAATAGGTATTTGGGGATTTGAAGTCATCGTATTAGTTTTCCGGGCGTACAAGAGGCTGCCTAAGCAGCTGGGTATCGAGCCGCGAAAGAATGTCCATCAGTCCACGGGAGCGAAAGTTCGGCGCGCTGGTCTCGCGCATCGATCTACGCGCTCTAAGACATCAGCGGTAAGTTGCTAGCTGAGAACCACTGGGCTAGCTTTCAGCCATCGCAGACCCGCTCGGGGTAACCAATGAGCGAGTCCGGCAAAATGAGTCGCGGATGCGGCAAAGGTACCGATCTTGTTTGCATTAACGGTCGTTAGTGTTTGACCCGCCGGATGATCCAGAGTTGGTTGGTGCTGGCTGCGCCGGAGCAGCAGGCGCCGGCTGCACGTGGCCGGTATCAGATAGAATAATTCGGCTGAGC
>Ga0335075_10005990_pt1 | contig 18780 bp, 21 predicted proteins | sample Lox_Sample_24_FD_206723 | JGI IMG/M metagenome (GOLD analysis project Ga0335075, IMG submission 206723) | Soil microbial communities from Loxahatchee National Wildlife Refuge, Florida, United States - Lox_Sample_2.4 | ecosystem: Environmental > Terrestrial > Soil > Wetlands | place: USA... | reverse complement strand
TCCGCCCCTCTGGGTTCCGTAGGACAGGGAAGGCATCGAGGTGCGGTGTCGCGCTGCACAGTCATCATAGGACGGCAGTCAAGAACCAGGCTCGGACGTAAGTCCGCGGGACGGTAAACACGAACGTGACGGCAACAAGGGCCTGCCGATCCTCGTCTACGGCTTGCTTGCCGACGCCGTGGGCCGACCCCTTGCCATCCAAGTCTTCTCTGGTAACACCGGCGATCCGGCCACCGTGCCCTCGCAAGTCGATAGCCTTCGCCAACGCTTCGGCTGTGACCGCATCGTGCTGGTGGGGGATCGTGGCATGCTGACCCAGACGCCGATTGACCACCTGCGTCAATTCCCAGGACTGGGATGGATTTCGGCTCTGCGCCGTGCCGCCATCCGTCGCTTGCTCGACGACGGGCACGTCCAACGTTCCTCCCTGGAAGCCGTGCATCTGGCGGAGATCGACAGTGCCGATTTCGCCGACGAGCGTTTGGTCGTGTGTTTCAAGCCGCGTCTGGCCCAGGAGCGTCGCCGCAAGCGGCAGGTGTTGCTGGAGCAGACAGAAGTGCGGCTGCAACGCTTGGTCCAACAGGTGGCTCGTCGCACACGGCGTCCTTTGGGACAGGCAGACATCGGCATCAAGGCGGGGCGAATCCTGCAGCGTTCCAAGGTGGCCAAGCATTACCAGTTGGACATTGGCGACGGCCGCTTTGCCTGGCGTCGCCGCGAGGAAGCCATCGGTCGTGAAGAGGAGCTGGATGGTCTGTATGTGATCCGGACCAGTGAGCCCAACCAGCGTTTGTCGGCGGCGGAGGCGGTGCGTTCGTACAAACGTTTGGGCCTGGTTGAGCAGGCGTTCCGTTCTCTCAAAGGGGTAGACCTGTTGGTGCGGCCGATCCATCACCGCGTGCCGCCGCGGCTGCGTGCGCACTTGTTTTTGTGCATGCTGGCCTACGACGTGGAGTGGGAGCTGCGGCGTTGCTGGGCTGGGTTGCTGTTTGCCGAAGAGGACTTGGAAGGAGCGCGTCAGGCGCGTGACCCGGTACAGCCCGCTGAGGCAAGGGAAGAGACCAAGGCCAAAAAGAGGACTAAGCAGACCGTCCAAGGTTTGGAAGTGCAGCGTTTTCGGAGCTTGTTGGCTCAGTTGGCGAGCCAGACCAAGAACAGCTGTGAAGTAGTAGGGGACGATTCGGGTAGCCGCGTTGAGCAGGTAAGTGAAGCGACGGCATTGCAGGCGGAAGCCTTGCGTTTGCTTCAGTTGTAGCCAGAAAGCGCACACGGCGATTTCACCCAAGTCCCACTACGACCAAGAGATAGCGTCGATTGGTTACGCCAAACTTCAGGTTAATGCAACTGTTCTCTCATTCCACAATCACGCTTCGTGACGCACAACAGCGGCGTAATACGCGGAGTCTCTCCGATCTCGGACGCGGCGATGATTCCGTGACCGGCCCGCGACAACTACCCGCCAGTTGCCGCTTTCACGCTGGGAACCCACCCAAGAATCCGACCTCAACTCGCCACGTTTACCAACTCAAAAATCTCTCTTTTTTATCTCATATGGCCTTGAGCTTCTCGGCGACTTGAGGCCCACTGTCCATACGGGTTGACCGTTTCGCGATCCCGCCGAAGGAGAACCCTGTGGAGATGAACATCGCCAACCAGGTCGCCGCCTTGCAACGCCTGAGCATCACCCAACTGCGCCAGCGCTTCCCGATCCCGATCCCGACAAAGGAGAACCCTGTGGAGATGAACATCGTCAACGAGCTTCGCCTTGATGTCGGGGCGACTCCGGAGAAGGTGCGCTATGTTGTCGCCCAGATGCCGGACGTCAAGGTGGTGGCCGGCACGTCGCTGTTCACGTCGGTGCGGCAGGTATTGACCGCCCTGCTGCAAAGTGCGGTCGTATTGACACTGCTTGTGCCGTTTGTAACCGTGCTGTCCGTGGGCGTAATGTTCTCCGCCATCATCGCCGAGGGCCGCGCCGAACTGGGTCTGCTGCTGGCGTTGGGCACTCGCCGTCGGCAACTCGTGCGCCTCATTCTTGCCGCGGCGATGATCGTGATCACTTTGGGCGGGCTGGCGACATGTGTCGGCCTGGTGGGCATCGCGCCAATTCCTCTACCTCTGAGAGATCCCAGCCGTTTCACGAGTGATCACGACATTTCGTGGACCCCACGAATTGTCGTGGGCGTGGATGGATGGACGATCCATGAGAGTCCTGTAACTCTCGCCGGAGAATCACTCCGGCATGCCTTGAAATTGGGTGTTGCAACTGTGCATCTTAAACATTCGCGAGAGACGGCACGGGCTTCGCTCACACCTTCCCAGTTAAGAACAAACGAGCTGAGCCAGCGATGCTAAGAATCACCTTTTCTGGGCATGATCCGACGTGCCGCATCATCAAGCTCGAAGGCAAGCTACTTCAGGCTTGGCTCGACGAGGTACGACGCTTTTTCGCCGAGACCGAGGAAGGCTCGTTTCCCAACCTCGATCTTTCCGGTCTCAGCTATGTCGATCGTCCCGGTATCGAGCTGCTGCAGCAGCTTCTGCGGCGAGGCGTCCGCATTCACGCCTGTTCTCCATTCGTGGCGGAGCTGCTGCGGTGCGACCGAAAACCAAACGATTAAAGGGATGGGCGAATGGCAATTACGGTTGGCCATGACGCGGTGCTCGGGCAATGCCGAGCTTTTTCATTCGGCTGCGCAGTGTACTGGGATGGAGGGCGAGAACCTTCGCGGCACCTTGGGGACCGTCAATGATCCAACCCGTCTGTTCAAGAGCGGCCAGAATATGGTTCCGTTCGATGGCTTCCAGGCTTTCAAGTGGCGTTTGAGTTTGCCGCTCGCCGACCGCAGTTAGCCCCTCGGGATCGGGACTTGTCGGGATGGGTGAGTCGGCGTCCCGGGAGCGATCTACCGGCGCTGTGGCGAATACTTCCGGATCGATTTCCAGGGTCAGACCGTTGGACAAAATGATCGCCCGTTCAATGACATTCTCCAGCTCGCGAATATTTCCAGGCCAGAAATAGCGCTTCAGTCGCTCCATGGTCGCCCTTCCGATTGATTCGATGCGCACGCCAACGCGGGCCGCGAACCGAGCGACCAGGAACTGCACGAGCAACGGCACGTCCCCCTCCCGCTTGCGCAGCGGCGGAAGTGCGATCGGAAAGACATTGAGGCGGTAATAGAGGTCTTCACGAAACTTTCCCTCGCGGATTGACTTCAGGAGGTCCCGATTCGTCGCGGCGATGACGCGGACATCGACTTTGATCGGCTGAGTACCGCCGACACGTTCGAACTCGCGTTCTTGCAGCACGCGGAGGAGTTTGACCTGAACCTCCAGGGGAACTTCGCCGATCTCATCCAGGAAAATCGTCCCGCCATTGGCTAGTTCAAAACGACCCTCGCGGCGACTGATGGCACCGGAAAACGCGCCCTTTTCGTGTCCAAACAATTCGGACTCGACCAGGCCACTGGGCAGAGCGGCGCAGTTCAGCTTGATCAGCGGTTTATCGTGCCGACGACTTGCGGAATGGATGGCGCGGGCGATCAACTCTTTACCGGTTCCGGTCTCCCCGGTGATGAGAACGGATGCATCAGTCTTGGCGACACGATTGACTTTTTCCAGCGCCTCCAGTAGGGCCGGACTTTGTCCGACGATCTCCTCAAAGTTATGAACCGATTTGATTTCTTCTTGAAGGTAGACGTTTTCGGCGGCGAGGCGGGTCTTTTCCTGTTCCATCAGGATACGGTCGGTGATGTCCACAAACATGGATCGCGTGTATTTGCCGCCAGGTTCGGGCTTTGACCACCACTGTACCCAGACAGGTTTGCCATCATCTTTGCGGCGAAGCTCCAGGACAACGCCGCTGGTGTCCGCTCCACGGCCGATCGATGCCAAGGCCTCTTTGACACGGCGTTGGGCGTCGGGCGTGTCGGGGACGAGTGACTTCCCAACCATGCCGGCAACCTCATCAGGCTTGATGCCAAGAATACGCAGGGCGGCGCGGTTGGCGCTGAGAAAGCGCGATTCGAGGTCTTCTTTGACGTAGGCGATCGGAGCTTCTTCGTACAAGTCCCGCAGTCGTTCCTCGCTGTCGCGAAGCTCCCATTCCAGATGAAGGCGTAACAACTCCGCCGCGGCGCGCGCCGCGAAGATACGAAAAACGAGCAGCTTTCGTGGCTCCTACGGCATGGGACGGTCGTCGAAGACGGCGAGATGGCCGAGGACCTTTCCCTCGGAATTGCGAAGCGGCACTCCCAGGTAGCTTTCGATTCCCCACTCGACCAGGGGCCTATCTTCTGGAAATTTCAGGAGTACGCCCGAGGGATGATGGCACAGTCTGCCGCGGATGACATCTTCACATGGTGTGCCCGCGAGCGTCCACTCGAAATTATCAACGATGCGGTCCCTGGCCCAAAAGGCGATGGTGCGAGCCTTGGTGTTGCTCTCGGGAGCTGCGAATTCCGCGACAAATGCGTAGTGCGAGTCCACGGCTTGTGCCAAGTGGCGGACGAGGGTTTGGAAAAACTCCTCACCGGTGCTGTGAGCGGTCCCCTCGACGATCGCACGGAGTGCGGCGAGTTCTTCAGGGATTCCGCGGGACAAGTCGTTGGTTTTGTGAGGCGTTTTTCGTTTCTCGGCCGCTCTCGTTGACGCTTTGTGTGTTTCGGCCATAGACACCTGCCTGACGACGTGAGGCCTCAATCCGTCAAAGCACCGATCCGAACAATCGCCCCGGCGCTGTTTCGCTGGACGGTCGGCTTGTTATCATTTTACGCACTTGCGCGAGGATTCCACGATATTTCGCGTCCTTCCACGAAATACCGCGGACATGAGGCCTGGATGACGCAAGACCGGTTCATGTTTTCCGCCAAGGATCTGCCCCAAGATCCGTGTATGGAATAAGTTGCGACCGCGCTCGAGCAACGCTCGGGGAAACGGCGCGGCGTTCGCGTTTACCTTTCAACAATGAGTCGCGATGGCGACCGAACGACACGGACCAGATGTCCCTTTCCAAGACACTGGCGGACTTCAATCAACAAAGGAGCAAGCAGACATGGGAAAGGTTTGGAAGGTAGTTGCCGCGGTCATTGTGAGTCTAGGTTTGGGCGTCGCTATCGTGGGCTGTGGCTCATCGACGGCTCCGCCCAAGGACAAAATGACCGGTGACCAGATGAAGGACAACAAAATGCATGACAACAAGATGGGCAGCGACAAGATGGATCACGGCAAGATGGACGGCGGCAAGAAGGGCAAGATGTAACCAGGGAAGGGGTTTGGCCCCGGCCGCGACGGGGCGGTCGGGGCCGGGTGAGGAGGGCCTGCCATGAAGCGCCTGGAGCCGAAACACCCGCGCCCCATCCGTTGGATGCACTGGATCAACGTCCCGGTCCTGACCGTCATGATCTGGAGCGGCCTGTTGATCTACTGGGCCAACGATGTCTACGAGGCGCGCGTCGGCGGTATCACCCTGTTGCACTTTTTCCCCGACGGGTTCTACCGAGTGCTCGGCCTGGATCATCACCTGGCCACGGGCATGGCGTACCACTTCGCGTTCATGTGGCTCTTCGCTGTCAACGGGCTGTGTTACGTCCTGTACACCTTCTTCTCCGGCGAATGGCGGCACTTGCTGCCCAAACGGCACACGCCGCGCGAGGCGTGGCACGTGATCCTGCATGACCTCGGGCTACGCAAGACCCCGCCGCCGCCCGGCAAGTTCAACGGCGCCCAGCGCCTCGCCTATACGGGGGTCATCCTGATGGGGGCCGGCTCCCTGGTGACGGGCCTGACGATCTACAAGCCCACGCAGCTCGCCTGGCTGACGAACCTGCTGGGCGGCTACCCGTGGGCGAGGGCGGAGCATTTCGCACTGACGGTCGGCTACGTACTGTTTTTTCTCGTCCACATCGCCCAAGTGTTTCGGGCCGGGTGGAACAACTTCCGTGCGATGATCACCGGCTACGAGCTGGTGCCGAAGGAGGGCCAGGGCCATGCTTGAGTTGAAAGACCCGCCGCGCGTGATGGGGGACGCTGCCGTGCGGCAGATGCGAGGCCTGACGCGCCGAAGTCTCTTGGTTGGCGCGGTGGCGACGCTGGCTGGTCTTGGCAGCTGGCACTGGCTGACGACCGCGAGCGAGGAAGACGGAGTGCCGTGGCCGCTGCGCCGTGTGCTCCGCTTCAACGAAGGCGTGGCCGAGGGTCTTGGATCGCCTCAGCATCTGGCGCCGACCTTTCCGCCAGAGAGTGTGCAGGGCCCAGCGCGGACGAACGGCCTGATCGGCCTGTCCGCCGCGGTCGAGGGCGCCCGCTGGCGGCTGCGAGTCGAGTACGAGGGCCGCGGCCCCGGACAGACGTTCCGCTTGCGGGACATCCAGGAACTACCCCGTGTGGATCTGGTGACCGAGCTGAAGTGTGTCGAGGGCTGGAGTGCGGTGATGCACTTCGGCGGCGTGCGCTTCTCCGATTTCGTGGCTCGGTTCGGCCTGGCGACGCGTAGCGGTCGCGCCGCCGACCCCGAGGGCAACCCACACGACCTGTACCACTACGTCTACCTGGCGACGCCGGACGAGGACTATTACGTCCGCCTGGACTTGGCCAGTGCTCTGCACCCGCAGACGCTGCTGTGCGACACCATGAATGGGCAACTGCTCACCCGCGAACACGGGGCGCCGCTGCGGCTCTATCTGGCCGTCAAGTATGGCTACAAGAGCCTCAAACGCATTGGCCTGATCCGCTTTCAGGACGAACGGCCTCCCGACTACTGGGCCGCCCGAGGATACGACTGGTACGCCGGCCTCTGACGCTGCTGGCTGTAACCTTTCGGAATCGGCCGCATCCAAGAGAGAGTCCCGGCGAGCGGGCCACTCTGGAAGAGGACGCAAGGGAAGAATGCAGGCACGAAGAAATAATTCCACTTTTCGTGTAAGGAATGCTCCGGGGGGACCGTCTCACATCTGGCGGATCGCAGGAGACATTTCGGATTGGCTACGCGTATTATCTATCCTCCGATCCCAAGGAGAATGACCGATGTGGTTTTGCAACGGGAAACGTCGCCCTTGCCGGCGCGTCGCGGATGCGCGTCGAGCTCGCCTCTGCCTGGAGAGTCTGGAGGAACGCGCGGTCCCGGCCGCGCTTCAACCGGGGCTATTCGACGGCGGGCCGGCCGGACCTGCCGTCACGACCGTTTACACCGAAAGCAACAACCCCGCCGCGGGACAGAATGCGGTGCTGGCGTTCCACCAAAACTCCAACGGCAGCCTCACGGAAATCGGCTCGTTCAACACCGGAGGCACGGGCCAGCTCGTCCTCCCGAATTCAGCAGTCATCGGTCCGGACGCTTCCAGCCAGGAGGTAGTCGCCACCCCCGACGGCCGTTTCCTCTTCGCCGTCAACCAGGGCAGCAGCTCGATCAGCTCGTTCCGTATCAGCTCCGATGGCAGCCTCGATCTGATCGGCACCTTCGCCTCTGGCGGCGTACAGCCGGACAGCATCGGCATCGCCGGCGACAAGCTCTACGTGTCCAACCGCGGCAATTCGGTCCTCGGCACCCCCGGCACCGACACCCCTAATATCACCGGCTTTCGGATCAACGGTGACGGCTCTCTCGCGCCGATCCCCGGTTCGACGGTGACGTTCCCCGTGGACACCTCGCCCTCGCAAAACCTGATTACGCCGGATGGCAAGCTGCTCTTCGCCGAAATCTTCGCCGTACCGGGCAGCACGGCGGCGCAGGGCAACACTTTCGCCCCCTTCCAGATCGACGGTAACGGCAGCTTGGACCCAGCTCCCGGCGGCAACGTGGGAGCGCCGGTCAATCCGCCGCTGTTGCTTGGCTCCGCCTTCAATCCGAATCAGCCCATCATCTACGCCGGCCTCCCTGGGGTCAATGAAGTGGGCGTCTTCACCTACGACAAATCCGGCCAGCTCACCTTCGCCGGCGACGCGCCGCTTCAGGACGGAGGAACGGCCCCATGCTGGTGCGCCGTCAGCCCCGATGGCCGCTTCCTCTATACCGGCAACACCGCCACGGACTCGATCGGCGTCTACTCGCTGGCCGACCCGCTGCATCCCGTGCAGATCCAGAATTTCGCGCTGGGCGGCCCGCAAGCCCCGCCTGGCTCGCCGTCCGGTACGCTGCAGACCAATGTCTTCCAGATCGCCCTGTCGCCCGACGGCCACACCCTCTACGCCATCGGCCAGAACACCGATGCGACCGGCACTTTCGCAAACGGCAACCAGCTACACGTCCTGTCGGTGGCCGCGGACGGCACCCTGAGCGAGCTGACCGGCCCGGTCCTGTTGTCCACAGTCGGCGTCCCCGGCAACGCCCACCCACAAGGTATCGCGGTAGTCGCTGGCAGAGGACAGGCGCGGGGCTTTCCACCGCCGGCACCATCTCTGCCACCCGCGTCCACCCCGCCGTCCACACCCACGCCGCCGCCGAATCCGTTCAACGAAGCGGCGACGGACGCGCTGTTCGTGGAACAAGGCTTGCGATCCGGCAACATCGCGGAAGCGATCACCGGATTAGACGCCTTTTTGTCGCTCTATTCCCAATCACCTGCGGCGCAGCAACAACAGCTGTGGCAAGTGTTCGCCAATGATCTGATCGCCGACTTGTCCTGAAAAGCAAAGAAACACGGGACAAACGCGGCACAGTTTTTTGTTTCTTTGGACGTAAGAACCTCGGTGCCCGCCTCGTCTCAAAAACGTGCCGGCAATGGTTGTCGGCCGGAAATGGTTTTTCAGCAAACGAAAGGAAAGAACTATGCGTAACACACGGTTTTCTTATCGCCACGTGTTGGCCGGATCGCTTCTGGCGCTGGCCATTGTCGCCGCTGGTCCCGTCGGGGCAGCCCAAACCCAGCAAACCAAGGGCCAGCGCATCGGCCTGAAAGGTTACTGCCCGGTCTGCATCGCCGACGCGAACAAGTGGGAGAAGGGCTCCCCAGACCACCAGGCTACCTATGACGGCGTCACGTACTACTTCCCGAACGACACGATCAAGAAGAAGTTTGTCGCGAATCCCGCGAAATATGTGCCGGCCCTCGCCGGGGACTGCGTGGTCTGCTATGCAAAGGTCCACAAGCGCGTTCCGGGGGACATCCGCCACACCTCCCGGCACGGCAATCGGCTCTTCCTGTTTCCGAGCGACAAAGAGCTTGAAGTTTTTCGCAAGAATCCGAAGGAATTCGCCGACGTGGACCTAGCCCTGAACGGCGACTGCGCGGTGTGCTTGGTGCATGCCCACAAGCGCGTCCCCGGCAAGGCGGAGTTCACGGAAGTCTACAACGGGTTCCGCTATCAGTTCCCGTCTGCGAAGGAGCAGGCCGCCTTCCGCAAGGATCCGGCCCGCTACGCCGCAGCTGCATCCAAGACCAACGGCAAGTCGGCGCCGAAGAAGGATCGCCCCGCGGGGGGAGACACCCTGACTGTCACAGGCAAGACCACCTGTGCCGGCTGCGAGCACGGCGTCACGCCGATCCAGAATCCGGAGGAGCTCGGGTTAGCCGTCGATACCGCGGATGGAAAGGTAGTCGTCGTCGAGCAGGCTCACAAGCTGTACGGCAGCGTCTACAAGAAGCGCTTTTCCGGCCAACAGGTGCGTGTGAGCGGCCGCGTCCTCAAGCAAGAAGGTCGGGTCACCTGGATCGAACCGACCGAGCTGACCGTCCTGAAGTAATTCTCTCTCAAAAGGGGGCAGGCCTTCTGGCGGCAACGCCGGGCGCTCGCCCCCCTTGGGAAGCGAGCTGGAGATGTTGCCATGAAACCGTGTTTCCAACTCTTGACTCTCGTATTCGTGCTGGCTTTCGTCGGCCCGTCGCTTCAGCTCGCCAGGGGCGCTGCCGATATCCCGGTCGTCCGAGTCTCCGCTACCCTAACGCGAACCTCGGAGCGCACCGGACAATTATCCGTCACCGCCGACATCAAGAAGGGCTTTCACATTTACGCGCAGTCGCAGACGCGCCCTTTCCTGGCGACCAAGATCTCCGCGGCGGAATCCTCAGCCGTGCGCGTCACCGGCGCGTTCACACCGTCGCGCCCTCCCAAGATTGTCTGGCACCCCACCATCAACGTTGAGCTGCACGAGTACGAAGGCCAGGTCATGTGGACCGCTCCCGTCGAGTTCTGGTCGCCTCCGGATGCGGACCTCGTCATGCGGGGCATGGTCTTCGCCCAGGCCTGTGAGGACGGTCGCTGTTTGGCCCCGGAAACCTATGCCTTCAAGGCCGCTCTCGCTCCCCAACCCACAAGGCAACCAGCGCCTGCCATTGCTCAGAGCACTGAGGTTTCGATGGAAGGATCTAAGCCCACGGATCGTTTCTCGCTCGATGATATCGTGGTTCCCGCTGACTCCAGCAACTACTCCATCTGGGCAATCCTCCCCTTGGCGTTTGTCGCGGGCTTCCTGCTCAACCTGATGCCGTGCGTATTGCCGGTCGTCGGTCTCAAACTTCTGTCCTTCGTGCAGCAAGCCAACGACAGTCGCCGGCGCGTTCTCCTGCTCAACGTCGCCTATTCGGCCGGACTGTTGTCGGTGATGCTGGTACTGGCTTCGCTCGCCGTTTTCACCGGCCTGGCTTGGGGCGAGCAGTTCAGCAGCACCACGTTCAGTGTGACGCTGACGTGCATCGTCTTCGCTTTCGCCTTGAGCTTCCTGGGCGTCTGGGAGATCTCCGTGCCCGCCTTCATTGGAGCAAGCGCGGCGGCTTCCAGCAAGGGCGAAGGCTATGGCGGCGCGTTCAGCAAAGGCGTGTTGAGCACGCTCCTGGCGACGCCTTGCAGTGGTCCCTTCCTCGGCTCAGCCTTGGCCTGGGCGACCGCGCAGCCGGCACTGCTCACCTTCGCCGTCTTCGCTGCCGTCGGACTCGGCATGGCCAGTCCCTATCTGCTAGTAGGCCTGTTCCCGTCGCTGGTCCGGCTCCTGCCGAGATCGGGCAACTGGATGGTCACGTTCAAGCAGTTGATGGGCTTCGTGCTCCTGGCGACCGTCGTTTACTTGATGAGCTTCCTGTCCGTGCCGAGCGTCGTCCCCACCGTGTTGTTGCTGCTCGGCGTCGGCCTGGGATGCTGGTGGATCGGACGCGCTTCGTCGCTGGAATCGCTTGGACAACGGCTGCGCGCGTGGGGCATCGCTGCGGCCGTCGTCGCCTCCATGGCCTTGCTATCCTTTGGCTGGCTCGAAAACGTCATGGCCGAGCGCTTCGAGCGCGCCGCGGAACGCCTTCTCAGCAGCCACGGTGATCCGTCGGGCCAAGTGGCGACATCCCCGGATGACGACCACGCTGTCTTTGACTGGGAGCCATTCTCCCAGAAGAGACTCGAAGATCTCGTCAACGACGGCAAAACCGTGTTCGTCGATTTCACGGCCGACTGGTGCCTGACCTGCAAGGCGAACGAAGCGGCGGCCATCGAACGCCCGGAGGTCGCCCGGTTGCTGCGCGCCAACGACGTCGTTGCGCTCCGGGCCGACAAAACGGGACCGGCACCCGAGGCCGATAAAATGCTGCGTCGCCTGGGCAACAAGGCCGCGTCGATTCCCTTCTACGCGATCTTCCCCAGCAATTCCCCCAGCCGGCCGCTTTTGCTGGACGGAATCTTCACGAGTCCGGCGCCAATTGTGCGAGCCCTCCAGCAGGCCGGGGCCTCGAGCGGCGCCAAGACTGCGGCGGCTGAGATGACTCGCGACCGACCGTTTCGTTGAGGCTGTAAGCTTTTCGAGGTCAGCCGCGTCTAAAAGAATGCTCCCGCACGCCCGCCTCATTGGGGGACGACACAACAGGAGGAAAAGGAAATGGCACGATTCATGGGTTGTCTTTTTCTGGTCCTGATTATTGCACCCGTGCTTGCCGCCGACGAGGACGGCAAAGATCCGAGTACGTGGACGCCGATCCGCATTCCGAGCCGGCAGCGGGCGCTGGAGTTCGCCGACATTACGGCCTGGATCAACAGTCCGCCGCTCAAGATTTACTTGATCGACAAGCAAGGCATCGCCCGCTGGGGTTGGACTGGAGAGCTGAGCGGGAAAGGGGCCAAAGGAGAGTCCCGGATGCGCGAAAAAATCGAGGAGCTTCTCCGCGAGCAAGCCGACCCGATATAGAACTTGTACGTCCACGTCCTTTCGGAACAGAGGAGCCGGTAAGGTTTTGAACGTCGCCACGTCTAACCTACACTGTGATTTTTCAGCCGAGTGGAGGAGTAAACGTGTTTGCACCGATTCGATTGCTGTGTGGGGGTTATGTAGCCGTCCTCACGGCGTTCGTGATTGTGTTGTCCGCCATGTCTACTATCAGAAGGATCATCATGTTCTCACTCATTCGCCTCGCCAAGGTCGGTTATCTCCTCGCCCTCTCCGTGGTCGTTTCGATGCTGGTCTTGTCGAGCCGGGCGCCGGCACAAAATTTCCGCGGCTTTGTCGTACCGGGCATCCCCGGTGGTTCCGTAAGCGGCAGCTCCAGCGGTGGTTCCATCTCCGGTAGTTTTGGAGGCAGCTCCGGCAGTTTTGCAGGCGGCAGCAGCAGCAGCAGCGCCAGTTTTCCCGGTATACCCGGCTACTCTGTCAGCTTAATGCCTGGTCCGATGTTCAACCTGCCGTTGAATAACTTCCTGACCGACACCACGGGCAGTCCGCTGGCGGCGGTGGGCATGGGGGGCGGCGGCGTGGGCATCGGCGGCGGCTTGGGCGGCGGACTGGGCGGCAGACTGGGCGGCGGACTGGGCGGCTTGGGCGGCGGACTGGGCGGCTTGGGCGGCGGACTGGGCGGCAGAATGGGCGGCGGGCTGGGCGGCTTGGGCGGCGGACTGGGCGGCTTGGGCGGCGGACTGGGCGGCTTGGGCGGCGGACTGGGCGGCTTGGGCGGCAGTTTCGGCGGTTTCGCCGGCAAGGGCTTCGGCGGCTTCAACGGCGGTAAAGCGCTCTAACTCCGGCCCTTAAATGGAAGGTGAGCAGGCTCTGTTCTGGAATGACAAAGCAAGGCGTGACTATGCTCCCACGATTCTCGTCTGAAGATCGTTCCGCCTACCCGAAACTGCCGGAGCCAACGGAGTGGCTGAAGCAGTACGGAGACGAGCTGTATCGCTACGCGCTAGCACGGCTGCGGCGTTCACACGAGGCGGAAGACGCGGTTCAGGAAACCCTGCTGGCGGCGTTTAAGAAACGGAGACAGTTTGAGGGGCGCTCCCATCCACGCACTTGGCTGATGGGGATTTTAAAAAGCAAAATCGCGGATCGGCAGCGTGCGATGACGCGCCAGTCTGCCGAGACCGATCCGAGTGAATTGGATGCGTGGTTCGACGCCAAAGGCCACTGGCGGAAGTCGCCCAACAAATGGCAAGACCCCGCCTCCTTCGCCGAGCGCGCGGAGTTTTGGCGCGTCGTGCGCGAATGCCTTGCCAAGCTGCCGGCGCGAATGGCCGAGGCTTTCACGCTGCGGACAATCGATGAACAAAAGGCAGACCAAGTCTGCCGAGACCTGGCCATTTCGCCGGCCAACCTGTGGGTACTAATGCACCGTGCCCGATTGCGTCTGGTGCGTTGTTTGGAAATCAACTGGTTCCACGCCGAGCAAAGATCATGATCGACCACCTGTCTTGCCGTCATACGAGCCGGCTGATTTCGGATCGGCTGGAGCGTTCGCTGTCCTTGTTCGAGCGGCTGTGCCTCGGTGTACATCTTCTGGGATGCGAGCCGTGTTGCCGGCTTGGCCGGGCACTCCGCTGGCTGCATAGGAACCTCCCCTCGGCCCCCTGCGAGGCACGACTGCCGGCTTCGGCTTCCGAGCGCATCCGCCTCGCTCTGGAAGAGGCCGCCAAGGAGGAATGACGGCAACGACTAAATGATTGCGCATTTCGTGTAAGGATTGCTCCTCGAGATCCGTCTCACGGCGAACAGTTATCTGGAGCCATTTCGGATTGGCTCCTCAACTTCATCTGTCCGCGATCTAAGGGAGAACGATTGATGCTGAGCTGGATTTGGAAACATCGCCCTCGCCGGCGCGTCGCAGAAATGCGCCGAGTACGTGTTTGCCTGGAAAGCCTGGAAGAACGGGCTGTCCCAGCCTTGTTGCAGCCGGGATCGCTCGGTGAAGGACCGCCCGGACGCGCCGTGACGACCGTTTACACCGAAAGCAACAACCCTGCCGCCGACCAAAATGCAGTGCTGGCCTTCCATCAAAACCCCAACGGCAGCCTCATACAGATCGGCTCGTACAACACCGGAGGCACCGGCCAGATCAACCTCCCGAAAGTCATCGGGCCGGACGACTCCAGCCAAGAGGTCGTCGCTACGCCCGACGGCCGTTTCCTCTTCGCCGTCAACCAGGGCAGCAGCTCGATCAGCGCGTTCCGCATCGATCTCAACGGCAGCCTGGAACTGATCGGCACGTTCGCCTCCGGCGGCGTGCAGCCGGACAGCATCGGCATCGCCGGCGATAAACTGTACGTCTCCAACCGCGGTGATTCGGCCGTCGGCCACCCCGGCAGCGTCGCGCCCAACATCACCGGTTTTCGCATCGGCGGCGACGGCTCGCTCACTCCAATCCTCGGCTCGACCGTAACGTTCCCCGTGGACACCTCGCCTTCCCAAAACCTGATTACGCCGGATGGCAAGCTGCTCTTCGCCGACATCTTCGCCGTACCGGGCAGCACGGCGGCGCAGGGCAACACTTTCGCTCCCTTCCAGATCGACGGCAACGGCGGCCTGGACTCAGCTCCCGGCGGCAATGTAGGTGCGACGGCCGCCTCGCCGCTGTTGCTCGGTGCCGCCTTCAATCCGAATCAGCGCATCATTTACGCCGGCCTTACCGGGGCCAACGAGGTCGGGGTTTTCACCTACAACCAATCCGGCCAGCTGACCTTCGTCGGCAGCTCGCCCGTCCAGGGAGCGGCTCCGTGCTGGGCCGCCGTCAGCGCCGACGGCCGATTCCTCTACACCGGCGACACCGGGACCGACTCGATCGGCGTCTTCTCGCTGGCCGACCCGCTCCATCCAGTGCAGATCCAGGAGTTCACGCTGGGCGGCCCGCACGCCCCGCCCGGTTCGCCGTCCGGTGCGCTTCAGACCAATGTCTTCCAGATCGCCCTCTCGCCCGACGGTCACACCCTGTACGCCATCGGCCAGAACACCAGCTCGAACGGCAGTTTCGCCGACGGCAACCAGCTGCACGTCCTGTCGGTGGCCGCGGACGGCACCCTGAGCGAGCCGACTGGCCCCTTCCTCTTGTCCACAGCTGGCATCCCCGGTGATGCCCACCCGCAAGGAATCGCCGTGGTCACGAGCAAGGAGAAGGCACAAGGCTCCCAGGGCGGTGAGCAGAACGGCAACGAGGGAGTGCAGGGGAGCGGCTCCTCCGGCGCGGATGCGGCCGCGATTCCTTCGACTTCCCGCTTTAGCTCGGGCGCGGTCCCCAATCTTTCCGATCTGTACGCGAGCGACCTGGCGATTGCGCTGGCCCATCATCAGCAATCGAACGCGGACGGTTGAGTGATTGTTTTTCGTGCAGCCGCAACGCGCGACGGAGCGCGGAGCGGCGCGCATCCCGTGTTGCGCCGCACGCATCGCCGCGCGGGTTCCCGCGGGGCGAGACTGGGCCGAACGCGGCTACGACTGGTAAGCCGGCCGATGAAGCGTCGGCTATAAGGTTTTTGAGATCAGCCGTATCTAAACGAATGCTCCCGCACGCACGCCACATTGGGGGACGACACAACAGGAGGAAAAGGAAATGGCACGATTCATGGGTTGTCTTTTTCTGGTCCTGATTATCGCACCCGTGTTTGCCGCCGACGAGGACGGCAAAGATCCGAGTACGTGGACGCCGATCCGCATTCCGGGCCGGCAGCGGGCGCCGGAGTTCGCCGACATTACGGCCTGGATCAATGGTCCGCCGCTCAAGATGAGCGACCTCAAGGGGAAAGTGGTGGTCGTTCACTTTCTGGCCTTTGGCTGAATCAACTGCATCCGGAATTATCCTTGGTACAGGGAAATCGCGCGGCAATTCAAAGATAAGGACGTGGTGGTGATCGGCATCCATACTCCCGAGACGGAAGCGGAGAAAAACGTCGAGAGCGTAAAAAAGAAAATGAAAAAGGTGGGCCTGACGCACCCCATTGCCATCGACAATAAAGCCACCATGTGGAAACGCTATTCCAATTCCTATTGGCCGTCGATTTACTTGATCGACAAGCAAGGCATCGCACGTTGGGGTTGGTCTGGAGAGCTGAGCTGGAAAGGTGCCAAGGGAGAAGCCCGGATGCGCGAAAAAATCGAGGAGCTTCTCCGAGAACCAGGCGACCAGAGGTAGAGTTTGCACGTCCATACCCTTTCGGAAAAGAAGAACCTGCAAGGTTTTGTTGCCACGTCTAATCGACAGTGTGACTTTTCACCAAAGTGGAGGAGTAAACATGTTTGCACCGATTCGTTTGCTGTGTGGGGGTTATGTAGCCGTCCTCACGGCGTTCGTGATTATGCTGTCCGCGCCTCGGCCGTCGAGCGGCCAGCGCTCCCTGATTGCTCCGCTTCTTGGTCAATCGTACAGCTCCATGCAGCCCACGTTGATGCAGGCGCAACTGATGCTGGGACAGGCCGGTAGGCCTCTTAGTTTTTCCAGCTTCGGCGGTGGATTGGGCGGCGGGTTTGGTGGTGGATTGGGCGGCAGGCTTGGCGGTGGATTGGGCGGCGGGTTGGGGGGCGGCTTCGGCGGAGGTTTTGGCTCCTTCGCTGGCGGCTTAGGCAGCTTCTCCGGTGGCGTTGGCGGCCTCGGCGGTTTTGGCGGCGGTCTGGGTGGATTCAACGGTTTCGGCGGTGGTCTGGGTGGATTCAACGGTTTCGGCGGCGGTCTGGGTGGATTCGGCGGCTTCGCCGGAAAGGGCTTGGGCGGCTTCAGCGGACACAACGGACTATAAAGATAATGATACGTCACAATCAAAGGAGTAAGCAATAAACTCTCTCATCAAGATCCGGGCCAGGTTCCGTCTCCTCAAAGGCGACCTGATCTCCACCTGATGCGCGGGTCGATGGTGCTCATCCTCATCCTCTTCGGGTACCAGAAGTGGCTCGACTACGAGGCACAGACGCTGATACCGTTTATCCGCAACGGCCGGCTGACTTTCTGGATGTACCCGGTGTTCGGCATCCAGAAGACCAGCTGGTTCTTGGGGATTTCGGAATCGCTGACCGCGGCGCTCCTGATCTGTGGATTCTGGATTAAGAAGGCAGAGATCCTCGGGGCGATTCTCTCCATTGCCACTTTCATCACAACAGTCACCATCATATAGTACGTCCCTCAGTCTCCTGGAACGCCTTCGCCAACCTGGAGACAACGATGCCTGGTCGCGCTTCGTGGATCTGTACACCCCGCTGCTGTACTTTTGGCTGCGGCGAGAAGGATTGCAGCCGAGCGACATCGAGGACGTGATACAAGATGTCTTCCTCCAGCTGACGCAGAAGTTTTCGGATTTCATCTACGACAAGGAGAAAGGGCGATTCCGGGCCTGGTTGCGCACCGTGACGCTAAACAAGCTACGCGACCGGCAAAAGCGGCGAGTGCTGACGTTGCTGGATCGCGAAACCAAGGTATACGAGCTGACCGCTCCCGACGAAATCGCTCTGTTCACGGAGGACGAGTATCGGCGCGAGCTAACCGCTCGCGCGCTGAAATTGATGCAAGCGGAGTTCTCGCCGACGACCTGGAAGGCGTGCTGGGAGCACGTGGTCGCCGGGCGGTCCGCGCTCGAAGTGGCTACGGAGCTAGGCATCAGTCCGGGGGCCGTTTATGCGGCCCGCTTTCGCGTCATCGGCCGCTTGCGCGAAGAATTTCGCGACTTTATTGACTGATTGCCCTCGTCGCTCCAGGAAACACTGGCTGGTTAGCGACGCTTCGCAGAAGCGTCGTGGCCTTGCGACGCTTCTACGAAGCGTCGCTAATCTGGCGTTTTCTTTATCGCCTCCTGTGTTCATCTCTCACGCATTTCTGAAAAAAATCACTAATTCCGCGTAAGAACCCTGGCTCCTCGGTCGTAGTCTTTATCGACTTACGGAATCCCGCAACGAACACGAAGTCTGGCGAACGACCGGCGTTAATCAGCCGATCCCGGCCGTTTGCTCTTATGGTTCGTTGCACCCTTTAACCGGAGGAACTTTCATGAAGTGCAGCATTCTGACTGTGGGTCTCTCAGCCTTGGCCTTGTTGTTGTCCGGATCGGAAAATTCTGCATGGGCTGGGGTCCGACTCGGTATCACGGTAACGGAATATCAAAACGGGTTAGGGATTGATCAAGTGGATATTGGTGGACTTGCGGATCAAATGGGACTGACTGAAGGTGATCTGATATGGACTGTGAAAAGCGTTGACAAGTTTGGTCGTGTCTGGTCTGCACGAGCGGCAAGTGTCTGGGCGATCACGCCGGTTTTGGATAACGCGGACATAAGCATTGAGGTGGTCTATAGGCGAGCAAACACATGGTATAGAACTAAGTTGGGATTGCCGCGGCGAGGAGTGCGTACGACTCCTCCGGAAACGCCTGCACCCTGAACTACAACAGATTGATGACACCGACGGTTGACCGAAGGTGTCCCCGCTCCCGTTATGGCGCGGTCTCCTGACTGTGCCATAACGGGAGAAGCTCTATCGTCGCTGAGGTTCCGCTTCCAGATTAGCTGTACAGCGTTACGGATTGCTTGTCCATAATCGTTTTTGTCTGAGAATAGGCGGAGCCCTGCCAGGAGGCCAACGCCATGAACGAGGAACAACTCGATGCCTTGGGAGCCGCCCTCGAAAACTTCTTGCA
>Ga0335075_10005988_pt1 | contig 18786 bp, 19 predicted proteins | sample Lox_Sample_24_FD_206723 | JGI IMG/M metagenome (GOLD analysis project Ga0335075, IMG submission 206723) | Soil microbial communities from Loxahatchee National Wildlife Refuge, Florida, United States - Lox_Sample_2.4 | ecosystem: Environmental > Terrestrial > Soil > Wetlands | place: USA... | reverse complement strand
AACAACCCGTGATCATGATGTCACCTCTTCCCGGATACCCCCCGCAGGTATGAGGAAGGGGAAAGGGACCACGCAACCTATATAAGTGCGAAACACCAGATACTTATTGCTATTGCCAGAATTACAATTAGCTAGTTTCTTGGGGATAGGGCGTGCCGCAGAACATGGCCCAGGCCTTGCTAAGGTCCGCTAGTCGAGCCGATCTGCCAGTTCTGGGCATTCGCCTTTGCTGGTGCCGGCCGGCGATCGGACCTGTCCGGCTGCGTGTCCGAGGTGGCTGGCTAGGGTGCGTCCGTGCTGTGATGGTAAGCGCGGCGGGTCTGGTGATGCGGCCGACCGGGTGGGTCAGTGGCTTGACTGCCATGCGACTTCCTCGTCGGCGACGTCGTGGAGCAGGTTGCCCAGGGTGAGGTTGTATTTGTAGCCGTGACCAGTGCGGCCCTGGGGTCAGACGAACAGCGGCTCGGCCGCCGTCCGGTCGACTAGCGCGCTCATCGCCGCGTCGTCCGGCGCTCCGGTGAACCTGCCGGCCGCGTCAAGCACCATCGGCAGCAGGTCCAGGTCACCCACGCTGCAGAGGAACACCCCGGGGCGGCTCAGCGCCCACCACACCGCGAGATCGATGTCGTCCTGCTTCTGGAGCGGCTCGTACCAGGTCGACCGGGTGTGCGGCCGACCCGCCCAGGGGCGCAGCGCGATCGACTTGATCGTCTGCACCGCGACGCGCCGCTCGCGGCAGCTCTCGTACAGGGCGTTGAAGTTGTCGGCGTAGTACTGGTTCTGCATGGTGACGAAGTTGTACGGGAGCAGCACCGAGTCGAAGTCGAACCGCTCGAGGCTGCGGCGGTGCGTCGCGGCGATCTGGCTGCCGTGGCCGGTCACCCCGATCCAGCGGATGAGGCCCTGTTCCCGGGCTTCAAGGGCGGCCTCGAGCGCCCCGCCGGGACTCAGGGCGGTATCCCACTCGATCGGATCGGCTAGAGCGTGCAGCTGCCAGAGGTCGACGTGGTCAACGCCCATCCGGTCCAGGGACCGGTGCAGTTCCTCGCGTGCCCCGGCTGCGGTGCGCTGGTCGCCCTTGGTGGCCAGGAAAAACCGGCCCGGTTCGCGCTGCAGCCACGGCCGGATGCGCACCTCCGCCTCGCCGTAGGACGAGGCAACGTCCAGATGGTTCACCCCGTGGGAAAGCAGGAGGTCCAGGATCTCGTCCGCGACCCGCTGGGAAACCTCCGCGAGAGCCGCCCCTCCGAAGATCACCCGGCTGCTCTGGTGACCGGTGCGGCCGAACTCTGCCTGTCCGATGGGCACGAGACCTCCCGAAGTGCCGAAGCTGAGTCTGAGAGTACAGCAGATCGCGGCGGCAGGCCGGCGCAGGTACGCCGAAGCGTACAGTCCGAATTATATGATCAGCTGCGATATGGCGGGCGATCGGCCAGGGATGGGATTGGCTGCCTGGCGATGGGTAAGCCGGCAGTGGGCAATGGCGCGCCATGCGTCCGACGTGGAAGGCGATCTGGATGGCTGACTATTACCGGCCCCGATTCCCTGCGAATCCTGCGCGCTTGCCAGGCGCTGGACCAGGGCGGCCCGACGCCGGAGCAGATCACCGCGGCGCGGGCCCGGGTGACATGAGAAGGGAACGGCGTGCCTGACGAGCTTGACACGCTGGCCGGCCAGCTAACCGAGCGTCTGGCCGGATTGGGCAGCGCCCTGATCGCGTTCTCCGGGGGAGTGGACTCTTCTCTGGTCGCTGCGCTGGCCGCCCGGGCACTCGGGGAACAAGCCCTCGCCGTCACCGCCGTCTCGCCTGCCCTCGCGTCGGGGGAACTGGACGGCGCCCGGGCGGTGGCCCGGGCCGTAGGCGTGCGGCACGAGCTGATCAGCACGGCTGAGCTGGAGCGCGACGACTACCGGCGCAACGACCGCTTCCGCTGCTACTACTGCAAATCTGAGTTGTACGAGCGGCTGGCCGCGCTGGCACGGCGCCGGGGATTTGCCGCCGTGCTGTCCGGCGCCAACGCCGACGACACGGGTGACTGGCGACCCGGGTTGCGAGCGGCGGCCGAGCACAGTGTCCGGCATCCCCTGCTGGAGGCGTCCGTGGGTAAGGACCAGGTGCGGGCGCTGGCGCGGCACCTAGGGGTTCCGAGTGCGGACAAGCCCGCGTCGCCCTGCCTGGCATCGCGGCTACCATATGGCACCCCGGTAAGCGCCGATGTGCTGTCGCAGGTAGACCGGGCCGAGCTGAGCCTGAGGCAGCGCGGCTACCGCGAACTGCGGGTGCGGCATTTCGGTGATCTCGGCCGGGTGCAACTCGGCGCGGCGGACCTGCCGCGGGCGGCGGACCCGGATGAGCATGCGGCGGTGCTGGCCTGCGTCCGGGCGGCTGGATATCGGCGCGCAGAGATTGACGAGCGGCCGTTGCGGTCCGGTTCGCTGAACTTCGACATCACACCGGTCAGCCATGCCGACTGAGGGTCCCGGTATGCCCGGCATGCCGACTGGGGCGCCGAGGATGCCGAACGGGGGTCTGCCCGGAACGGAGGCTGGGGCGGCGGGCGTCCCGCTGGGCGAGTTCGCCCTGCTGGACGTAGATCGCCGTCGGCGGACCGGCGTCCCGGAAGTGGTTTTCGGCGAAGCCAAGACGCCCGAGCAGATCTTCGCGCTTCTGGCCGAGTTGCGGGCCCGTGATCCGGAGGTACCTGCCCTGGCGACGCGCTGCCCCGCCGACGTCCTAGACAGGGCGGCCACCCGTTTCCCTGGCGATGCCGTGCACGCCGATCACGTGGCCGGAACGGTCGCCGTCGGGACCCTGCCGCCCGCGCGCGGCAACGTGCTGGTCGTGACGGCCGGCACCACGGACCTGAAGGTGGCCCGGGAATGTGCGGCGACGCTGGCCGTGTTGGGCGTCCGCGCGGATGTCCTCGCTGACGTGGGCGTGGCCGGGCTCGGGCGGCTGCTGTCCCGGCTAGACGACCTGCGCGCCGCCGAGTGCGTGGTGGTCGTGGCCGGGATGGACGGTGCCCTGCCGAGTGTGGTCGCCGGACTGGTCAGCTCGCCGGTGATCGGCGTGCCGACCAGTGTCGGCTACGGCGTCGCGGCAGGCGGCCTGGCCGCAGCGGCCAGCATGCTCACCTCATGCAGCCCGGGTCTGGTCGTCGTCAACATCGACAACGGGTTCGGGGCGGCCGCGCACGCCGCCAAGATCATCCGCGCGGTTCACCGATGACGGACCGGCCGGGTGCCGCCTACATCGATGCGACCGCGGGCGTGGCCGGCGACATGCTGCTTGCCGCCCTGCTCGATGCGGGCGCCGACGTGGAGCGGGTACGCGGGGCCATTGCCTCACTCGGCGTGCCCGGTCTTGGGCTGCGGACCGAGGCCGCCCGCCGTGGCGGCCTCGCGTGCCTACGGGCCGTGATCATCACGCCGACGGCGACCGACCGCCAACGGCGCCTCGATGACGTGCTCGGGCACGTCGGCGCCAGTGACCTCCGCCCGGCCGGGAAGGATCTCACGACGCGGGTCTTCCGGCTGCTGGCCGAGGCGGAGGGGGCGGTGCATGGCGAGCCACCCGAAGACGTGCACTTCCACGAGGTGGGCGCGTTCGACTCGCTGGCCGACGTGGTGGGATCGGCAGCCGCACTGGAGGATCTCGGACTGCTGCGGCCCGGCGCGGTGGTTCACTGCTCGGCGCTGGCCGCCGGAAGCGGATTCGTCACCAGCCAGCACGGCCACCTTCCGGTGCCGGCTCCCGCCGTCCTCCGTATCGCCGCTGCGGCCGGCCTGGACCTGGCCAGCGGCGACCTGACGGGTGAGCGCACCACCCCGACCGGTGCGGCCCTGCTCGCGGCAGCGGCCACGCCGGGCGGCTTTCCAGCCATGACGGTGCGCGCGGTGGGCACCGGCGGCGGTGGCCGGGACACCCCGGACCGGCCCAACATCACCCGGGTGGTCATTGGGACATCCGGCGCGGAGCGGAACCTGCACGAGGGCGACGTGACCGTCGTCGAGAGCACAGTCGATGACCTCGACCCCCGGCTGTGGCCTTCGGTCCTTCAGGCGGTGCGGGCGGCCGGCGCCTGGGACTGCTGGTGTACCCCGACCGTCGGCCGGCACGGCCGTCCGGGGCAGGTCCTCACCGCCCTGTGCGCTGAACCGGCCTATCGCGCCGTGGCCGCCGCGATTTTCGCCCATACCGGGACGCTTGGTGTCCGCTGGTCCCGGATGAACCGGCTGACCGCATCCCGGAAGTCGGTGGAGGTGGAAGTGGGACCGCCGGGCAACAGCCAGGTCGTTACGGTCAAGGTAGCCGACACCACAGATGGCCTCGCGGGCTTCGGAACGGCCACGGCGGAGTTGGCCGAGGCGGAAGCCGCCGCCCAGGCCCTGGGCTGGCCGGTGCGGGCCGTCTGCGAGGCCGCCGTCGCGCAGTACCGCGCTCAGGCAGCAGTCCAAGGGTTACACCGCGCTGTTCCCCGGCCGCACTCCAACCCCGACGGGCGCAAGCCAGTCGTTCCGACGAGGGAGGCTCATGCCGAAGATCAACGTCTACCTGCCCGATGACCTGGCTGCGGCGGTGCGCGCGGCGGGCCTGCCGGTATCGCCGATCTGCCAGCAGGCGCTGGCGGAGGCCCTGCGGATGGTGGAGGCGGCACGGTCGGCGATCGAGATCATCCGCGATCCGGGCTTCGACCCGGAAATGCACCCGCGGATCAGCGCGCGCGTCGCGGCGCGAATGACGCCCCGGCTGCAGGAGGCCGTCCGGCTTGCCCGGGCGGCGGCCGGGCCTGACGGGGACGTGGAGACCAGGCACCTGCTGGCCGGCGTGCTCGACGAGGGGGACAACCTCGGGACGCGGCTGCTGGAGGCGCTGGACGCCGACCTGGCCGCGCTGCGGGCTGGGGCCGCGCGGGCCGGTTCCGGCGAGCCGGTCGCCGGGGCGGGGAACTGGCAGGAGAGGCGGGCACGGGCGGTCGCGGCAGCGGTGAGGGCCATCGCTGCGGACAGCGGGGCACGGGCGGCTGAGGACGACAGCACGGACCGCGCCGAGGCGCCGGTCTGGGACGGGCTGACGGTACCTGCCCGGCTGGCGATCGCGGCAGCCCTGGAGGCTGCCCTTGACCTCGGCCACAACTACATCGGCTGCGAGCACCTCCTGCTCGGCCTCGCCAGCCAGGACGACAGCGAAACGGCCGGGCTGCTACGCCACGCCGGGGCTGATCCGGCCAGCCTGCGGCGGGCGATCACGACCGCCTTGGCCGGATACAGCCACGCCCGGCAGGCGGCCCCGACCATGGCCGCCCGGCTGGAGGAAGTCATCCGCCGCCTGGAAGACATCGAGGGACGGCTCGCCGCCGACGGGCTATGACCGGGAGCAGGTGACGCTGGCACCCGGCACGCTACCGCATTCCGTCAGCATATGTTGACGAGCCTCAGGCGTCAGCATATGCAGACGCCATGGAATCAGCACTCGCGAGTATCGAGGCCGCCTCCGGCAGCGACCCCGACACTGGGCTCGGCGTCACCAGGCGGACCGTGCACCGCAAGCACGGCAAGCGAACCGGGAGCCGGTAATGCGCATCCGCCCGGATACCTTCACCGACGATGCCCGCACCGTCATGATCCACTCCCAGGAGCACGCCCGCCGGCTGGGCCACACCCACGTGGGCGGCGAGCATTTCCTGCTCGCCCTCGCCGCCGCTGACCTGCCGGTGGCAGCGGTCCTGCGCGAGCACGGGGCCACGCCCGGGCGCGTCGAGGAGGAAACCGTCCGCCTGGAGGGATTCGGCCCGGCAGCCGCCCTGCTCGTCGGCCTCGACACCGGCACACTGGCCGCCATCGGCGTCGATCTCAGCGCCGTCCGCGACCGGATCGAGGCCTCATTCGGGCCTGACGCCCTCGCGCGGGCCGGCCAGGCCGCCCAGAAGGAACCCCGCCGCCCCTCCGGGCTGAACCCCAAGAATCCCCGCCCGATGGGTCCCGGCCCCATCGACCGCTGGCGCCGCCGGCATCGTGCCCCGGATAGGGTCCCGCTCCCTCCCATCCCCCCAGCCCCGCCCGGTCTCTACCAGGCCGTCGGCCCTCGGCCCACAGGGCACATCCCGCCGACCCCCGACGCCTGGTATGCCGTGCACCGAAGCGTCGTCGAAGCGGTGGTCCTCCGCCATGAAACCCGTATCCGCGCCGAGCACCTCGCGCTCGCCTTCACCGCCATGACCACCGGGCTGGTGCCGCCCATCCTGTCAGCCCTTGGCACGTCAGCTCCGCCCGAGGGCCGCGCGGGCTAGGTAGGCGGCCGTCGCCTGCTCGCTGACCGTAACGTGCCGGGCGGCCGGGCCGAGGCGCTGTTGCTGGTAACGGCACAGCGCGTCCGGTATCGCCGCGGGGGCGATCGGCCCGGTCATGAGCTGGGCCATGGCCGCCACGTCGTAAAGCCCTTGACGGAATCCGCCGCCGACCATTGGGCTGGCGGCGTGCGCGGCGTCGCCTGCCAATGCGGCTCGGCCACAGACCAGCCGGCGCGGCTTGTAGTGCACGATCGGGGTGCCGAACACCGTTCCGCCCACCAGGGCCAGGGCTAGTGCCTCGCGCCAGGGACTAGGCCAGTTCGCCGCCGCGAACGCGGCAAGCCGCTCGCGCACCGGCCCGGGCACCGCCTCCGGGGCCAGGCTGGCGTGGACTGTCTCATCGTCCAACAAGCCCAGTCCGCGAAGCAGGTCGCCCTGCTCGGGGTCATACCAGACCAGGTTGAGCCGCCGGTGCCCGACACCCGTCTGGCCTGCCGCGCCGGGCACCAGGTACGTCACCAGTCGGTAAGGGCCGGCGTAAACCTCCCGGGACGGCTCGCCGGAGCGCGGCCGTGCCACCTCGTCCGGCAGGGCCTGCTCATCCACCAGCGCGCGCCACAGCAGGACCCCGGCGTAGCGGGCGCCCGGATCATCTGGCGCCACGCTGGCGCGGATCTGGCTACGCGCCCCGTCTGCTCCGATAACCAGGTCAGCGGAATAATCACCGGCATCCGCGGTCACCACGCGGGCAGGCTGCAGACCGCTGCCTGGCTGTACGGCCGTTACCTGAGTTCCGCGGCGCACCATGATGCCTCGCGCTAGCGCGTGGTCTTCCAGCCACCCCTGCAGCAGGTGCCATGCGGTGGTGTCACGGTCGCCGCCATGCACGACCGGTGGCGCATCGCCGATGCCGGTCACCTCTTGCAGCAGCGTGGCGTCCACGCCCAGCCCGCCGCCGCCCGCACTGGCACGGGCCGGGCTGCGCTCAAGGACGGTCACGTTGATCCCGAGCCGGGATAGCGCGATGGCGGCGGATAGGCCGACTAGGCTGCCGCCTGCCACCACGCAGTGCGGCGCCTGGCCGACTGCTGACCGGCGCACGTTCATCTGGCCATCCTCACCAGCCTGCGGGCTTTGCAGTCTGCTTGTGAGAGGAACTGTAAATCATGGTGGGTTCAATGCGGGCAGACGTCTTAGGTCTCGTCCGCAGGCTGGTCCTCACGCGGCGTCGAGTTCGTAGACCGGGGTCCTAGCCAGCAGCAGGTCGCTGACTGAGTGCCGTGTCCTGGGCGCCGTTTCGCGTGCCGCGAGGCGTTCGGGCAGTTCGGCGTCCGGGTCGGCGCGGCCGACCGCGATGATGACCACCGGGGTCAGGCTGTCGTCCAGGCCGAACGCGTCGCGGACCGTCGCGCTGTCGAAGCCGCCCATCTGGTGGGCAGCCAGCCCGTGCGCCTGTGCCTGGGTGACCAGAGAGGCAACCGCCTGTCCCGTGTCGTACAGCGCAAACGGCCGTGGCGTCCCGTCATCGGCGGTGGTCCGGGCCGCGACCAGGATGAGAGCACCGGCAGCACCCGCCCATTCCTGGTTACCCGGATGGAGAGCGGCGAAGAGCTGCCCGTGCGCGTGCTCGTCCCGGCGTGTCACCAGGAACCGCCACGGCTGGCTGTTCCCGGTCGACGGCGCCCACCGCGCCGCCTCCAGCAGCGCGGCCACGTCATCATCACCGATCTGATGGTCACGGTCGAATCCGCGCGGGCTCCAGCGCTCCGACAGCAGCGGGTGAATCGGAACAACGGTATCCGCGGTCTTGCGCATGCCACTCCTTCTCTCGTCCGGAGCCTGCCTGGTACCGGAACCTGATCTCCACGCCGCAGAACATAGATGACGTGTCATATATTCCGTGCGGGCGATGACGGCGGGCGATTCAGCGCAATTGCGGAACCCGGCAGATCCGTCGGCTCCGGGTTCCCGCTCCGGTTGTTCCGTGTCAGGCATACGCGCCGGACTGGCGATCGCTCAACCCTGGTGCCCGATTGTCAGGGACAGGAATTCGGCAACGCCGAGCAGGCGCAGCACCTGTCGTTCGAGAGGGCGGACTCCGGAGCGTGACTCATCCTGGTAGACGCGCGGAGAGCCCATCTCGTAGACGCGCCCGCCGGTGCGCAGCTCACAGCCGCCCGCCGCGACCACGTTCTTCACCCACTCAGTGTGCTCGCCGCCATAGGTAAGCGCGATCAGGAACCGGTTCCCGTCACGGAACACCATGATCGGGGTCTCGTAGCGGCGCCCGGACTTCCGGCCGTGATGCACGACGAGGCCTAGGGTGGGCAGCCACGGAGCGACGTGCTTCACCACCCGGTTCAGGCCTACCTTGTTGGCCCGTGCCAGCCACCTGGGAAAGGGCACGCCCAAATGATAATGCGCGCTCGCTCCTCAAGCAGGTTATGAGCCGGGGTTGATGAGGTCGGGGGTGGTCCAGCCATCCAAGTCGTATTCGGCCATGCACTGCTCGGCGAAGCCGGTCATGGCATCGGTCAGGCCGGACTGCTGCGCGGCAAACAGAAGTTCCGCCCGGACGCTTTCGTGGTTGCCGGAGTAGTTGCGCTCATACAGCTCGTGCCGCCCGCCGAACTCGCTGCCGATGGAGTCCCAGATGAGCTTCATCAGCTTGACCCGCTCCACGGCGGCCAGGCCGCCCGAGCCGCGCACGTACCGGTCGAGGTAGGGCCGGATCTCGGGGGACTTGAAGTCGTCCGCATGCGAGGGCAGGTAGATCAGCGCGGAGCCGAGGTCCTGCATGATGATCTCGCGCACCCGCGGGTAGCCAACGGTCATGAACCAGCGGTAGGCCAGGCCGTAGTCCAGGTGCGGCAGTACGGCGCCGTCGATCCACTCGTCGGGCCGTGCCGCCATCGCGTCGGACAGCGCCCAGAACATGTTGCGCCAGCCGATCACTTCACCGACCCGGGACTGGATGCCGCGGAAGTCCTTGACGCCCGTGGCCGCCACGCCCTTCAGCAGCAGCCCAGCGATGAAGTCGAGCTTGACCGCCAGCCGGGTCACCCCGTGGAACGTGAAGCGGTGCAGGAAGCCCGAGCCGGGGAAGAAAGTGCTCGCCTTCTCCGGGTCGCCGAAGATGAACACGTTTTCCCAGGGGATCTTCACCTTGTCCAGGATGAAGATCGTGTCGTTCTCGTCAAAGCGCGAGGACAGCGGGTAGTCGAACGGGCTGGTCGCGCTGGCGGCGTAGGAGTGGCGGCAGATGAGCTTCATGCCCGGCGCGCCCATCGGCACCGTGCAGACCAGGGCGAACTCCCGCTTCTTGATCGGCAGGCCGTAGTGGGCGATGAAGTTGTAGTGCGTGATGGCCGAACCGGTCGCGACCACCTTCGCCCCGGAGACGATCAGCCCGTCGTCACGCTCCTCCTCGACGTGCATGAACACGTCGCGGACCTCATCTGGCGGCCTGTCCCGGTCCACCGGCGGGTTAATGATCGCGTGGTTCCAGTACAGGACCTTCTCCTGTGACTCGGCATACCAGCGCCGCGCGTTGTCGGCGAATGGCGCGTAGAAGTCGGAGTTTGCGCCGAGCGTCCCGAGGAACGCGGCCTTGTAGTCGGGGCTGCGGCCCATCCAGCCGTAGGTCATCCGCGCCCATTCGGCGATCGCGTCACGGTCTTTGTAGAGGTCGGCCGAGCTGCGCGGGGTGCGGAAGAACGGATGGGTGAAGCCGCCGTTGCCTGTGTCGGTGGGCGCGGTGACCACGTCCCGCCTGGCGGGGTCGTGCAGTGAGTCGTATAGCCGTGCGGTCACCCGCACCGAATTCCGGAAGGCCGGATGGGTCGTCACGTCGGCGACCTTGTCTCCGTAGATAAACACCTCCCGGCCGTCGCGCAGGCTCTCGACGTACTCCTCGCCGGTCAACGGGCGCGCGGCGGGCGTGGCAGAGGGGGGACTGGCGTGCTGCTGCGTCGTCATGCTGCTTTCCCTTCGGCTCGCGCCGAGTGTTCCTCAAGCGCGCAATGGCCGGTATATCGCGATTATCGGGGCAGATGGCGTCGGCGTCTCGCACAGCAGCAGCCTGATTCGTATTTTCCTGGCCGCCAGGCCTTTACTCTGAACGCCCCGGTTATAAACGAACGCAAGCTTCTCAGAAATCTGAGCTCGATGTGCCAGCCGAGACCGGTACCCATTCTCGGACCGTACGCGCACGGCCATCCGACCGCGTCCGCTTGCCGGGCCCATTTCCGGCTACTCCGCGCGCAATACCCGCGTGGACCGCCGTATCCGCGCTGACTAGGCAGAAGACGCTTCCTGCGCACGACGACCGGGGCCGCCCAGTCGGCAGTATCGATGGCATGGCAAGGAAAGGTACGTGCCCACATGGACGGATCCAGCTCCTCACTCATCGTCATCCCGATCGTCGTAGCGATCTCTCCAGCCGCATGACCGATCGTGGCGGGGGCATCCAGATGAGCACCAGCAAGACCATCGCAGCGGCCAGGATCTCGCGGGGCTCCGTCAATACCAAGTCGTTCCTGCTCACGCGCGTCCAGCCCGCGCTGAGCGGGCTGATGGACGGGTCGTTGTCGACCCTGGCACCCATCTTCGCGGTAGCGCTGGCCGCCTTTTCCGAAGGCCTGTCCGACATCGGGGACCTGACCGGGCGCGGCCGACCCGGGCTGCGCGGCGCGATCACCGGCGGCGGAACCTTCGCCGGGGGCATCTTCCACACCCTCCCGTTCCTCATCCCCGGCTATGGCGCCGCGATCAGCGCCGCCGTCGCGGCTGAGGATTCACCCGGCTGGCATGGCCTCTAGCTGGCCTGGCCTGCTCACGGAAACCGGCGGATAATCGGGTCATGCCGTCGTCGTCTGCCGCCGGGCCATCTGAGGAATTGGCTGACCGCCAGGCCGGGCGGGTTGCGCCCCGCCTGGTGCTGCCGGACGGCCCGCACTATCCGCGGCTCGTCCAGGCGTGGCTGTGGCTGAAGAGGCCGACGCGGTTTCTCGATCACTGCTCACGAGCCTATGGTGACGTGTTCACCATGCGCCTTCCGCTCGGCATGAACCTGGTCCACGTCACCGACCCCGAGCTGGTCAAGGCCGTCTTCGGCGGCAGCAGTGACGTGCTGCGGGCCGGGCAGGCCAACGCCGCGATCCTCGGGCCCTTGCTCGGCCCGCATTCGGTCCTGGTTCTGGACGGGCCAGAGCATCTGCGCCAGCGCAAGCTGATCCTGCCCGCGTTCCACGGCGATCGCATGCGCGCATGGGAAGCCACCATCCGCGACATCACCCGGGCGGAGATCGCCCGCTGGCCGACGGGCAAGCCGTTCGCGCTCCGGCCGGGCATGCAGTCGATCACCCTGAACGTCATCATGCGAGTCGTCTTCGGCGTCGGCGAGAGCGCGTGCCAGGACGAGCTGCGCCGTCGCATCGCCACGGTCACCAGCATCGGCCGGGACCCCCTCCTGTTGCTGGCCACACGCGATCGCAGACTCGGGCCGTATGCCCCGTGGGCACGATTCATCCGGGCACGGGATGCGCTGCACGAGGCGCTTGCCGACCAGATCCGGCAGCGGCGGCACGCGCCGGATCTCGAGCAGCGCAGTGACGTCCTGTCTGAACTGCTCCTGGCTCGCGACGACGAGGGTCAGGCCATGACCGACGATGAGGTGTGCGACGAGCTTGTGACCCTGCTGTTCGCCGGGCATGAGACCACGGCAACATCGCTGGCCTGGGCCTTCGACCTGCTGTTGCACCATCCGCGGGTGCTGAGCCGCCTGATAGCGGAATTGGACGGCGGCGCGGCGGAGTACCTGGACGCGACGATCATGGAGACATTGCGGGTCAGGCCGGTGATCGCGCTGGTCGATCGCCACGTACGCCAGGCGACGCGGATCGGCGGCCACACGATTCCCGCCGGAACGGTCGTCTGCCCCAACATCTACCTAACCCAGCGCCGCGAGGACCTGTACCAGGACCCGGCGGCGTTCCGGCCGGAGCGGTTCGCCGGGCAGTCGCTCACGGGCTTCGGATGGTTCCCGTTCGGAGGCGGCATCCGGCGATGCCTGGGCGCCACCTTCGCCACCTTCGAGATGCGAATCGTCATCCCCGAGGTGCTTCACGCCGTGGCGCTTCGGCCCGCATCACGGCGGCCCGCACGGATCCGCCGGGAATCGGTGACGTTCGTCCCGCACGATGGTGCGCGCTGCATCGTAACCGCCCGGATCCAGCCCGCGGCTCGTCAGTCACCGCAGCCGGACCTGTCAACGCCCCGGCCTGACTTATGGCACGGTGGTGGGCGCGCACGACGGCAGCTTCACCGTGGTCACGAACAACCCTCTCGCCGGGACTCCGGATCCAGGGCGACCAGCCAACTGCTCCGGCGGGCAACAGCCCAGCAGCGGAGCACTCCGACGTACTGCGGCGACGCGTGGGGACGCCCCTGGGCAGGCACTGCTCAGCAGCAGCACGTTCAGCAGCTGCTAGTACTGTAGGTCGTTTCCGCCTCGGAGCTAATCGGAGGATCACACCCGGAGCGCCCCGGCTGCCCCGCAACCTCGGCAGGGCACTGTATGACCGCGATCGGGTTGATGGGGGAACCGGTCCCGCGCGGCAGTCGCAGCGGGGCGATAACGCAGCTGAGGAGAAGGACCGGTACGGCCTGCCCGGATGGCCGCCGATGAGCGGCACGGCGTGGTCGACCGCAACTGCCGCAGCTTCGCGGTCCCCAACCTCTACATCACCGACGGCAGCGTGCTGCCACCCAGGGCAGCGCGAACCCGGCCCTGACCATCATGGCCGTCGTCGCCCGTGTGGCCGCCCATCTGGCCGCCGGCGCTTGAGCGGAACCTGATACAATGAAGTTTGGGAAACGGAGAGAAATTCTCTAGGATCATCTCTTGTTTTTCTAACGGCCTAACGTTCCGGTATGTTCCTCAATTCATATGTGACGTTTCCCTTTTAATCGACGCCTTCTCCTGCAGCGGTATTGGCCTCATACTCGTGGTTCGTGAGAAAGCGCGATCTGGGGATAATCCGGCAGCACACGTTCCGCAATATCTTCCTCGCCCGTGCCGTGTCGCTGCTAGGTACCTCGATGGCTCCCGTGGCGCTCGCGTTCGCGGTTCTCGGCGAGCCGGGAGGTTCCGCCGCGAAACTCGGAACGGTAATGGCCGGGCGATCGGTCGCGCAGGTGGTGTTCCTCATCTTCGGCGGCGCGCTCGCCGATCGCTTCCCGCGCTACCGGATGATGGTGGGGTCGGACCTGCTGGCGTTCGCCGCGCAGGCGGCGGTCGCCGCGCTGTTCATTTCCGGTACTCCGCCGATCGGGCTCCTTGTCGCGCTCTCGGCAGTCAACGGCGCCGCGAACGCCCTGTTCATTCCCGCGTCGCGCGGCCTAGTGCCGCAAATCGTGGACGCGTCCGAATTGCAGTCCGCCAACGCGCTAATTCGGCTATCGGAGAATTCCGCGAGCCTGGCGGGCGCCGCGATCTCGGGCGCGGTCATCGTCGCCGTGGGCGCTGGCTGGGCCATAGGGATCGACGCGGCCACGTTCGGAATCTCGGCTGTGCTTGTGCTCACGTCGCGTGCGCCGCGGACCGGGCGCGGCGCGCGGCGCACGATGCTGTTCTCCGAGCTCCGCGAAGGCTGGCAAGAGTTCAGGTCACGGCAGTGGGTCTGGGTGATCGTCGCACAGTTCGCGCTGGTCAACCTATGCTTTCCGCCGTGCGTCTACGTTCTCGGCCCGGTCGTAGCGAAGCAGCACTGGGGAGGCGCGCTCGCCTGGTCCGGCGTCGTCGCCGCCAACGCCATCGGGCTCATCTTGGGCAGTTTCCTCGCCATGCGGCTCCGGCCGGCCCACCCGCTCCTAGTCGCCACGCTCGCCACGTTCGGGTTCCTCCCGCCGTTCTTCCTGCTGGCGGTGCACGCTCCGGTGTGGCTGGTCGCGCTCTCGATGCTGCTCAACGGGGTCTGCGCCGACGTGTTCGAGGTGCTGTGGATGACGGCCCTGCAGGAATACATTCCGGACGACAAACTGGCGCGCGTGAACTCCTATGACGCCCTCGGGTCCTTCGTACTTGGGCCCCTGGGCCTGCTGACCGTCGGGCCCGTCGCGGCAACGGTCGGGATAGGGACAACGCTGGCCGCTGCGGGCATTCTCGTGACCGCCGGGAACGTGTTCGCCCTGTGCACCCCCTCCGTTCGCAGGCTCCCGGCGAAACCAGAACCCCGTCGGGCCGTTGCGGGCTCGCTCTTACCGCCCTGTCAGACGCCCGCGGACGGCGTCAGTCGCGGCCTGGATGGCCGGCATCACTTGGCTTGCCTGCTTTTCGGCCGTGCTCTTACAGGGTATGGAACACCGCACTCGGCGGAATGAGCCGCTTCCGGGCTCCTGCGCCAGCTTGCCGTCCGTCGCCTGCCCGAAGGTAATCACATGGAAGCTAACGCAGACCATTTCCTCGAACTCATCCATCAGTTCGAGGACTTCACCGACACGATCTCCCCCGAGCATGCGCACATCGAGTTCGATGAGACAACCCTGCAGCTGTTCTGGATGCGGTGGCCGCAGGTTTCCTCATGGGCTGGGTTGCTGTGGCGCATGCTGTCCGAGGAACTGTCCGGCCCGTCCGCGCCATACACGGACCCGGAACTCGACGAGGTGGGCGAAAGTGGCTGACGATCCTCCCCGCGCGCTGACCGTCCGCGATCTGATGACCACCCGCATGGTCGCGACCAGCCCTGATGACCCGGTGGCGGACGCCGCCGCGGCCATGGTCCGGCAGAAAGTCGGATCGGCTCTGATCATGCAGGGCCGTTTCCTGGCCGGAATTCTCACTGAACGGGACGTGCTCCGCGCCGCGGCATCCGGCAGCGACCTGACGAATTCCCCGGTGTCCGCGTGGATGACGAAGGACCCGGAGCAGGCGTCCCCGGATACCACGGTCGAAGACGCCACTCAGCTCATGCTGCTACACGGCTTCCGGCACCTCCCGGTGCTCGAAGGCCGCGAGGTGTGCGGCGTAGTCAGCCTGCGTGACCTGGCCGCTGCCCGGATCCGCCGGCCTGCTCCACAAGGCTGAGCCGAGGATTGGCCGGTTAGGTCCCGGGGCTGGGGGCGTCTGCCGGTTCGGGGGCGGCCGGTCGTGGGTGGAGTGAGCCGGCAACTGCGAAGGCGGCGATGAACAGGGCGGCGATGAGCCACAAGGCGTTGAGGAGGCCAGCTGATTCGGCGAGCACGCCGATGACGGGCGGTCCGGCGAGGTTGGCGAAGTAGCCGATGGAGGCGACAACGCTGACCCGTGCAGCGGGGTCGGGTCCGCTCTCCGCCGCCGCGGACATGCCGAGGGGAAAGCCCATCGAGACGCCGACCGCCCACAGGAGCACGCCGGCGAGGACGATCCATAGGTTCCCGGCCTGGATGAACAGCACCACGCCGATGATGCCGAGGGCGGTGGTGACGCGGATGGTGCGGACGCGTCCGAGGCGGTCGACAATGGGCGCGCCGAAGATCCTGGCGAGCGCCTCGCCGGCGGCGAACGCGGTGAAGAACATCGCGGCGACCGTGGCGGTCTGTCCGTGGTCGTTCCGTACCGCCAGGGTGAGCCAGTTGTTCGCCGAGCCTTCGCCGAGCTCAACACCGAGCATGACGGTGCCAATGAGCAGCAGCCGCCAGTCCAGCCAGCCGCGAAGCCACTGGCGGAGCTTCGCTCCCCGGTCCTGCGGCTGCCGCCCGGCCGGTGCGCGCCTCCCGTGCGGGATCCCCGCCGCCGTCCCTAGGGCAGCTGTCGCGATGATGACGGCTTCGGCGATGAACTGCGCCGAAGGAGTGACGCCGAGAGCCGCGCAGGCCGCGCCGATCCCCGATCCGACGGCAGCCCCGATGGACCAGGCGGCGTGCATCATTGGCATGAGGGTGCGCCCCGCGGCCCGCTCGATGGCGGAGCCCTCCACATTGATCAGCACGTCGAGAGCACCGATCCCTATCCCGATGATCACGAAGGCGACCGCGACCAGCGGAACGGATCGCAGAATGAGCGCAAGGCCCAGCACGGTCATTGCGACGGCGATGAGCAGGAGTGCTCCCGCGACGGACCGGCGGCTTCCCAGCCAGTGCAGGACCGGGGTCGACGCGAGCAGCCCGAGGATGGCTCCCACGGTCACTCCCGCCAAGAGCAGCCCGATCGTGGCTGTGTCAATGCCGAGGCTCGCCTTGATAGCCGGCAGCCGCGGACCCCATGCCGAGACGGTGATCCCGCCCAGCCCGAACGCGGCAGTGATCGTCCGCCGCCAGCGGGCCAGCGTCGAGCGCTCGGGCATGACTAGGGTGTCCGTTACCGGCACGCTCCCACTACAAAGCGCCGGGATCTAGGAGCCACTGGATCTGCAGGCCACCCGATGCAGCGATCACCAGCGCTGCCGCGTCCCCCTTCGGATACGAACGACGCCCGCGCAGGTCTCCGCTAACCTCCTCCGCCACCCCGCCATCGTAGGGGCCGCCCCTTCTCCCTGGCATCGCTTGTCCGTCCCATGGAAGAAATGTATGACCGGTCGACTATCTCTACTAGACCGGTCGGCTAGGTCCAGGTCTCCCTCAGCCGTTCCCTATCTATGCCTCGAATTGCTATGCTTGATAACACTAGGCTAGCTGCGGAACGGGAGGCGGAAAAGATGAACAGGTCGGCGGTGGATGCCGCGAGTTCCGTGCGCTGTTCACCGGGGATGTTCCCGAGAAGGCTGGGCAAGCAGTTCATCTACCGGCTGTACGCGCGCAGGCTTCGCAGGCAGCTGGCCGACTGCCGGCTTCCCAGGCACGTCGGCATCATCATGGACGGCAACCGGCGGTGGGCTCGCCGGCAGGGCCTAGCCGACCCCAGCTTCGGCCACAAGTACGGGGCCGACCACGTCGAGAACGTGCTGAACTGGTGCGAGAAGGCCGGGATCAGGCACGTCACCGTGTTCGTCTGCTCCACCGAGAACCTCGCAAACCGTGCGAACGCCGAGGTCGCGTTCCTGATGCGGGTAATCGAGCAGATCGTCGCCAGCAAGCTCAGCCGTGACCCCGCCTGGCAAGTGCACATCGCCGGCGACCTCGACATCCTGCCGGACACGACCGCGCAGGCGCTCAAGCGGGCCGTCGAGGCAAGCCGCGATTGCGCCACGGGTGCGCACGTCACGCTTGCGGTCGGCTACGGCGGCAGGCAGGAGGTCATCGACGCCTTCCGCGCCTTGCTGTACGAGCATGCCGAGAAGGGCACCACGCTGGTGGAGCTCGCGGAGACGATCACCGTCCAAGATGTCGCACGCCATCTCTACACTGCGGGCCAGCCCGATCCCGACTTGGTCATCCGCACCAGCGGCGAGATGCGGATGTCGAACTTCCTGCTGTGGCAAAGCGCCTATTCCGAGCTGTACTTCTGCGAAGCCTACTGGCCCGCCTTCCGGGAGATCGACTTCCTCCGAGCCCTCCGCAGCTTCGCCGCCAGGCAGCGTCGCTACGGACGGTGACCATACGGGACCACGCCTTCCCGGCAGGCACAGTCCATGCGAGTGCGCCGGCCACATGGCGGCATATGGTGGCCCCAGTGACCGGTTTGAGGCACCATTAGGCGTTATGGACGATGAGTTCGTGATTTCGTATGAGGGTGCCACGCTTGGCGTGCCGGTGCTGACCAGGGATGGCGAGCAGTTCGGCATCCTGGAGCACGTCCTCGCGGTGGAAGAGGAAGACATCTTCGAGGGCATCGTGGTGTGGGTGGGCGGCGGCACCTGGGCGGACCGGATGATCCAGCACAAGCTGAGCCTCAATCACCAGTCCGCCGCTCGCTTCCTCGAGACGTTCTGCCACCACAACCTTCGGTTCGTCGCGGCGGACAAGGTCACCGCGATCACCGTCGGCTACATCCGGTGCGACCTGGACCTAGCCGGGGCCGGGCAGCTTCAGCCGCCGTCCGGCGCGCCCGTCTACTATGCCAACGCGATCGACCAGGCCGGGCCGGGACAGCAGGTATACACCAACCGGTACGGGAACCAGATGTACGGGCAGATGTTCGGCCGGGCCCGGTGGCGCCAGGAGTAGCGCCGTCGGCCGATGGGAATGGCGGCACGTAAGGCGCGTGCCGACCTCCAAACCGACGAAGGACCGTGGAGTCCTAAACGGCGAAGGGGTAGGTCTGGGAAGCCTCGCCTCGCTCCCACCGGGCGGTCCGCTCAAGCGGTTCCAGCGCCCGCGTCTGATCGATGTGGATAAGAGCGTCGAACTGGTCGGCCGCACGGGCGTGGAAATAGTGGCTCTGCCGCTCGGTCTGCGGCCGGTAGATCACACCGATGGCCCGCTCCAGCCGGGCCGCACGCAACACGTCGGCCGCTGGCGGAGCCGGGCCGAACCAGAGCAGGAACTCCTTGCTGCCCACTTGATGCAACAGCTCTTCCGCACTGTCCGCCAACGCCGGCCGCACCGCCTTTCGGTCAGCCGGAGCACCCCAGTCATCGGC